>ERZ1034897.77-NODE-77-length-54840-cov-34.660947_pt1 | contig 54840 bp, 76 predicted proteins | sample MGYA00520629_ERZ1034897 | MGnify/ENA primary metagenome ERZ1034897 (study PRJEB33766, sample SAMN09781789) | gut metagenome | biome: gut microbiome | host: Homo sapiens | place: Madagascar | study: EMG produced TPA metagenomics assembly of the PRJNA485056 data set...
CAAAAATTCTCCGGGGGTCAAAATGGAATCTCGAATTTGAATAACCTAGAGAGAGTCAAGTCATGTACCAATATCCAGACTATTTAATGCATCACGGCGTAAAAGGAATGCGTTGGGGGAAACGAAAGAATACTCAGCGTAGCATTTCTCGAAATAAAAAATGGTATGGGACAACGAAAAACGGAGAGCAAATTTATCTTCAACGAGATAGGATTAATCCTGTTGCCAGAGGCGTTCAACATTTGACAAAACAAGACTTCGCAAGCTATACTGCTCGAAATTCTAAAGGCGAAAAAATTGGAAGCATTCAATTAGATCGTAAAAATAAAAACGAGATGAATACGATTTGGATGGACGTGAAAAAGAATCAACAGGGTAAAGGGTATGGACAAACTATTCATAACCTTGGCGAGCAGGTAGCAAGAGATTTTGGAGCCACTAAAATGACTGGAGAAGTTATTGGAAGTTCTCCTAATATGCTTCATATTGCTGAAAAGAATCATTATGTTAAAGTTGGCGAGGTAAAAACCAAAGAAATGATGGAGATTTGGGGCGGTTTAACTTTGGTCGAAAAAGATTTAAGGCCATGATCGCCATCTTCAAAAGCTCACCAACTCTTATCTAATGTGTAACGCCTCCGTGGTGGAACGGCAGACACGACGGACTTAAAATCCGTTTCCTTAGGGAGTATGGGTTCGAATCCCATCGGAGGTACCATGCGGATGGTTGGCAGAAAGGTAATGCAGCGGATTGCTAATCCGTACAACCATTAATTGGTTGCGTAGGTTCGAATCCTACACCATCCGCCATATTTTGGAGTTTAATACCTTCATAGATCTATACAAGAACTTCTGAGTTAAAACAAAAACTGGTAGTGGTGACCCAGTTCTCCTTTCAAGAAACCATGCGAATTTGGTCTTCTGCTCAGAAGTTCTTGTATAGATCTATGTGACAACTTTTAGAAAGAGAGGCGAAAAGCGGTGGCAACTGCTAAAAAGAAGCGTCGAGCTCCAGCTTTAACAGTTGAAGCAAGAGAAAATCAACTTATATCAGCAGCCATCGATCTTGCCGAAAAACAAATTTTAGATGGCACTGCAAGTCCATCGGTTTTAGTTCATTATCTTAAACTCGGTTCGACGCGAACTCAATTAGAGAATGAAAAACTAAAAAGCGAAAATGAACTTCTTCAAGCAAAGAGTGCTAAGATCGAATCTGAGAAAGATAACCTTAAACTTTATGAAAATGCCCTTAAAGCGTTTCGTGGTTATCGTGGAAGTGATGACGATGATATTGAAGAGCTATTCTGAGTTGATGGAAATCCCAAACTATACAGATCGATTCAAGTATTTGAAATTGAATGGGCGTATTGGAAGTGAAACATTTGGTTTTGATCGATATCTTAACCAAGCGCTATATTGGTCGCAAGAATGGCGTTCATTTCGTAATCTTGTGATTATTCGTGATCAAGGTTTTGATATGGGTGTTGAAGGTTATAACATCGTTGGACGAATAATTATCCATCACATCAACCCTATAACGCCAGAACAAATTGAAGATCGTGATCCATTAATTTTTTCAATGGATAACGTAATTTGTGTTTCTCATAAAACACACGAAGCTATTCATTATGGCGATCAGAGTCTTCTTCCATCGGATCCCATTATTCGTAAACCTTTTGATACTTGTCCGTGGAAGGAGGTTGTATGACACTATATCAATATCCAGATTATTTAATGCATCACGGCGTAAAAGGAATGCGTTGGGGTCATCGACGTTATCAAAATGAAGATGGAAGTTTGACACTTACTGGAAAAAAACGTTTAAAATATGATGAAGCTAAAAAAACAAAAAAATCAGCAGAAATTAATTTTGCTAAACGCGAACTTCGCGATGCAAAAATTCATCAAAAATTAGCTGGTAAAGATAAGAGTAAACATCAAAAAAAACTTGAAGAAAAATACCAAAAACAAGGTTTTAGTAAAAAAGATGCTGAAATACAAGCTTATAAACGAATACGTACTGAACGTGCTTTGTTGGTTGCTGGCGGTATGACTGCAGCCGCTCTTGCGGCTTATGCTCTTAATGAACAAAAACATAGAAATATTGATCAATTTATTAAGAGTGATAGTTTGCTCGGTCGAGTTGATTCGGATAATAATAAAAGTGTTTACGATGCTTTTTACGCATATGAAGATAGAAACATTCATGATAAAAATCGTTATCAAGGTATGTATGGTCTTCAAACTCATATGATGGGCCGAGACGTATATACTAAAAATATTCGTGTTGGAGAATCGGGAATAAAAGTTGCTTCTCCAAATAATGCTAAAAAAGCAATGTCTGAATTAATTAGAGACGATCCAGAGTATAAGGATACAGTTAAAACTTTAATAAGACGAAATGTTGAAGATGGTATATACGGTCCAAAACAGAAAGCTGTACAAGTTAAAGCTCTTCACGATCTAAACAATAACCGAATCACGGATAGCGTTTATGATGCTGTTAATACTAATCTCGTATGGCATGATCCAACTTCAGAAAGAGCCAATCAAAAGTTTTATAACAAACTTAGAGAGTCTGGTTATCAGGCTATTAAGGATATGAATGATAGCAAACATTCCGGATACAAAGCTAAGAATCCTTTAATTGTGTTTGATAAATCAAAAGTCATAGTCGAAAGCGTTAGTAAACGTGAAACTTCCGAGGTAATTAGTAAAGGTGTTGCTGAGAGCGGAAAGATTGTGACCGAACAACTAATTGAAGATTATTCTATCCCTATTGCTGGATTAGCGACGACCGGTATAATGGTTAAAAGAACATCCAATAATAGAAAAGTTCGAGCATATAAACGTAAACATCCTAACACAAAACTTTCTTATAATAAAATCTTAAAAATCTATGATGAAGGTGATGGTAAAAAGTAGGTGATAATCCATGACACTTTCAAATACTGCAATTCCTATCTATTACGGTCAATTTCGAGACGCTGTTATAGCTGGGGAGATTCCAGTATGCCGAGAAGTGTCTATGGAAATGAACCGAATAGATAATCTTATTCGAGATCCTCGTTATTATTATGATGATAAAGCCGTTGAAGGGTATATCAAGTTTTGTGAAAACGAGTTAACTTTAACTGATGGATCTCCGCTTCATTTGCTCGATACATTTAAATTATGGGCAGAAGAAGTGTTCGGTTGGTATTATTTTGTTGAACGTTCCGTCTACGAACCTTTTGAGGATGGACACGGTGGACATTACGTTCTTAAACGTAAGAAAAAACGACTTATCAATAAACAATATTTGATCGTTTCTCGTGGTACGGCCAAATCTTTGTACGCTTCATCTATCCAAGCTTACGGATTGGTTGTGGATACTGAAACTACAACTCAAATGACTATGGCTCCAACTTTGGCTCAGGCCGATGAGGTTTTAGCTCCAATTCGAACGGCTATTGCTCGTTCTCTTGGTCCTGTTTTTAAATTCTTAACTGAAGGCTCGCTTCAGAATACAACGGGAAGTAAAGCAGATAGAGTCAAGCTATCTTCAACAAAAAAGGGAATTGAAAATTTCCTTACGAATTCTCTGTTGGAAGCTCGACCCATGTCGATAGATAAGATTCAGGGTAGTCGTCCGAAGTATACAACTATCGATGAATGGCTATCCGGAAATACTCGCGAAGATGTTGTGGGCGCAACAGAACAGGGTGCTTCTAAATTAGACGATTGGCTTATTGTAGCTACAAGTTCAGAAGGAACCGTTCGTAATGGTGTTGGCGATAGCATCAAAATGGAACTTATGGATATTCTCAAAGGAGAATACGAGAATCCGCATGTTTCTATTTGGTTTTATAAACTTGACAGTATTCAAGAAGTTGCCGATCCCTCAATGTGGATGAAAGCAGCTCCGAATATTGGAAAAACCGTTACCTATGAGACCTATCAATTAGACGTTGAGCGTGCCGAGAAAGTTCCTTCTGCTCGTAATGATATTCTTGCTAAACGTTTTGGCCTTCCTATGGAAGGTTTTACTTTCTTCTTTACTTATGAAGAAACTAAAGTTCATCGTCATCGCGATTTCTGGCAATTGCCTTGTGCTATGGGAGCCGACCTTTCCCAAGGTGATGACTTTTGCGCATTTACATTTTTGTTTCCTTTGTCTAAGGAACGATATGGGGTAAAAACTCGTTGCTATATTTCTTCAGACACAATGAATAAACTTTCAATTGCAACTCGATTGAAGTATGAAGATTTTATGAATGAGGGATCATTGATAGTTCTCGATTGCGTAACTTTGGATATGAATGAAGTTTACGATGATCTTGATCGATTTATTGTCGATAAAGAATACGATGTTTGTGCATTTGGCTACGATCCATATAACGCTAAGGATTTTGTCGAACGATGGCAAACGGAGAATGGTCCTTTTGGTATTGAAAAAGTAATTCAAGGAGCCAAAACAGAGTCGGTTCCTCTTGGCGAATTAAAGAAATTGGCTGAGAATCGTCTTCTTTTATTCGACGAAGAATTGATGGAATTTTGTATGGGCAATTGCATCACTATTGAAGACACTAACCATAATCGAAAATTAGCAAAGCAGCGTCGAGATGATAAAATTGACTCTGTGGCCGCAATGATGGATGCTTATATCGCTTACAAATTGAATAAAGATTCATTTGAATAACCTAGAGAGAGAGTCAAGTCATGTACCAATATCCAGACTATTTAATGCATTATGGCGTTCTTGGTATGAAGTGGGGACGTAGGAAAGCTGTTTATTCTTCTTCGCGAGTTCAGAAAGCTCATTCTCAGATGCAAATGGCCAAAGCGAATAAGAAAGCCGCTAAAAAAACTTTCAATAAAGCATATAATTATGCGGATAACAGGCGAATTGCAGCGTTTAGTCCAAGTAAAAAACAGCGTCAACGTAACGATGAACGTTGGGCCAAAGCTGTTGAAACTGGTCAAGCTTATAGAAAATCTCAAAAAGAATATAAAACAGCTAAGAAAAAATACAAGGAAGTTGTTAAAAACGAAAAAGCTATTCAAAAAGGGAAGAACGTTATTAAAAATCTTTAATTATTGAATGGTTAGATACTAAGTAGAAGAGATTGAAAATGTATCAATATCCAGACTATTTGATGCATTATGGTGTTCTTGGTATGAAGTGGGGACGTAGGAAATCTCTATCCAGCGTGATTAAAAGTAAAAACCGGAAACGTATAGATTCTTATAGTTCCGATTATCAAGAAACTAGAAAAATGCGTCGAAAACCATCAAAAAAACTTTCGAATGCTGAGTTAAAAAAACTTAACGAACGAATGCGATTAGAACAAGAATATAATCGTTTAAGTACTTCACAAGTCAATCGCGGTTATGAAGTTGCGAAAAAAACAGTTGCTATTGCTGGAGCAATTGGTGGATTATATGCCATTTCACAAAGCGATTACACTAAAGCTGGAAAAGCTTTACTTGATAAGGCTAAAAAAACTGATTATACTAAAATCGGAACGGCTTTACTCAGCAAGGTTAAAAAGTGATTTTATTTGAAAGGAGGATCCTATGAGTGAAAGCATACTTAATACGATTAAAATAATGCTTAATATTGAAGACGATTGCGATGCATTTGATACTGAAATCGTGACCTATATCAATTCGGCGTTATTTACGCTTTCGCAACTTGGAATAGGACCAGAAGAGGGATTCTCCATTACTGGTCCTACTGAACGCTGGTCTGATTATATAAAGTCGACAAAGAATCTAACAGCAGTTCAAACTTTTATAAAGCTTAAAGTGCAACTTTTATTTGATCCTCCGTCTAATTCTTTTGTTGTCGACGCAATTAATAAACAAATTGACGAGTTAGGATGGCGACTTTGTTTAGAAGCCGAACAACCACAAACCGCTTAGTGAAATAAGGTAATTATATGGCTGAGACATTTTCAAATCGTCTTAAGCGTGCTTGGAATGTCTTCGTCGCTAAAGAAGAGAAACAAGATTATTATCCAGTATCAGTTGACATTGGTCCTGGAAATTGGGGCGTTCGTCCTGATAGAAGGAAGGTTATAACCGGTAAAGAGCGAACCATCATTTCGGCAATTTATACTCGAATCGCTTTAGATGTTGCTTCTACTGATTTTAAACATGTTCGAATCGACGATCAAGATCGTTATAAAGAGACGATTAAATCGACACTTAATGATTGCTTGACTGTTGAGGCAAATGTCGATCAAAGTGGTTTTGCTTTTAAATTGGATATTGCTTTATCTCTTCTTGATGAAGGCTGCATAGCCATTGTTCCCGTTGACACAGATGATGATCCAGATGAGACTGGTTCATTTAAGATCGGATCCATGCGAGTTGGAAAGATTACAGCTTGGTATCCTAGGCATGTTGACGTTCGATTATATAATGATCGAAAAGGACAGTTCGAAACTGTGACACTTCCTAAATCTTTCGTTGCTATTATTGAGAATCCATTTTATTCTGTGATGAATGAGAAGAACTCTACTATGAGTCGTCTTGTTTATAAACTTGGATTGTTGGATGATGCGGATGCTAAGAATAATTCAAGTAAACTTGATATGATCATTCAGCTTCCATATACGATTAAGAATGAAACTCAAGAAAAGCGTGCGGATAATAGGAAGAAAAGCATCGAAACACAATTGGCAAACTCGAAGTACGGTATCGCATACATTGATGCCACGGAGAAAGTTACTCAGTTAAATCGCTCGATTGACAATAATTTGATGTCGCAGATTAACGATTTAACAAAGCAACTCTACACTCAATTATGTATTGATGAAACTATCCTTAACGGAACAGCAAACGCTGAGACAATGAATAATTATTATCAACGAACTGTTGCGCCAATTATTGACGCTATCAAAGATGAGCTTGTTCGAAAGTTTCTTACCAAAACGGCTCGAACTCAGGGTCAAACGATCATGACATTCCAAGATCCGTTTAGGTATATGACTGTTGGACAGATTGCTCAAATGGCTGATACGTTGAGTCGTAACGAGATTCTTACGCCTAATGAATTCCGAACAGCTCTCGGGTTCAAACCTTCTGAGGATGAATCTTCGGATGAACTTAGGAATAGAAATCTTATTGACCCCAATGCTGATTATGGTTCCGATTCTGGGTACGAAGATCCTAGCGGTCTTGGTGAATACTCAGTTGATAATTCAGATCAGCAAACTTAGGAGAAAGTCAAAATGGAATACTATCGTAATAAATTGACGAATTCGGTTTACGAAGGCTATCAGACAAACATGCAAATGGCGGTCGAAACTGGAGACGGCGATTTGGTCGTTGCGTATCCTGGAGACTATATTATGACTAATGCTTATGGAAGTCAAAGTGTAGTTGATAAAGATGTATTTTTATCCGATTATGTAAAGGAGGTAGTAGATGACTAACGATTACGATTTTTGTGGTTACGTTACTCGTAATAATGTGACTTGTTCTGATGGTCGAATTATTCGACAGGATGCATTTAAAGATTGTGATGGCGCTCGAGTTCCTCTTGTGTATCAACATGATCATATGTCTCCATTGAATATTCTTGGGCATTGCGATCTTGAGAATCGTGCAGATGGTGTTTATGGTTATGCTAAATGCAATGATACTCCTGAAGGTCAGCATGCTAAGGCCGCAGTTAAAAATCGAGATGTTAATTCTTTCTCTATCTACGCAAACAAGCTTAAGCAGAATGGCGCAAATGTCATTCATGGCGCTATTCGCGAAGTAAGCCTTGTCCTCGCTGGCGCTAATCCTGGAGCAAAGATCGATACGATTCTTGTCCATGATTACGATGATGAGGAAGAAGCAATTATGTCTGAGTTTTCTACTTTGGAACTTTTCCATTCGGAAGAGGATAAAAAGAAGAAAAAAGATGATGAAGTCGAAGAGGATTCTGAAGATGATGAAGTCGAAGAGGATTCTGAAGACGATTCTGACAAAAAAGAGAAAGAAAAAAAGATGAATGAAGAAATCAAACATGCTGACGGTGACGATAAGACCGTTCAGGACGTTATCGATACGATGAATGAAGAGCAGAAGAATGTTCTTTATGCGTTGGTTGGTTTGGCTAGTGAAGGTCAGACCGGAGAGGATGAAGATAATATGAAGCACAACGTGTTTACCGATGATACCGAAGAGGACACTCTTATGCACTTTGACTTTACTGAAGTACTTAAAGATGCCAAGCGTTATGGTTCGCTGAAGGAATCTTTCCTGCAGCATGACGCTATGGATGCAGCCGATGATTTCCTGCAGCATGAAGACCCCAAGTATGGCATTGAGAATATCGATTATCTATTCCCGGATTATAAGTCTGTTACGAATGCTCCGATGTTCGTTGGTCGTGATAAGACTTGGGTTTCTGGCGTTATGCAGGCTGTTTCCCATACTCCGTTCTCTCGTATTAAGAGCGTCTTTGCTACGATCGACGAAGATGAAGCTCGTGCGAAGGGTTACATTAAGGGTAAGCAGAAGAAGGAAGAAGTCTTCCCCTTGCTGAAGCGTACCACCGATCCTCAGACTGTTTATAAGAAGCAGAAGCTTGATCGTGATGATATTATCGATATTACCGATTTCGATGTTGTCGTTTGGCTCAAGGGCGAAATGCGTATGATGCTGGACGAGGAACTTGCTCGTGCTTACATGATTGGCGATGGTCGTTCTGCTGGTGCAGAGGACAAGATCTCTGCCGATCATATTCGTCCGATTTATGGTGATGATCCGTTCTACACCATTCGTACTCAGATTGAGCTTGATACGGCTGCTACTGATGATGATAAGGCTCGTGCTCTTATTAAGGCGGCTATTCGTGCTCGTAAGAATTATAAGGGTTCTGGTGATCCGACATTCTATACTACCGAGGACAATCTTACTTCGATGCTCCTTCTGACCGATACCACTGGTCGTGATCTGTATGATTCTGTGGAAAAGCTTGCTCAGAAGCTTCGTGTTTCTAAGATTGTTACTATTCCTGTATTTGAGGGTATTACTCGTGATGCCGACACCAAGGATAATGCGAATGGTCTGACCGGAAAGAAGTTTACTTTCGAAGGTCTTATCGTCAATCTTAAGGACTACAATGTTGGTGCCGACAAGGGCGGCGCTGTGTCCATGTTCGACGATTTCGACATTGACTACAACCAGCAGAAGTATCTGATCGAGACTCGTTGCTCCGGTGCTTTGACGGTTCCGTATTCCGCTATTGCTCTGGAGACCTACCCAAAAGCTTAGAGTCACTCGATCAAACGGAAGACCATTCGAGTGACGTAAAAGAGACCCAAGCTAATTCTCAGAAGCATTAGTTAAGAGGTCAAAATGGCAAAGTTTTATGGACCAATAGGCTTCGCTGAAACAAAAGAAATTCGCCCGGGTGTTTTTCAAGAAGTAATTGAAGAGCATAATTATCGTGGCGATGTTATTCGCGATACTCGTCAGCATGAAGGTTCTGAAAATCTTAATGATAATGTGAATATTAGTAACATTATTACAATTGTTGCTGACAGTTACGCTTATCAAAAAGTCTTTGCCATTAGATACATTAAATGGATGGGGGTTCGCTGGAAAGTAAAAGATATTACTGTCGAGCACCCCCGTCTTCGTATTACTGTTGGAGGTGTGTATAATGGACCAGAAGCGACTACTTCTCGATGATTGTTTGAGGAAGATTGTTGGATCTGATAATGTCTATTTCCAACCTCCAGAGAGTAAAAAGATAGACTATCCATGTATCATTTATAAGCGTAGCACTGGTGATACTTCTTTTGCCGACAATAATGCTTATCGTTTTACAAAACGATATCAAATTATGGTTATTGATCAAGATCCAGATAGCGAAATTGTTGATCGAGTAGCAATGATGCCAATGTGTATATATGATAGGCATTATACGGCAGACAATTTAAATCATGATATTTTTAATCTTTACTTTTAGGAGTGATGTTCATGGCTGGAGAAAAAGCTATTGAATGGGATGCAGTAGGTAAGCGTTTTTATGAAAACGGCACTGATCGAGGCGTTCTTTATCCGATGGATGCACAGGGCGCATATACGAAAGGCGTAGCTTGGAATGGCCTTACGGCTGTTACCGAATCCCCTGAGGGTGCCGAAGCTACTGATCTGTATGCCGATAATGGCAAGTATGCTACGCTTCGTTCGACCGAGACGTTTGGCTGCACTATTGAAGCGTATACGTATCCTGATGAATTTGCCGAATGCGATGGTTCTGTGCAGATCGCTAAGGGCGTATTTGCTGGCCAGCAAGAGCGTAAGGGCTTTGGTTTTTCTTATCGAACCAATATCGGTAACGATACTGCTACCACTGCCGACGATGGCTATAAGATTCATCTTGTGTATGGTTGCACCGCTTCTCCTTCTGAGAAGTCCTATGCAACTGTGAACGATTCTCCGGATGCTATTACTTTTAGTTGGGAAGTTAAGACGACCCCGGTGAATGTTGCTGGTTATAAGCCGACTGCAACTTTGGTGATTGATACTCGATTTGCTGATGCCGCTAAGGTGAAGGAGCTTGAGGATATGTTGTACGGTAAAGACAATACGTCTGCCGCCAAGCTTCCTACTCCTGCTGAGGTTATCGCTCTTATGGGCGTCGTTGTTTCTCCCGAGGCTAAGTCGGTTATCTCTAAATAAATCAAAATGGAATTAAATTCTTGAAAGGAGTTTTTACCTTATGTACAAGAAAACTATTACCTACACTGACTTTAACGGTACCGAACGCACGGAAGATTTCTACTTCCATATGACTCAGGCTGAGATTCTTAAGATGGAATACAGCCAAGAGGGTGGTATGACGAATGTCATTCAGAAGATTATTGAAACCGAAGAAACCACGAAGCTTCTTCCGTTGTTTGAAACCGTTGTTCGTATGAGTTACGGTAAGCGTTCAGTTGATGGCCGTCATTTCGAAAAGAAGCCTGAGTATACTGATCAATTCCTTGCTTCTGAAGCGTATTCAAATATGTTTGTTGAATTCATGATGAATGCCGACGAAGCTGCGAAATTCATCAATAATGTTTGCAAAAAGATCGATGTTGACGAGAATCGTAAGTCACTGTCTTCGATGGTGTCGGAGAATTCAAACGTTATCGAAACTAAATTTAATAATTAGTTATTGGACAGAGAATGCTTCAAGTAAAAATTCCAGACGTTGAGTTCTATGACGAACGTACCAACGAATTCATTATCCAAAAAGGATGTGTTTTAACGATGGAGCATTCTCTTCTTTCTCTCGCTAAATGGGAAAGCAAATGGCATATCCCTTTTCTTTCTGATAAAGATAAAACGGATGAACAACTTTTGGATTATTATCGATGCATGACTATAACGAAGAATGTTAAGTCTTCGGTGTTTAACAATTTCGATAATCGAACAATCAAAGCGATTAGCGATTATATGAATGATCCGATGACCGCTACTTGGTTTAATGATCGTCGCAGAGATAATGATCGATCAGTCATAACAGCTGAGATTCTTTATTATGACATGATCGCTTTGGGGATTCCGTTCGAATGCGAGAAATGGCATTTAAATCGTTTGTTAACATTAATTCGGGTGGTCTCTGAAAAGAGTAGTCCGCCTAAGAAGATGTCTAAAGATGAGATTCTTGCCCAACAAAGACGATTGAATGCTGAAAGAAGAGCTAAGATGAAAACGAAAGGTTAACTGATGGCTACTCGTAAAAAGATTGAAATCAAAGATACCGTTGATATGATGCTTAGCGAAGATTATAAAGAACGTTTTGTCGCCGAGTATTGGCAACTTCGACGTCGTTATGAGTCTTTGGCGAAGATGATCGAAAAGTATTATCTTGGTAAACTTGATTTCAAACCGGATTGCCCTATCGAGCTTCTTCAGCGTCAGGCTGATTTGATGTATTTGTATTTGGTTTGTCTTGAGACTCGCGCTAAGATCGAGAAGATTAAGCTGTAGTCAGTAGGTCAAAATGGAGTCAACTGATGATAGAAATTACTCAAACTGGTGGCTTTAAGAAACTTGAAAAATTTCTCAGTTTTAGTCAACAACAGAAATGGATCAGAATTCTTAATAAGTATGGAAAAATAGGCACCCAAGTTTTAGCTAATGCTACACCAGTTGACTCTGGTAAGACTGCTGCTTCTTGGGATTATGAAATTTATATAGGACAAACAAGTCTTAACTTATACTGGATTAATACCAATATTAATAAAGGCGTTAACATTGCTGTTATTTTGCAATATGGTCATGGAACCAGAACTGGTGGATATGTTGAAGGGCGAGATTATATCAATCCCGCTATTCGACCAGTATTTGATAAAATGACTGAAGATTTATGGAAGGAGGTAACGTCCGCATGAGTAGTACTGACGAACGAGTGGTTCATTTACGATTCGATAATGCTCAGTTTGAAAAAGGCGTTAAAACTTCCCTTTCTTCAATTCAAAAATTAAAGAATGGTCTTAATTTCAAAGGTGCCGCTGATAACATGAGGAATCTGCAAAAGCAGGTAAATTCTTTTAGTTTGGCGGGCATTGCTTCTGGAGTAGAAAGCGTGAAACAACGTTTTGATACTCTTGGTATTGTTGGAATGACTGTTATTCAGAATATTACTAACGCAGCTATTAATGCTGGTATGCAAATTACTAAATCATTAACCATTCAACCGATCTTGGATGGTTTTGCCGAGTATGAAACTCAGATCAACTCTGTTCAAACGATTCTTGCCAATACTCAAAAAGAAGGTACGAACATTGATCAAGTTAATGCTGCATTGGATACTTTGAACACGTATGCTGATAAAACGATTTATAACTTTACAGAGATGACTCGTAATATCGGTACGTTTACGGCTGCTGGTGTTGGCCTACAAACTTCGGTGGATAGTATTCAGGGTATTGCTAATTTGGCTGCTGTTTCTGGTTCAACTTCTCTTCAAGCTTCTACAGCTATGTATCAGCTTTCTCAAGCAATTGCTGCTGGCACGGTTAAGCTTATGGACTGGAACTCAGTCGTTAATGCCGGTATGGGCGGTCAGGTATTTCAAGATGCTCTTATTCGTACTTCCGAACATCTTCAAACTGGCGCTAAAGCTGCTATTGAAGCAAAAGGATCTTTCCGAGAATCTTTACAAGAGGGCTGGTTAACCGTTGACGTCTTGACAGAAACGCTTAAGCAGTTTTCTTTGAATGTGGAAACAGCAGAAGATTATGAAAAAGCAATGTCTGATTTGGTTTCTCAGGGTTATACCGAAGAAGAAGCCAAAAGTATTGCTGATATGGCTAAAACAGCAGGAGAAGCTGCTACTAAAGTTAAGACATTTTCTCAGCTTATCGATACATTAAAAGAAGCTCTTGGTTCCGGTTGGACTCAAACTTGGCGTACGATTATCGGTGATTTCGAAGAAGCTAAAGCTCTTTGGACACAGGTTTCTGACGTTTTGTCGAACATGATTAATGACTCAGCAAATGCTCGTAATGAGATGGTTCAATCATGGGCTGATATGGGCGGTCGTCAAGCGTTAATTGATTCGTTATGGAATTCTTTTAACGCATTAATGAAAATCGTCAATTCCGTTAGCGCTGGAATTCGAGAAGTATTTCCGGCCATTACCGCTGAGCAATTGCTAGATCTTACCAACAAGCTTAAGGATTTTACTGCTGGTCTTGTCCTTAGTGACGAGGATGCGGATCATCTTCGTATAATTGTTTCAGATGTAGCTAAGGTGCTGAAAAAAGTTGGAGAAATTATCGTTACTGTAGGCAGGGACTTTAAAGGTTTAATCGATAATACTCATTTATTGGATAATGGATTAATCGGTTTACTTTGGCGTTTGGATCAATTTGTTCATCAGGTTACTCAAACAAAAGGATTCAATGATGCTGTAAAAGGATTAAAGTCTATTTATGAAGCAGTTAAGCAATTAGCTACTCAATTATCCCAAGCTATTAATTTCTCTTCATTGTTTGATGCTGCTTTGAACGTTCTTAGTGGTGGATTTAGTGTTGTCGGTAATGTCGTCAGCGGTGTTGCCACATTAATCACTACGCTTCTTGGTGCTTTAACTAATGAAGTAGGAAAAGTCACCCAAGGCATTGCTAACTTAACTGGTGGAGCTGGTACGGCTGCTCAAGGTTTAACTGAGATATTTCTTCATTTAATTGACGTTATTCCAGAAGCTTTAAGTGCTGCTATTACAGCTGTTGGACAGGTTATAACGTCTTTATTAGAAGCCATCCCTGTTCACGAAGTGAATTCAATGGTACAAGACACTTTATTCAGTGTTATTATGTATCGCGTTTCTACTTTCTTAAAACAAAGCAATGAGAAAGTCGAAGAAGCCACAGGTATATTTGGTAAAATATCGGAAATCTTTGATAAAATTGGTGGTTCTATCGATAAATTTGCTGGAGTTTTGGATTCGGCAAAAGATTCAATTAAGGCTTTTGCTCAATCAATTCAAGCAAATGTGATTTTAAAAATCGCTATTGCATTGGGCGTTCTTGCTTTATCGCTTAAAGCCATTTCTGGTATTCCGGCAGATCAAATAGCTGCAAGCCTTGGCGCATTAGGTGGTATGTTGGCAATATTGGCTGCTTCAGCTGCTGGTATTCTTATTTTTATGCGGAAGTTTGCTAAGGGTTCTGAAGAAATTAAGAATATGGGCGAATTAGCGAAGCAGCTTCGTAATGTTGCATTGTCTATGTTGCTGTTCGCGGCCTCTATTCGTATTCTCGCAAGTGCGATTGAAACCATGGGGTCTATGTCTTTGGGTGATTTAGCAAAAGGCCTTGTTGGTGTAGCAGCCTCAGTTGCTTTATTGGTAGTTGCGACTAAAGCTATCGGCAAAAGCGATAATATCATTAAGACTTGTGCTTCATTGATTGCGTTTTCTTTGGCCATTAAACTTCTTGCCTCCGCAATTCATTCATTTTCTGATTTGGATTTTGGTGATATTGCAGTTGGTATTGCGGCTATCGCTGCTGCTTGTGCCATGCTTGTTATTTCTACCAAAATTCTTAGCAAGATCGATAGTGGAATGGCCAAAACGTGTATTATTCTTATATCGTTTGCTGTTTCGTTAAAGATACTTGCAAGTGCAATGCGAGAATTTAACGATGTTAATTTCGATTCAGTGTTAAAAGCTTCAATTGCTGCAGCAGGCATTGTCGCCGCTGTTAAAATCATTTCAAAGGGTTTGACTGGTCTTAAGATTACTAAAATTGTCGGCATCGCTGCTATTTTTGTTACATTTTCGCAGGTTCTTAGGAGTATGGCCGAAACTTTTAAAACTTATCAAGACGTTGAATGGAGTGCAATCTTAAAAGGCACAACATCAATGCTTGGATTCTTTAGTATTCTTATTGTTACCATGACCATTCTTAAGAAAGCTGGATTAACTCAGACTTTCTTGGAAGTCTCAGGTGGCATGTGGGCCATTACTGATGCGTTGAACAAATTTACCGAAGCCATTAAAGTTATGTCCGCTATGTCTGTTGCAGATATCGCAAAAGGTCTAGTTGGCATTGGTGGCGGTTTGATGATCATGCTAAAAGCTGTTGGATTTTTACCCAAAGAACAGATCGTTCAATCCGCTGCTGCCATGGTTGCTCTATCATTAGCGATGAAGATTCTTGCTTCTGCTCTGGTTCAAATGGGTTCAATGTCAATCGGGGAGATTGCTAAATCTTTAATAGCTATTGGTGGTAGTTTATTTATCTTGGTTAAAGCCATGGAAGGTATGTCCAAGAATGTTAATGTTAAGACTATGGGTAAAGCTTCTTTAGCTCTCATGGGATTCGCTTTAGCTATATCTATGTTGGCTGGACCAATTAAGATGCTTGGTGACATGGATACTGCAAGTCTTGTTCAAGGACTTATCGGTCTTTCTGCCGCTCTAGCCATTCTTTATATTGCTTGCGATAAATTGACCGCGCATGTTAAAACTATGGGTAAGACTGCGGCTGGTCTAGCGCAACTTGGAGCATCGCTCATTGTTCTTGGTGTTGGCTTAACCGCTATTATGTATCCCATCAAAATGCTTGGTGGAATGGATACAAACCAAGTGCTTTCGGGAGCTGTTGGATTATCAGCAGTTATCGCAGTTCTTTATATGCTTACCGAAGCAATGAATACTTTACCGTCATTTTCTTTGAAAACTGTTGCCAAACTAGCAGTTATGATGGCAGTAATTGCTGGAATTGGTGCGGTTCTTCATCAGTTGGCTTCGCTTGACCCCAATGCTGCATTGCAAGTAGCCACCGCTTTGTCTGGTACATTATTAGCTACAAGTGCTGCGCTCGCTATTCTTGGAATGGTTCCCTTGGTTGAAGCGGCCAAGGGCGTTGCTACCATGGCAATCATTATTGGTGGAATATCCGCTATCGTTGTTGCTATGGGCGCATTGGCTCAAATTCCTGGAGCCAAATGGATTGTTAGCGAAGGAAAAGAATTCTTACAATCTATTGGTGAAGCTATTGGTTCGTTCTTTGGCGGAATCGTTGGAGGTGTTGTTGGTGGAGCTTTGAGTTCCATGGCCAATGCCCTTCCTTCGGTTGGTAGTAGCTTATCTGATTTTGCAAATAACGCTCAACCGTTCTTTGATTCTATGAAGGGGTTGGATCCAAATATTGGTTCGGCTATGTCCAATCTTGCTGTGGCATTGTTGGCGATCAGTGGCGCAGAATTACTTGATGCTATAACAAGTTGGTTTACTGGAAAAGCTACGTTGGCCGATTTCGGTAAACAACTTGCTGAATTTGCTCCGTATTTCTTGATATTTAGTACGGTAGTCAAAGATATCGATGCTGACGCAGTCAATGGTGCGGCAAATGCGGCGAAATCTCTTGCTGAATTTGCAAATAATCTCCCCAAAGACGACGGCCTTCTTCAGGATATTATGGGTCATGTCGATATCGTTGGTTTCGGTCAAAAAATGGCTGAGTTTGCTCCGTATTTATTGGAGTTTGGAAATGTCGCAAAAGATATTGATACCGAAGCAGTTACAGGAGCCGCTAATGCTGCAAAAACTTTAGCTGAATTTGCCACTAACCTTCCTAAGGAAGGCGGAGCTTTGCAGGCTATTACAGGCGTTCAAGATCCAGCCTCGTTTGGTTCTAAACTTAAGGGTCTTGGAGAAGGTATTGCTCAATTTGCAGAAGGCATTAAGGATGTCGATCCAAATGCTGTGAGTAATGCTGCAAACGCGGCTAAGACTCTTACTGAATTAGCTCAAGGAATCCCAGAAGAAGGTGGATTCTTACAGCAAATCATGGGTTCTAAGGATCTTGGAAACTTTGCTGATAATTTAGGCAAACTTGGAGAAGGATTATCCAATTTCGATGGCCAAATCACAAAGTTGACTTTTAGTAACATTAACCCAGCCATTGAAGCTTTACAAGCTATTTGCGAAATACAATCCGGATTAACGGATACTGGTGGTGCTGCTCAGTTCTTTACTGGTTCTAAAGATCTTGATAACTTTGCAAATAACATGGGTAAACTCGGCACAGGATTAGCTAATTATAGTGACAACATTGAAAACGTTCTATTCGGTGCTGTACGAGATAGTTTACCTGCTTTGAGCGGTTTAATGGATGTGTTTAATAATCTTGGAGATACTGGTGGCCTTGATTCTATCATGTCTGGCGGTAAAGATTATGGGGCTGTTTCTAGAGCCATGAAGAGTTTTGGCGAGGGCTTTAAGGATTATTTCGATTCCGTTAATGGCACTAATCCGGAGACTGTCGAAAGTACTATTTCTCCACTTCGTAACCTGATAGATGCATTTAATAATCTCGGTAATTCTGGAGGATTAGATTCCATTACCAATGGTGGTAAAGATTATACTGGTTTTGCTGCAGCTGGCGAAAATCTTGGCAACGGACTAAAATCTTATGCTGATGCGGTCAATGGCATTGAAACCGATCAAGTTGAAGCGGCTTCTTCCGCATGTATGAAAGTTGTAGACCTTGTTAAGGATACCGCTGGTATTGATACCGAAGGCATTAAGAACTTTGCCACAACTATTACCGATATTGGTGATATGGGACTGCCGAATTTTAATCAAGCTTTATCTGATGCATCCATTCAGATTACTCAAAAACTTTCGGATTTAGCTTCTGGGATTAATAATACGGTTCCTGGCTTAGCTGATGCTCTCAATTCGTTACATACGAATCTTGATAACGCTACCGGCTCTATGACCGAATCTGCTCGTAACTTGGCAAATTCTACCATGGATGCTCTTAGCGGAGGATTTAATGATAAGTCTGGTGAAGTTACGCAAACAATGACGAATGTTTGTAACGATATTGTTACTAGTGGTCAGAATGCCATTAATAACGGTCAGGATACATTCAGGCAGGCCGGTGATAATCTTTTGAACGCTTTGAAAGATGCTATCAATAATGGTCGTCAGAACGTTATTACTGTGGTTAAGAACCTTGCAACGGATTTATCCTCGTCAATTACCACAAACAATCAAGCGTTCTATCAAGCAGGTCTCAACATGATGATGGGACTTCAAAATGGAATCATTGCGGGTAGATCGGGCGTTATTACGTCGGCGACGAAGGTTGCCACCGATGCATTAACGGCTACTAAGAAAGCTCTTGATGAACATTCGCCGTCTAAAGCCACGGCTAAATTTGGTCGTTATTACGATCAAGGTCTTATCAATGGTATGGAAGACCTGTTACACAAAGTACGTAAATCTGGCGAGCTTGTCGGTAAAGAGGCTCTAAACGGTTTAAAGAACAGCATGTCTGGTTTGGAGATTAATGCGAATTCATATTCTCCAGTCATTACGCCAGTTGTTGATGCATCTAATCTTAAAACTTTGAGCGGATTTAACGCAAGTAAAACTCTTACGTACAATGCGCGTATTGCTAATGCACAGGTTATTAGTCCCGTTCGAGCAATGCAAAAGAGTTTTGAACAGGAACAAGCTGCTACTATTCAAAGCAATAACGAGGTTCTTGAATCAATTAAGGGTCTTCGTTCTGATATTAGTAGCTACAACGAAACGTTGTCGACCATGGAAAACGCAATGTATGTTGATGGTAAGAAACTTGCCTCTTCTATTGCTAAACCCATGAATCGAGAACTTGGAACTTTATCTAAGAGAGGACGATTATAGTGAGTACCTATCCAGATTTACCTGATAATAGGCTTATTGTTAATGGTGTAGATCTTTCAGTAACCTATCAGATGGTTCTTCTGGATGGGTATACGCTTGAGCCTCCTGAGCCTAAAACATACACGGTCGATATTCCTGGTGGAAATGGGGTTATCGATCTTACTGAGGCTCTTAATGGTGATGTTGTGTATAATAATCGTCACCAGGAATTTGAATTTGCTTTGATTAACGTGGAGAATTTTGAGAAGGTAAAAACTGAACTTTCTAATTTTCTCCACGGCAAAGCATTTGATTACACTATGACGATGGATCCTGGCTACACCTATCACGGACGTTTTTCCGTTAGCTCATATTCTCATTCCGCTTATTCAAGTGGTTTACTTGGAAATATTAAGATTTCGATTGATGCAAATCCTTACAAAACTAAAGGTACTGTTTCAAAATATCTTGATTGTGCTGGAGGAGTGTGGGTTAAACTGCTGGGATCTAGACGTCCTCAGTATCCTAAGATTACTCTGGGCGCTAATACTAGGATTGAATATAAGGACTCTCATGGAGAAACTCAAGTTTTACAAATGGGAGCTGGAATATATACCATTAGGAAATTTAAAATATCCAATATACCAAAAGAAGTTTATATCAACAGTAAGCGTTTTTATACGGTCGTTTGGGACGAAGCAAAATCGAAAACGTGGGAAAGCTACAAAGAATATACTTGGGATTCGTTGCATAAAACAAAATTGGACGATACACAATTTGTAGAGAAACGCTCTTGGGATAATTTATTTCATGATACTTGGGATTCTTTATCGAAATTCACATGGAGTCGTTTTACTCAAAATGTGGAAAAATATAATTCTAACGTAATCATAGAGTTTGAAAAGGAAGATTTATAATGGCAAAAACTCCGAATCTTGGTATTAACGAAATTAATGGCAGCGATTATATTGATTATTCTGTATTTAACACCGTTTTTAATACTCTTGATGCCTTGGGACTAGACTATATTGTCGAAAAAGGAACATCGGGAGAATGGTGGTATCGCAAATGGAAGTCAGGTCGTGCCGAATGTGGCATTGATAACAAAAATCTTGGTGATCAGGAAGTTATTGCTTGGAACTGGCTATGGACTTCTCATTTTGTTTCGATTAGTAATTGGCCTGTTACTTTTTTGGACTCTCCTGGATTTCATGTTGGTTTGAATTACACTGGCGATAATCGAGGCGACGTTTGGACAACGAGCGAATGGACCGATTCTGGTTTGAGGGTTGTTTTTACGACTTCTTCTAATGCAACCATTAAGAGTCCGCATATTTCGATCTACATGCACGGACGATGGAAGTAGGAATTTATGTATACGATAACGGTAGACGGTAAAGATCTTTATATCCCTGATTCAGAAGACTATCAAGTATCTTCTGCCACTATTTCAATTAATACCGACAGTGTGGCATATTTGGACATGGATATTCCTTGTACAAATAAAGGACTTAAAGAAATTAAGCAACAAGCGTCTATCGTTAGAGTATACGATAACGACGTCCTTCGTTACAAAATGTTTGTGGATAACATCGATTATGATTTCGATAATACCGCAAAAGTTTCTTGTACGAGCGTATTGGCATATTTAAAAGATAGTCTTGTGCGTCCTTATTCTACGGTCGACACCGAAGAAGGCATTACCGCCCCAAGTTCCGTAGATGGTTATTTTTCATGGTTGATCGAGCAACACAATAAGAATATTCGAGATACTAAAAAATATTTTTATGTTGGGGTTAATCAAGGTGCTTTGATGGATCGAAATAATTATATTTATCGAGCGTCCACCGAAATTCCAACAACTTCTGATGAAATTAAAAACAAAATTCTAGATACGTATGGGGCGTATATTTCGTTGACATTTAACGGCGATTTGAATGTCATAAATTTATATGCTGATGTCCATGATTCGAATGATCAAGTTATTGATTTCGGCGTTAATCTTTTGGATTTGACGAGAAGCGTGAGTACCGAATCGTCTTACACTGCAGTTCGTCCTACAGGAGCCGTTCCTGAAACAGAGAATAAATCTACATCTTTACCGATTACTATTTCTAGTATTCCTGATGGTGTAAGCAAATGGAATTCCGATGTTTATAAAAAGGGTGATGTCGTTTATTCGATATCTGGCGTTCGCGATTATGGCTATAAAGAATGCGAATATTCTAACAGCGATATCACATCTGTTGAATATTTGTATCAGGTGTCTGTAGCTTATTTGAATAAATTAGTTAATCCATATTTAACGATCGACGTTAAAGCAGTTGATTTGTCGTTGCTATATATGGATAAATATTCGCCAATGGAAGTAGGTCAAGCAGTTCGCGTACGATCGGAACCGCACGGAGTTGATGAATATCTACGCATTTCTGAAATTAGCATAGATCTTCTTGACCCATCAAATGATTCATATACTCTTGGCGAAAGTTATGACAGTCTTACCGGTCAGCAAAGTAGCTACATGAAAAAGCTCAATTCGTCTATTAATGCTTCTTTTGATATAGTCGGTTCGGCTGCAGACGCTGCTTCCAAATTGGCGGATGCTGCCAAGAAAACTGCTAACGAGGCTGATAAAAAAGCTCAAGATGCAACATCCAAAGCCGACGAAGCTAATACCAAAGCCGATACAGCAACTGAAACTGCAAACAGTGCTTCTACCAAAGCTGATCAAGCTTCACAAAATGCGCAAAAAGCAAATGAGGCAGCAAAGAAAGCTCAAGAAGATGCTACTGCTGCTATCGGTAGTGCTAAGGATGCTGCGGATAAAGCTTCGGCTGCTTCTCATAAAGCAGATGCCAATACCGCTAAAATCACAACCGTAGAGAGTACGATTAAGACGATTAGCGGAGATACAGCCACAGCAATTGCTAATGCTAAAGCTGCACAAGCTGCTGCTGATGCTGCAAAGAAGGCTGCTGACCAAGCTCAATCTGATGCCTCTACTGCTAATACGGAAATCAGTAAAGTACAATCTCAAGTTGGAACTATCAACACTGAGATTGGCAATATCAAGCAAGAAGCAACTGACTTACGAGACGATTTGTCTGGTCAGATTACCACGGTTAAGAATACTATGGAAGCTGACTATACTCGTAAAACTGAGTTGTCGGATACTACCACTACTCTTCGCAATGAGATTAGCAAATCTGCCGCTGGTGTTATTCATACAGTGTCTCAGGATTATGCTACTAAGAAAGAGCTTAAGACCACTACAGATGCAACGAATAAGAATGCAGCAGACCTTACGAATGCTATTAATAAGTTTAATAGCGATGTCGATAACCTTCAAGGGCAAATTGACGGAGCTATTGAGACGTGGTTTTACGAGGTTGACCCGACGGATAAGAACGAGCCTGCTGTAAATTGGACTACGGATACCTTGAAGAAAGCTCATCTCGGTGACTTGTATTACAATACTGTCTCTGGTTATTGCTGGCGTTATCAACTTCAAAATGGAAGTTATTCCTGGAGTCGAATTACCGATGTTGATGTAACTAAGGCTCTTGCTGATGCTGCTGCAGCTCAAACCACGGCAAACAGTAAGAAACGTATCTTTGTAACCACACCAAATCCCCCTTACGATGTTGGTGATTTGTGGACTCAGGGTTCTACTGGCGATATCATGCGTTGCCAAACGGCTAAGACCTCTTCGCAGTCCTATGCGGCTGCTGACTGGGTTAAGGCTAGTAAGTATACGGATGACACTGCAGTAACGAAGTTGTCGAATACTGTCGAAAAGACATATTCTACGAAGACCGAAGTTAAGCAGCTATCTGATCAAGTAAGCTCGACTGTTAGTTCTCTTGAAACTGTGCGAATAAGTGCTGAAGCTGCTCAAACTTCTGCCGATAATGCTAAGAAAGCTGCTGATGATGCTCAGATTGCTGCGGACGCCGCTAAAGATAACGCTGCTACTGCTCAGTTTAAAGCTGACGAAGCTGCTAAGAATTTAGCTACAGCTGAGCAGAACCTTAAGACTCTACAATCTCAAGCGAATGCTACGGATAAGCAATTAACTGCGGCAAAAGCAGAGGTTGAGAAAGCTAAGACGGCTGCTGCTACGGCTCAGTCTACGGCCAACACCGCTAAATCCAATGCTGCTACTGCACAAGCTACGGCGGATACCGCAAAAGCTAATGCTAAGACTGCTCAGGACAATGTTAATGCACTGAAAAATCGTGTTACGTCTGCTGAGACATCCATTAAGCAGAATTCGGACGCTATTGCTCTGAGGGCTACAAAGACTGAGGTTACGAGCGCTATTGATGGGATTAATGTTGGTGGTAGGAACTTACTTACAAACACTGGAGACGGTTTTCAACCAACCAGTGCTATTGCGAAGCCTACTTCTACTTGGATTCCTAAAGGATATTACGAATATTTTAGATACGATATTCCAAAAACGGATCCATATTATGAAACTAAAATCGGAGACGTTATAACTATCTCTTTCGATGCTGAAGTATATAACCCAGATGGATCCACTACGGGATGGTTTCTTCTTTATGATAGCAGCATCAAACCGACTATATCTATTGGGCAAAGTACTGTGAGTTTTCCGTCGGATTCCATTCCAAAATCAACTTTGGTTAAATTAAGGGGATATGCGACTAGGACTCTTAAATCCGGTTGGACAAATGATATTCGTGGAATAGAATTTTATTGCGAATACGGTTCTGGTAGATATTTTAAAATTAGTCGATTAAAGATTGAAAAAGGCAACAAACCAACAGACTGGTCACCAGCTCCTGAGGATCTTATTGCTGAATCTAAAACTTATACGGACGCTCAGATTAAAGTTAGTGCTGATAGCATTACTTCGACTGTAAGCCAGACATATCTTAAAAACGAGGATGCCAGTAAAAAATACGCATCTTCGGAACGTGTCTCAAATATCGAGTCGAGAGTAACTCAAAATGCAAATAGTATTACTGCTAGTTTCAATTCGCTAAAAAAACAAATTGACGATAAAACCGAAGCTGTTAATGCATGGATTACTGAAGGTAGCGATGGAACGAATCCTTATTTGGAATTGGGAACCAATAAGTCCAATTTAAAGACACGTTTAACGAATTCCGAATTAGCATTCATGGATGAAACGGATAAAGTCGCATATATATCAAATAACGCCATGTCTATAACAAACGCCATCATTAATGTTGGCAAAATAAATCAGCTAGTAATTTATCCTTATCAATTAGCTGTTAAAAATGGACATTTATTGATTCAGTATATTGGAGGGTAACTTAGATGGCTATAGAATGGGTTTATCTATATAGCGATAAATTTAGTCTTGGAATTGACTGGCATGCGTCTACAGACAGCACAAGCGTCACAACAGCTGTTGAAGTCTTTCGATGGGATGCTCAAAATACAGATAATTCTAGTGGTAAATTCGACGAAAGTATGTCCGAGCCAGATGGTTCTTGGGGAACATGGTGGAATAAATATTCATTTGGAAAAGGGCAGGGCACTCGAAGAATAGATATATTTTCGGCAAGAACTTATCCTAGAACCACTTATGACTATCGTATTACATATGCTTTATCTTGTAATAGTTCCACAGGTACTTATTATAATGGCTGGCATACAGTTGGCGCAAAAGATTTAACATGGTCGTTAACCATTCCAAAGCTCGATAGTTATACTGTTTCATACGATGCTAATGGCGGATCAAATGCCCCATCAAGTCAAACAAAATGGTATGGCACGACGTTATCGCTTTCTTCTCAGAAACCAGTTAGGGCGAATTACAATTTTCTTGGTTGGTCAACAAGCTCTACTGCCACATCTGCTGAATATTTGTCCGGAGGATCGTATACTAGTAATTCCGGTGCCACGTTATATGCCGTATGGAAATTAGCTGCTGTTGCGCCAACAATATCGTCTGCAACTTTTAATCGATGCGCCGAAAATGGCGAGATGAATGCGGAAGGAACATATATCAAAGCCGTTATCGCTTGGGCTGTAGACACTAAAGTTATTACTTCCAATGCCGGTAAAGTAATCAATATTACATGGAGTCCGGCTACGGGCGATATCAGTTCTAAAAGTATTACCGTTACCGGAACAAGTGGAACTGTTACTCAAATTCTTGGCTCAGCAAATTTTGATCCGTCAACAGTTTACACATTTAACTCAAGTATTACTGATACTGCCGGGTTAACAACGTCAAGCGGATCAAGGATTGTTGCTTCCGTTTTCCACACATTCGATATCGGAAATAAAGGAAAATCAATAGGACTTGGTGCCGTTGCATCCGATTCGTCAAATTCTTTAATTGTTGGCTTTGACTCCACCATTATAAACAATAACAATGTGATAATCGATGGGCGACAAATCAGAGTTAATAAAATACTATGGGGTTTTAATGATAATGCTTATTATATGAAATCAACGCATATAATAACCCTTTCCGAATCAATTTTAAAACAGCCAAATGGCATTATATTGTGCTGGTGTATATATAATTCAAGTGCTGCTAAACCGGCATATTATGATAATTCGTTTAGCTATATACCGAAAAAATTTGTAGAATTGCATCCTGGCGCTGGTGTCAATTGCATTATAGGTGGAAATAGCTATACAGAAATTGGATATAAATATATATACGTTAACAATTTAACTTTGACTGGTTATGACGGAAACACTAGCGGCTTTTTGAGTAATTTTGTTTGCTATGGCGTATTAGGAGTATAACTATGCAGTTGTATTATGTCGATGAAAATGATTTTGTCATTGGCGATTCGGAAGCTCCTCCGGATTTTTCAAAATGGAAACCGATGTATACATCGGAAGTTTTTGAAAAAAAAGTATTGACTAAAGTCGTTATGCATTGCCGAGAGTATACTAAAGAAGAACTAAACAGTATAAAAAAGCAAAAGGAAATCGACGAAAATAACGAATTGCTAAAAGATCTTCCAAATGCGGTAGCCGATTTGTCATTCGATGTATCGAAAAATTATACTACGTTGTCCGATATTTCCGATGCAATTGCTGATATGTCTAATATCGTAAGCAATCTATCAGTTAAGGCGGGTTTGAATGGTTAAATTCTGGTACAAGCGCATTAAAGGCGATATTACTCGTATTGACGAAGTTCCCGAACTATGGCGAGAGGGAGTTCGTAAGATGATTGAGGGTGTGAAACATGACTAAATTATTTGTATTTGCGGGACATGGTGCTGGTGATCCAGGAGCTTGTGCAAATGGATATTCCGAAGCTGAGCGTGTCCGAGTTCTCGCTAAACGTGTGGCCGAGCTTGGTGGTAGCTCTGTTATGCTTGGCGATGTAAATCGAGATTATTACGCCGATGGTGGAATTAATACGCTTAATATTTCCACTGATTATCAGCTTTTGGAACTGCATATGGACAGCGCGACTGCTGGAGCTCGAGGCGGGCATGTAATCATTAACGGAAATTATTCGGCGGATGAGTACGATAATGCTCTTGCTAAGATGATTAGTGCGATTTTACCTGGTCGTTCGAAGATCGTTGTCGGTCGTACTGATTTAGCCAATCCAAATCGAGCAGCTGCACGTGGGTATAGCTATCGTCTTATGGAATGCGGTTTCATCACTGATCCTAACGATGTTGCTATCTTCAATGCGAATATCGATAGGATTGCGCATGGCATTCTTGCGGCATTTGGTATCGAAAGTTCCAGCGAAGCTACTTCTGGATGGATTAATCAAAATGGAAGTTGGTGGTATCGCCATGCTGATGGATCTTACACCACTGACGGCTGGGAATTGATTGATGGTTCATGGTATCACTTTGATTCCGAAGGCTGGATGCAAACCGGTTGGGTATTCGTTAATGGTAAGTGGTATTATCTTACTGATTCTGGTGCTATGGCCAACAATTGGGTTAAAAAGGATGATAAATGGTATTATCTGGACCCCGTTGACGGCGATATGAAAACCGGTTGGGTATTTGTTGATGGAAAGTGGTATTGGCTTTCATCTGATGGATCAATGGTTGAAAATCAAGTTTCCGAAATCAATGGTAAGTTCTATGCCTTTGATAAAGACGGAAATATGATGGAAGGCAATCTTAATTTGACCACATCTGATGATGGTTCAATTAAAGCTGAAAAAGCTTAATTTCTATATTTAGAAAAGAGGTGGTTCCAATGTATCACTAACATGCACCTCACGTTTCTAACTATATTTTGAGAGAAGGAGTTTGCCATGTATCCTAATGGAGCCAATCAGAGTTTTAATCCTTATCAACCAGCATATCCGACATATCTGCCACAGGCGGCATCCGTACCCGGTCAAACCGCTTTATGATAGAGTTATCAAATACTACTGCTCAAACCGTTGCTGTTGGGCAGTCCATTACCTTTAACACAGCTCTTCTCAAAACTGGTTGTGCCGAATGTCATCGACGCAATACTGGTTCAGTGAAGCTTTGTGCTAAGAATGCAATTTACCAAGTTAATTTTAATGCAAACGTTACTGGAGCGACTGCTGCAACTCCGGTTCAATTAAACATTCAACTTGGTGGGGATACTATCCCAGAGTCCACCATGATTTATACTCCAGCTACGGCAAACGCTGTTGGGAACGTAAGCACGGTTATTCCAGTACGTAATAATTGCTGCGATTATGACCGCGTAACTGTAACCAATACCGGAACAACGGATATTATTATTTCCGTAAATCCGACGCTCTTTATTAAGCGAATCGCGTAAGGAGTAAATCATGGAATATTGCGATAAGATGTATGAGATTAAGAACAAACTTATTTCTCAAGTAACCGAGCAACTTAATCATAACCTCGACTGTGTAGATGCGCATGAATTAGGGGAAGTCGTCGATATGATTAAGGATATCGCCGAATACGAACGTAATATGCATGAAGCATGCTATTACAAGTCTGTCACGGAGGCCATGCACGGATATGAGGGGCGTCGTGGTTATGTTCCAATGGAGTCTGATGAGGAATCCGATTGGGAATATTTAATGCCTGACAATAAGCGTCGTATTCGCTATAATCAGGTTATGGATGGACTTGATCGAAAGATTAAAGATTATGACGAACGCTACGGACGTTCTTACAATGAATATCGTGATGCGAAACGCCATTATACCGAGTCTCATTCTATGACCGATAAGAACGAAATGGATCAGCATGCGAGGGAACATGTTGATTCCATGATATCTTCTATGCGTGAAATTTGGGGAGAAGCAGATCCCGAATTGCGTCAGCGCATGAAAGATGATATGACCAGGCTTCTCAACGAGATGGCCTAGTTATATTTATGAACGTATTTTACATTAACAACGATCCATGGCATGTAGAATACGTTAAACCGTATAGTCCCGAGCTTGTGGATCGATCTGGTCGGCTAACGGTAGCTACGACAGATCTCTTAAGTCTCACGGTTTATGTTTCTGAAGGGTTATCTGATGAATACAAAACCGAGGTTCTTCTCCATGAGCTCGGGCATTGCTTTATATTTAGTTATCATCTTACAGACGACATTCACCGTTTCGTATATCCAGAATATTGGGAAGAAGCGGAAGAATGGATATGTAATTTTATTGCTAAATACGGGTGTGCTATATTTCAATCTGCTTATAGTATACTTGGCAATGATGCCTGGATATTCGTACCGTATAAACTTGATCATATTTTCAGATAAGAGGGCCTTAAAAAGTGATTGACAGCGCTATGCTTTTAAACGCCATTATTGCTCTTGCATCTGCGTTACTTGGTGCCTCTGGTCTGTGGGCATATATTGGTAAGCGCTTAGATGCAAAGATAGCATTAGCTAATAAACACGAGCAAGATAGAAAAGCCGAACGAAATTTGCTTGTGGGACTAGCACACGATCGTATTATGTGGCTAGGTATGCAGTATATTGATCGCGGATATATTACTCGTGATGAGTATGAGAACATCAACGATTATTTATTTATTCCGTATGAAAAATGCGGAGGAAATGGTTCAGCTAAAAAAATCATGCATGAAGTTCGAGAACTTCCATTACACAAATAGTAAGGATTTGATATTTATGGTTTTGACTGATAAAGTTTATGAAGCTCTTAAGTGGCTCGTTCAGATTTTCCTTCCTGCTGCAGCTACGCTCTATGCTGCTCTTGCGGCTTTGTGGGGATTTCCTTGTGTAGAGCAGGTTGTCGGTACGATTGGTGCCATTACAGTATTTCTTGGTGCTTGCCTGAAGATTAGTAACGCTAATTATACTGGAGACGCCGTACTAAACGTTGATCCGAACGCCGATGATGATAAGCAATACGCTCTCGAGGTTAACTCAGATTGGAGCGAATTGGCCAAGAAGAAGTCCTTTATGGTAACCGTGAATAATAAGCACTCGCAAGAATAACACGTGCTATAATGAAGGTCATGTTCTTGAAAGGAGTTACCATGAATATCTTCACCAAAAAATCGAACAAGAAACAGATCGAGGAATTGATTGATTCTTTGACCATGAGCATTAGTTTGGAGGATCCAACGTCCGAAAACTATAAACTCATGACTGAAAATCTGAAGACTCTTGAAGAAGCCAAATCGAAGGAAGATGGAGTTTCGAAAGATGCGACGATTGGAGTTATGAGTAATGTAGGTTTGGCGTTGCTGATTCTAAATTATGAGAAGATCGGGGTCATCACATCCAAGGCGTTTCAGCTCATTACTAAGGTGAAATTCTAAAGGAATCTTATCCGGTTTATGACGTTTGAGATATACGCTGTGTATAAATTACATGGCGTATATTTTTTTCGCAAGAATTTCATACGCTATAATGACGGAGAAAACTTGTGAAAAGGAGTTTGTTATGTTGTTCAATGCTAAGGAAATTGCTGCTCTCGGTATTGCTGTTGTTGAAATTGTTGGAGGCGTTGCTCTCTACAAATATGTTAAGGATTTTGTAGAAGGTAAAGCTGAAAATGAATTCGGAACTAGTGATCCGATAGAAGTGAAAGCCATCGTTGATGCACAAAACAAAAATCAAAACTAGATAACCGTTTTAAAAGATAAAGACCATTACAAGGTCTTTATCTTTTTTCTCGCAATTTTTTCACATCTTATAATGAAAGGATATTGTTGGAACGTATATTTTTAAAGAATAATGAGGGTTTAAAAAGAATTCTCATTATTCTTTTTTTGCCTCGCAATTTTTTCACGTCTTATAATGAAGAGGAGACTAGCTGATTAGGATAGTTGAGGTTAGCTTAAACGTAGATTTATGCTTGGTCTATATCCTCTTCTTTTTTTTACGTTTTATAATGAGACGGTTTCTTGAAAGGAGAACTATCGTGTTTAACCCTAAGACTTATAACGAGGTAATCATTGCTCACAATTTAGAGGAATTGGATGTATTGAGTCGAGCAATAGGGAACGCTTATTTTTATAGTAAGCATTTTAGCTATTCTGTATATGAACATGAAGGTTTGTATGTAGTTGAATTAAAAACGTCTTTTAGCGAAAAGAACCATCTGCAGTTTATAGATTCTATTCATAAAGATGGGTACAATCTTAAACGATTGTCTGGAATAGGCATTATTGGTGTGATTGTAAAGTAATCATTCGCATTTTTTTCACGTCTTATAATGAAGAGGAAGGTTAATGTAGAGTATTGCATCTCTGACGATTGTAACTGTACGCGATGAAGATTAAGAGTCAAACCGTACGTACGCATTAGTCGTTCTTCTTTTTTAACGCGGGGAAAGTATATAGTTGAAAACGGAACAACATCGTCTACGGACGAAGCTGCAGGATCTGAGTCCTGCTATACTTTTGTCGCGTTTATATTTTTCACCGAATCTCTTGAAAGGAGAAACAAATGAAAGGGATCGAAATGAATGAAGAGCAGAAAGAACTCGTGAAAAAAGCCATCATTGGGGCAACTGCAGTTGGGCTAATTGGCGTCGGATATTTTATTGGAAAAGAGGTTGCCTTTAAGATTTGCGGACGCAATGTTGCAATTAATTTAGTCAACTGGCTTTCTAGTCTTCCAGACAAAGAGGAAGCGCTTAGGCTTATCAAGTCGTTGGAATCTTATAGCGAAACATGTACGGTTAATGTGACTGGAATTTCACTGCCAAAATAAGATTCGTCAGAAAGAAGGTTTCTATGAAACTCAAAGTTACGCTAAACGAAGTCGAAGTATTGATGGGATAAATCTAATCCGGAGATCAATCATATCTTGATGCGTCTTAGTTATTGGAACAAAGTCAAGGACGAACTCGAAAAAGAAAACTAAGAGTTTGTAATCTCTTGAAAGGAGCAAGCACCATGCTTACTGGAAAACAACTTAAGAAGATTCGTCAGATCGCTGATTTCACTGGTACCGAAGTTGCTGATGAAATGTTCGTCACAAAGCAAGCTATTAGTTTTATCGAAACTGGTAAAACCACGGCGAAAAGCAGTATTCATTACTATGAACTAGCTTTGAAGTCGATGATCGAACGTATCAGCGATTGTGAACTTCGTTCTGTTTGTCAAGTACTATTTGATAAGTATTCTAAGATAAATGGTGATGACGAAGATTTCCCCATCATTGATATGATGGACGAATCATCTGATATGGATGATGCGTGGTATGTCATGGTCACATACAATGACGGTACAAGGGGCGTCGAATATAAATCGCTTGAACGAGAAAAGGCGATCGATTACGCTCGAGATTTGTGCCGTTTCAAATCACATGTGTATAAGAATATCGAAGTTTATCACGACTTTGATTTTTAATTCTCGCATTTTCTAGCACAAATCCTTGTTTTTATAGTGTAAAAGTATTATTACATAATGCCTGATCAGCGAGGCGCTGAGACGCTATTTAAGCAGGGGTTTGTGCTTTTTAGGTATAAACAGTCGTCTATTTTTTATAAAAATTGGCGATTTTTATAATTATCTGATAGAAAGGACAACTAACAATGTCTGATTTTTGGCGTGTTATGAAAGATTGTATGGAAGAAGATCCGATAATCACAATGTTTATTCTATTACTAATAGCCGGTTGTATAGTTTCTTGGATCGCGTTTTGCATTGTATATCCTTCGTTGATTTTATTCACTGTCGCCATCTTTGCAATAACGTTTGGCCTTTGGAAATTTTGTGAATGGATGGTTTCTAAGAGTGTAAAGAATGATAACCATAATAAGCGTAACTAGAATAATTTGGTCATAAAGGAGAACCAATGCTAGCTAATCAACTATCCCAACGCACTATGAATGTCGTCGACGCTTTTAAAAAACCGATAAATAATTTGTATGTATCAGTATATGATACGGTTTATGTCGAACTAACTAAAGCGTCTGTCATTTCGTTTAATGATGGTTGGACAGAAGCGGTTGCTTATATAAAATCCCATCCCGATTGCACTTTGCAAGAGCTTTCTCAAGCTAAGGACCAAATAGCAAAAGAACGTTATCCGCATGCTCATATGATTGATTTAAAAAAGGAAAAGGATGAGAATTAGAAATGGCCGTTTGCGTTCATGGAAATGTTTGTCGAGCTTGGATGAAAAAGATCGACTCGGGTGTTCCTCTGACTCCATTCTGTCCAGTATGTGCATATTTTGATCTTAACTGCGAAGTGAGGCTAGATTAAGAATGAGTAAAATACAATACATTAATGATCCCAACGATTTATATGTATCTAATTATGTATGTGTTAGATATAATTTTAAACGAAACAAGATCAACGACATCTTAGATGAGATGATTCGATGGGATATTTCTATTAAGGATTTAGAGACTGAGCTGGATAGGAGAGCGGAGAAACAATGATTAAGATTGAAAATACCGAAACCTATGGCTGGGAAGCTGCTATCCGAGGCATGCGTAATCCTATGAATTCGTGGGATAAGAGTGATAGCGCATTTGGTAGAAATTTGGCAATCCCTTTTTCGCAAAATAATCCAATCATGTTGATTGACAAATATGGCGTTGAGACAAATATCGGCGATAATGATCTCGACCTCATGAAACGTCTTAGAAACGCAGGAACAGATCACCGTAAATTCATGCGTATGATTACGGTCTATTGCGATATTACCGCTCCATTGTATTGGTGGAAAGAATTCAAAACATATCGTGCCGGCAGAAAGTTTGGAGATGACGAACCGACCATTATTGATATTATCGATGAAGGATACTTGGAATATGATATCGAGATGAATTCTTGTAGCACGATGCACAAGATTCATTCTAAAGAATTCGAGATTGATGATTTTAGTCATGAGCATCTTATAAATTATTTTCAAGATACCGATACATCTGAGTACGTCAATGCCGATGGAACATATAATTTCGATGATGCGCCAGTGATTACTATAGCTAGCGCTAACGATGCAAGTTTATATTGCTCTCCGACGGGAATTTTAGAATTTCAAGTTCTTATGCTAAATAAGTGCCGAGAGTTATATCTCAAAACTAAAAACAAAAAATACTGGTGGCAAATGATCCAGCTTCTACCTAGCTCATATAATCAGAAGCGCACAGTCATGCTTAACTATGAAGTTCTTTCGAATATGTATAAATCTCGTAAGGGGCATAAGCTTGATGAGTGGAATAAATTCCGTGATTGGATTGATGAGCTTCCTTATTCTGAATTGATTACAGGAAAAGGCTACAAGGAAATGCTACAGGAGCAGATTGAAGCTGGTAAAAAGTTAGCGCAGGAGAAGAACAATGACTAAGCATAAAGAATTTCCAGGAATCGAATACCTGTCTGATTACAGCAATGCAGAAAGCGAAAAATGTGGATTCGATGTTAACTGGTACGTTTGTCATTATTGCCATGAGGCTTTTATGTACGACTACGGAAAGTCTCAACGTCATGATCCTAATTTCTGTCCAGTTTGTGGGGCTCCGAACAAACCAATAATAGTGCAATATTTCGACTGAGAAAGCCATAAAAACGTTTCAAAGGAAGCAAATAATGAGTATTCTTTGTGATATTACAGGTTAGGAATAATTAAATGTATGCTGACTATAATATGTGCTCCTCTAAAAAATACCCTTATGGTATCTTTTGTCCATGCGGACTCACAATTCATATAAAAGCTGATGAAGTAAAGATTGGATATAATGATATTCAATGTCCGAAATGCGGGTTTGTTGCTGGATTGACAGTTAACGGTAAAGAACTTGAGTATTAGCACAAGATAAGGAGAATTAACATGTCGAAAAATGTCGGATATTTTTATGCATTCCTACTTATCATCGGAATGATCATATGGACACTCATTACTATTCTTGGTGGTGCGGAGATTCTCTGGTGGATATTCACAGGGGATTTCTTTCATTTTGTAAACGACGCAGTTGCAGCATTTTAAGGTCAAAATTATGAGCAACGTAACAAAACTAATTGATTCATTTTCCCAACTTACATTGGATCTTCGAAAGCGATTGGATGAAGAAGGCATTCCATGGATTGATAATAGTGGAGTTATCGATCGTGGGTGGAATAAGCTCATATTTGAACGGACTTGGATCGGTGAACATGCCGACATAAATAAATACGATCTTAGTGTAGCTTATATTTATAATCCGGATTTAGATACTGGTTATAGCTACGGCTATCCCGATAAGCTAGAATGTAACAATTTTTATGACGATGAAGATCCCAAACCAATGTCTATTGATAAAATCATCGAACTGTATAAAGAACTTCAAGAAAGGAATTACGATGAGCATCGCCTGTAAATGCGAACGTTGTGGCAAGTTTTATGAACCAAACCAAGACGACGAAGCATACGTTCCAACTGGAGCAAACCTTTTAACATTTAACGTCATAACGCTTAGCTATAAAAACTACAAAACCAACGGCCTTGATTATGTCGGATTTAATCAAACGGATATTTGTCCGGAATGTGCGCACTTGTTTACGAAATGGTGGACAAATCCTGATGTTATAGTCGATAGGAGCGACGAATAATGAAGAAGTATGGTTTATTGCATGCTTTGTTCGATATTTTTATGATCTTTATTACTGGCGGTCTATGGCTTATTTGGATTCTTGTTAAATATCTACGGACGCATTAGGAAGCAAATGAGACTTTATAAAACATACATGCTTGAGACGAAATACGATACAAACGGCACGCCCATTATGCATTTTATTCTTACGCCTAACGATCCATATTGCACAATTGAAAACTTTATTGCTGATGTTGTGGAAAAGAAACCAACTCAGCATTCATCGTTTCTACTCGGACATCTTGAAATCGCCAATGCTTATAATGGCGTAGTAACATTTTGTTATCCGCATTTAAGCGATCTTTTTCAACGAACTATGAACTTAGGTTGTGATGCGATTGGTAATTCGGAACATATGGAATATATTATTCCAATGGAAGGAGGCTTTAATGGCTGAACCAAAAGAAGTATATTTCGATCAATACTGTCCAACTTGTAAATATTCTGATTTATCTGAAGATCAGGATCCTTGTTGGGATTGCTTGGAAGAACCTATGAACTACGACTCTCACAAACCATATTTCTGGGAAGAAGGAAAAAGTGCTAGCTCGAAATCTAAGAAAAATGCGAATCGAACTCGGGTTAACGATCGGAAAATGCGCTGAGGATATGCGTGTCGACCGACAAACCATTATCAACATCGAACAAGGACGGACTAAAAAAGAGTCAAGTCTTCAGCATTATGAACTATATTTGAAAGATGTTCGTCGAAAGCGAGAAGCAAATGCTTGAGCTACGTCCTATTTTAGAACACGGAAGACATGGAGACCCCGTAGGCGTCGTCGCTCGTATAGGGAAGTCATACGTTGACGAAAAAATTAAAGATAGTTATATGGCTACCGAAATTATTTACAAAAATGATAATTGGAGTGGTTCGTATAAATACTACTTTGAGAAAGAAGCCAGCGCTCATAAATCCGAACCCATGCCGAAAAACGTTCTAGAGAACATCATTTATATCTACAAACTCGAAGTCTTAATTCCTGAATATTTGGAGAAGATACAAAATGAATGATATCAAAGTTGCATATGTATGTGATCGTAAGGCTTGTAACGGATGTAGTACTATGCCGAATCCTGAATGTAGTCACACGCTTGATATTCGTCACGCTGTGAATTTTAAAAAGTTTGACGATGAGCATTACATCGAAGTCGCAGATATTTCACATCCTATAACGAAGTAGGAGTCGTTAAAGGAGTTTGTTATGTCTATCGATCAACTTTACAATGTCGTCATGAATGAAATTGCTTGGCAAAACTTTTGTTCAAGTGCGGCGATACTTATTACTGGCATTGCTATTATAGCCGGCATATTTACGTATCGTCGACTTGCGAAGAAGATTGTCGAACAAAATCAGGAGATAGACGAGCTTGTAAGCGAAATCGTAGATCTATCCAATTTGGTTTATCGAAACTAGTTTATTAAAGAGGTTGTTAATCGCAGCCTCTTTTATTTTTCACCAAATCTCTTGAAAGGAGAAATACTATGACAAAATCGTGTAAGCCCATCGAGAATTCACCATTATATTCCTATAACATTGCAGATGATCTAGTAAATCATCCAAGTCATTATTGTAAACCTGGTCAGCTTGAATGTATCGAAAAGATGGAAGTAGCATTCGGGATTGAAGCCGTTAAGCGTTTTTGCTTGCTCAATGCATTCAAATACGTTGAGCGTTGCCGAGATAAAGATAATTTTCATCAAGATATTGAAAAAGCCATTTGGTATCTCAAAAGATTAGCATTATATATTGATGATGACGAAGAGCTTGAAAGCTGGATAATTCTTGGCCATACCAATCACGTTAAAGATTATGCATGTCAATATGCTGCTGAAACTGAGATGACTCGCATTCAGTTTGGCGATGGCAAAGAGGTTGTACATATTGGTTATGCGATTGGATATTTGGCGAGCCTTATTAAAAACGGAGAGAATGGAGAGAACCTTGAAGCTTAATGCGAACATCGTCAAAGAAGGCGTTACGAACGTTGGTAAATTTATTGGCGAAAACTCCCCGGCGCTTTTAACAGGTTTTGGAATTGGTGGTTTCGGTACCGCGGTTATATTTGGAATTAGAGCAACTCCAAAAGCCATCGAACTTATCGATCGAAAAGCATACGAGATTGAACCATGTGAGGAGCAACGTACAGTATCTGAGAATCTTTCCATCCTTACGCCTCGTGAAATTGTTGCCGCGACATGGAAGTGTTATATTCCTACTGTAGGGATGATCATCCTTTCAAGCGCATGCATCATTGGAGCATATCGAATTTCTCATGGACGTAATTTAGCTTTGGCGGGCGCATACACTCTTGCCGAAAAGACTCTTGATAAATATCAAGAGAAAATCGCAGAGATTGTTGGTGAAGACCAAAACCGGGAAATTCTTAAATCAGCAGAGCAAGAAGCACAAAAAGAATCCGACTTGTCTATGGGTCTTGGATACGGTAATTATCTATGCTACGACGAACTTTCTGGTCGATATTTCCGTTCGAATGAAAACTACATTCTTGCAGCTGTAAACGAGTTCAATCAACGACTCATTGGCGATTTCTATCTTGATGCGAACGAATGGTATCTATATTTGGGATTGCCTGAGATCGGTCTTGGTGAATTCGCGGGTTGGAATGGCGATCGTCTATTGGATATTTCAGTCACAGGCGGTCATAAAACTGGAACCGGAGAACCTTGTTTGAAGCTTGTGTATAACACAATGCCTAGGATTGATTATAGGAGATAAATTTGTTAGAAGATTTATTAGTTAAAGGTTTTTTCTTAATTTCGTCTATCGCTTTAATTGCATATATTTTTGATCGCTTACGCGGGATTAAATAATTCGCAATTTTTTCACATGCTATAATGACATGGTAAGAAATGTTGAAAGGAGAATACCATGAGCGAAGAGAAGAAGGACATCAAAGAGGTTGTTGAAGCTGCTAAGGCAAATGTCTTCAAGATCGCTAAGAACGCTGGTATGGTTATCGGCGGCGTCGCATTGGGCGCCGGCGCAGCCTACCTGATTCTGAACGGTCATGGAGAGAAGGTTGCTAAGGTTGCTGAAGCAGCGAAGGATGTTGTTCCCGAAGTTGTGGAAGCTGCAATCTAAGTTTGTATTCATGTCAAAGAGAAGGAGAATTCGAAAAGAGTTCTCCTTCTTTATTTTTAAGGAGTTTATTATGACTACTAAAAACTGGTATGCACAAATCACCGTTAAGACGTTTATCGCTGACGATGACGGTATGGTCCTAGATACTCGTTTTAAAACCATAATGGTTCCAGCAAATGAAATCAGTGATCTGATGGATAAATCCGCTACACGAGTACGAGAGCAGATTCGAGAGTCTACTAATAGTCTTATCGATCGAATGGAAATGAGGAATTCTTAATTCATAAAGGAGTTTGTTATGAAAAAGATCAAGAACATTAATTCGATTGCTAATGGTGCAGGTATCGTTAGTAGCCTTTGCGTTGGTTTTGTAGTTGGTAAAGTCATTGGTTCCGCTCTTCCGACTAACATGAGTCTGGTTGAACGAATTGTCATTATGATTGGAGTAGGATCTATCGGCTCTTATATTGGCGATAAAGTCGGAAATTTCGTTGAAGGTGATACCAAAATCACATTAAAGACGATCAATGATATGCTCCCCGAAGAAAAAGAGCTCTATGCTTCGCAAGATTTTCATACGCTATAATGACGGAGAAAACTTGTGAAAAGGAGTTTGTTATGTTTGCAATTGACGTTAACGCTGTAAAGAATGCTGCTGAAATTACTGGTAGTGTTTGCGGAAGTGTTGTAACTGGAGTTATTCTAGGAGCTTTTGTTCCGGCGAGTGCGAACCCTATTATGAAAAGTGCGTATTTCGTTGGTTCCGGGCTTATAGGAGCTGTTGTTGGCAACGCTTGCGGCAAAGAAGCTGGTAAACAGGTTGGTATGCTTTGTGGCGAAGACGAGGATTAAAGAAAAAAACTATAATCGAGTAATCTCTAAAATAAGAGAGTTTTCATGCTCTCTTATTTTTTCTTAAAAGAAAGGTTTTTAGTTAAATGGCTAAAGTGGAAATTCCAACTTCTGAATCTTTTCCATCTAATTCACATCGCGAAAAAGAACGAGATCGCGAAGTAGATGAAAAGAAGAAAGATATTCAGCAAGTAACTTCTACCAATGCAATCAAACGTAAAAAGAGCATTGGTAAAAAATTCTCAGAAGCATTTATCGGAGAAGAAAGCGACAAGACGACTGTAGTGGATTATATCCTTTATGACGTTTTGATTCCAGCTGCAAAAAACACTCTTAGTGATATGGTTACTGGCGGTATTGAAATGTTGCTATTCGGAGAACGCCGCGGTCGCTCAATGTCTCGAGATCGAGGTCGTTCTTATGTAAACTATTCAAATTATAGCCGAAGGGAGGAGGAACGTGGTCGAGATCGTCGAGATTCTCCACGACGTTCAACTTCTCGTCGATTGTACAACGATGATATTATTCTTGATACTCGTTCTGAAGCAGAACTTGTAATCGATCGTTTGTTGGATATCATTGACGAATATGGCGCGGCATCCGTCGCGGATCTTTATGCATTGGTCGGTATCGATAGCGATTATACAGATAATAAATATGGTTGGACAAATTTGTCGATGGCCTCAGTTAGTCGTTGTCGAGATGGATATTTGCTGAATCTTCCTAAAGCCTACGAAATCGATTGAAACGATATGGGGCTTCCTTGGGAATGAAAGACGCATTTTTCATAGTTACTTTGTTAGCGGTTGCTGTTCTGATATTCGGGGCAGCGACCCTCTTTTCTTTGTTGTTTCTTAAAGAGTTTTTTATCTTTATAATCTTAAGTTTAGGAGTTTAAGATGGGCGATCAACTTGTCATCGAGAAACATTATGCCAATGGTACGTCAACAATAGACACATGTGTACGTTGTACCATTTTTCCTACTACATTTAATGAGACTGGACTAGAAAGCATCCATATTGAGTCACTTGATAAAGCGATATCGAATGCATATAAATGTTATCTCAACTATCATTACGGTTCTCACGGTAAATCATTACAACCGAAGAAGATTATTTTTAATGGTCCAGCCACCATTGTTATCTGGGACGATGGAACCAAAACCGTTGTAAAGCAATCGGAGAATGATATTTACGACTACGAAAAAGGCTTTGCAATGTGTGTCGTTAAAAGGGTGTTCGGCGATAAATACAACGCGATTCGTAAAATGGTTGATAAAGCGTATAAGGATACTTATCTAGATCCTAACTCTTATGAAGTTCCGCTTACTAACGTCTTTAAGACGATTTTTGGAAGGGGCGAATAACAATGACGCCAAATGAATATCAAGAACTCGCTATGCGAACTGCGCCGAAAAATTTGCTTCCAGACGATATGGCGATTAACGCAGCTCTCGGTCTTACTGGAGAATGCGGAGAATTCGCAGATTTGGTGAAAAAATATATGTTCCAAGGTCATCCTCTTGATGTCGAACACGCTAAGAAAGAACTTGGCGATATTCTTTGGTATGTAGCCATGGGATGCACAGCACTTGGTACTAACATTGAAACGGTTATGGAGCTTAATATCGACAAGCTCAAAGCTCGTTATCCAGAAGGTTTTGATGCTAATCGTTCTCGGAATCGCGAAGAAGGGGATATTTAATGGATACGAACGATAAAAGCACGCATATGTTTGAAACTAATGGGCGTGGTCTAGAGATGGATTTTATAGATCTGATCAATCAAGTAGCAGGCACAATCGCTAACTCTACTGGACTATCAAACGCAGAACTACGACGAGTTCGCGCTTATGGAATTCGACGTTTTAAAGATATCGACAAAATGGAGTATTAAAATGCCTGAACCATTGTCTTATGAAGAAGTACGAGAAAACCTCATAAATCAAGTTCGCTGTGCTGGTCAATCGCTTATTAACAACGCTGAAAGCATGGTTGGAACCGAAGAGTTCCTTACAGATTTTAGTATTTCTCTCAAATTTAGTGTCAGTGCGGATAATGCGTACATACCGAAGATTGATGTTTATAAATCGATGATTCCCGACACCTATATTGAGTATATTCGTAACAAAGTTTCCGAACAAGATTTTGACAAATGATTAGTATTCGACTAGAACCTTGCTGTAGAAAATGCCATTTTCCGAATATCTATGTAGATACCAATGATCTATATACTGGCGAGGGTTTATATGACGTAGATACAGTGATCCGTTGCTCAAACGAACGAATTTGTAAATTTCGTAAAGAATCGTCGGGACCTATCGAACCTATGGAATGGGGCGATGATGAACATCAAGGACCAAAGAGATTGGTGTAAACGGGCATATCCTGGAGCCGCATGGAAAGACAAGGTTGATCGTATGCCTGACAAGCAGGTGACCGCGTTATTTTTAAACCTGCGTAGGAAAGGGAAGATCAACGTATGACGAAAGGACGTATAATGACTAAAGAAGATAAGGCGAAACAACTTGTAGCTCAGTATATTCTCAAGCATTTGGATAAAAGTGATGCTCCCGTCGATTTTGATGTTTACATTGTATGGAGTTGCTACATTCTTGGTAACTACAAGATGCTTCTGTCTTCTACTTTGTACGACGGTATGTACTATGAAGTTACTTATAATGTGAATAAGCATGAGTATTATCTTGATGCTTATAAGAAATTTGAAAACATGTGTATCGGAGATGATGTTTTTGATCGATGAGGAAAGGTAAGATCAATGCTTAATGAACCAGATAGTTTCATAATTGGTACCGATCGAAAACTTACTGGACAGGTTAATCTTATTTGTGTTGGTGTGCAAGATCCAACTAAACCTGTTCCACAAGTTATCAATGCATTCCAAGACGAAGACGCTCAATATCTCTACGATATCTTGATCGGCGAAGAGAAACTTCCGCAACGTTCGCAGAAATAACATATCCTATAATAGAGTGGAAGCTTTACGAAAGGAGTTTGTTATGTTGTTGCAAGAGAAAGTCAAAGGAGCTATCAAGTTCGTTGACGATCACAAAGTCGAAATCATCGTGACAACTGTTGGTTTAGCCGGAACTGTATGTTTGAAAAATTTATACAATGTCGGTTATGCTAACGGATATGCCAACGCTGGTAAAGACATGTTGAATTGGGTCAAGGGAATTGATATTACCACCTATGACAAATGCATGTGTCAATTAGGAGACGCCGCACTAAAGTCCATTTAAAGATTAGGAGGGTTGTGTATAAAAGCATAATCCTCCTTTCTTATATTTTTCACAATTAATGAGAAGGAGTTCAAATGAACATCGGAGTAATTAAAGATATTGCTATTAAGAATGGTAGTCGAGCACTACTGATTGCTAAGAAATATAGCCCCGAGATCTTGATGGTAGCTGGTACGGTTGCTATTGTAGCTGGTACGGTTGCTACGGCTAAAGCCACGCTTAAGGTTGATGAGATTCTCGACGAAAATAAAGAAAATAAGGAGAAAATCGAGTCTGTTCACAATGGTGAGATTGAGCTCGAAGAGGGTGTAGAATATTCCGAAGAAGATTACAAGAAGGATATTCTCATCAACAAGATTAATTGCGGTAAGAAACTTGTGAAGGAATATGCTCCAGGCATCACTCTGACCATTCTTGGTATTTCTTGCTTCTTTGGTGCACACGGAATCATGAAGAAGCGTAACGTGGCTCTCGTGGCAGCATATAAGCTCTGTGAAGAAACGTTCAATAACTATCGAGATCGAGTTCGTACGGAACTTGGCGAAGATCAAGATCGTCATTTTTATTATGGAACCGAGATTGAGACGAAATCTGAAAAGATTAAGACTGAGAATGGCAAAACCAAGACTGTAAAGACTAAAACTGAGGTTATTCCTGGCATTCAAGTAAGCCAATACGCTCGTTTCTTTGACGAGTCAAATCCCAATTGGTCTAAGAGCCCTGAGCAGAACAAATTCTTCCTGGAAACCGCTCAGAATATGCTGAATGACATGTTGCGTTCTCGTGGCCATTTGTTCTTGAATGAAGTTTACGATAATCTTGGCTTTGAGCGTTCCGCAGCAGGTGCTGTTGTTGGTTGGATTTGGAATGACGGTAATATTGGCGAAGATGGCGATGGTTATGTTGATTTCAATATCTTCCAGATGAATGATGTAACCAAACGTGATTTCGTAAATGGTTATGAACCGTCCATTCTTCTTGATTTCAACGTTGATGGTGTTATTTACGATCTGATCTGAAGGCGCGATGGCCTGAAGGCAGTTGGTTCTGGGGTATTCGAGCAGGATATTCTTGATTACCCCTCTCTGTATACATGTTTTTAGGAGTTTATTATGAATACCGTAGTAAAAGTTGCAATTGGTTTTGTAGCGGGTGCGGTTACTGGTGGCGTAGGAACATATTTTGGACTGCGCAGTAAGTTTGCACGCGAAACACAGAAAGAAATTAATGAATATCGAGAACTAGCACGACAGCGTATCCGTGCAGCGAACGAGTTTGCCGAAAAAGTGGCTAAAGAAGAGAAAAAAAGCGAAGAGGCTTACGATAAAGCAGCAAATTCCTATGATAAATTCGTAGATTATACCTCATTTTATGACGGGGAATCGGCTGTTAAAACCGAGTATTGCGATCTTCGAAGTGAATTGAATGCTGTAAGCAAAGCGGTTGAAGATAGTGCTTTTGATAAGCATATGTCCGAAAGAGAACATCCAGAGGAAGAAGGATATTATGATCTTCCTATCGGAGTTATCGAAGAAGATCTTGATGAGGAACTCGATAACGAAGAGAAAGTAGAAGCTCTTCGTAAAGCTCGAGAAGATCAGAAGCTTCCTTATCCTATCGATGCAGCCGAATTCCATAATACTCAGCAGTGGTATGAAAAGATTACCTTGACGTATTTCGAAGGTAACGATATTCTTACGGATGATCGAGAAGATCCGATTGATAATCCTGAAGAATTGGTAGGAACTGACTACAAGAATCTTTTTGGAATGATTGATGAAGATGAAACAGATATTGTCATGATTCGTAATGATCGCAATGGCTGCGATTATGAAATTTGTCGAGTACCTGCTTCATATGTAGGAACTGATCAGGAGATTGTAGTTACGGCTGAAGATTTAAGCGACAAGGTAACAGTTAATGATGAACCGGTAATTCATATTAGTTAATTTGAGTAAGGATTTTTATGGGGAAGACGTATAAATACGAAGCTTCTCCGGACGAGATTCTTGAAGATTATTTTGACTGGCTTTGTGATATTGTTCACGCGAACGATCCGCAAGACAGTTTTATTGAACTCATGAAGGTGCTTTTCGAAACCGATTTTTATTGGGTTATCGACAACGATATTAATCGAGCTGAAGATGGAAAGCACCTTCGTAGCGACTTCGAGAATCAAAGTTTATATTCTGATTACAGCGTTATTTATGACAAACCTTGCAGTGTTTTAGAGATGCTTATCGCCTTATCCATACGGATTGACGAAGAAGTTATGTGGAATCCGAGCAAGGGAAATCGAGCTGTAACTTGGTTTTGGGAGATGCTTGAGAATCTTGAGATCGCTGATATTGACGATTATTCGTTCTGCGATCCCAAAAATAGATACCAAATTGAGAAGGTTTTGGAGAAATGCCTAAGCCGAAATTACGATAAAGACGGATTTGGGTGCTTATTTCCTCCAAATTCTTGTTACACTTGCCGTTCAAAAGTGTCACAGAAAGTGTCACAAGTTGAAATTTGGTATCAAATGATGGACTACATGATGTCTAAATACGGCGTTGAAGAGGACACTTTAGTGTAATCTGCGATTATTATTTGTACAAAATGAATTTGCCAAAAGACCTGATGAGAATAGGAATGTTATACTTGTTACACTTTATTATTAAAAAGATTATAAAAAGTGTAAAATAGTATATATATAAAAGTTTTTGGGCCAGATTCTCGAAAAGTGTCACAAACGCTAAAAACGAGGTATTTGTGGAGATTTTGTGTAGATTTTATGGAGATTTTGTGAATTTGTCATTTTTAGGCTTGAAAGGAGGTTTTTGATGGATTTTTACACAATTCGACGTCGAATGAAGGATAAAGGCAAGACTCTTGAGATATATCCAGATTTCAAAGTTGGTGGCTTCAGTGATTTTATGGTTCGTGGCAAATCGTTCTACGCAGTGTATGATCCGAATACTGGACTTTGGTCTAAGGATGAATATTTCGTTCGTCAACTTATCGATAAAGATCTTCAAGATGAGTATGACAAGTGTGTTGACTTATTTTCTAGTTCTGATATTCAGATCGCTTGGGCTTCATCTTATGGTTCTGGATCTTGGAAGTCATATTGTCGTTGGGTTAAAGACCTTCCGGATAATTATAAGCAGTTGGATAGCAAGCTTATATTTTCCAATACGGAAGTCAAGAAAGATGATTACGCCTCACACAAGTTGTCATATCCTTTGGAAGCAGGAGACTATAGCGCTTTCGATGAGATAATTGGGACCCTTTACGAACCAGAGGAAAGAGCAAAGCTCGAATGGGGAATCGGAGCTGTTGTTTCTGGCGATAGTAGAGATATTCAGAAATTTATTGTGCTGTATGGCGAAGCTGGTGCTGGTAAGTCTACCATATTGAATATCATTCAAATGTTGTTCGAAGGATATTATACGGCATTTGAAGCTAAGGCTCTTGCTTCTAGCAACAATGCATTTTCTACTGAAGCATTTAAATCGAATCCTTTAGTGGCACTTCAGCATGATGGCGATCTGAGTCGAATCGAAGATAACACGAAACTTAATTCAATTATTTCTCACGAAGAGATGGTAATGAATGAAAAGTATAAGGCAAGTTATACTTCTAAGTTGAATTGCTTTCTTTTCATGGCTACAAATCGTCCGGTTAAGATTACTGATGCTAAGTCTGGTATTATTCGACGTTTGATTGATGTTCGTCCGAGCGGTAAGAAAATCGAAGCTTCTCGATATCAAGATCTAATGAACAAGATTCCGTTCGAACTTGGAGCTATTGCGCAACACTGTCTTGACATTTATAAGGAAATGGGTAAGAATTATTATAATTCATATCGTCCTGTAGACATGATGTTCAAGACTGATGTGTTCTTCAACTTTGTTGAAGATTCATATTTGCTCTTTGATAAACAAGATGGCGTAACATTGAAGCAAGCATATGACTTGTATAAAACGTATTGTGATGAAGCGCAAGTCGAATACAAGATGCCAAAGTATCGATTCCGTGAAGAGCTTAAGAATTATTTTCGTACATTTGATACCATCATTCGAATTGGCGATGATAACAAACAGGTTCGAAATTATTATGGCGGATTTCTAAGGGAGAAATTTGCCAACGTAGTTCCTGGAGTCATTAAAACCGAACCGGATGATGCCAAAGAAGAAAAATCAGGGTTGATATTTGATAAGACTGAATCATTGTTGGATATCGAATTAGCGGATTGTTTGGCTCAGTATGCTACGAAGAAAGAAACTCCTTCTTGTAAATGGGATAGTGTTAAAACTACGCTGAAAGATATTCAAACGACTCGTGTTCATTATGTGAAACCGCCTTTGAATCATATTGTGATTGACTTCGACATTAAAGGGGAAAATGGTGAGAAGTCAGCCAAGCTAAATTTGGAAGCTGCTGCAAAGTGGCCTTCGACTTATGGCGAATTTAGCAAAGGTGGTGCTGGAGTTCATCTCCATTACATTTATGATGGTGATGTCACCAAGCTGAGTTGTTTATATTCTGAAGGAATCGAGATTAAAGTATTTAACGGGAATAGCTCATTAAGACGTAGGCTGTCTTATTGTAATGATATTCCTGTGACCCACATTAATAGTGGGTTGCCTTTGAAAGGAGAAAAAATGCTCAACTTCAATAGCGTGAAGTCCGAACGAGCATTGCGAACTCTGATCGAGAAGAATCTCAATAAAGAATATCACCCAGGTACGAAACCGAGCGTTGATTTTATCTATAAGATTCTTGAGGATGCTTATGAATCTGGACTTCCATATGACGTTACAGATATGCGTCCGAAGATCATGGTGTTCGCAAACAACAGTTCTCACCAAGCTGACTATTGTTTAAAGCTTGTAGCTAAGATGCATTTTAAATCAGAGACACCGAGTGATTTTGTTAATGATTACAGTGATGATCGTTTGGTATTTTTCGATGTTGAGGTATTTCCTAATCTATTCTTGATTAATTGGAAATATCAAGGCGATGGTACACAATGCGTTCGTATGATCAATCCAACTCCTCAAGAAGTTGAACAATTGATAAATGCAAAGCTTGTTGGCTTCAATTGTCGTCGTTATGATAATCACATTTTGTATGCTCGATATTTGGGTTATAGCAATATTGAGTTGTATAATCTGAGTCAAAAGATTATCAATGGTAGTCGTAATGCATTCTTTGGTGAAGCTTACAATATTTCCTATACTGATGTTTATGATTTTGCATCAGCCGGAAATAAGAAGAGTTTGAAGAAGTGGGAAATTGAGCTTGGTCTCCATCACCAAGAACTTGGTCTTCCCTGGGATCAACCAGTTCCGGAAGATCGATGGGTGGAAGTTGCCGAATATTGCGACAACGATGTTATTTCTACTGAAGCCGTATTCAATCATCTTTCTGGTGATTGGACTGCTCGTCAAATTCTTGCTGAACTTTCTGGTCTGAGCGTTAATGATACAACCAATCAGCATTCTGCTCGAATTATATTCGGGAACGATCGACATCCTCAGTCACAGTTTGTGTATACTGATCTGTCTGAGATGTTCCCAGGATATACGTTCGATCACGGTAAGAGTTTCTATCGTGGCGAAGATCCTAAAGAAGGCGGTTACGTATATTCTCAAGAAGGAATGTATTGGAATGTCGGTTTGTTCGATATTGCATCTATGCATCCAACAAGCATTGAGCAGTTAAATTTGTTTGGTGATAAGTACACGAAGCGATTTAGTGATGTAAAGAACTCGCGCATATTCATTAAGCATAAAGAGTATGACAAACTCAATGATCTTCTGGATGGTAAATTAGTTCCATTTGTAGAAAAGCTTAAAAATGGAACTGCTGATTTTACAAATAAGGACTTGGCGAATTCTTTGAAGACGGTTATTAATTCAGTTTATGGATTGACGTCTGCTAAATTCGAGAATCCGTTTAGGGATCCGAGGAATATCGATAACATCGTAGCAAAGCGTGGAGCTTTGTTTATGATTGATCTAAAGAATGCTTGCCAAGATAGAGGCTGGACAGTTGTTCATATTAAAACTGATTCTATCAAACTTGCCAATGTGACGGATGAGATGAAAGAGTTCGTAATGGCATTTGGTAAGAAATACGGTTATAACTTTGAGCATGAATCCACGTATGATCGTATGTGTATTGTGAATGATGCAGTTTATATTGCTCATTCTTGTTATGGCGATCACGAAGGTGAGTGGACCGCTACTGGTGCACAGTTCCAAGAACCATACGTTTTTAAGACACTGTTTTCTAAAGAACCGATTGAGTTTGAAGATCTATGCGCAACTAAATCCGTGACGAGTTCGTTGTATTTGGATATGAATGAATCGCTTCCTGATGTTTCGGCAGAAGAGAAAGAACTTAATAAGCTTCTTAAAGAGATGAAGACTGTGGAGTCTGATTCCGAGGAGTTTATTTCGTTGAAGTCTAAGGTTGATGATCTTAAGGCTGATATCTCTAAAGGCCATGCGTATTCATTCGTAGGAAAGATTGGATCGTTCTGTCCGATTAAGCCTGGTTGTGGCGGGGGCGTATTGGTTCGCGAAAAAGATGGTAAGTATTATTCTGCTACTGGCACTAAGGGATATCGTTGGCTTGAGTCTGAACTTGTTAAAGGTTGCAATAAGGTTGACGATATTGATGAATCGTATTTTATCAATCTTGTTGATCAAGCCAAAGATGACATTTCGAAATATGGAGACTTTGAAGTATTTTGTGATGTGAGCAAGGTTGGCGATACATATACTCCGCCATGGTGTTCGCAGCCAGATGTTAAAGATCCAGATTTAGATCAATGCGCTAAGTGCGTTTGGCGTAAAGATTGTGAATTGGTAAAAGGTATATTTGAGAAAGAGGCAAAGTAATGACTGTTAATGGTAATATTGCAATCGAGAATGCTCATATTATGTTCCGTAATTTCCGCGGTGAAGCTAGTAAGTTTAATGCTGCTGGTAAGCGCAATTTCTGTGTTCGACTCGATCAGGATATGACAGATCGAATGATCGATGAGGGTTGGAATGTTAAATTCCTTCGTCCTCGTGAGGAAGGCGATGAGCCGACTCCATATATTCAGGTTGCAGTAAGCTTTGATAACATCGAACCTAATATCTTTACGATTACTGGTCATCATAAGAATCGTTTGAATAGCGATACTATTGATATTCTTGATTATGCCGAAATTGAAAACATTGATCTTATTATTCGTCCTTATAATTGGGAAGTGAATGGTAAAGTTGGCGTCAAGGCCTATGTAAAGAATATGTATGTGACACTTGTTGAAGATGAATTTGCCGACAAGTATGCTGATATCTCGGATGAAGATTAGTTTATATCCGCATCAGAGTAAAGCAATGGACGAGCTAAGGTCTGGCTCCATCTTATGCGGTGGGGTCGGATCTGGCAAGTCCAGAACATCCATCGCCTATTATTTTTGTCATGAATGCGGAGGCAAAATACAAGACGGTGAACTTTTACCAATGACCAAACCAAAAGATTTATATATTATTACAACTGCTCGTAAACGAGATACTTGTGAATGGGACCAAGAATGTCTTCCATTCTTGTTGTCCAAAACCGATAGCTATTGGGGAACGAAATTAGTCGTTGATAGTTGGAATAACATTGCAAAGTACGTTGATGTTAAAGATTCATTCTTTATATTCGACGAACAGCGTTTGGTTGGTTCTGGCAAATGGGTCAAGTCATTTCTTAAGATTTCTAAAAGTAATCATTGGATATTGCTTTCTGCCACACCAGGTGATACGTGGTCTGATTATATTCCAGTATTCTTAGCAAATGGATTCTATAGGAATAAAACGGAATTTCTTAGAGAACATGCTATCTTTAGCCGATTCTCTAAATATCCTAAAATCGAACGCTACATTAATTGTCGTCGATTAGAAGAATATCGAAAGCGAATTGTTGTTACCATGGAGCATCAAAAGAAAGCTATTCGACATTTCAAAGATGTTTTGGTTGATTACGATAAGAAGCTTTATGAGCAAGCCTCAAAAGATAAGTGGCATGTGTTTGAAGAAAGACCAATTCGTAATGCTGGAGAAGCGTGCCTGGTTTTTAGAAGGATTGTGAATTCGGATATTTCTAGAACCGTGGAACTCCTTGAGATTCTTGATTCGAATCCTAAACTAATTGTGTTTTACAATTTCGATTACGAGTTAGATATTTTGAGAGCACTATTAGAGAATAATCAAATCCCTTGGTCCGAGTGGAATGGACATAAACATGAGGATATTTTAGATTGTGATCGATGGGTCTATTTGGTTCAGTATACAGCAGGTGCCGAAGGCTGGAATTGTGTAGAAACCAATGTGATTGTATTTTACTCATTGAATTACTCATACAAAATCATGGAACAGGCTGCTGGTCGTATCGATAGAATCAATACCCCTTATTCTGATTTGTATTATTATCGACTGAGATCTAACTCATCGATAGATGCAAGTATATTCCGAGCGATCCAATCTAAGAAAAACTTTAATGAATCAATTTTTATAGAAAATCTTGATTCGCAGAAAAATCATGTGCTATAATAGAAGGGGAGTAGAATAAGACCTTGATTTAAGGTTTTTCTACTCCTCGTCTTTTTATTTGAAAGGTGTTTTTATGGCTAAGGAAAGTGCTTTTCAAACAAAGTTGAAGAAAGAGTTGCAATGTGTATTTCCGGGATGTATGGTTTTAAAACTTGATCCTGGAGATTATCAAGGTATACCTGATCTTCTTATTTTGTGGAACGATCGATGGGCAACGTTGGAATGTAAAAGATCTGGCGATGCTTCTCATCAACCCAATCAAGATTACTATGTTGACCAAATGAATCAAATGTCGTTCTCGGCATTTATATTTCCAGAAAATAAGGAGGAAGTTTTAGATGCGTTGGAACAATCATTCAAATCTTAGCGGTCAACATTCATTTCTTAGTGCTAGTAGTCATGCTTGGGTGAATTATGATGAAGATAAACTGATTCGTGTATATTCTAATAAGATGGCTGCAATGCGTGGAACTCAACTTCATGAATTGGCTGCATCGCTTATTTCTTTGGGAATCAAACTCGAAGATACTGGACAGACTTTAAATTCTTATGTCAACGATGCAATCGGTTTTAAAATGGAACCAGAGAAAGTTTTATATTATTCCAATAATGCGTTTGGAACAGCTGATGCTATTTCATTCAAGAATAACAAACTTCGAATTCATGATTTGAAAACTGGTGTTAGTGAAGTATCCATGGTTCAGTTGGAAATTTATATGGCATACTTTTGCTTAGAGTATGATGTTAAACCAAATGAGATTGAAGCTGAATTGCGAATATATCAGTCGGGTAATGTTATGATTGAAGTTCCCGATCCAAATGACATTTTCCATCTTATGGATAAAATTGTTACTTTTGACAAATGTATTAACGAATTGAGAGCGGAGGAAGCGTAATGTCTGACGAATTATATCATTATGGCACTAAGCGCCATTCCGGTCGATATCCGTGGGGAAGTGGCGATGATCCATATCAGCGTGATTCGGATTTTTATAATTACGCTAACGAATTGAAAAAAAATGGGCTTAGCGAAAAAGAAGTTGCGGACGCATGCGGTTTAACGGTTAAGCAATATCGTTCTCAATATTCTAATGCTCGAAATGAAGTATATGCTGCTCGAGTTTCAGAAGCTCAAAAATTGAAAGCAAAAGGATATTCTAATGTCGCCATTGCTGAAAAAATGGGAACTAATGAATCTACCGTTCGTAACTATTTAAAACCTCAAGCTACAGATCGTGCCAACAAGACAACCATGACTGCTGATGTGCTTAAAAAAGCTGTCGATAAGAAGGGTTATATTGATGTTGGCGGTGGCGTAGAGAATCAAATGGGTGTAAGTCGTAATGTTCTAGATAATTCAATTCGTAAATTGGAAGAAGAAGGATATACTCGACATTATATTCAGACCGAACAGATGGGTACTGGTAAAAAGACATCGATCATGGTTCTTGCTAAACCTGGTACTACATATTCTGAAGTTTCTAAGAATCGAGACAAAATCGAATTTCCTGGATACCATTCGAGTGATAAAGGAACTTCGTATGATTCTTTAAAGGCTCCAGTAAGCATATCCTCTAAGCGAGTTAAGATTAACTACAAAGAGGATGGCGGAATTGATAAAGATGGTGTCGTTGAGCTTCGTCGAGGCGTTGACGATATTTCTCTAGGCAATGCTCGTTATGCTCAAGTTCGAATTGCTGTTGATGGCACTCATTATATTAAGGGTATGGCTATGTATAGCGATGACATGCCCGAAGGCGTTGATATTGTCTTTAATACTAACAAATCTAAAGGCACTCCAATGCTTGGAGAAAAAGATCATAGTGTTTTAAAACCTATGAAGAAAGACACCGATAATCCTTTTGGTGCAACTATTAAGGGTGAAGATCGTTTGGTTATGGCTCAGCGATATTACATCGATAAGGATGGTAAAAAGCAACAATCGGCTTTAAATATTGTTAACGAAGAAGGCGATTGGAACGTTTGGCGAAAAAGCTTATCTTCTCAGATGCTATCCAAACAATCTCCGATGCTTGCAAAAAAGCAATTGAAATTGGCTTATGATCTTAAAGCTGAAGAATATAATGAGATTATGAGTTTGAAGAATCCCATTATCAAACAACAGCTTCTTGAAAAATTTGCTGATGGTTGTGATTCTGCCGCCGTTCATTTAAAAGCTGCTGGTCTTCCTCGTCAGGCATCCAAAGTTATTTTGCCATTTCCTGATATGAAGGACACTGAGATTTATGCTCCTTCATTTCGTAATGGTGAACGAGTAGCTTTGATTCGATATCCTCATGGCGGAACGTTTGAGATTCCTGAACTTACAGTGAATAATAAGCATAAAACAGCTAATAGTCTTATTCATAATGCTAAAGATGCTGTTGGTATTAATCCTAAAGTTGCCGAGCGTTTATCTGGTGCAGACTTTGATGGCGATACAGTTCTTGTTATTCCAACAAGTGGTACGAATATTCGAACGTCAAATCCATTGAAAGGATTAAAAGATTTCGATCCTAAAGTCGCATATCCTGCATATCCTGGTATGATCCGTACTGGCGATAAAGGTTCTGGATTTAATAAGCAACGTCAAATGGGTGATGTCTCAAATCTAATTACTGATATGACTATTCGAGGCGCGGATCCAAATGAAATTGCAGCAGCGGTTCGTCATTCAATGGTTGTTATTGATGCCGAGAAACATAATTTAAATTATAAACAATCGGAGATCGATAATAATATTCGTGCTTTGAAAAAGAAATATCAAGGCCGAGAAAATGCAGGAGCATCAACTCTTATTTCTCGAGCTTCAGGAGATAAACGAGTACCTGTAAGAAAAGAAATTACAAGCACTAAGAATATGACTCCTGAAGAATTAAAACGATATAATCGTGGCGAAAAGATATTTCGAGAGACTGGCGAAACATATACGAATAAGTCAGGAAAAGAAGTTCTTCGTTTACAGAAGACTACAAAGATGGCTGATACAAGCGATGCTTATTCTTTGTCTTCTGGAACTATGATTGAGAGCGTATATGCCGAACATGCTAATAAATTAAAATCATTAGCGAATCAAGCCCGTATTCAGTCTCGTAATACCAAGCCAATTCCGTATTCTCCTGAGGCTAAGAAGAAGTACAACAAAGAGGTATCTTCCTTGGACGCTAAGCTTAACACGGCACTAAAGAATAGGCCTTTAGAGAGAAAGGCTCAATTGTTAGCCAATGCTGAAGTTAAAGCTGTCAGAGATGCTAATCCTAATCTAGACAATGATGATATCAAGAAGCTTAAGTCTAGAGCTCTCATTAAGGCTCGTGCTAAAACGGGAGCTGGTAAACAACAGATACAGATAACGCCTTCAGAATGGGAAGCTATTCAGGCTGGTGCTATCTCTTCTAACAAGCTTAAGCAAATCATCAACAACTCAGATCTAGATACTCTTAAACAGTTGGCTATGCCTAGAGACTTTAAAGGTATGAGCCCAGGCAAAGTATCTAAAGCTAAGGCTCTTGAATCTAATGGTTACACTCTTGCTGAGATAGCAGATAGTCTTGGTGTCTCAACATCTACTGTTCAGAAAGCACTTACAGCATAGAAAGGATGAGACATGACTGTGATGCTAACAACTGTCGACAATCCTTTCAATCCTATTACAGAGTTTGATGAATGGTATAATTATGATGAATCAAAAGGCTACTGTACATCGGGTTACTTAGCAAGGATTGCAATAACTTCAAATGACTTAGGCAACCTAGCCCAAGACCAAGCAATTGAAGATGCAATTGATGAAATCATTCAAATGAATCCGGATGGTTTCTATAAAAAAGTCACTGACGAATAAGATATCTTATTCAAAGGTGGGGGGAGAGGGGGTCTCGCAAAAAT
>ERZ1034897.81-NODE-81-length-53462-cov-42.685640_pt1 | contig 53462 bp, 64 predicted proteins | sample MGYA00520629_ERZ1034897 | MGnify/ENA primary metagenome ERZ1034897 (study PRJEB33766, sample SAMN09781789) | gut metagenome | biome: gut microbiome | host: Homo sapiens | place: Madagascar | study: EMG produced TPA metagenomics assembly of the PRJNA485056 data set...
ATGACAGCCTCCATTGCGATATCCATGATCGTAGTCTCGTCCTGCTCATTGAACTTGTGGTCGATCATAGAATCGAAGAAGTCCTTGTACTCTTCAACGCTCTCGATCGCCTCGAAGCGCTCAGCGACACCATGGAGCAGTGCGACCGTGCGACGAGCAATATCTGCTGCGTCAGCGAACGCGACCTCCTGGCTGTACTTGGTATGCTCAAGAACTTCTGCGAGCAGACGCTTGCTTTCCAGCCAGCCATTGACCGTCTCGAAAGAGGACGCCATATTGTTCACACGGGCCAAGAATTGCTTTTCGGTAGCTTCCTGCTTCTTCTTGAGGTTCTCGAGAGCAGCCTTTTTCTGAGCTTCCAGATCCTTTTTAGCGGCAGCTTTTTGATACGGTTCGGTCTTTACATGTTCAAGGAATCGATTCTCGGTAGTCTCAGTCTTGGGATTTACATGAGGCTCGCTCTGATGTGCCTTAGTATTCTTAGCCATAATTTAATCTCCTTCTCTGATTTCATTTACATAATCAATGGCTTCCTGCCGTGTAGCGCAATCAGTGATGTGCTTCCACTCTTCGTTACTGATGACAAGTCCGTCGGCCAGGAGCGTCTCTCCGATGAAGACTCGGAACCGACGCTCTCGATCTACCCCGATGGTTTCTTGGATCTTATAGCGGAGCTGCCTCTCAGTTGTCATAGCTCGGCTCCTCTGGTTCATAGTCGGGATCGTACATCAGGTTGATATAATCAAGCGCTTCATTGTAAGTGCGAAATAATCGCTGTTTCGGAATCGTCATCGTCTCAATCCAATAGATCTCGCTAGTACTATTCAGCTTGGTATTCACATATCCTTTCTTGATAATGTGAATCTGGGCTATTTTATCTTCCATCACTTCCGACCTTTCTTGAGCATCTGATCCTGCGACCAACTCATTGCCTCGGCCAGGTTCTTGAACTGAGGCGGCTTGTTCTCGCTAGAGCCAGTGGACTGAGGCATGTCAAGAGCAGGCTCGGTCGGTGCGGGTTTCTCCTGCTTGGGATGAAGAGCCTTGCCTCGTTCGGTCAGCTTGGAGATCTGACGGTTGACCTGTGCCAATGCCTTATCAAGATCGCAACTATAGCCGATAGCGTTGCCGTCCTCATCCTTCACCTCGTAGTCTTCGATGAGCGAGTCGAGCATATCCCGCTGCACATCGTTGAGCTTCTTGTAGGTCTCAGCGAACTTGAGCGTGCGGACAATCGGCTCCTTCTCTTTCTTGAGCTCATCGATACGCTGCTTCGCGATCTTGTTGAAAGCCTGCTCAAGCTCAGCGTTATAATCATCGACCCACTGCTTCGCCTGGGCACGAGGATTGTCACCTGTAAACGGGCGCCCAGTCTCAGGATTGATGTAGGTAGGGACGCCGTCTTCATCCTTGGTGTAGATGTCGGGGTCGTTGATGGATGCGCCGAGCTTGCCATCACGAGTGACTCGGATCTTACCGGAAGCCTTCATAGCATTGGCGACATCGCTCACAGCCTGATCCTCGATGGACGACTCGATGGACGAGATAGTTTCATTCACTTCCTCAGTTGAGTAATCAAACTCTGAAACTGTTTCTCCAGTTGCTCCGTCAGCAGCGCTGCCTCCTCCAACGTCCGAGCCATCCAGCTGTGCATCATCGGACTGGCCTTCAGCCACAGGTTCGGCATCACTTCCACCGGTACCTTCTGCTTCTCTGGATCCTTCTGCATCAGGCTGTCCGTCTCGATTGGCTGAAGTCTCTTCAGGTTCTTTCTTATTTCTTTGTTCCAGCGCCGCAAACGCCGCTTCCCACGAATCAATCGCAGGAGCTTCATCTTTCTTTGCATCCAAGTTTTCAGCGATTCCATCCATCTTGTTCCTCTCTCTGATCGTTCATGTCCTGTAACTGCTGGATGTGAGTTCTGATCCAGCTTTGCTTCAGCATGTTGTACAGTAGTTGCCAACGCTCGACGATGTTCTCGGTGTCCTTGGAATCGAATTGCTTGATAAGCACTCCGATTGCCGAATCAATATCGGCCACCTTGCCAAGCGCATTTCTCATGCGGGTCAAGAACTTATTGGTTTCCTTGATGACTTGCTTGAACTCCATCAGTCTCTGCTGGTCAGTAATTCCATCGGTAAACCTACAGGAATCATACTGTTCAACCAGGGTGTTCCAGCTAGCCACAAGGTCCAAGTGCCTGCACTCTTCATCGACCCATGCTGCGAACTGCTTATTAGTAGATGCCAGCGCGTTCATCGATAAGCTTCTGTCTACGCCACTTCTCCCATTCGGCGTCAGTCAGAGGAATCGAGGCAGCCAAGGTCACGCCATCGATGTAGCTCATAATTGGCTTGCCGCTAAACTTAGGGAGCAGCTCAGGCGCAAGCTGGGTGATAAGAGTTTTGAGCCCGAACAGCTGGATCATCGTGTCCTCCACCTGTACGAGCTGGGTCGGAAACGACCATAGGTAACCAGTCTGTCCATCGTTACCTAGAACAACAGGCACTGGCATCTTGTGCAGACCAGGTGTGAAGCTGATCTCAGTACCGATCTTGGGGAACGTAGTCTTCGCATAGACAGGCTTCGAGTTGTCCTCTCGTAGAATCTCATAGTCTCCAACCATACGGTCTACTTCCTCAGGGGCACCGTAGATGCGATCGCCTGCGTTGGTCTCGCGGACGATGATGTCGTGGCCGACTTGCTCGTCGTAAGCTATGTTGCGTTTTGCGTCGGGCACCATCATCGGTGTGATGAGGATCTTCTTTCCGTACAGCGGATGGTGTCGAGGGTCTTTGTCCAATGCTTTCTTTGGCTTCTTGTTTTGAGGTTCCCAATCCTCACCTTTGAGGTATGCTGTGATTCGACTGCACCTCTGCTGATAGGTGAGCCCGTCCGGCTCTAAGCCAGCACGCTCCTCCATCCGTTCCAGCTCTTCCTTTTTCAAAGCTGTCATCCTTTACCACCTTTCGACTAACCATGTAGTAAACATGTAGTTTATTATAGCATGAAAAAAAATAGGGCCGTCCATAAGGACGACCCTAAAAATTAAATATTCATTCTTTTTCCCTTCATGAACACGTTCATATAATAGTCTGAGTTCTTTGCTACTGCATTATTCATCTCGCAGAAATCATTCTTTTCTTCAAAATAAGGAAGGTCTTTCAAAAACTGTTTGAAAGAAGTTTCTGCTTCTTTAATCATCTTAATCTCTTCTTCAAGATCTTTTCTACTATAGGTCTTAATGGCAAGCCTAATAGTAGAATCAGGATTGAAGAATATTAAATTGGCAAACTGACAATTCTTGAGTAAAGTCATACCTACTGCAAGTTGCCATCGTTCAGGACAATCTTCCTTATCAGTATAAACCGATGTAATATGTCGCTCTATTCCATAGCTCTTCACTTCACCGATACTTGACGGACACGGAGCTCCATGAACCTCGATATCATATGATGCTACCTTTTCTGTTTGAGGAATCGACATAGCATCAGGAGACCAACCAAGAAGATCCTTGCTCAAGATAATATCATCCCAATGATACAAGCCAAGGTTTGCTGCTTTATTTGCCTCCTCTATAGCAATAGGTTCAAGCAGATGACCTCTGGCCGCCATACCTGTACTGACGCAATCTTCATTTGAGATAGATGCTGTCATAAGGTTAGCAGCAATCTTTAACATGTTTGCTTCTATCTGAGCTTGAGGTCTCTTACGTCCTGTCTCGGTTATAGGCATGATGTTCTTGATGCTAGAAGCTGTTAGGTAATGTGTCCTAGCTATCATCCATTCCTTATCGACTACATGTCTCCACATAATCTTATCTCCTTAATCTAAAAAAGGGCCCAGTCGTATTACCGACCGAGCCCTTCATAACACTTGAAGTTATTGATTAGAACGGGATGTCATTGTCGTAAACAGACATGGGAACCGGAGTACCCGGATCAACTTGCGGTGCATATCCCGTAGGTTGAGGCTGAACGAATCCCGTATCCACTGGAATGTCAGCAGCCTTGACGCTTTGCTGATACTGAACCTGCGTCGGAGCAGGCGAGTATCCTACCTGCGGCTGCATAACCGGGTTAGGCATGGAGACCGCGGGGGCAGGGGAGGCAGTGGGAGCAGCGACAACACCGCCGTGCGCCCCATCATCGGCGAGCAGTTGGGGCACGGTGAGATAGGAAGGCAACTCCTCTCTCAACTGATACGGTCCCGCTTGCACTTCCTCTACTGTCCAGGGTCGAGGATTGCCAGAGCCATAACTGAATCCCTGAGGCGGTTGCACCGTAGAGATTCGGATGGTCTTGCCGATGAGGTTCATCATATCCTCACCGCCTGCAATCTTGAACAGGTCGATATGCACCGAGGGCTTCTTCCCTTCACGCTGCGCTTTGCCTGCTTCAGCAAAGGTGAAGGTTCGATAGCCACCGCTAGGTCCGCAAAGGGTGATGCGAATGTTCCAGACCGGATTACCATTCGGCCAGAACTTCGGAGTTGTTGGACCATGCTGTCCGAAGTTCATCGCCTGTGTTTCCTGAATGGCAACTACTGTGCCAGTTAGTTCAGTAGAGAACCCAGGTTGGCTAGGCCGGGAGTAGTTCCAGTTATGTTCGTTACGGTTAGAGCTTTGTCCAGGATTGAGTGCCATGTTTCTTTTCCTTTCTATAGGGTTCGTTAATTGTACTCTACATCGATGAGCAGAGATTCGAGAGTTTTAAGATCTGCTTTCCAATAGTATCCTATAACTTTTTCGATCTTGTCTTCCCAGTTGTAATGGTTCAGATCATCTATCTGCTTATCTCGAAGTCCGAGCATAAGCTGCCCGAAGTCATCAATACAGATTTGTTTGTTTATAGGATGGTTGTAATCGTACGTTGCAATATATGCTAACGTCCAATTAACCAGATCGTCGTTACGTCGTCCTTCAGTGAAAGAGTCGGGATAATTCTCTATCCCTTCCTTATACTCGTTCCAATCCATTATTCCGAGATCCCTTCATATCCTTCTGCCAACATAGCTTCGATGACGTCGTTGTCAGTAATGTTGCCTTTGCCAAGTTCTGACCAATCCTCTTTGGAGAATCCTTGGCTCATGATGAAATCATACAGGCTCATTTGTTCCTCTCTTCCTTCCGCATGTTCACATATGTCTTGAGGTCGTTCCATATCTCATCGGTCAACATCAACCGATTGATACCGTTGGACTGTTTAACTTTTGTATAAACAGCCGCGTTCGTTTGGTTTCCCATAAGATCAATATGAGCATATGGGAAATGCGATATCGGTACGATGTGCGGCGTTGAGAAGTACAGATGGAAGCTACCTGGTTTCGATGGATGGCTCCAACATTCAGTGATGTTCCTGTACTTCTCACCCCATGCAATCGTCCTCTCGTCGAACGTACCATGACCCTCGCCGTCAATGTCGATGACAATGAACGGTTGAGCATACATGTTCTGTCCGACGTAACCGCAGTCCGACAAAGCGATGGCTGCATCCCTGGTGTACAGGCTAGGAACATAATCCTTGCTGTACCCCCATTTCATCATGGGTTTATTATCCCATGAGCATGGGAACCATCGCTTGTCGGTACCCTTCCATCCATCAGGAAGCTTCTTCAAATCAGACAGTTTCGACTGCATTACTTGCTGTGCTGCTGTCGGCTTCCTGATAGTTGGATTGAAGTTCGACTGAGGCTTTACGAAACTACGCTTGAATGAACCATCATTGTAGTTTCGAATATCCTTTTCTCGAACAGGGATATTGAGCTGACGGAGATAATCAAGGACATCATCTAGGGGAATCCCATTCAATCCACACCGATACATAGCGAAGTAGGGAGACTCACCGAATGCAAACAGATTTCTCCAATCAATCATCGCTGCTCTCCTCTTGCTTCTCTGGTTTGTCTAAGATACCTTTGGCAATTACATAGCCATAAAGCCTGAGGCCAACATCATTGTATTTGCCATTAAGACAATCTTTGAGCAATTCCTGAGTTCCTTCGTTTGGCACTCTGTTCTTGATTGCAGAACGAAGATCAACTATAGAGGACAAGCTGTATCTTCCCAACTTTGAGATATGAGTCAAAGCTTTTGCAAGCTTGTTCATATCTGCTATGTTCTCGGTTGCATTATCCTTAATGCGATCCAGAAATTTTGCCTGCGTATCACGTGGAATTGATGGAGACTCTTCGATAGTCTTCAATGTGTTCCTGATCTCGAACATGGTCTTACATTCTTGTATCCAATCTCTCATCTCATCAAGAGAATCAATATTCGTATTCGGCTCATGAGTAAGTGATTGGATAATCGTACACAGTCCATATTTCAGAAGTTCCAAATCTTCATTGTCATTCTGATTGTTATTGATCGAGGCATATAACTCATCAACAAGACCTTGGTTTACTCCATACATATTGTGCCAAATAACGTTGGTGCTATTAACTGTCTTCGCCAACCTTAACAGATTGGTTACTGTTCTGGCTGTCATATAGTTGTAGTCTCGAATATCGAAGCTACCTCTATATGTGCTCTTGATTATGTCGATGAGTTTTTGTGTAGGAACTACATTGAGTTCCTTTTCTACCCATTCGCACCAAGCTTCTTCATCGAACCTAACATTAAGCCATAGGAATCTTTGTTTAGTTTGAGGAAGCATATCGCATTTACCCTGAGGATTACCCATGGCTACGATGAGAATGCTTGGAAGTTTCCTACCTGACATCATGTTGCGTTCCTGAATCAGGGTCAAACACGCATTGAGAGTCATGATGTTTCCGTTCGTAAACTCGTCGAACGCAAGGACATCTCCGTCCTTCATATCGAGCAAGTAATCGAAGTCGTATATCTTCATACGCTTCGTATCTGTATCAGGCATAGCCATGCCCGAGATCTCGGACGGCATCCTTTGACTGGTAATGAACTCGAAGTATTGCCGTCCGTGCTCCTCGCACCATTGTTTACACTGCGAGGTCTTGGACAATCCTGGGTCGCTCATCAATGCGAGTGCCATCTCATCTCGATGCTGATCCAGGATGTCTAGATATGTTTTGATGTTCCTCACTTTTTCTAACCTTCTTTCCATGTGTCTTGATATAGTTCACGAAGTGGTTAAGGTACCAGAAGGAATGCCCGTCGGCACTCCATACTTCCCAATCATTGATACCTGTTTGCCACTTCGCAATAACCAGGTAAGCTTTGCGAACCTTAGCATTGTGCATCTCGGTTCGTGTTTGCTTCAGCCACTCCTCTTTAACCTTGCGGCTGACTGAAGCTGTCTGCTTTCCTGTCTTCACTTCGAAGACGATCTCTTCGGTGCAGATGTTACCATCATACATCCTGAGGAGAACGTCTCCTTGGTCTGAGCTACCGTGAAGAGCTTGGCGAAAAGCTTCCAGCCCTGCACTCTCGAGATACTTTGCTAGATTAGATTCGGCTCTGGTGCCTTTCGCTTTGCTCTTATTCATAATGGTAATACTTCTTAAACAGCTTTGCCCAGTCGTAGCAACGATGGACTTCAGCACTCGGACAATTCTCAGTGACCCATCTTGCATAACCAGTACCATCGGTGTATTTAGCACCATAGACATCGTACTCTCCGATGAAGAAATCATAGAGATGTTTGGTCCTAATTTTTTGACTGAGCTTGATTGCTCCCGGATTATCGGAGTCTCCAAACGAGATAACAACATCATAATCCATGTTGTTACTTTTCAGAATTCTTCTGAAGAATGAGGATTCATTACTGCGAGGAATTTCTTCTCGTTCTTTTTTGATATCCATCTTCAGAACTTCCTCGTTCGTATAGAACTTGGAGATTCCTCCAGTCAGAATTAAGTCCGCATTGGTGATGTCGGTGATGGTCTTGATCAGAGTCATCATGCCTGCACTCAAGCCATCGGGAATACTCGATGAGATGTCGAGGATAACCAAAGATCTTTTCCTCGGTTTCTCTTCAAGATAGCCACAGCAAATGCCAAGCTTCTTGTTATAACCATCGGTCCACTGATAGCTGTTAGTCAGATTCACCTTGATGATATCTGCCAGCTCACCGAAGAACTTAGGTACAAGTCTCATCTTGAGGAGCAAGTCCATGTCAACAGAACTACCAGTATCCATGGCTAATTCTTCAAGAGTCTTGTCGCAAGTTCCTTCGGTAGAATCATAGTAAGAATTGTTACCATGGTTCTCTTTTGGCGGATCGTAGTTGAGCTTAATAGGTTCATATCCTTCACCTACCATCTCAGCATAGACGTCACGCCATTTGAAGAAACCGAATTTCTTTTCGAGCATCGGCAGCATAAGTCTGAAGATCAGAATTTTATCTGAGCTATCGTCCCATCTGAGATATGGGATTCCCTCAGGTGGTGTCTCTCGTGCCCCGACAAGAACAATCTTCGGCCATGTTACACCTCTTCGAGATAACTCGAATGGAGTCTCTAACATTCTCATCTGTTCTTTCCTTTCCGTAGAAGAAGGAAGCCCAGCATCATTGCCAGGCTTCCTTCAATTGAACTAGTTAGTGCCAGAGTTCGGAAAGCACATCAGCAAGATACGGTGCAACAGCTGCGATGTAGTCCTTCGCATCTATCACTGCATTGATAAAGTCAACGATTTCTTCGTCGCTCATATTCAAAGGATTCATATTCATCCTATGAGTCGGATTGAAATCATTTGTTAGCAAGACGTCATCTTCATGAGCGAACTCAAGAAGATCAGCGAAGAAATTCTCAACGATCTTATCCGCTTTGGCAAAGGTTGTTGCTGTCTCAATCTCGTCCATAATGTCCGAGAGCTTATTGACATACTCATCAAGCGTCGGCGTGTTAGGCGTCTGCTTAATCGAGACCTTAGCTTTAGGAGTGAAGACCGGCATATCTTTCTTCTCGGTTGCCGCCTTAATCTCATCAAGATTATCCTTAATGAAACTCATAACGTCGTTCAGTTCTGAGAGTTTGTTTACCTCCGAAATAACTTTCGTCGCAGGCATCATGATCTCAGTACCAACAACAAAGTATCCGCGCTTGAACTCGATGTCCTTCTTGTTTACGAACTGCATAGTTGTTCCTTTCTGTCTTACTTCTCTTCCTTATTAACAGCATCTAGCCAAGACTTGATGCGGTTAACCATAACAGTATGCTTGAGCTTGGCTGCATCCCAGGATGAGTTCTGACCATAGCTCATCTTATAGATAAGCTCGGCCACTTCCTGTTCCATACCATGCTCAATCAGTGGAGCTATAGCATCCATCATAGCACGGTTCTTATACTCCCGTGTCTTGGATGCTGCACCTTTGTCACCAATCTTAAGGGATGTTTCGATCCATTCAATATACTGTTCAGCGACTGGTCTGGTATCGATGCCTCGGCTCCAGCCTTTAGGGCAGCGTTCGAACTGTCGATACCAATAGGATGGTTCGGCATCGTATGGATTGAAGTGCGGGTTGAGTTTGTTTACATGAGCAATCCGCTTATTGATCGGTCTCAAATCAGCGAAGACTTTTTTGCTGACATCCATTGAGACCATCAGGTAATCCATATCGAATACCTTGATAACATCGAGGCAATCTTCACATCCCTTTCGCCAACTGATGTTGAGTTCTGGGTAACCATCCTTGATAAGTTTAACAGTTTGTAAGTTGAACTTACCAGGATCCCAAAACCTCACTCGATCTGCTTTGAACTTCTCGATAGAGTTCTCTGGTTCCCATCCATCAGACAGGAATGCTTGAATGAGAGTAGCCTGGGATTGCGGAGAATATGCGAACAGATCCATATCTGTCTCATTCTCCCAGGTGTTCACTTCATCCCAACTGAATGTTGGGTTGTCAACGTAAGCAAGGATTGACTGCCCGGTATAGCAGCACCTCGCACCATCTGGCACGGTGTTAAGAATGTCGTTGACGAGGTCTTCGTTAATCATTGTTGACCTCCTTTGCCAGCAGAGCTAGTGTGGATAATGCATCCTCGATGTCTGCCAAAGATGCAATGGCTTGTTCGGCTTTACCAATTCGAATCAAGCCTTGGAATTCGGAGAGCCTTGCTCTCACGATTTGGCACCAACTATTGATTACGCTTGGTGCGATAGTTACCCTGATCTCTTCCATGTCTTTACCTTTCTAACTATTCCTTGGTGTACATCGTTGGCTCGTTTGGTACCAATCGGTACATATACTTGTCAACGTTATACTTGCGAAGAACCAGGAGCTCGCCTGTTAATGGAAGCTCCTGAACTACTTCCCAGTAGATACCTGGTCGTTTCTTTAGGCGGATCCTATCGCCAACCTTGAAGTTACTCATCGAGGTTCTCGATGAACTTACGAAGGTGAGCCTTCAAAGCTTCCTTCTCGATGTCAGATTCGGGAGTCTTGAACAGGATGACTCCCATAGGGAATGTCTCATTATGCTTTGCTGCAAGCATAACATAGCCCTTACACTCGGCGGCTTCTTCTGGATAGAGGATTTCAATAACATCATCCATCCTCTTATCGAACTTCTCGAAGTCAAAGTTATAGAGCTTCGAGCTCTTGACCTCAACGGATTTCGGTTCTCCCAGTTTCATTTCTTCTTCCTTCTCTCCGAGTTTGTAAGCCGACACTTAAAGCATCGACATCCTGCCGTGTAGCCAGTCAAGGATCCATGCCTTGGGTCATCCTTGTTGGCTTTCAGTTCTTCCAATACTCGAGCTCTCCATTTAGCTCGTTGTTTTTTTGCAGCTTCAGTGCACTTGTCGCATCTGCATCCTGCGTTATAGGATGTGGTGGTTCCGTGCCGAGGATCTTTGGGATCCGCCTGAAGCTCCTTGAATCTTTTAGCTTGGTTAGCTTTTGCAGCTTTGATATAAGCTGAAGCATGTTGTTTATAATAAGCTTGCTCAGCTAGCCTGATAGATTCAATATGACCTTGCCGATGTTCTTTGCGGTAAGCTTTAGCAGCGGCTTTGCACAAAGAGCATCGGCATTTGCCCGAGGCATAACCGGTCATGGTACCATGCCTCGGATCATCAGGTTTCATATCTCACCCCACTCAAAGACTTGGACTCTGACTCCATAGTCATTCAGTCCTGCGACATAGCTGATACCGCAAACATACTCAACCATATCTTTAATGGTTGAGTATTGTTTGATAGTTGGGTTGCGAGGTTCGCCAATCCATACTTTTATTTTGTATGGATAAAGCTTGTTGAGTTGTTCGACTATCTCACTCCACTTAACTTTTGTAGACCAATCAGGAAGTTGGTCTGCGAGATTACATTGCCGACAGTTCTCACAATAGAAGTACCTGTCAGGCAATGGTAGTGTTTTTGCATACTCACCGTTGCACATAGGTTCTTCATTGCACATTTTCTTTTCCTTTCTAATCGATATTCATATTCATCCAAGCCTGGCAGTTACCAAAGAAATCACAGTCTACTGCGATTGGGCAATAAGAATCAAAGCGATGGAATCCAATACCATCTGGTGCAGCCTTGATTTCCTCTCTAGTTGCATGCCTTAAATATTGTTTAGGAGTGCTGGCGACAGTGCATCCTTTGTGGTAGCACACATGAACAAACTTACCTTTGTCTTCCGTGACCCTACCTATCTCTTGCTTGTAACCTGGATCATAGACAACCCAGTCACCAAAGCTAAAGGCTGGTTGATGGTTGTCTAATTCATTACGACATTCTTCACAGACATCACCTGTCTGCCTTTTGTTATCCTTCCAAAACTTACGAGGATAACTGACATGATATGAATCGAGCCATGTCTTGCCGCATCTCGCACACGTCCATTCATATGGATCACAACTCATAGTTCTCCTTTCTAAGCTTCGTTAAGTTCGTCTTGATCCAGCAGTTTATCGGCTTCATCCCAGCCGTTGACACATGTTACTGACTTTGGTTTGGCAAGTGCGAGTTGACACTAGTCTTCCCAAGGACAATCTGAACAACAGTATTCAAGCTGAGGACAATATGCTTCAATAGCATACCGTCCATATTCTTTGGAGTCGACAATGTATCCAGCTGCATTACATGGTGTCCGATAAATCTTATAGTCCACTGTTCTTTCCTTTCTAACATAGGTGGAGGATAACTCCTGAGAAACACAAAGTGAAAAGACGAGACTAAAGGAACGACAGACGGTCGTGTTGAGTGTCTCGCACAAGGAACGGGAGCCCCACGCAGCAGGTCAAACAAACCACAGGACGACGGCGATGGCTAGCATTATCCATGCTACTGGCTCGTCTTCTTTTGCTACGTTCTTATCCATCCAGTTTCCAAATGTCTTCCATGGGATGTGCCAGCTGATGATGGATATGATGCAAAGCAGTGCGAGCCAGATGCAAGCCATGTTCTTCACAAAGAACTCCTTTCGAAAAGGGACCCCCAAGGTTCAACCCTTGGGGATTCCAGTTGCTCTCAGCTAGTCCTCGTCTTCGAGAACTGCCTCGCAGTAGTAGAGGTCACGGGTCGTCCCGTCGCTGAATGTCACAGGCTTCCAGCCGACGTTGACGATCTGACCAGGCTCAGGCCAAAAGGCTCGAGTCTTGGCGGGACGAGTGACCGTAACCTCGCGGTTGTTGGCTTCGTCCCAGTAATGCTCGAGCACGTTGTCGCGTCCGAGCTGATGAGCTTCGGGTGCGATGTTCGTGGGTACCGTCCAGCCGCAGTACTCGACATGCTTGTACTGCTTATTGACGTAGGTGCGCTCGGGCTTGGTGGTGTTGTACATCTTCTTCATGATTCTAACCTTTCTAACGAAGACGACAGTGCGGAAGGCAACATGCCTCCCAAGAAACACAACGTGAAACGGATGAGACACACAGCACGAAGAACCTTCAGGTTGACAACAGGATACGGAGTACGGATGCAGTGTCTCACGGTTGGAAGAGGAGCCCCCCGCGGACGCGAAGCGGAACACTACGAGTCTGACCTATGTCTTTATGATTATGGCTGCGCGAAGCGCAGCACCCTTTTCCTTTACTCTTTCTCTCCGGGCAACGCCCAATCAATCTCGGTCCAATGCAAATACTCTTCATCCTCATTCTCATAAGGCAACTGCGGCTCAGCAGTCTTCGCCCACTCGGGATAATCTTCATCATACATTTCATTACTCCTTTCTCAACAACATCCCAAACAACACAATGTGGAAAAGGAAGAGCCACCAAACAGGCGGCTCTCCTTTCGTTTACCTGCGACCGGCAGACCAGCACTCATCGCAGACAATATGCTGCGAATCATGCCAATGATTCTGCAACGGTGGGTCAGCTCGCAGTTGTACTGGGATGCTACAGTAGTAGCAATCCATATACTTCTCTTGAACTATCGGTCCGAATAGGAAGCAGACGATAGCAAGAGCGATGATAGTGAGAACAGCGAGACACACATTACGAACAGACATGGGATTCTCCTTTCAGTTCAACTTCCCATAAACTACAATGTGAAAAAGGGAGAGCCACCGAGCAGGCAGCTCTCCCATGTAGATTAGAACGGACAAGGAGACAATTTCAGCTCAGCTACAGCCGGTAACTCCTTTGCAGGTTCAACCAGGATTCCCCACCAGTTTGCCCCACTCCAATGATGAGCAGTGATGTGGTAACCATCGATATCAGCTTCGATATAGAACGGACCTCGTTCAGTATTATAGGTCCAATCCTCAGCCATCTCAGCGATGAGCTCGTTCTTGGTGCTACCAGTCAGCTCGAGGATCAGAGACCAATCTTTAGTCTCCAGATAGATACCACCAGCTTCTTCTTCATAAGCGTCATACTCAGCAGTTTTCAACCATTCGTTCAACATAGCAATCCTTTCAATACAGTGCTTACAAATCAGGAGCTTTTACTCCCAAGAAACACAATGTGAAATACTGCGCGCTAGGTGAATGCAACAAATCTCATCAAACTTACGCGAGAGGCGAACTGCGGACAAGCCGGTCCTCCCATGGGTCGGACGTTCGCCTCTACACGGTCGCTCTTTCACCCCCGCGCACATGTTTTACCAGGTCAGACCAGCTGTGTTCCGCTTCGCGTCCACAATTAAGCATACGGGGGATATATATATTTAAGATATATTAGGATTATATGGAGTGTGGAAGTTCCCCCTCCAAATTTTTCCCAGTTCTCCAGAAATCATCCCAGCTCACTGGCGCAATTGGAAGTTCACATTGTGTTTCAAGGGTTTCCCGTGCCATGTGTCTCAATCGAATCCCTCTTGCTTCTGCCACTTTTCCAATAGCAAATACGGTGCAACAGTGATTCAGTTGCGCGTTCAAATCAAAAAAAAATTGCGCCCTAGTTAAATATAGTGCGCTTTGCGCCATGTCCGCGTAGCGGACGCGCGCTCTGCGCCTTGCTGTTCCCACGGTTTCTACGATGGTGTTCACCTTGGTGCCTATGATGTGGTGTAGCTGTCGGAGCTTTGTCGTACCTTTGTCACAGTTGCTTTCCAAGTCTCCCCCAAGCGGTGCCGACGGAAGCTGCGTCTGAGTGGAGGGGCGAAGCCCCGACCGAAGCGCAGCTCCACTCGGCCCGCCTAACCGGGGAAGCCAATATTAAAAGAACCGATGTCTGGCAGTTCATCAGAGTCAACATCGGTTCTTTTAAGCTATATAAGATATATTAGGTTGTCTTTGTTCTCATGGTGCCCACGATTTTTGGCATGGAACTATTATGGGCGGTCAGGTCAAGATTTTCAATGAATCCACCTGCCTCCCTGACAAGGTGTGATCAGTACCCTGCGTGACCATCATCATCATTGGCGGTCTATGTGCCGTTGCGATTTATCACCCGTTTTGCTTGATACGGTAAGGTAAACAGTTCCCGTGCCGATCATCACATCTAGGTCAGGTTCCATTATCGACGTTATGACCGGGTTAAAAGGCTCGAACGTCAAGAGCCGATCAATCCTGAGTTTCTAACCAGCTTCTAACCAAAGGTGTTAGAATCATTGTAGCATAGTTAGAAGGAAGGAGGTAGCTGGAAATGGCATTGGAGTTCGAAGGTTTCGAGGCTCCGATCTCGACCATCCCCGACATGCAGGCAGGCGGGCAGATCCGGGAGACGCAGGGTTACACTCAAGAGGACATCGCAAAGCTGACGTTGAGGGATGATTTCCTGCCTTTGGGTTTGACAGAGGTTGAAGCTTGGGAGAACTACACCAACGACAAGCTTTACGAGCTTGATAAGATGATCCGTATGTGGCTGAAGAAGACCTGGTACCATCGCCAGAAAGAAGGCAAGATGAGGACGGCGGTTCCGATTCTGTTCACATACCTGTTCGGAAGGGCACCTGAGCCCAAAGATTCGCAGACCTGCATCATGATGCACAAGATCCTTTACTACTACTGTACAAGGTACACCAAGAGATCCACCATCAGCAGGCAGAGGTTCAGCCGGGTCTATTGGTTCTCGAAGTATTCGTGCAAGGATCGGCGACCTTATTCGATCCGGTTGAGATTGGAGGAGTTGAATGAGGGAAAGGACCCCTTCAGAGCTGGCCCGACTGAGCGAAGAGACAAGTCAAAAAAGCCTCGATCAGCAGTTTTTAGCAATGGCAAAAAGCAAAATGGGAAACGTCGTGAGAATGGCGGACACGATTCCGAAGGCGGAGTATCCGAACGGAGCGAAGAACGCGGGCCAACATCTGGTTAGCAGGATGTTCACGGATGCCATCTTCGCCCAAGACATCAGAACTATCGAGGTTATCATTAACCGCATCGATGGAGGCAATCCCAGAGATGATCAGATGTCGAGTCTTCAGACGTTGTTCGGTGATGCCATCAATCGCATCCTTGAGATCGAGGACCCGCGCGAGCTGAAGGTGACTCCCGATGACACGGTGATGGATGCCCTCTGCAAGAGCCTCTATGATCTCGCTGCACAGGACATCTACCACGAGGAAGATGAGGAGGGCAACATTAAGGACAAACGTCCGTCAGCTGAGACGAAGAAGTCTCACGAGGCAGCCCTCCGCATCATCATCGAGAGGTCCCAGGGCCGAAAGACCACTCCGACGTTGGTTGAAGAACTTCCTGAAATTAAGGAAGCAGATTGGCTTTTGTCGCTTGATTCTCCTTCCGACGTGGTATAATAAGGCCATGGCTTAGCGCAGAAGCAGAAGCCAGTTCCTTTCTTTCCGTGTCTTGGGAACAGGGGCAGATGGATAGCTAAGGCCGAGTCCGACGGGGTTCGGCCTACTGCCTCCTAAAGATGCGGAAGACTTAGTGACACGGAGACAATATCATGAGAACAAGAGAATTTAGAGAGTGGCTCTACGAACCATCGTTCGAGGAGTCGGTGTGCGCCAACCCGTTCCACGACATCGCCAAGAAGGTGTTCGACGGGTATTCCTCTATGGATCCGTTCCAGCCTGACCCCGATGATGTGAGGACGAAGGTGTCCCAACTACTCAAGGCTGGGCTCATCATCCTCGAAGGCGACGTGGTCTACGTCAAGGAGCACGACGACCTTCATCCCTTGAACGAGGCTATCGATCTTCTAGCCTACTATCTCCACTCAGACTCAAGAGAAGCCCACAAAGCAGCAGACATCCTTGAGACGAACTTCCAGGGGTATTTTCCTGTAACCCAGCATAAGGTACTGAGAGACGCCGTGTGCGTATCAGACAACGGCATCGACCGAGTCTACGATCTGAAGACGTTGACTCAGGTCGATCCGCAGGGTTTGCTCCCGGAGTTCGGCAAGTCGGAGGTCGTCGAGGACAGGTTCTTCCCTATCGCCAATTACTTCGCTCTCATCAATCAGGCAGTAGGCGAGCCGTGGTTCTTCGAGAAGATGCTCCTCTACCCGTTTACCCAGCGCATCCGCGAGAAATCCCACGTTCTCGTCGGAGGCGGCGGTAACGGTAAGTCTCTGTTCATGAAGATGGTGCGGCGCCTTTACGGACAGAAGGCGTTCACCGATGCGCCTCAACCGAACTTCTCAGGGCATAGCGCGGGCGTCATCTCCTACAACTTCGTAGGAAAGCGCGTCGTTACCTTCAACGACGTAGGCAACCCGTCTGCCCAGTTTCTCGAGTGGATGAAGCGAATGATCACTGGCAACCTGGAAGTGAAGACGCCGACGGGCCAATGGCTCTCGATTCCTTGCCGGGCGAACTTCTTCATGGAGACCAACCATACTCCCGAGATCCTGGACCTGGAGGCCCACAGGCGTCGCTTCATCATCAGGGAGTTTGACTCCGACTTCAGGCTCGCCGATTGGATGTCGCCCGAGGAGCTCGACACCATCGGCGATCGAGGTGAGGTCACAGCAGCAGACCTCGTCATGTACCTTCTCCAAGTGAAGGATCAGATCGATGACTGGACCGAGTTCGGTCCCGAGCCTCCGTCAGAAGGCGATAAGATGGTTGAGCTAGTTAAAAAGCAGATGGGAGAAGACGATGAGTAAAATCGATTCGATTATATGTACGACGGTTTATACTGAGCTTCTGACAGCCATCGACATTTTCAGGTGCGAGAACTGTGGGCACATGTATGTAGAAGTCTTCGATCTCGCAGAAGGGTACAAGTATTGTCCTCATTGCAAAGCCAAGGTTGGTGAAAACGATGATTAGCAACGGAGAACGACGCAAGGTGGCAAAAAAGCTGCGATTGCCTAAGGATTCTTTGCTTGCCTACCCTGAAGACGAATTGATTCGTTTGCGTAATGAAGTCGGATGTCGATACAGACAAGACCTTTATGAGCGTCTCGCTGACCTCATCGATCGTCCAATCACTACGCGCCACGGAAAGCTCAAAACTAAGTATGGCAGGAAGACCCCGTGCTGTGAGATTTGCGGCTATTCAATAGGGGATATGCGATGGAACTATTGCCCGAAGTGCGGAGCGGAAGTGGTCAGTGATGCCTCTTAACCCATATGACACTGGAAAGCCTAAGAGGGAATATGCGAAGCTTAAGCCGAAATGGGTTCCCAAGCATGAGGAACCGAAGATACAGAAGAAGCCGTTACGTCCCATGGTCGATGCTGACTCAGCCAAACGGGACGTCTGGAAGTGGGAAGCGAAGCTCGCGGACCAGACATCGATAGATGGCTGTGTGAAGGGCATCACCATCGCATCGGCTGCGTTCGCGGCAGGACGCGAGTTGATGAGGGTCTACGGAACCAATGATGTGGACGTGTTGACTGTGAGGCATCCAAATGCCGAAGCCTAAGTATCTTCCGCCTCCTCCGCTCGAAGTCACCCTATGCCGCGACTGCGAACACTGTCCTCCTCCAAAGGCTGTCGTCAGAGTCAGGGACAAGAAGCGCTACACTACGATATGTGCGCTTCATGGAAACTGGATCGGACTCGAAAGCGCTACTTGCGAAGACGGGACGAACAAGAAGAGGTTCGGCAAACAGCCGACAGAACCTCTGAGGTCCGAGACAGGATGGGAGGATTACTGATGGATTTTAACGATTTTAAGAATTGCTGTGATGCGGCGCTTGCGGATTCCAATTACCTTAGACGTTGTTGTGATGTGGTAAGATGCTCTCGATGCGTATATTACGAACCTGGCACAGGTTGCACGCACCCCGTGGTGAGAGCATCTGAGAAAACGATTGGATGTGACCACGGCGAGACATTCGAGATGGTAAGGGAAAGGGAGCAGCGTGAAGCAGAAAGAGCAGACGATCCAGATCAAATACGGTAAGAACGCTTTTCCGCCGGAGAGGCACGGAGCATGGATCGACCTAGCGATTCCAGAAGCGGTCCATATGGAACGAGGTGAGTTCCGTATCCTGCCGTTTAACATCTCGATGAAGATGCCTGACGGATATGAAGGCCATATTGTACCAAGATCCTCAACGTGCAAGAACTGGGGGCTGCTTATGGCTAACAGCATGGGAATCATCGAGAACGACTACTGCGGAGATGATGACGTCTGGGGCTTCCCTACTTACGCCACGCGAACCGTCACTATCCCCGAGGGAACGAGGATCGCGCAGTTCCGCATCGAGCGGATCATGGGACCGATTAAGTTCGAGGCTGTGCCCACGCTTGGCTATGAGAATCGAGGCGGCTATGGCAGCACCGGAAAGTAACTGCTCGTACTGTCAAGGTAACGACCTGTTGTTCAAGCGGAACAATGTGAAGATCTGGGTTGACGGAAGCCTCCGATTGTTCGATCCGAAGAGCAAGATCAACACTGACATCGATATCGACTATTGCCCAATGTGTGGAAGGAAGGTTGAGAAATGTACGTTCGTGGAATAGACACTAAGGTGCTTATCGAGAACATCGATGATAGGATCGAATATGGTCTTGAAGTTGATCGACAGACTCTTGGTGTTCTTTTTGGATTGAAAATTGACGAGTGTTCCGACAGCGCCACTTGGTCAGCTCTTCGGGATCTAATCTATGAGATGAGCGAAGTATGTCGAACCAAGCTAGACGACCTAGTTTGCGATATTAAGGAAGCCCCTATCGACACCAACGATCACAAACATCGAACAGAAGATGCTAATAGCTGTCCGACTTGCGACGTCAAGGAAGAGAAAGATACCTTAGATCATTTCACCTACGACGATATCACGTATCCCCTTCACTACGCAGGGAATAACAAGATCACGTGCAAGGATGCCTTGCATTCCATGATGTATCCGTTGTGTGGAATAATCACCCCGGAAGTCGGGTATTGGCTTGGCTACGCGTTCAAGTATCTGTGGCGTGCCTTTCTTAAAGGTGATCCTAAGAAAGACCTTCTGAAGTGTAAGCAGTGCATCAACGAAATGCTTAATCTGATGTAGCTTGCTATAATTGTCTTCAAAGCGAAAGCGGAGGAGACATCATGCCTATTACAAAGATTAACTCATACGACCCTGACGAGGTGTTTAAGCAGAAGTGCAATGAGAACTTCTCTGACATCAACGCCAGGGTCGCATTGTATTCTGGTTCTACAGGCAGTTTCGATGAAGTGTATCCTATCGGTTCGGTGATCTGTATTAAGGATTGGCGACAAGACGATCGGTTCAAAATTGGCACATGGCGCCTCCTCGGACAAATTGGTGTTAATACTACTTACTCCGAAAGTCATACTATACAATTCTACGAAAGGACTGCCTAATGGGAGTTTTCGATAACCTTCTTGATCCATCGACAAGTCTTGCTTTAACGAACAAGAAGCTCTTTGACCAACTTGGTCCTTCCGGTTCTGGTGACTTTTCTGAAGACACTAAGCAAAAAACTGAAATTCAAAATCAGTTAAATAAGTCGAACCTTCCCGAAGAAGTTAAGCAAACTGCTAGTGCACTGCCGTCTAGCTGGAAAATCAATTCATCTCAAACTGAGAAGAAAAAAGGATATAATCCGACAGCAGCTAAATCTCAATGGCAGAAAGATACTGAGAACTTCATAGGCAATCGGATCGGGGAATGGGCTGACAATGTAATGAATACCTATACCCCAGAGAACATAGTGAAAACTACCGTTGATACTTTTGCCCCTCTTGCTAATCCTGAAGCTGTTAAAGATGCAACGCCTGTGGTTTCACAGCTGCGACAAGCTGAAAGAAACAAGGAAGAACGTAAGAACTACGAGAATCGACTTGACGATTACGAGTATCTAAATGAGTTAGTTGAAGACGATGATGATGACTCTACCTACAATGGTCTTACTTACGCTGACGCCATTGAGCAAATTGCTCAGGGAATGATTGGAAACCCAGAACGAAAGCTAACAGATAGAGAGAGAGACATCATAAGCAATCGTTCCGACAACTGGGGAAACAAGTGGTCGTTACCTTACATCGTTGCTTCTGATAAAGCGTATCGCAAAGCTTACAATGATCAAGCTACAAGGGATCTCGGCGATGACGCGGCGCTGCTCAAGGAGCAAACATTCGACTACAATTTTGGTCCTGTGTCGTTTGGACCTCAAGACAAAAACGCCATGGATTCAAATACCAACTATGGTTTCTATATTGACCCAGATAGCCCAGCCAAAGCTTCTGGCGAGTTCAACTATCAACCGTACAACAGCTATGACGATGATACGTGGGACTATGCATTTGGAACTGGTGGCAGTTGGGGTAAGAACTACATTGGAGAAGGAGCAAACAATATTAACAACTTCTTCAATGCAACGTCAAATGTTAGACGAGATGCTGCTGAGAAGAACGCTGAAGGTCAACCTGATACCGTTATGCTCAATGACGGTAACGAGGTTTCTTTGGAGGATCTCAAAAAGAACACCGGATTCAATGGAAACTTCTACGACCCAAACGCCGTAACATCCGAAGAGGCTGAAGCGCTTAAAGAGGCTGGAGTCCAAGAGCTCGGAGACAGAGATTCTAGCCAAATGACACCTACTTACAGCGTTCTGGTAGGTAAGGATGGTACGATTCTTCCTGGAGATTTCGACTTCGATAGCGTGCAGTTCTCTCCGGATAATTCTGAGTTCTATGTAACAGGTTATGGTCCGTTCAATGGAACGTACTCAGTTGACTCTTGGCTGACTGCGGACAAGGTCTACGCAACAGCAGATGATCTTGGTTTATCTGATGAGGATAGAGCTGACATTGTTGGCAATGCTCCTGTTATTTATTACCAAGCTGAAGCCGATCCCAACGATGAAGACTCGATTCGCAATAATGTTCAAGACTTCACGATGCCAGATGGTCAGGTAGTCACAGCTGATGATCTGATTAAATATTTGAACAACGAGAATGTGGTGAGAAAAGATCAGGGCCCGCTCAATATCTTCAAGGAAGATGTCGATCTTCCCTGGAAAGATGGATTGAATTTGCAAACGTGGGCAGAAAATCTAGCACCGTGGTTTGTCGATACGGGTCTTGGATCTTGGCAAACATTGGTTCCCGTTGTTAGTCGCCTCCTTGGTCCACTCTGGGGTGGAGCTCGTGCTATAGCAGACGTTCAGGGACTCAATCCTAACAACGACAACCTTCGAGGAGATTTGTCTGGTGGAGGCGGTTATACGAAGTCTCAGCAATATCTGAGAGCTCTCGGAGATTTAGCTGACCCGCTTATTGAAAGAGCCAGTGGTATCGGTGGAGGAAAAAATCCCATCACAAAACTTGAGAAGGCTACTGGAAAATATGCTGGCCCTGTTGCAAAGGGAGCTTTGAAAACAGCCAACGAAGGACTTGAGGAAGTCGCTACCTCAGCTATTCAGCAGCTTGGGACCAACCCCTATGCAACCGATTGGGGTCGTGAGCAAGAATATGATCCTAAGACCAAGCAATATGTCATCAGCGACGAGAACACTGGTGCGCAAGAGTTGTTAGATAATTTCATCGGCGGAGCTTTGTTCTCGCTTCCGATCAATACAGCGACAACAGCTGTCGATTACGCTAAGAACAAAGACTCGTACAAGGAGAAAAGAGATACACCATTTCATCCTCGTCGGACCAAATACGACAAGACACTGGATTATAATCTTGATGATGACTGGAAAAACTATTACGACCAATACAAGGCAGGAGAATAACCTATGGCAGGAATCCTTGGTAATATTGGAAAACTAAAAACCGATATTAAGACAGCCCCAGGTGGTAGTGGCCTTGAGCTAGAGGGAGGTGCGCAAGCTCCTGCTATCGAGGGTGAAAGTCAAGACACAGGCCTCCGTCGTCCAAACGAGGTAGCTAACGAGATAGCTGAGACTCCCCCCACTGGGGAATCTCCTACAGAATCTCTTGCTGATAAAATCCCCGAAATCAAAGTTGATCGTCAAGAGAAGCCAGTTACTACTGAAAAGCCAGCAGAGTCTCAGCCAACTGAGCCGAGCAATCCTCAGAAAGAGGAAGATACTCTTGCGTCTACGACAACGGCAACCGAAAAGAATCAGCAACCTCAGCAGCCTCAGACTCCGACTGGTTCTGGTGAGGAAGAGAAACCTACGGAAAGCAATGAGCTTGAGGAAGAGTCTGAAGCTGAATATAATCCTACGGAAGAACCTCAGCTTCAAGCGGATTCAACGGTTGCTTCTCGAGAAGTTTCGGAGGAATCTCGCGATGAGGCCATTGATCCGAACGAAGAGCCGAAAGATGATAAGCCTGCCGAGAAAAAGCTCTCTCGTCGAGAGCGATTCGCTAGAGCAGCGAAGATGATCAAGGAAGCAACTGAGCCGATTCAAGGAACAGTATCGCCTGATATCAAGCCGACTATCAATCAGTCTTCGGCAATTAAGAACACGTTGAACAATCAGCACACTGGTTCTGTAGGAGGAGCAGTTTCTGGTCAGCTTTCCGGCGATCCTACTCTCCGCTTTCAAGACATTTCTATTGGAGACGAGCTGCTTGCTCATGCGTGGACGTTGGAGACTTCTCCATTAAGGCCGATTGTGGACAAGCTTGCTACCGATAGCGGCCTCGATGACTACGATCCCGATAGGATGAACTCTGATCCGGACTACCGTCGAGATACTATTAGGGAGCTTTTTAATAGCAACCCTCAAGATTACATCGTGACAAAGCACCCAGTTCCCAATGACTTGTCGTCAGTTCTCATGACAATTAAGGTTCACAAGGGACTGGATATCCACACGAATCCTGTTATCTCGCCTCTCTTCAATCAGGACTTCGATGGAGATATGTCGAACGTCGCCTTCCATATAGAGCCGATGACGTTCGGCAGATCTAGGTCTGTCGCAGATTACGTCCTCGATCATTTCGGAGATATCACTCTCGAGCCTGAACTTTTTGCTTTCCTGAAATGGGGCGATACGAAAAATCAAAAAGGGTTGATGAAAGAAGCGCTAGCTGAATTTGATCTATCGAATGATATGATTAACGAGATTTCCGATGCTTGGACGAAGCTTTGCTCAGTTGACGCGAAGAAACGAGAAGCCCAATTCAAGTCGTTCATCAAGACGATCAACACTATTGCCGCCAAGGCTTCGGGCCGTGAAGGTAATTTAGCTCATACCAAATCATCCTTGTTCACTGGCATCCTTCAGCAGATTCAACTTGAATCTCGTAGAGTTATGGATTACTACGTTACGGCTCATGGAGAGCTCGTTGACTCGAATAAGCGTTGGGAATCTCTTGGATACGATGGTTCGTCGTATCGTAACGCTAGGTTGATAGATGAGCCAACGATGAATCCCGACGGATCTTACCAGTATTCCTACCTTATCAACGAGGGCTCCTTACCTAAGGACTTCGAGGATCTAGTAAATGCTCTTAGGATCGATTGGGAGAAGACTCGCGAAAAGGACGGGAAGACTGTCAATATCTACTTCCGAGTGCCGGCTGCTATTGCAAAAGAGATTCGTCGCGGTAATGAGATTATCGTTGGTAGCAGTAACGCTTCGGTTATTGAGAACACTGCATATGGGCTTCTCACGGCAGTTATGTCGAGCGAAGCTTTTGAGGAGGATTCGCTTCTGAAGTCTTCCACCGATGCTCGTAGAGCCATCGTTAGAAACACCGGTATGCCTAAGAACTACGCATCGCTTGGCGAGTTCATTACTAACTTTGCGCGTAATAACAATATCGTCGCATTTGAATACAACGCAGGCTCGATCATCGTGGATCAGAGCATGGGTATTCGGCAGAAGAAAAACGCAACCATCGCCTTCATTAAGAAGGTTGAGAAATATGAGCAGATTCGTAAAGCGTTTATTGACTGCTACGGCGAATATACCCTGAACGCATTGTTTGGTAACAGAGCAGAGAACAGCGTCATCCTTCAGATCTGGGGAGAAACCAAGCTCAAGGACTGGATAAATGCCGACCTTATGACTGAAATTGAAAGTCATAGCCATCCAGGGAAAGTCGATCCAGGAAAAAGAAGCTATGCTGAAGAGGTTGATGATCTGTTAAGATCCATTCTTGCTCAGCGATCTTCTTCTTGGGCAGCTTTCCAAAATGATCTGAACGAGACTCTTAAAAAGATTTGCGAGAGTAAAGACCTTTTGTCGAATAGAAACGCTTGGTCTGATTTCTCTGACATGATGTTTGAGGTGCTGTCTACGTTAGGCGGAGACGTTTTTCTCCGTCGAGGTTATATGTCTTCTGGGGCTTTCAAGAACAGCGACCTGTACAAAAGGATTATGAACCTCAAAGGGTCACCCGAGCAGCAAGCTAAGATGCTTAAAAGCTATATGTTCACTGAGCTTACCGAAGATATGTTCTCTGATGCAAACAGTCATTACAATTCTCTGCTTGAGCTTGTAAACAAAATGAACTCAAGTGACTTAGATGCGACCGAGCGAATGAAGCTTGAGACAGCCTACCAGGTTCAATACAGCAAAATGGATCGTTGCCTCCGAGACATCGGCAAGCAGAACATCATGTGGAAGAACATTGCTCGTGACTGGCTTGAATCTAAGTTCGACATCGAAAACGGTCGAGTTATCAGACTGAAGGCAAAGCCTCAGAACAGTATTGTAGAAAGAATCCTTACTAACAATACTATCGACCCTGACAAGAAGATGCTCAACGTCAAAGATCTTTTCAATCGCTATTACCTCCAAGGTCTTAGTTGTCCGTTTGTTACGTTCAATGGAAAGTCCTGGAGTCCTTCGAAGATAGGAAAGGTAGACTTTCTTGATAAAGACGAAAAACCTCTCGGGAATATGCACAACACATATATTCTCGAACAGATGATGTTTGAGAAGATGAACCAGGAGCATGCTGGAAACAACTCGGCATTTAAGAGCAACCAAGCACTTGAAAACGTTAGAGCTGCCGGAAGGAAGCTTGGCAAAATACAGGTTATGAACTGGGGTAATATCAAGAAGAATGTAAACGATACCCTCAATCAGCTTATTGATGAAAAAGGTGAAGCTGAGGTTAATCGGTTGATTGAAGCTCAAATCAACACTGAAGCTCCTGTCACCATCGATTATCAGAACTTTGAGGCAGTCTTGGACTTCGAGTTGTCTTATGGTCTCTCAGAGAAGTCTAAAACAACTCAGGCTCTTGGAGCTATGTTCAAACAAGTCTGCATGGCTTTCAACGGAAAAACAATCTCTGATGCTAATCGTGTTATGGATGTTGCTCAACAGCAAATGCCTCTCGATGACTTCGTGAGGAACATTCCTGTTATCCGATACCTCCTGTCTCATCCTGACGAATACATGGACGTATATGATCCAAGGACGATGCGCAAATGCCGAGTAAACAAAAAGAAGCTGCTTGGGAAAAAGAGCTATGTTGAGTTCCTCAGAGAGAATCCTGGTCTTGCGCTCGACCTTAGGAACCATACGGTAAACATCTATGCGAAATCGGATACCGATACGACAGCAGTTGTTACTGCCACTGATAGCCTCTACAACTCTCTGAGTGCAGAAAAATCTCAAAGCCAAATCAAGAACGAACTGTTCACGCTCTTTGCTGACATGCCTATTTTTTACGCTATCTCGAAAAGCTGGAAAAATTGCAGCATCGATCAAGCTTTCGATCATACGATTCAGATGATCGCGAAGTATTCCCATGGAAGGCTTTCTCCTCAGAAATTCGTAGAGAAGAACTTCCCTGAAGCTAAGACGAGAGGTGAGCAGGATATTCTCGATATGATCGTTGAGTTTCTTCCTGAGCTTAAAGAGCAGTACAGAAATTCAAACCATCAATACTTGAAGAGCAATTGGGTTCCTAAAAAAGATTTTTACTTTACCCCGAACTTTATGCACATCAATAGCGTTCTAGCTACTGCTAAAACAGAAGACTCAACCTCAGTGAACGGCAATACCACGGCTAAGATCAATGCTCCGCTGATCTGGTTGGCTGCTTACACTCCTGAAGCTTGTGGTGCTGAGGCTCGCGAAATACCGGCAGACGAGTTTTTTAGTGACGATCCTAACGTCGAGAACTCCTGGCGGAACCTCACTGGATGTATCTCCGAGAGCTCTTCTGGGACAAACTGGATAGTTGATGAGACAACGCTTGATCGGATTCGTAAAGAATCTCCAGAAGGCATTGTGCGCATTTATCATCCCGCTGATTGTGAATCTGAAGGCGTACCATGCTGTCATCATTCTGTAGCCGATAGATCGACGAACACGAGAACGGATATGCAGTCGAACGCTCTCGGTAGGTTCCTTCAGGTATTTAGAGACAAAGGCACTGAGAAGCTGAACTTGAAGATTGCGAAGACGGGAGATGATGGCAAGAACTCTATCTCTAAGCTGAGCGTGTTTAACAAAGACGGATGGGATGCTGTGGCTCAAGGCGTTAAGAATCTTGCAGTACTCGATCTTCCTGAAGCTCGAATCGAGCTTGCAAACTGGCTTAAACAGGTTTGCTCTGATTTGGGATACACCATGATCGCTGATATGGATTTCATCAATGTTGCCCAGATTATGATTCGTAAACTTCCCGATGGTTCTTTCGATGTTCTCTCCATTGAAGAGATCTCTCACTTCGAGAGGAACATCCTTTACAACTATCATGATGTGATGCAGGATGCTTCAACAGCTCAAGAAATTGGCGAGGTGTGCGATGAGGCGCTTAAGCAGTTCCCCGGTTATGGAGAGCTTCCAATTCAAGAGGTGCTAAGAAAGATTACTCCCAGGAATCTTTACTCTCAGGATATAAAGAAAGGCTACGAGGCAGAGTATCATCTTGATGGAGTCAATCAAATGATGCGTCCTTGGATGTCCTCATCCCAGAGAAACCGCCTTGGCATTCGAAAAGCTTTGGCTGATTTCTTTAAGATCACGCAGGATGCGTCTGTGTTTGATATGTCTGAAGATGATCGAGCAAAGATGTCCGACGAGGTTTATGGGAAAGCTAAGAACTCATTGCCCTCTTGGACACGTGGATACATCATCAACGGCTGGACAAGCCAAGATGGTACAACTACGAATATCCCGAACAAAGGCTTTGGACCGAGAAACTTGTTTATAATCGAATCAGACAATACTGATATGTTGATTGAGGCGAGGATGCGTCGGGGTACTGTTCTTGTTCCAGATATTAGTTTTCTCAAAGGCGTGGAGTGCAAGCCCATCAGGATCAACGGTGGTTATGTAGTCAACTTCTTGGATCAAGATATCAACCAGAGAACGACTAATGGAGTTGCTCTTGGAAGCAACTACTACACAGACGATCAGCTTACTTACTCCTATTACGATCCTCTGAACGAGTTTCAGCTTGGCGATGCGGAGTCTATGGCGTTTCGATCTTTGATCGACAAATCCAGGATTATGGCTTCCGACACACTCGAGCTCGACCTCACCGACATCTTCAAGACATACTTCGATAACCCGCGGCAGGTCAATCTCGCTGAAGTTAGCTTTATGTCGGCTGAAGAGGTTGTTGAAAAGCTGATCAATGGAGACGAAAAAGAAAAGCTTTTGTTCGATTGCGATGAGCGTTCTTTGCGAATGATCGACCAGTATGTGAACAGATTCCTTGACAGTCATGACGACAACGGTTTTCTCATTGGGCAAAAAGTTGCAATCGGTGATGTCATTGGGATCATCAAGGCTGAGAAAAACGGTCAAACAGTATATGCTCCTGTTACTGCGTTTGACCTTGTTAAAGGCAAATCAGGCCCCGCTATCATGACCATCAACAATGTTTCGTTCCTTCCCGATACCAACAAGCTTGCTATCGACTGGGATGTCAATGAGAGCCTTATCGACGATGAAGGCAACCTCATCTCGATTAAGCTCTTTGAAGGTATTGAAGCATCGATGAAGACGGTTCTTCGAACGAAGCTTCCTGAATTTGGAGACCACAGGGAGTTCGAGAACGGTATTCCTATTGGCTCTTGCACTCCTGAGTTTGGTGTTAAATCGCGCCTCACGTCGTCTCAACGTATGAAGATGAAGATGAACACGCTAACAACGATGATGCAGTCGGGAACACATGGATACAACATCGCAGATATTGATGGAACCTTCCCTGATAACCCTGAACTTAAACAGGCAGTCCTCGAAGGACGCATCGACATCCACGAATGGGATCAGTTGCTCGAGGCTGGGAACATTCAGATACTTCCAAAAGACGCCGATCCTCTAGCAAATGCGAAATTAAACAAGATCCTTCGCAACTACCTAGACAACACGCTCAATCCGTTGTTGTTCCTCGGAAGCTATTTTGTTCAGAACGGAGTGGCAACACGGCATCATATTATGCCGCCTCGTTGGTCCGATCTTTACGATCCGGATCCGGATACAACTGATGCGCTTATGAAGATGTACCACATTATTGATCCGACGATTTGTCCTGATGGCTTAGACGGTGACCCAAGCGGGTGCTTGTTTAACAACGATCTTCAGCTTTGGGTTCCATACTATGGTCTCGATAGCCTTGATAAAAACGGCAACCGAGTTGAGGCTGGGCAATGGGTTGATGTCTCTGTGTCTCAGGCGTTCTTCGACAGCGAGCATAATGATATCCTTCGCCGCCCGTCTGTAAAATCGAACAGTTCTTCGATCCTTGCCGATGTCTCTCGAACGATGATGAAGCAACCCATCCTCAAAAGCCGCTTGTCTACCTTGATAGATTTCTCATTGACTCAATATGATTTAGGTCTTCCTACTGAGGCTGAGGCAACCGGAGTCGAAAATCTTGAGGAACCTCAAATTGATGACAGCAGGATCATCAATGAGATTGTTCATGAAATATTCCCAGAAGGAATCGATAGCTTTGGCGACTCAATTATTGATGCGTCTCGTATTATGGGCACTGCTTTAGGAAGAATTCTGACCGATGATTCTCTCACTCAGAAGCTTCTTAGTGTATCTTCTGAAGAGGCGATTAAAACAGGAAATAAGGCAATCGATATAGCTCTACATACTCATTATCGTAATAATCAATAGGAGGAATCTATGAAAGTTGGAAACGTAGACTTTGGTGGTGGAAAGAAAACAGATCTTGATGGATCCAATAGCAGTAATTCCTCTGAAGGTTTCCAGGGTAATGAAGGTGTAAACCTACCATCAGGAGGTTCTACTACTGGAGTTACTAGTCCTGATGCCGGGTCAACTGGGGCTTCCAATAACGGAGCCGCTGGCGGGCAGCCCGCAGAAACTGTTGTCGAAAAAGCCAAAGCACCTGAAATCAGAAGTTCTCAATCAACAGACCTTCCTCGTAGCGCAACTGCTCCGTCTATGGATGACCTGGATAATTTTATTCAAACATTCAATCCTCAAACTCCAAGAAGGACCGATTACGAGACGGTTAAGCCTACTGATACTAAGACCGATTTGAACAATGCTCCACAAGGCGCTGCTAGGGGGTCAACGAAAGTCGATGAAGGAACAGCCCCTCAATCAGCTAAACCTACGGTCTCAAAGCCGGTAGCAGCAGCTGAGGATAGTGAAGGCACTGAGGCTACAAAAGCCGAACATAAAGGCAAAGCTTCAACGTCCAAGAAGGCCGGATCTGAAAAAATGGCTGAGTCTGTTGTGGCTCAAGCATTTGAAGAGAAGCAAAAGAAGCAGAGAGCGGCAGCTAAGAAGGCGCAAGCTAAGAAGCCTAAACAACAGCGCGTAGTCATTCCTCAAGACTATCTGAAGAACCATAAAAGCGAACCGATTCGAGAGCCCCAAAAGAGGGTCTACAATACGACTGCTCCAGAAGGGATCACGCCAGGTGGAACTCCGAAGAACACTCTCTCTGAATTTGTTGAAGCGCTAAATAAAGAAATCCCTCGATCCGAGCTTCTGAAGATTATGCAATTCGGAAACTCCCATGGTAACGACATCAAGTCCATCAAGGAAGCTTTCGACTACTTCACAGACGAAGGAGAGCATGGATATCTAGCAGACCGTATCAGCACTGGAGCTAATGAACAGGAAGTTCGAAGCGACATGCTCCAGCGAGCAATGGCTGGAAAGTTTTACAACATTCCAGATTGGAACGAGATAATGAGCGGGTCTATTCTTGCTCAGAACATGAACGAGTATATTAACTCTCTCGACAATCCAAAGTCTAAATATCCGAGACCTACTCGTTTGACTGATCAAGAAGCAGACGGTATCGATGACAACTTCCTCAACCAAAACGATTTTGTTAATCGCATGGTTGAACTTGAAAGTGATACAAGAGAACAAACGGAGCGCGGAAAGTTCCGAGAGAAACATCTCGACAACTATGCCGATCTTCGCCGTAGCGATTCCATTGATCGTATTGAAAAGGAAATCCGCGCTGGAAAGCTTCCTGTTCAGTGGGCTAACGAAGAAGAGGAAGACGCTTTTATCAAAGAGGATTACATTCCTTTTTGCGATTGGCTCGGAATTGATCCGATGGATGGGATCAACTTCGTTCAAAATTCTGTTCGCAGGTTCTATGGTCTTGGCCCCGACCGTAATGGATTGTATTTCAAGAAAGATGCTGAAGTAGCTGGGCTTACTCGTTCAGACTTCCAAAAAGCCTTCGTCATTATGCGAGAACGAGTATCGCAGGGACAACATCCTTTTGCTTTCGATCGTCCGAATATGAGCTTCCATGAGACGAAGGTTTTTCCAATTTCACATTCCTTAACTGCGGACGAAGCAAACACCTGGGCTAAAGTTATGAATATGGAAGCTTCCGAAGTGGAGCAGCGGGGTCGCGATATTTGGGTCAACGATGTAAGGCCTCGTATCGCATACGGAGATCCGTACTGCTCTCCCTCTCAGCGCGAAGCTATCTATGATCTTTCGGATGCACTGGAAGAGATTGCATGGATGAGCTTCAGACATGACAACTCGGAAGAATGCCAGTTTAAGTTCAGTGGAAGAATCTGGGGTACGGAAACGAGAGTCTCCGACTTCATGAACTCCGAGTCGGCTGAAGCCATCAAGGATGAAGCTGAGGGGGTCGATCCTAAAATCCGAGAGCGTTCTGCACAGATCCAAGAAAATATTCGAAACTCGTTCGAGTATGAGTCTCGCAGGAAGAGGCGTAGTGCAAAGAAGGCCAGGAAGCGTAATCCGGACGGGACTGAAGAGGCAGAGGTTCTGGACGACACCAGCGTCATCACTTCTGATTCCCTTGTCAGTGCAGCCCTCAGAGCTTATGTTAATGTTGACTCTTTCACTTCGATCTTTATGAACCCAGGCATCGCTATGGGTTCTTTGGCAACGAGAGCTTCAGGTTTAACGTCTGTCACTACGTATAAAATGCTGTGTGCCTCCAAGGGTCATCGTGTCGCAACACCATCAATGAGGATGATGTGCTCGGATCCTAACATGAAGAACGCTTTCGCAAACCTATCTGAGCTCGCAGGTAACGGTATGTCTGCCGTCACCAACTATATTTCAGAGAACGGCAGACTTGATTCTCGATCTCGACTCACCAAGATCAAGCAGTCTGACAAAGGGAAAGTTCATAAAGCTGTGTCTGTTGTCCAGTCACTAAACGGTGAACTGATGTATATGCAGTCTCTCGGTAGGTCTCAAGACATCCATAACTGGCTTGACATCTATCTCAACAATCTCATGAAGTCAGGTATCGAACTTGATGATGGTACGATGTCCAACATGCAGAAGAAGATGGTAAGCGATCCTGTTGGTTTCTTGAGCGATGCAATGCTCACTCCTGAGGGGCGCCAGGCGTTTATCACTATTTCTGACTCTTCGATGGGAGCCATCAACCCTACGACTGTTTGGCTTAATAGGATTAAAGATGCTCATCCTGGTGCGTACATGGCAACATGGTGGATGATTAAGTTCCCTGGTTTTTGCTTTAACGCTTCAGGAAAGATTGCCCCGCTTAGCCATTCTCTTATGTACCTTGCTAACCGTGGTTATTACAGCGCAAAAGAGCGAGTGACTGGTGAAGAGCAGATGGGGCTTCAAAATCTTATCGGCGGTGAAGAGAGCTTTGGCAAAGGTTTGATGATGAACCTTGCACTCGACATCACTACAATGGGCTCGAATCTGTTGGTCTTCATCGCCTCGGTAGGGATCATCAATGCTTGCGGCGGAGCTGAACCTCCTGAAGATATTGACGATATTTACAATTGGGCCGAATGGAAGGTCGGAGGTAAGCCTGCTTATCTGATCAACTGGATGTATTCCGATACGTGGATGCTTGCCGGCGGGCCTATGGCTATGGCGTTTTGCGCATCCCAAACTGAAGCAGGTCAAAAGATCGATGCTTCTGGAAAGCCAGTTTGGGCAGGTATTCTTGAAGATGGAGCTTACTATACGTTGAGCCAGTGCGGATTCATGGGTACTGGAATGGTCGCATCTATCTATGATGCTATGGAGTTCTTCAACTACAAGTCGTCTGTTAAAGAGTGGGAAGCTCAGGGTCTTGACTCCAATAACCCTGTTTCTAAGTTCGATTACTACACTGCCGCTATGGCTGTTTGGCTGGCTAAGAAGGCAACCAACCCTCTCAACTGGACTGCTTTCAACAACTTCATGAACTCTGAACACCTTGGGACGAGCACTGATTTGTTCGCTACCAATCCGTATAAGATCTTCGATCCGTATTCGGATGACAAGGATAAGACCGTCAATACTTCGTTCCAGGACGCTCAAGTCAGAAAAGCAGGCCAGTACAACTATGCGGTTGGTCTTCTTGCTGATCTTGCTACAAGCGTGTTCAGCATCGGTTCAAACAACAATCTTCGCAGAACAGGTTATCTTGCCAGCGAACAGCCTCTCAAATTCAAATATGATGAAGCCCAGATGGCTTGCTACAACTATCTCAGCATCGACAATACCAACGCATCTGATGAGGAGAAAACAGCAAATGCTGTTAAGACTTTTGAGCTAATGGGCAAGTTTAATTTCGATGTGGCAGAGATGAAAGCTAACGGTGTAGTTATCCCATATGAGGCTAGAGACAATGTTTACAACTGGCTTTACGCTCAGCAAGAAGCTATGTGGGACGATTACAATGCAAAGGTTGATCGAGGAGAGTTTGCGAACTGGGATGAGCGCCAAGCGGCTAAGCAGGCTTGTTACGATTTCCAGGATCAGGTCTATAAATACAAAGATGTTTTAAGCAACAAGGATCTTCCGAGCTTTGCTACAAAATATCAGGAGCTCAAGACGACCTACGCTGAACGATCTTATATCGAGAATGAGGATGGTTCGCATACGTCGATCTCCAACTTCGATCGCATTGCTGATCAATTCCTCTCAGGGTTCAATCCCGACAAATCGATTCTTGGTAAAACGGATTCTGAGAAGTATGCTACTGGTCGTATTCCTTCCTCCATGTCGGCACTTCTTGGAATGAGCGAACCAGATAGAACCGATGGAAAAGGATGGAATTACGAGCAGACTCCTGATTGGTACAACTCCGAGCTGTACAATCCTGAGTCAATGGAGGCTTATGGTTATACTCCATCAAGCAATGTTCCTGAAGGTTACGCTCCCACGATCGGTCAGCGAGCTACGGTTTCGATCAATGAGACAAGTTCATGGAAGCCGCCGAAGCAGGATTCTGATAGCAGCTCCAGCTCTTCTAATAAGACAAGCACAGGAACCACAATATCAAATTCTGGCCGAAAGTATAGCTATAGGAAATCTTCTGGAGGATCTTATTCTGGCAGGATTTCCCTTTACTCACATCCGGCTTCTAGCCTCAGCACTGATCGACCTGCTACTATGTACAGCAAGAATAAAAACTACACTAGGTACGATTACCTGCGTCCTGACTTCGAGACCAAGGGTAGCCGCGACGCCTACAAGAGATCGGACATCTAATGGACAAAGAGCTTAAATGGAACATCGACGTTGAGAAGATTAAAGACAAGAGACTTTCAAAAGTAAAGGCTCGATATGATCAAGCTCGCTCGCAGATGATGCAGCGTACATACCATCACGAGCTCTATGGTCTACTCGCCAAGAACAAGTCCATTCATCAGTGGTCTACGAAGAAGGGTCAGAGCAAATACTTTAGCGAAGGATCTACCCAGTACATCCTTCGCAAGGTGCTTGCCGATACCATCCAGCGTATGCCTGATGGAGAACTGACTACGCAGTATGACAAGGCCACATGGCAGCATGTGATCACTCAGTATCTATTTGAAAACAAGGTTATGTGGTCGGAGTACGAGGGGATCGACATGCTCTCCAACTTCACCAATACCTTCAAAATGTCGTTCGTCTATGCTTTCGCTCCTGTACGCACTGGCTTCGAGAGAGATGTCGATGGCGATATTCGAATCTCTTACAACCTTGAGAACTGGGCGGATGTCTTCGTTGATCGCGACTGCCGTGACATCCGCCGCCCAGCCGTTGTCTATCATCGCAGCTATCTTTCGAAAGACCAGGTGGAAGAACTTCTTAATGAGGATGGCTCGGTTAAGGACTCGTCTTATTGCGAGGATACTATCAAGTACATCCTTGATCATGACATGTTCGGCGCTAAGCAATGGGAGTCTGAGAAGCTCTCAGACAAGATGAAGAACTCCACGGCGCTTCAATCGATCGAGCTTGTCACCGAGTACAAGCGCGGAGCTTCTGAGTTCGTTACGTTCGTTCCTGGGCTCAATGCTCCACTCCGTAAGGTGAAGAACTATGATCCACGAAAGGGTCTACCGTGGAACTTCTTTGTCCTTGAACCAGATCCCGACTTCCCGCTCGGAGTTAGTCAGGTTGAGTTCCTTCTGTCCGACCAACAGTTCAACGATTTGTTCCAGACCAGCGCCTATAAGAACCTGCTCCTTGCAATGGAGCCGCCTATTATGGTGTCTGGGTGGGAGACAAACCCATCGTCCTACGTGTTCGAGCCTCGTCGAATCTGGAACCTGGGCAACAATCCGAATCAGGTAAAGGTAGACCCGGTCAAGATCGACAACACAGTTCTCAACAACTGGACAACCACACGAGAAGCAGTAGCCTCCTCGATGCTCCGTAACCTGAACGTCATGGACGGCACCGTTGCGAAGGACTCCGGCACATCGTTCTCCAAGACTGCTCCTGGTGTGAAAGCCCAGCAAGATGCCAAGACCATCAACATCAACCAATATCAGAAGAGACTTGAGAACTTCATCTCGCAATGGGCAACCCAAGCTCTTCAGATGTATATCTCTGCGATGGGTGGAGAGCACGACATCACCGTCGATGAAGCGACAAGGCGCCGCCTTTTCGATATCGGATGCGACGATATGATCACCATCGATGATAAAGTCACTGTTGATTTCGATGAGCTGTCAGCCAACCAGCTTCGCTATCAGGTTCGCGTGGGCTCCCTTATCCAACTCAAGGAAGACCAGGAACGTGCAGCGCTTTCTGAAGTAGCGCAGCCGTTCGTTCAGAATCTCAATGGATGGTCTGAAGAGAACCGCAAGGTTATCGAGAACGAGGTTCTGCTTCCGATCGCCAAGCGCCTACTTGAACTGTCCAACGTCGATATTGCGCAGACGATGGCTGACAGCCTGTCCACGCAGATCGCGAAGACTATGATGGCCGATATGCAGAACCAGATCGACCAGCAGGGTGCCGTGCAGCAGCAGCAAGGTCAGCAGATCGCAGACATCCAGAACCAAATGCAGGAGCAACCCGGGGCCATGCCCCAGGAGCCCATACCCGAGGGATCTCCTTCGGGATTACCACCGGTCGAGGGCGAGGCTCTATCGCCAGGTGCCGAACCCTCACCGACCAATCCAAGTGAAACCCCAGGTCAACAAGTAGTTTCTCCTGAGGATTTGCTTGAATTGTAGCGTGAGTGAGATAATATCTCAAAACCTGGCGACAGAGCAAAATAGGCTAATAGAAAGGAAACCAACATGGGAGCACAGCCTATCTCGCCGCAGATCTGGAACAAGGCGGCACTTACCGACAACCGCCTCCTTCCGGCGCGGTATTCCATCGGTATCTTTACTGGCAAGGGCGTTAATATCGCCAACAACGAAGATGCATATGCTTACGACGACATCCTCGTATCTGACCGAATCTTCGACTACGATGACCGTCGTCTCAATGGCCTGACCGGTCCCGGCTCTGCCGAGGTCGCTGGTCGCGACGGCTGGGGCGCCTCCGCTTACGGTCCGTTTCAGACGGTCCGCTTCACCCGTCGAGTCTTCACCAGCGGTCAGCATAAGTCTATCGCATGGCGAATCTTCGACGAGAAGCAGTATTCTGGCGGCATCGGTGAGTGGGGCAACGCCACCACTTCCAATGCCTACACTGGCGGCGAGGCGTACCTCTCCACCGCTGAGACGATCAACAAGGCGAAGGCCATCTGGGATAAGGAAATCCTCGGTCCGCATATCGACAAGTACAACTTCTTCGCTATCGCCAACGGCCATATCTCCGGCCGCTTCGTGCAGACGCACGCGAACGAAGGCCGTATGTTCGATTGCGAAGGACAGTGGATCGCGACCCCTGGTCCCTACGAGGGCCTGTCCTATCCGCCCGAGTTCGCGCCTATCAAGGCAATCGAGTGGGATAGCGCCAATGTCCGCCCGATGCTGAACGCCATCGACGTTGCGTGGACCAACCTGTTCATCCCTGAGGACAACCGTGTCATCCTCCTCGACAAGACCTACAAGGACGACCTGCTCTCCAACCTCATCGGCATGCCTGGCTCCGTGCCTGCTACCGAGAAGGCTTATGATGCACTCGTCGAAGGCCGCTTCCAGCGCTTCTATGGTTGGGACTTCGACTTCTCGATTCCGTCCCAGTATTATCCGAAGGTCTACCTCGATGCGAACAACAACGTCGTCCACAGCGCAGACGGCAATGCTGCATTCGATATGGTTATGAACTCCATCAAGGCAGACGACGGTGTGCTCAAGCTTCAGAACGAACTTGGCGCCGCTTCCCGAGTCCGTGCCACGAACTACTTCGGCACCTACTTCGATCCTGAGACTAAGCAGTTTAAGAACGAGGTAACCAACTATACGCTGTCCATGCCGTCTGGCGAGCCGTACTATGGCGACGCTGAGCGCTACGACAACTCCACGCTTACTGAAGACTGGAAGGTCACCGATATCACCGACTTCCCGTGGCAGGGTTTCCCTGGTCAGGGTATTCAGCATCCGACTGGTCCGGTCAAGCCGATTACCCGTCGTCAGGTTATCGGCATGGCTGTCTATCGTCCTGCTGCTCAGCTCGGTGAAGAGTACGGCAACATGGAGACGGAGCGCGGCGGTACCCGTGGTAAGTTCACCGAGCTTGTGTTCGACATGAAGCACGACGCCTGGGTCATCCCGCAGTATTCTCATGGCATCCTGCTTATCGTTGACGCGGAGGAGAACTCCAACAAGCCCGCCATCAACGTCCGTATCGTTCCGCCTGTTGAGGAAGTTGAGGCCAAGGTCACTGGTATCAAGGTGACTCCGACAACCCTGACGCTCACGGTCAACCAGGAGGCCAACCCGCAGGTTACCGTGACTGGTACCGGTAAGTTCGATAAGACCTGGACTGCGTACTCTAGCGCGGCCAACATCGCCGATGTCAAGCCCGACGGTAAGATCACGGCGAAGGCAGTCGGCAATGCGAACATCACCTATCGCTCCACGGGTGATCCGACGAAGACTGCTTCTATCGCTGTAACGGTCAATGCAGGCTAGTCAGTAGTTGAATACGGGCAACTGCTAACAGGAGGGGGTTGGGAAACCGGCCCCCTCTTTTGAGTGAAGAAGGGAGATGCGATGGCTGACGTTACTGATGAGCAAAGACAAGCTGCGAATAACCTAACAAGCATTGCGAACTATAATGCGCAATCGACTAAGAACCAGCTTGCTCAGCAGCTCGAGAACTATGACTTGGCCGATAAGCAGAACCGCGCCCTTGCCGATACAGAGAAGAACCAGTCTAGCAAATCGGCAGCAGCCGATCGGTTTGCTCAGAACAAGAAGCTGCAAAATGCAACGAGAGGTTTGCTTGGCACTGTCGGCAGCGGCCTCTATGGTTCGACTCTGTACAATATCATGGACATGCTTCGAAACCGCCAAGACCTCGACAGCCAAGCAACGCTCAACACGCTTCAGCAGAACTGGGACACGGCTGAGAACGCATACAATGAATCCGCTAATGCGAACGTCCTATCCCGAAACGACGCTGCAACCAATGCGGAATATGCACTCCGAGGCATCCAGTCCGACACAGCAGCTCAGCTGAACAACATCAATCCTGACCTGTTCGTTGCTCCTGGCGAGGGAGATACCAACGTAGGAGCCGATGGTACGGCTGCAGATAATAAGCGTGAAGCTAACCTGGCAAGGATGAGCGGGTATATAATGCCTAGTAAGAATCAGATCGAACAGCAGACCAAGCCTCGATCTGTTACCAAGAACTCTTATTTCAACAAGCTTATGAACGGATACAGGGGGTAGAACAATGGAGAATATGGATGATTTCCTGGACATGTTCCTGTCCATGACTCCTTCTCCGGAGCCTGAGATCATGCACGGCGGCAAGCCTGAGCACGCAGGTCACGACCTCGATGATGAGGACGAGATCAAGATGATGCTCAAGAAGATCATGTGTATGCTCGCCAAGCTCCATCTCGACGATATGCCTGAGCCTAAAGAAGGCGATGGCATCGACGTGCTCTACAAGGAAGACGGCGAGCCTGACATCAAAGGCGCCTTCAAGTCCATCAAAGGCGTCATCAATGGCGATCCGTCTGAAGATAAGGAACCTGAGGAAGATTCCAAGAAAGAGAAGCCTGAGGACGATGACAAGGACGAGAAGAAGTCCCCGTTCAGCAAGGCTCGGAAAGGTGGTTTCTAATGGGATTCAAGCAGACTATGGACAACGCTAAGAAGGCAGCAAAGAAGAAGCCCAAGAAGGGCTGCAAGTAACCTGAGGAGGAACCATGTCGAGAGGGCTTACTATAGCCGAACTTGTCCAACAAGTTTACTACGCCATCTACAAGGTCCGCATCGACGTGGACGAGGGAGTAGACGGCGCGTTCTCTTCTAAGACCGACAAGTTCAAAGAAGTAGTAATGGAAGCAAACCTTGTCCTTCAGGAATTTCAGAAGGAGCAGGATTGGAACTTCCTTCGAGGCCGATGGGAGATCGGCTGGGCGTTCAATCCCCACCATGGGATTCAGGAGTTCCAGATTCCTCCCGATGTCTACAAGATCTGCTCTGGGTTCAACGATGCCGTTCGATTGCACAACCACGGAGGCTTCCTTGAAGTTCCGATCACGTCTCCGCGCTCCGGTAATCATAGTGACGTCGCCATGTTTGATATGCACGGGCAGCTCGATGTTCTCGATAACCGAGTCAAGGCGTTCATTGTAGGAGATACGCTCACCTTCTCGCGTCCCTGGCAACCTATCGAGCTTGGCTCGCTTATCGAAACCGACGTAATTTCTACTGTGCAGCCGCTGCACATTTGCGATGACAGATGCTCTGACAACTGTCCGAAAGCGTACAAGGAGCGGGTGCTGGCCTGGTGCCCTGATCCTCTGTACTTCGTATATAAGATCGCATCCTATCGTGCCGAAGGCGACCCGTCTGTATCTGAAATGGTCGAGAGCCTGACCAATAAAGCCAAGATGATGCTGTCTGCAATGCGTGAGAACGACTCTGCGCACACTGTTCCCGATACCTATCAGACTGCGCACCTCGGGTTTATCGAGGTGATCTGATATGGCAGGTAAGGCATCTTCTAAGAAGAAATCATCTGGAGGCGGACGACCCAGAAACTCCGAGCCTCAGGCTCAGGTTTTCAAACAGTTCACTGGAATGAACATCCAGGAGAACCAGGCGGACTTCGACCCGTCTGGAATCTCCCATGACCAGGCTGATCTTCAGATGACCTATATGGAGATTCAGAATAACGTGACAGTAACCCCGATGAAGACGCTTGAGACAGTAAACAAGGCAGTGGAAAAGTTCCTCGTACCTCCAACGGGTACGGAGTTCACAGGCCCAATCGTCAACATCGGGGCGTATATCTATGCAGCTACAAGCAGCAAAGACGCTACCACAGGTGCTACTAAGTATGATATCTACAAGACAAGGGTTCTTGCTCCCGAGAGCTGGACGAAGATCGAAGTTAAGAGCGCCGTTTCAAAACCAGATGGTCTTCCTGCCGAAACCGAATGGACTTGGATCGGCCTCGTCGGCGGATATATCGTAGCGCTTACCAGCTCGAACAACATCTTCATCAGCGAGTATAAAGAAAATGAGCCGATCAAAGACTTGAGTTTCTACCCGAAGATCGACTCTCCTGCCGAGAACAAGCTCACCATCTATGCAGATCCCTGGGTATATGGAAGACAGTATGCACTGTATCCGCGAGGGTCTCTCAAAATCAAAGAGGTAACTGCTATCGATGAGGCTCCCCCTGCCGATATGCAGTACCGTATCGGAATCACCTATACACTCTGTAACGTGTTCGGCCCTACCGAGGCGGCGCCTATCAAATACTATTGGGTGAACAAGCCGACGACCGAATGGTCCTCATCCTGTTATCTTGCTATTGACCACTGCGCCAAGAAGGAAGATGGCTTCAATGCAATGGAGTTCTACTATGTCGAAGGAGAAGCTCAGGATCCTGCGTTCTTCTACCGTCTTGAGTTCGACCTTGATGGACCGGATCCTCGCATGTCCTTCCATTGGGATGGCTATAACACCAATACCGATATGTGGGCTATCGCGAACCTTTCCGTTCCAACGAAGAACTATACAGGTGGAGTAGAAGCAAAATATACCACGTCTATCGATGGTCGTGTTTACTTCTGGGGCAACGTCGATAACCCAGCAAGGCTCTATATCGGTGGCAACCCAGGAAACGAGCTGTCTATCTCCACCGGTACAGGCGGTGGATTTGTAGACTGCGACCCTGGACAGGGAAACAGAATCAAAGTTGTTGTCAAATACAAGACACAGTCTGGCAACAACATCGTCACGTTGCTTTGCGACAACCCGAACTCTCAGAAGGAGTTCCGCTACAACCTCGTTGAGAACAACGTCAGCCTTTCTTCTGAACAGTCTGTCAAAGGTTGGCAAGCTGAGCATGTCTCAGGCGCCGTAGGATGCAAGTCCCCTTATGGTGCTGTGGTGGCAGCAGATGGCCTGTACGCCGTGTCTAGGTTCGGCTTGGCTCTCACTACTCTTACCATGGAATACAACTCTCAGATTAGGGCTCAGTACGTCTCAGACGCTATCGAGCCTGTGTTTACCGATCAGGTTGGATACGAGTTCTCCGACGCTGTGCTCATCGAGATGAACGACAAGCTCTATCTCGTGTTCGGCCGTCACGCTCTGGGATCCCTCGGTGAGAACTATCTTGAGGGAATCATCTTCTGCTACGACATCGACGGCAAAGCATGGTGGACTATGACGATGCAGAACGAAGATCCGATCATGTCCATCGCGCCGCTTGACTATGAGTCTGCCCGTGAGGGCTTGATATGCCTCACGAAGAACTACGCGAGCTTTATTCCACTTACGAAACCTGACAAGCCAGAGGATGCTCCTGTCGATTTCTATATGCAGTCCGGCCGTATCGGAGTTGCGCAGCCTCTCAACGGGTTACAAAACCTCGTACAGCTTGAGTTCAGGTTCGATTATTTCTGCGGTTCAATGGAAATAAAACTGGTTGGAATTGACCAACTTGGTAGGAAAGTTACCACAACCAAGCGAATAAACCACGAAACACCGGTTTATAACCTCGCTGAATACATGCGAGTTGATCTGAAGCTTGAGAGCTATACCTTGTCTTTCAGAGGTAAGGCGCGATTCAGGATGACTCATTTCATGGCTAAGACCTTCAACCTCACGAACAAGCGGGGTATTGTCTGGGGTTTCGATTCCTCTCAGGGTCTGCACTCCGATAATGACATCCGCGTTTACATAAAGGATTACAACGATCTGAAGCAAGCAATCATCCCGTAAGGAGGAAACGAAATGGGTTATCGAAGAATCAAGCCGCCTAAGCATCATCATCGTCGGGATATGGATAACAAGACGACCGGCGGCGTCATCTTCCTTGAGCCTGGAACAACTGCCAGGTTCTCCATTCCCTGTTGGTACCGAATAGTAGGCTGGCCCATCCAAGTCCATGGGCACAATCGAGACTTCCATGATTACCTTGGTTGGCCTACGCCTGACCACCCTGACCATAGCTGCCAGGAATGGGACTACGATCATTCATGCTGTCGTCACGGCCACGCTCACTGCGAGCCTAAGAGATGCCACGATTATATCGACATGTGCAAGCTGTATCCAATCCACTTGGACAAAGAAGGTTATAGGGTTACTTGTCGAGTCTCTGATGTCCCTGTGCCTCAGAATATCTACTTAAGGTACAAAGATCTCATCAACTGGGACGAGCCTACTGATGACGACCTCAAGAAGGCGTTCGATAAGATGAGCGAGGATGAGTTCCATGCTTATCGCAAATGGTACATTTCGAAGAAGATGAATATCGAAGCTGAAGTAAGCATTAGAATAGGCTCTGATTGGATCGTTGATGTCGATGTCTGGGCGGATAAAGCATTTACTGAGCTTCTCCCATTCGATGAAGCGGAGAAGATTATCACAGTGAATGCTCTGCGATCTTTCGATAATTCATCTCAAGCAAAGATAGAAACCGTTGGGAAATTTATCGTGAAGGTAAACGACCCGACGAACTACGAGAGGCCACCAAGATGAGAGTGACGGATGCTCGGCAGCCTATAGTGGTTCTTGGAGGCATCTACCCGCAAGAACGCGCTGTTGCGAGAAACAACGAATTGACGACAATCGTCTCGATGCTGTATTCCGAGAAGCCTTCCTCGCTCATGGCGGTTTCATGGCAGGAATACGGCCCTATTATCGCAGGTGAACTTGGTTATGAGAGAACCGCTTGGGACGCAGGGTACATCTATAAGATTCCTCTCAACCAGGAGCAATGGGATTACATCGAAGTTCTGCTCGATTACAGCAACTGGCCTCCTGAGCTATCAGATCAGCATGACAACATCGATATTCTCGTCGGTAAAAAGCCTGATGACGATTGGAAGATGTTCATCGAGGTCAGACCGAAGCTCACGAAGGAGCTTAAGCGAGCCATGGACCTACCGTTCTCAGTGCGGTATTCCTCAGCAGATGGTATGCTGTCTTCAATAGTTGCTGCTGGAACGATTATCGTTTACAACCAAAATGATCCATGGAAACCATAGGAGGACAATATGAGCTGTCAATATCCACCTGAGCACGCAGGACACGATCCTCACGAGCTCAGCTGTGAAGAATACCATCACCGTCATCCGATTGACCGAGCTGCTCCCGACTGTGACGATCAGCTCCCAATGATCTCTACCGTAGGCCGAGGACCTCAGGGCTATGGTTATGAGGTTGAGATCTCCGATCCCGATACCTGCACCGAAACTTATCTTGAAGGATTCAAGTTCGATCCCCTGACTGGCGAGTACACGTCCGAATGGAAGTCGGAGAACATCAACGGAGGTGAGCTAAGCTATCAGTACAACCTTCGCCCCCATACCATCCCCAGGACGTTCACTATCACATTCATCTATCGTAGACCTGGTCGATGTGAGTGGTCGTGGACGACTCCTGCAATTCCATATATCTGGACACTTGATTCAGCAGGACAGCCTGATACCGATCCTGACCATGTTGTCGGTTCTGGCATCGCTACCCTAATGGTGAAGACTGTCCATGAAGGCGAATGGAACTATGATCCTACTCCCGACGGATTCGACAAGGCCACTGGCCATAGCCACCATGAGCGTCTCTGGTATCCTATGGGACCTGACGGAGTACGCACCACGCGTGATCAGTTTAATGCCCCTAAAGCTGAAGAGGGATGGTCGGCTACGCTTGTGTTCGGTCGAGGCAATGGTGATATGGGAGGCACGATCGATGTCCCCGACTTCCAAGACCTTGCTGATTTCATGGGCGTATCGAAGACGGACATCATCTACAACATCCTCGATAAAGGAGAGATGACTAGGTTCCCCGACGGGATCGATGCATCCGATTATACCGACTGGGTCCTGAAGCATATGCACAAGGATATGGGATTCTTTGAAGGTGCCGACCACGACTGGACTGATGACTTCGGCGGTCAACCAAACATCAAGGCATACATTGATTGGGCTATCAAAAACGCTATCACGAATCTCACCACGCCTGATCCCGACAACCCACTTGCGAACCTGCTTCCGAAGCCTGTCCGTTATGTGTCTGGCGATGATACCAATGAGGACAACGATACTTCATACAAAACCTACGATAAAATGATCACTGACCAAGACGTTCTTAACGGTGGTAAAACGATGGGCAAAGATGGTTCTGGTACCGTCAGTGCTAAATGGGTAGTCATTCGGTCCGAAGTTGGCATGTGTTTAGGCAAAGTCGATATCAAGAACCCGATGTCTACTGGCGTCTCGTTCTCCGTCGCTTTTGATATGAGCAGTCTTGTTTGCTATGAGGCAGGAGATTATCAAGGCAAGAACCTTCCGAAGAACTCCTTCCCGTCTTGGCAGTGCGGACTTTCCCGTGGCGATGGTACCAACTGGATCAAAAACTTTGTTGGTTCGGTTACTTCCTCGGGCGAAGAGGTTGTCATTCCTTACAGCAAGAACTGCACTGGAAACGATTACGCCGATCTTGTTGTCGGTGGTTATCGATCGGGAGATCAGGATGCAACGATGACCTGCGTCGGACATCTTAATGCTAAAAGCAGCATCAACCTTACCGTTCCGTACTTCTTCGGTAACTACTAAGAAAGGAGGAAACTATGTATCCTTACGAACCATACAGCGGAACCCATCCGGCTCCTTATTGGCTTCGCGACGATTGCCATGCGAAGCATTATCGTGAACCTGATATGAACAGCTCCTACTGTGATGACCAGCTTCCTCTTATCTCTTCCATCGGTCGAGGCCCAAGAGGCGCTGGCATCACAGCGAAGCTGCTGAAGAATACCGATACCGAGTATGTCTTCTCCATTGTCGATGATGTGACAGGCGAGCAAGTGTTCCAGTCCCCGAACCTGGCGCCTACCATCGTAAGCGTCAATGCTCCGAAGCATACTCCCATCGCAGGCGAGAACTACCCTATCACGTTCTCTATGCGACGCGGAACCGATATCAGCGAGTACACAATCGATATCCCGTCTGGTGCTCAAGGTTCGCTCATCTACTGCCTTGAGGATCCGATCCACCTGAACAGCACCTCGGAAAACGAGAACAGTGGAATGTGGATTAAGTTCGCCAAGTTAGGTGATACAACATTCCGTACCACGATCGACCACCTGCTTATCTATGGTGAGCGTGATTGGAACGGCAAGCCGATTCCGCGAGTCAACGACATTATCTTCTGTCCTTATTGGGCGAAGACTAGCAATGGAGGCAACTCTATCGGTGTATCGTTCGGCACTATTGAGGCTGTTGAAAACGGCTACGTTGTATGGACTGCGCGTACCTTCATACCGAGCCTTGATATCACCATCTCTGCTGACGGAACTTGGGTTGTCGGCGGTATCGATACTCTCGTCAATGCAACTGGAAAGGACGGTTCTCCTGCCTCTATGGAGATCGGCAGCGTGCAGGAGACCATGCAGCCCACTGCGACGATCGAGAAGAACCCGCTGAAGGAGAATACCTGGAAGCTTAACCTTGGTCTTCCTCGTGGTGCTGATGGCAAGACCCTGAATATCCGCAGTGGAAAGTACACCGAAACGACCCTACCTCCGTTTGTTGATACTCCCGTCAACGACGCTTTCATCGTGGATGATGAGGACAACCGCTTCGACCTCTACATCAGAGGAGCATCTCCTATCAACATGGAAAATGGAGGACCTTGGACGATCGTCGAGAACTGGCAAGGTGTTCAGGGCTATTCCCTCAGATGGCTTCAGGATCCGTGTTTACTTTCCGAGACGCCTATCCACATCGCTTCCAACCGCATCGACTTCATCCTTACTCCATCGAATGACGTGATGAGCGGCGATATTGTCATGGATAGCGAATTTTCTATCGGCGTGATATCATTGGCTCAAGATGGGTCTGGTGATTATTTAGCTACCAGAGTAACGGCAAAGGCAAAAGACCGCATTGATGCTCTGACAGCTAGGGTCACCGCTCTTGAGGAAGCTCTTAGGAACAGGGCGACCAATCAAGATATCGACGATATCGTCAATCGGAAATAAAGTTAGGAGACTATTATGGCTAATACAGACAAGCTTGTATATTTACCGCAGTTCCAGCGGTATGATGAGAAGATTAAAGGCTGGGCTGATGGCAAGTTTCTTCTGAAGACTGATGCCTACTCCCTCCCGGCAGCTTCTACTACTAAGCTCGGCGGCGTGAAGATCGGCACAGGTCTTAATGTAGCAACCGACGGAACCGCATCCGTGAATGAAACTTATGTCGATGGTCGCGTTACCGCAGTAGGCGATAAGAAGTATGCACTCAAAGCCGACGTTCCTGGAATGACGCCTATGGCAAGTGCAACTGAAGCAGGTAAGGTTTATGCAGTAGAGAAGGCGGCCGCCGATACTGCTAAAGGTACTGTCAAGTACAGTGAAGAAACCGGCCTTGTCTTGACGGATATCGCCGTGCAAGCCATTGCACAAATTAACCTTAAAAAGGATTTGTCGGATACGATCGATAACGCTTCGCAAGACGCATCGATTGCGAAACAACTTGCTATCCAGAATGAAGACGCTCTCAAAAATGTTTACATGAAAAGCCAAACCTATACTAAGACTGAGGTAGACAACAAGGTCTCTGCAGCCCTGACATCTGCTATCGTGCCGAAGGGTACTGTGGCGTATGCAAGTCTGCCCACTCCTGCAAAAGCGAACCTCGGTTATATGTACAACGTATCCGATGCGTTCACTACTGATGAACGCTTCGTCGAGGGAGCTAGCAAGAAATATGAAGCAGGCACCAATGTCTACGTTGTAGCAGTTACGACCGGTAGTTTCACCGAGTATAAGTTCGATGTATTCATGGGCTTTGTCGATCTGTCTGGTTATCAAACCAAAGCAGATATGCCCGGTGCTGCAACTGACGAAGATATCGACGCGATGTTTGCATAGGGCTATCTCATTAGTCGAGAATACGGGCAGCTTTGCTAAAGTGGAGTTGCCCGTCTTTTTTTTATTAAGGAAGGTGAGATAGATGGGAAATTGGATCCCAGGAGTAACAGAAGAAGAACCAAAGATGATTCTTCTTGCTCAGTTAAAACGATATGACGAAAAAATAAAACAGAAGATTGAGGACTCAGCGAGCAGTGGAACTATCCAAGCAACGGGAATTGCGCCGCTTAATCTTACCGTAGAGTCTCTTACTGATGGTGGCAGTAAAATAAAAGGTAGCTTGAATATTGGCCCTGGTCTCAGAGTTGATGCTCAGCATGGTTTACTTATGCCTTCAATTGATAATGAAACTATCGAGATATCGACTGGTCAAATTCGTGTTAGAAAGCAAAATAAGAAAAATATAGAAGTCTCCAATCAACCATCTGTCGGATCCGTGTCAGCAGTTGCGCAAGGTAATATCGTTTTCGTTATGTTTAATGGAGTTAAGGTTGATTCTGCTTCCAAGACTCTTGTGGGTAAAATAACAAACCCGAACTTTCATCCTTTTACAGATACGCTCGGAACTGTTCTAGCTGACAAAATGAGAGGTGTTGGCGTTAGTTTTTCTCATATTGCTTCAGCTTTCGCTAAAGTAGAAACTGATGGTAGCATCTATATCAATCCCATGCATTTTGATGGTCTAGTATGGGCTGGTACTCTTATATATCTAATATAGCGAACACTGACAATTAGACTTCTGTTTTTCAGCGTGCTATACTCAATTACAGAAAAGGATCTCATGGGAAGAGGAGGTTCATATGTTCTGACAAATGCAGCCTATTGGTTCTAGATCCGTACAGTTTGTCAATGGCCGTATGTCGGCCGAAGCCTACGCTATGGCACCCAATTCTCAAGAGATTCTTATGGACATGAACCGTCCCGTTTTCTATTGGAAAACGACGGACGCTTCTGGTATGTCCTCTGTTCAGGAGTATGAGTTCAAATTGGTAGAGCCGGCTCAGCAAAGCTATGTGACAATGGACCAGCTCAATAAATTCAAGGAGGAGATCAATGAATCCCTTGCTAAACTCCAGAATGCAAATGCCAATGCCGAACCAGAACCAATCCCAGGGCAGGTTGTCCATGGGGGACCTGCTTAATATAGCAAGGACGGTGACTCCCGAACAAGCCAAGCAGATGGTGATGAGCATGGTTGAGAACGGCCAGCTGTCTCAGTCTCAGCTTGAGCAATACGAGAAAATGGCTAGGCAACAGCTTGGCCTCGGGTAAAGTCAGCTAACCGGCCGGTAGCGATATAACAACTAAACACGTTATAAGGAGACTATCATGGATAACATGAGCTTGTCTGACATCGCTGCCGTAACCAAAGACAAAGACAATTGGGCTGATGGTGGTATCTGAATCCTGATTCTTTTGTTTGCTCTCGGCGGTGGACTTTGGAACCGTGGCGGAGCACAGCAAGACGCAGTCACCGAAGCTGGCCTGTGCAGTGCTATGAACTTCAATAACCTCGAGAACCTTGTTGGACGTCTTTCCGATCAGAACAACAACCAGACCGCAATCATCGGTAATGGTATCAGCGATCTCGGGTATGCACAGCTCGGTCAAAACAACAACCTGGAGAAAACTGTCATGCAGGGCAACTTCGACATCTCCCGTCAGGTTTCCGACTGCTGCTGCAAGACGCAGGCTGGCATCGCTGAGAACAAGTATGCGATGGAGAAGGGCTTCTGTAGCGTCAACAACACCATCAACGAGCGTTTCGCTCAGATGGAGAAGCAGCAGCTCGAGCAGCGCATCTCCCAGCTTGAGAACCAAAACCAGATGATGTTCATCGCACAGCAGATGAGCGGAGTCGTACGCTATCCGAACGGCTTCACTTGGGACGCAGGCACCAACCCGTTCTGCTGCAAGACGACGACGACTACTACTCCCGCTACCGGAGCTTAGGTGATCCATCATGAGGACCATCAAGGAGCTCATGAGACAGCAGATCGACGAGTTGGAAGACGTCATCATGTACTCGTGCGACGCTCTTGAGCACAGGCCGTTGAGGCCAGGGCTGGCAGATGTCTACCACAAGTTGGCTCAGCAGGAAGAGAACCATGCGTCTCTTCTCGCAGACCAGCTGACGATCCTGTTTAACGAGCTTCTAAACAGAAACCCTGAGCTACCTCCTGAACTGATGAAAAAATGGGAAGAGCATCAGAACAAGGTGGTTAAGCTCAGGGCGCGAGGAAAATTATATATGGACCTCTACAAATAGCAAGAGGATTCTTGTATAATTTAATCATAACGTCGGGCGGGCTTCGGTCCGCTCGGCCGCGTTTAGGAGACAGGAGTCGATATGAGCTTCAAAGAAGCCGTCAAGAATGTGCAGAAGAGCGGAAAGTATTCCAAGAAGGCGGCAGCTGCAATCGTCGCGAACGCCTCGAGAAACGCAAGCCCAGAGGCAAAACGGAAGAATCCTAAGCTCAAGAAGGTCAAGTAACCTTTCGTTTCTCGTCGTCAGCTGTCATAATCTTCATGTAAGGAAAACCGAGAGTTTAAGGATGGACATGATGGATTGGGTAGCTGTTTTCGGACCGGCTGCATTGTCGGCTGTTGTCGGAGCCGGCTCTGCGGTACTAACCTTCTACGCCCAGATTACCAACCGTCTCACTAAGTTGGAGACGAAGATGGATGATCTGGACTCGAAGGTTGACAAGCATAACAGTGTGATCGAGCGAACTTTCATTCTCGAAGGCAAGGTCGATCAGCTGGTAAACCACCAGATCTGAAGGAGGTGTTAAATATGCTTGACAAGTTTCTGAACGATAATTCTATGATCATGCGCCTTGTCCGCACCATTGTGCAGGGCATCATCGCCGTGCTTATCGTCGCAGTTCCTCTTGCGATTGGCGGAGTAATCAAGGACCCGCAGTGGGCAGCAATTGTCACTGCTGCGATCATGGCAGTCCTGAGCCCTATTATGGCGATGCTCAAGACTGGTAAGCCCGAAGACGGGCTAGAAGACACTGAGGAGGAATAATGAACAAAAGTGAAAGCGACCTCATGAAGGAGTTCATCAAAGCAGGACGCGGCTCTGGTGAAGGTCCTGATGACGAGCACGATGTGAAGGAGGTCGAGTATGGCGACAGCGAACGACGTCCTGTACTGCGCCCAACAGTGGATCGGGTACAGTAGGTGGGATGATCCCGAACCCGGTACTGTATTCGGGCGATGGTATGCAAAGCTTGTAGACGATTCCTACTTCGGCGAATCCGGCATCCCTTATTGCGCGATGTTCACTAGTTATTGCCTGGACTGGGCTGGTGTTACGGCCGCTGGAATCCCCAGTGCATACGTTCCCTGGATCCTCTCCGCTAACTCTGATGCAGAGCGCCTCGTTGCCAACGAGGATGCACAACCTGGTGACCTCGTCATGTTCGACTGGCAGGGCGATGGTATCGCTGACCACATCGGTATCGTCGAGGAAAACCATCCTGACGAGGGCTGGATGCAAACCATCGAGGGGAACACTTCTTCTGGCAGCGGTGGTTCCCAGAGCAACGGCGGCGGCGTCTATCGCCGTGCACGTAACTATAGCTCCATCATCGGAGTCGCACGACCTTATTATGAAACCCAGGAAGAGGAGGACGACATGCTCACTGATCATCAGGATATGCTGCTCGCGACCATTTACGAGCAGGTCACTGGTACCTACGACCCGACTGGTCGAGGCATTAGTCTCTGCGACCACGATCATATCAAGTGGATCGGAAAGCAATGTGCCGACAACGCCGACTATATCAAGGCAGTTGACGCAAAGCTTGACAAGGTACTCGAAAAGCTTGGAAACTAATCTAAAATTAGATTAGTTTAAATTAGTTTAGATTAGTTATTAGATTAGTTTTAGTCTAATCTATTGATAAAGAAACCCTGCATACTATTGAATCAAGTACGCAGGGTTTCTTATTTTACCAATCAGGAGAATAAGACGGAGTGCCGGACCCTGGGTTCGGCTTTTTCTTTTGTGCTAGTTTAGATGGCCTCATCCATGCAGGAACTCCGCTATACTTGTCGTCGGGCTCTTCTCCCCATGCTGGGTACCTCAGTGGCATCTCCTTTGGTCCTCCATCGGAAGTACGTATATATGGTAGTTGCTCAATCATCTCGGCACAATATCTTGTGGCATCCATGATATGACTGTATCTGTCATGCTTCGGCGTGGCAGCCCAGTCATCGACAGAGCTAAGCTCTTTGTACTCCCAAGACTCGAAGCACTCCATCACCCAGTCGCATTTGTCTGAGTTGATGACCATGTTGGGTAGCAGCTTGCGGACACGATTGATTCCATCTGCAACGTAGGTTCTCTCAAGCTTCCGCCATTGGATGTTGGGGAACATCTGGCGACATTCCTCCAACGGAGAGTGCTGCGAACCAGAACGATCGGAATCCCATGGAAGGCAAGCGGCCCTGATAAGGTGGAAGTAAGGACGCTTAGCAAGCTCCTGTACACATTCCACCACAGCCTTTCGGTTGTCCTCGTAGTAATCGTAGATGAACATCTTGCCATCGATGTATTGGAACACGATGCCAGCTGTCCAGTCGGACTGTTTATCCTTAGAGGAGATATCCCATGCCATGTACACAGGCTTGTCTGTGCGCAGGTTGTGCGGCGTGAACCTTCCCTCTGCTCGCAGAACCTCGATACCGGGGTAGACGAGGCCAGCGTTCACAGCGAGGAACTCACACATGAACTCCTGGCGGAACATATTGTCGTTGCCGTGAGCGCGGATGTAGCGCTGCCTGACGTTCTCTAATGCCTCGGGGGTCCATAGCTTCGAGCCATCTGCAAGCGTAGCCTGGTCTGCCCGCACGACATCAACGTAGACGCGACCATGGGCACCAGGCCACTTAGCAGGATCATCCTCCCCTGTATAGGTACGGAGCATATCTGCTGCTACGTTGTTCATACCTCGTGGCGTGAAGTTGAAGTTGACAGATAGCGGCTGACCCATCGCAGCCTTGTTCTCCCAAATCGGCATGATGAAGTCAAAGGCGCCTCTTCGGTAAAGAGATAGCTCCGATACGTAGAACGACTCGTAGGATGAGCCGATGAGCGATTCGGATTCCTTGAAGCCGATGAACTGAATGAGCGCTTCTGCCTTGTCCTCGGGGTTGTTCAGGAACTTGATTTGCTGTTGGGTCTCTTTAACTTCCAACATATCAGCAGGATAGTTATCCCAATGCCTACGACCATCGAGGTACTTATCCCAGATGTTACGCCTAATCCATTTGTTATCAAGGCCGACATAGGCAGTCTGGGTACCAGGATGGTTCCACGAGAAGTGCATTGCCTTTTGGATATCGTCGGTATCTTTGCCTTCTTGTCGTCCCCAGATTTTGAAATAGTAATCGATCTGCCCCGATAAGCGGCGAGCCCAGGCATCCCGCTGATAGGGCCTGGGCTCGTAATACATCGGGACTTTGAGTCCCGCAGCCATAGCTACGCCGACTTACTAATCTGCTCGTCGAGCTTTGCAATAGCTTCCTTGGCGTCCTCGTTGAAGTGGTACGCCTCCTGAAGCTGTCCGTCCAAAGTGCGGGCGATATTGAGCATGACAGCCTCCATTGCGATATCCATGATCGTAGTCTCGTCCTGCTCATTGAACT
>ERZ1034897.84-NODE-84-length-52771-cov-36.983383_pt1 | contig 52771 bp, 59 predicted proteins | sample MGYA00520629_ERZ1034897 | MGnify/ENA primary metagenome ERZ1034897 (study PRJEB33766, sample SAMN09781789) | gut metagenome | biome: gut microbiome | host: Homo sapiens | place: Madagascar | study: EMG produced TPA metagenomics assembly of the PRJNA485056 data set...
TGGTCGAACCACTTTTGTCGTGAGTTCTCATCAACAGCCCCAAAATGCAAAAAAACCGCCCTTTCGGACGGCTGTTTTTGGCAGGGGCAGTAAGATTCGAACTCACGACACTCGGTTTTGGAGACCGATGCTCTACCAACTGAGCTATACCCCTATAAAATCTTTAAGTCTTATATAATATAAAAATACAGAAATCAAGCATTTTTTTCAAAACAATTATCGCAAAAATAATATTTACCGATTATCGAACCAGAAATATTTCATATAAGTATTTTTTTGGTAAGATATAAAAAAAATCCCACAAAAAGTGGGATTAAAATTTATAGCTTTTTCCAAGTTGTGCCGGCTGGACTGTCTTCCAAAACAATTCCGCGTTCTTTCAGCTCGTTGCGAATAGCGTCGGCAGTCGCCCAATCCTTATTCTTTTTGGCTTCGGCACGTTTTGCTATCAATGCTTCTATTTCGGCATCATCAGAAGCCGCACCTTTAAACCAGCTTTCAGCATCGTTATACAATAAACCAAGCATATAAGCGTTAGCCAAAAGTTCTGATTTATATTTTATGCGCTCTTCTTTGGTTTCGGCTTTATTCAAATTACCTAAAGTTTCGTGCAAGTATGACAAGGCTAGCGGTGTGTTTAAATCATCGCACAAAGCAGCTATCAATTTTTCGCTTGGTTCAGCTTTTTCGGCTGGAATATCGGCGTTTTTCAGTAAAGCGTTATAAAATTTATCCAAAATGTTTTTAGCCTGTTCCAAGCCCTCAAACGTAAAGTTAAATGGCTGATGATAATGTGTGGTTAAAAACAGCAGACGCAAGGCTTCGGCCGGATATTTAGCCAATATTTCATCAACAGTGTAAAAATTGCCTAACGATTTAGACATTTTTACGCCGTTAATCATCAGCATACCGGTGTGTACCCAATAGTGAGCAAAATGTGTCCCCGGGTAGGCGCAGCAAGATTGCGCGCACTCATTTTCATGGTGCGGAAAGATTAAATCAGAACCGCCGCCGTGAATATCAAAATCATTGCCCAGCAATTTGGAACTCATGGCAGAGCATTCCAAATGCCACCCCGGACGACCATATCCCCAAGGACTATCCCACCCAGGTTGGTCGGCATCTGATGGTTTCCACAAAATAAAGTCTGCCGGATTCTTTTTATAATTGGCAATTTCCACTCTGGCACCGGCAACCATTTCTTTCATTGAACGACCGGATAAAAAGCCATAATTCGGCATAGAATCCACATCAAACAAAACTTGTTTATCGGCAATATAGGCATGACCGTTTTTCAGCAGCAATTCTACCAGTTTTATCATTTCCGGAATATATTCGGTGGCGCGCGGACGATAGTTTGGCGATAAAACATTTAATTTTGCCATATCGTCAATGTACCAGTTATAAGTTTGCTCCGTGATTTCACGAATAGATTTGCCGGTTTCTTTGTGTTTGTTCAAAATTTTGTCGTCAACATCGGTGATGTTAGAAACATAGGTAACATGTTCCTTGCCGTAAATATGGCACAATAAACGATATAAAACGTCATAGACAACAGGAGTTTTGGCGTTGCCCAGATGAGCTTTGTCATAAACCGTTGGTCCGCAGACATACATACGCACATTGTCGGCGTCTATCGGAATGAATTTATCCTTACGCTGTTTTAAGGTATTGTGCAAATATATTTCCGGCATTTTAATCCTCCTGTTAAGCTTTTTGCCCCAACAAACGTTTTTTTGCTTTTTCATAACCGATTAACGGCAGCAGAGTTTTTAGTTCAGGACCGTTGTCTAAAGCCGTCAGCGCTTTGCGTATCGGATGAAACAGCTCGCGTCCTTTTTTGCCGCTTTGAGTTTTAAGAATTGACATCCATTCATTGAATGTACTTTCGTTCCAAGGTTCAGCCGGTAATAATTCAGCCGCTAAATCAGTTAAGGATTTATCTTCAATAATCGGAACAACCTCTTTGTGGCAAATATCTTCCCAAACTTTTACATCGTCTACCACATCTAAATTGGCGCGTACATCATTCCAAAATGTTTCATCGGCGTCAATACGGTTTTTTACCAAGCTATACGGCATCGAGCGAACAACTTTAGTATTGAAATGCTTTAATTCTTCTTCATCAAATTTAGGTTGTGAGCGTCCGAGCTTTGAAAAATCCAAAGATTCTGCCAACTCATCTAACGAATAGTAAGGTTCTATGGCGTCAGATGTTCCCAGTTTTGCCAAAAATGAGCAAATTGCCATAGCTTCAACGCCTTCGGCTTTCAATTCACGTACGCCTAAGCTGCCCAAACGTTTAGAAAGTTTACCTTCGGTGCCGGTCAATAGCGGCAGGTGGGCAAAAGTCGGAACTTTACCGCCAATAGCCTCAAACATCTGAATTTGTGAGGCTGTGTTGGTAGTGTGGTCTTCACCGCGTACAATGTGAGTAATACCAAAGTCGCTGTCATCAATGCAAGAAGGCAAGTGATACAAATAGCTGCCATCTTCACGGATAATAATCGGGTCGCTGAGCTTTTCAGCCTCATAGCGGCAATGTCCGCGCACAATATCGTCCCATTCAATTATACCATCCAGCAGCTTAAAACGATAGTGCGGCTTGCGTCCTTCGGCTTTGAATTTGGCTAAATCCTCGGCTGTGTAGTGCAGAGCCTGACGGTCATAAACCGGAGCCAAACCTTTTGACATAGCGCGTTTACGCTTGATTTCAAGCTCTTCAGGAGTTTCATAGCAAGCATAAATACGGCCTTCGTCCATAAGTTTTTTGGTTACTTCATTATAGCGGTCAAAACGAGCCGATTGGCGGGCTTCTTCACACCAATTAAAACCAAGCCAAATCAAACTTTCTCTCATTGCGTCTTCATATTCTTTTTTAGAACGCAGACGGTCTGTATCATCTATTCTCAGCATAAATTTACCGCCGAGCTTTTTGGCCAGCAGCCAGTTAAACAAAGCTGTTCTGGTGTTACCTATATGCATAAACCCTGTTGGGCTTGGAGCAAATCTCACTTTTATTTCAGACATTTATTTTCCTATTTTTTTTGCGCAAATTAATTAAAATCTTTGCGTATAATATAAAGGTTGTTTATTGATTTCAACCTTAAAATGCGGCGTTTTCTAACTTTTCTGCATTTTTTTGTTCATTATCATCGGTAATGGTTTGCAAATCATCTAAGAACCAATCGATTTCTTCGTCATTTTCATCATAAATAATGTGGTAAAAACGGCTGCGGAAAGCTAAAAGCAAACTGCTTTCACCGATTTTTAAGTCGCGGACTTGAATGTGTCCGTTGTTTTTTACCAGTACAAACAAAACCTTGAAGGAAGCAGCCTCTTTATTTTTGCTGTCTTTTTGCGGCTGTTTAAGCTGAATATCGCAAAACACGTCAACACCACTTTTGTTTTGTAAAACTTTAGACACTTTGAAACCTATTGAGCCTTTTCCCAAGTCCAGCGGATAGCCTTTGTATAAACTGGCTATGTATTTTTTAAATAGCGGAACATATCTGTTTTGCTGCTCTTTAGTCATGGTTTTCCAATATTTGCCTACGGCAAAGCGGGCGGCGTTATCCAAATCAATATCCTGATATAAAATTTTATCAAGTTTTTCATATTTTTGAGCCAAGTTTTTATCAGCAAGAATATTTAAAATTTCCTCCCCTTTATGATTGGCCCAATTTTCGGCCTCGGCAGAAGATATTTTTTCGGCAGCAAATCCCCAAGCGGGCAAAAGTAGGCTGAAAAACAGTATAATAAGTTGTAAAAAATATTTTCTTTTCATTTTAAATCCTATAAGCTGATAACATATCTAGTGTAAAATAACATGAAATGGTAAAAAATGAAAACTTTTTTTGTATTCGGTGCATTATTAGCCGGTTTGGGAGTTTTGACAGCAGAAGCACAGCCTATGCCGCAATTAAATGAACCGGTGTATTATCAGCAACCGGTTGTGCATCATCCTTTGGCTCCGGAAATGCAGCTGCAACGTTCTCCAATAGAACAAATGGTTTGGAACAATAAAGTTCGCTGCGGCAGTGATATGAGTGTTAAATCTTATGCCTATAAAGAAGACGGCGTGTGGCATGGAATTGACGCTGATTTGTGCCGCGTGATAGCTCAGGCGTTGTTGGGGGATAACAAAAAAATTCAAATGGTTAACGTGTCACAAAAAAATATGTCACGCGCTTTAGATGAAAATCGCATAGACGTTATGTTAAGCGGCGGCGCTTATTCGGCTAAAACCGAAACTTCTCGCCAAGCTTTGAGTGCCGGTTTTCTTTATTATGACCATCAAATGTTGATGGTTCACAAAAATGATTCCGAAAATTTAAAAGATTATAAAGGTAAAAAAATCTGTATATCAACGGATTCTGACTATTTTAAAAACTTTGATGATTATAATTTTGCCAACGACCTCGGAATCCGATATTTGACATTTAATACCCTTAAAGAGGCAAAAGAGGCTTTTTTACTGAATCGCTGCCAAATGCTGACCGCCAGCGGATTGGTTTTGAATGGTATTATTGAGGAAAGAATAAACTCCAATGCAAAAGTTTTGCCGCAGCAAATAGCTCTGCATCCTGTGTACGCCTATGTACAACGAGATAATAATGAGCTGCGTTTAGCTTTAAAGTGGATTTTTAATGCGCTGTTTTTGGCGGAACAATATGATATAAATGCGCAAAATTTGAGCTTTTTTGCATCTAACGACAATCCGGAAATCCGTAATTTGTTGGGCGATGACACTCAGTTGTGGACAGATTTGAAAGCAAAACCGCAATGGGTTAGGGAAGTTATCTCGCTTTTGGGCAGCTATAAAGATATTTATGATAAAAATCTCGGCGCGGATTCTGGCTATCATCTGGATAGAAAAGAAGGTCGTTTGGTTAAAGATGGTGGAACAATATATCCTTTGCCGTTTATCTAAAATTATCAAATTTCTATATGTTCCAAGGTGTCTTGAACGGCATTTTGGAACATTTTTTTTGTTTAAATAATATAGATTCTTATTCTTGCAAGATTAAAAAGATTGTGCTAAACTTGTGATAGTTAAAAATATTATTATGGAAACCTCTTATCGTTATTATTATTACGAATACAAGAGCTTTCCAATTATTCATTTAATTTAAATTTTCTTGAGTATGAAGAAGTTTTTGTTTTTCGTAGTGTTTGTTTTTGTTTGTGTTGTTGCTAACGCTCAAACTTTTGTGCCGGTTAAAAGCTATGTAAAAGGTCGTGCTTTGATGGCTTATGGTGTTGACGGGTCTTATGTCAGCATTACTGCCGCACAATATCTTGCTCTCAAGGACAACGGCGTAGGGGACTATAAAATAGTTTCTTACAAAGGTAAAGATGCCGAGTCGTCTTTCAGCGGGGTTATTTCCAACAAGGAGTATACCAGCGAGTTACTCCAAGTGGATTCAACATCAATTGTGGAAAACGGTATCAAAGTGCTTTTTACCAATGGTAAAACCTATGTTGCCAAGTCGCTTCTTTGGGCAGATGTTTTGAAAGGACAGAGCGTTGTTCATACGGTTATCAAAAGTTCATTACGAAATTTTGAAAAGTATGAAGCGCTAGAGTCTGCGCCAGTTGATTTTGTAGAAAATCATGGGCTGCAAACTACAACGACAGTTGCTAAAAACAATCCTTTGGCAAAAGTTACGGCAGATTTAAAGACTGCTTTTGGCTATGCTAAAGAAAAGGTTGAGGCTAAAGTCGATGCTTTTATTGAGCCAAAGACGGAGCCAAAAACCAATACTTATTCTTTGGGTGGATTAAAGCTCATTGAGGAGTAAAAAGATACCTGCTTTTCTTTTTAGAAGAGCAGGTGTTTTTTTTGTTGCTATGTGGCAAAAATGTGCTATACTAAGCTAGTTTTCAGTATTATTTTATAAACTTAAAATTATTTCTTATGAAGTGCATTATTTTTTTAAAGCAGAACGAGAAGGCTCAGGAGTTTTTCAACAAAATGCGCCAGCCTATTGCCGCCGGAATCCACGCTATTGTAGATGTTGTTGGAGTTCTTCCGGATGATGCAAAGACAGGCACACCTGACGACCGTTATCCGTATTAGCTCTCAAGCTTAAAAAGTAAGACCGTGACTTTATTTTATAAAGTCGGTCTTTATTTTTTTAAATGTATTTTATTTTTCCAAATCTTTTACAATTTCTTCTGTTATTTTTTTAGCGTCGCCAAAAAGCATAATGGTGTTGGGCGCGTAAAACAATGGATTGTCTACGCCGGAATAGCCCGCAGCTAATGAACGCTTTACAAAAAATACGGTTTTTGCTTTTGACACATCTAAAGTAGGCATACCGTGAATAGGAGAATTTGGGTCGGTCTGCGCCACCGGATTTGTAATGTCATTAGCGCCAATAACATAAACAACATCTGTGGAGGCAAAGTCGGCGTTAATATCTTCCATGGCATAAATTTTGTCATACGGAATTTGCGCTTCGGCAAGCAAAACATTCATATGTCCGGGCATTCTTCCAGCTACGGGATGAATGGCAAAACGTACGTCTACTCCATATTTTTCGGTCAGAATATTGGTCATATTTTTTAGGGCGATTTGCGCTTGTGCCGCTGCCATTCCAAAACCTGGGACAATAATCACTTTATGAGCGTTTTCCATAATATAAGAAGCTTCTTCGGCCGAACCGGTTTTAATCAGTCCGGTAATGGTTGGTTCTTTGCTGGTGGAGGAATTTACCGGCCAAACAATGTTAAACAAAGAACGGTTCATTGCTTTGCTCATAACATAGGACAAAATCGTGCCGCTGGCGCCAACCAAAGTTCCAGTAATGATTAGCAATAAATCGCCGGCAAGTAAGCCAACTAAAACAACGGCCCAGCCAGAAAGAGAATTTAATAAGGATATAACAACCGGCATATCGGCGCCGCCAATCGGCATAGTTCCGCATATACCAATCAGTAAAGATAAAATGATAAGGCTGGCAAAACCTTTGTCATAAAGTATAAAATAGGCAAGGTTCAGCAAAAGCAATAGTTCTAAAAACAAGCTTATCCATTTTAGCCAATTAATGTTTTTGCGCAGCAATCCGTGCAGTTTGGAAAAAGCAATCATTGAACCGCTGAAAGTAATAAGACCGATAACAATGCATAATGCTTCTAAGATATTTTTTTTAGGAGCTTCAAAGGGACAGCTGACAATCAGAGCGGAGGCCAGACCACCGATACCGTTTAATAGAGCTACCATTTGCGGCAAGGTTGATAATTTTACCTTTAAAGCAAATAAAACGCCAACACCGCTGCCGGCGGCCAAGGTTAGCAGTATCAATAGGGCGTTATATCTTAAATTAAGCGTCAAGCAAGTTAAAATTGCCAGCCCGACAGACACCAAAGCTATATGATATCCTTTTACAACCCTTGCCGGAGATGATAAGCAATCTATGGCAGTAACCATCAAAAAAGCAGAACAAAGATAAAGCAGAGAGCTAATCATGATTCTTATTATCCTTTTTCTTAAAAAGTTCCAACATACGTATAGTAACGGCTAAACCGCCGACTAAGTTAATAGAGGCTAAAAAGATAGCAACCAGACTAATAGCCAATATTATGGGGTCGTTATTGTGTCCGGCAATTATAATGCCGCCCAAAACTGTAAGTCCGCTGATGGCGTTGGTGGCGCTCATCAGGGGTGCGTGCAGCGACGGTGAAACCCGCCAAACCGTAAAGTAGCCCAAAAAGGCGGATAATATCAGTATTGTGAGTAAATAGATGTCTTCCATGGTTTTACGCCTTGGTTAAAAGAATTTGCGACCAAACTTCTTTATCTTGCTTTATTTTGTCAAAGCGAGAAAGAAAGTGATAAACGTTGCGAGAGTGTAAGAAGCTTGCCGAATAAGCTACATCTGACGCTAAATGCGAATCGGCTAAAAGCTTGTAGTGCTGATTATCAAGTAATCGACCGTCAATACTGTTTTCAACATTTCCTCCGGCCATATCCAAAACGACAGCGCCAGACGGCAACCGTTGCAGCTGTTCGGCTGACAGAATCCTTGGAACTTTGCCGCTGATAACTGAAACAGCCGTGATAACAATATTGCAGCTTGGTAAAATGCTGTCTATGTTTTCTTTTTCAGAAGTAATAAATTGGGCGTTAAGGGATTTAACTTGTTCTTCGGCTTCGGGGCGTATATCTGTGGCGTATACCTGCGCTCCCATGCGCTGTAAAGTGGCGATTGCCTGCAATCCGGCAACGCCGACGCCGAACACCAACGCTTTTAACGGCATAAGAGTACCTGCTGCGGTCATCATTAAAGGGATGGTTCTATTTTGCATATCCATGGTTAGTAAAGCTGCTTTGTAACCGGCTAGGTTATGCTGAGAGGAAAGAGTGTCTATATCTTGTACGCGTGACAAGCGTGGCAGACGCTCGAGCGCCACACAGTTTATTTTATATTTTTGCCAAATTTCTGTACGTTCTGGTTTTTTGTAACTTTCAAAGTTGCCTAATATCCATAAATTAGGATGCAAATAAGCATATTCATCTTCTTGAGGCGCCCAAATTTTGGCAATAAACTCTGATTTTTCATACACATCCATGGCCGTGTGTAAAATTGTGGCTCCGGCTTCGATGTATTGCTCATCAATAAATCCGGCTCTTTCTCCGGCGCCGGTTTCTACATAGATCTCGTATCCGTCGTCAATCAGCTGTTTTATGGTTTGCGGTATTATAGCTACTCTGTATTCCCACGCCGGACGCTCTTTTACTAATCCAATAATCATGACATCCTCATAAAAATGCTTGCATTGCAAATCTATTACTTTTATATAATATGCTAAATTTAAAAGCAAAGGAAATATAGCCAAATGGTTAGGTTGTGGAATTTATACAGCATTTTTTTCAAAATGGGAATTTTTACTTTTGGCGGGGGGTATGCTATGCTGCCGATTTTGAAAAGTGAAGCGGTTGAAAAAAGAAAATGGATTAGCGAAGAAGAACTTTTGAATTATTATTCAATCGGGCAATGCACTCCGGGGATTATTGCTGTTAACGCGGCTTCTTTTATTGGATATCAGCTGCGTGGTTTTTGGGGAATGATTTGGGCAACGCTCGGTGTGATTTCTCCGTCAGTCGTTATTATTTTATTGGTGGCCATGCTATTGCGGCAATATATGGATAATCAATATGTACAATGGGCTTTTGACGGTATACGCGTTAGTGTGATAGCCTTGATTATTGATACGGTTATCGGAATGTGGAAAAAAGGAATATGCCGCTATCGAGATTATCTTGTCTTTGGACTGGCGTCGGCGTTGCTTTTGTTTTGTAACCTGTCGGCGGTGGTGATAGTGGTTTTAGCGGCGGCCGGAGCTTTTATTCCGGATTATAAGAGGAAAAAATGACATATTTTATTTTGGCTTTAGAATTTTTCAAAATCGGTTTGTTTGCTGTTGGCGGCGGTTTGGTTACCGTACCGTTTTTATACGATTTGACAGAACAATATGACTGGTTTACCGCCAAAGAACTTACGGATATGATAGCGGTTTCGCAATCTACACCTGGGCCGGTCGGGATAAATATGGCAACCTACGCCGGCTATAAAGCGGCTGGTGTTTGGGGCAGCCTATGGGCAACGCTGAGTTTGGTTACGCCGTCGGTTATTGTCGTATATTTGATTTCTAAAATTTTGACCAAGTGGAAAGATAATCCTAATGTGCTGAGGGTTTTGGGCGGAATCCGACCGGCAGTGTTGGCGCTGATACTGTTTGCCGGTTGGGATATTGCCAAAGAATCTATTGTGAATTATCAAACAGCGGGTTTGTTGGCGTTGCTGGTTGTCGCTATGCGTTTTTATAAGAAAAGCGCTATATTCTATATAATTATATCTGCCGTGGCCGGCTTAATTTTTCATGTTTGAAGACTTGAAATTTAAGTCTTTAGATTATACAGTATAAAAAAATTTAGGGAGATGATTGTTATGAGCGAGCAAAATACAGTTTATGATGTGGTTGGAATCGGTAACGCTATTGTAGATGTTTTGGCTAAAGTCGGCGATACTTTTTTGAAAGAGCGCAATTTGACTAAAGGCTGCATGACATTGGTGGAAGCGGCAGAAGCAGGTAAAATTTATAACGATATTATTCCGGAACGCGAAGTTTCCGGCGGCTCGGCGGCAAACACGGTTGCCGGTATGGCATCGCTGGGTGCGGATTGTGCGTTTATCGGTAAGGTTCATGATGATGAATTGGGACAGGTTTTTAAACGCGATATCGGCGCCGCCGGTATTGACTGCTTTACATCACCGCTGGAAGAAGGTCCGGCGACCGGACGCAGTATTGTTTTGGTAACGCCTGATGCGCAGCGCTCTATGTTTACATATTTAGGGGCTTCGCGCAAACTTTCTGTGGAAGATATTGATGAAAAGCTTATCAGCGAATCTAAAATAATTTTTATTGAAGGTTATTTATGGGACGAACCAATGGCGCATGAAGCGGTTTTAAAAGCTTGTGAATTGGCTCACAAATATGGGCGTGAAGTTGCATTTACGGTTTCTGACCGCTATTGTGTTTCTTCTCATCGTGACCATATGTTGGATTTGATAAAAAATCATGTGGATTTGCTTTTTGCCAATGAAATGGAACTTAAAGCTTTGTTTGAAACCGAAGATTTTGCTGCGGCATTGGATATGATAAAACCAATGGTTAAAATTGCTGCTATAACCAGAGATTCACGCGGCTCGGTAGTGGTAAACGGACGGGTTAAAATTTTTGTAGAAGCCGAACCTGTAAAACCGGAAACCGTTGTGGATTCTACCGGTGCCGGAGATTTATATGCGGCAGGATTTTTATTTGGTTTGGTTAATAAACGCAGTCTTGGCACTTGCGCAATGATTGGCGGTATTGCCGCATCTGAAATTATCAGCCATTACGGAGCAAGGCCGGAAGTTTCTTTGCGAGGATTTGTCCGCAATAAATTATTGCAATATGGCAAGAGATTTTAGTAAGCGGAAATAAAAAATATAAAGCCTGTATAATACAGGCTTTATATTTTTAGAGTTCTTTTCGCGCTGATAGAGCCAATTGAATTGTTCCGTCGTCCATATAATCAAGTTCTGCTCCAAGCGGAATGCCTTGAGCTAAAGTTGTGACCTTGACCGGAAATTCTTTGAGGCGCGACAAAAGATAGTGTGCGGTAATCTGACCGTCAATCGTTGCCGGCAGAGCTAAAATAACTTCTTTAATTACACCGCTGGGCAAACGGGCAAACAGACCTTCTACGTTTAAATCATCAGGAGTAACACCATCAAGAGCCGAAAGTATGCCGCCCAAAACATGATATTGACCGCGATAAAGTCCGACTCTTTCCATTGCCCATAAATCGGCAACATCTTGCACGACGCAGACAGTTTCTTTATCACGGGTGGTATCTTGGCAAACAGAACATGGCTCTTGTGTGTCAAAATTACCGCATATCGGACATTTTTTTACATTATCAGCTACTTCTTGCAGAGCAGTGATTAAAGGTAAAAGAGCTGTTTCTTTCTTTTTTAAAAGCTGCAAAACAATCCGCCGTGCCGAACGTGTACCCAAAGCCGGTAGCTTGGCGATAATTTTAGTCAGCTTTTCGATTTCTTTCCCTTGCACGATAATGCCTCGATTTTAGAATGGAAGTTTCAAACCGCCCAAACCAACACCGTTGGTGGCTTCTTTCATACCTTCTTCCATCATCGCATCAATTTTTTGATGAGCGTCGTTATATGCTGCAAGAATCAAATCTTCCAAAACATCAACTTCTTCAGCGTTCATCAACGATTTATCAATACTGATTTTTTTCATTTCAGATTTACCGTTCAATACGACTTTAACCAAATTTCCGCCGCTGACGCCTTCTTTTTCTTCTTGCGCTAATTTGGCTTGAGTTTCTTGCATTTTACGCTGCATTTGTTGAGCTTGTTTCATAATTCCTTGAATGTTTAGCATTTAATTATCCTCATCATCATAAGTTTCAGAATTTTCTTCCGGAACAGTAAATTCAGCCGCCTCTTCATCTTCGGCGTCTTCAACCGCTTTCCGGATAACGGTTTCTATTTTAGCACCACTGAACTCACTTAGTATAGCTTTTACTAAAGGATATTCAGAGATATTTTTTTTATCGCGTTCCAGCTCTTTGTTTTCTTTAAAAGCCAGAGTTTCGCCAAGTGGTTCATAATCAATATCTATAACCCACGAAACGCCGGTTTCTTTGGCGAGAAATTTGCGTAAATTAGCAATTAAGTCTTTATCGGCCTTTTCCGAAAGGGCTATTCGCATTTTTCCGGCGGTGAATTCTTTGAACGACATATCGTTTTTAACGGCATAAAGCAATAGCATTTGCCTTTTGGCGTTTAACAGTTTGACTAATTCTTCTGGAGTGGATAGTTCAAAGCCTTCGCTATCTTCAGTCAGCTCCGAGGCAATATGCGCATCTGTATTTGCTATATGGGTACTTGAATTTAGAACAATTTGCGGCTTATTCGCAAAATTATTCATTCTTGATTTTTTTTTTAATTCCTTCAGCAGGTCTGCAGGAGTCGGCATATTAGCGGAGTAGGCTATGCGCATCAGTATCATTTCCAGCGCATCTATTTGTACATTGGCGTATTGCAGCTCGCTAATACCTTTTATCAGCATTTGCCAAATCTTAGAAAGTATACTAATCGGTGCCACGTTAAGTTTTTTACACATTTCACGGTCATTTTCGCCAACAGACGAATCATTGATATAATCCGGAATGATTTTTACTTTTGCCAAAAGGTGGGTGATATCAACCAAGTCTTGAATAATAAGCATCGGTGTAGCGCCGTCGCTATAGAGTTGGTGTAAAATCTGTAAAACTTCGGCAACGTTGCCTTCCAGCAATTTTTCATACATTGCGAACGTTTGCTGTCTATCTGCCAAGCCCAACATATTTTTAACGGTTGCGTTTTCTATTTTGCCGTTGCCAAGCACAATAGCCTGATCTAGCATAGAAAGTCCATCACGCGCCGAACCATCGGCAGCGCGGGCAACCATGTGCAGAGCCTCGTCTTCGGCTTCAATATTTTCTGCCGCCAAAACCTTATGAAACAATTTGACTAAAGTTTCTATGCTGATACGCTGCAAATCAAAACGTTGGCAGCGAGAGAGAATAGTAACCGGTACTTTGCGGATTTCGGTGGTGGCAAAAATAAACATTACATGAGCAGGCGGCTCTTCCAAAGTTTTTAGCAGAGCATTGAAAGCACTTTTAGAAAGCATATGAACTTCGTCAATAATGTACACTTTGTAGCGAGCCATGGTTGGCTTATAACGCACGCCGTCTAGGATTTCTCGCATATCGTCGACACCGGTTTTGGAGGCGGCATCAAGCTCAATCACGTCTATATGGCGGTCAGCGGCAATGGCTTTACAGTTTTCACATTCTCCGCAAGGGTGAATCGTCGGGCCTCCTTTGCCGTCCGGACCAGTGCAATTTATGGCGCGGGCAATTAAGCGTGCAGTAGTGGTTTTACCGACACCGCGAATTCCGGTTAGAATATAGGCATGATGCAGGCGATTATTTTGAATGGCGTTGGTTAGTGTTTGCACAAGCGCGTCTTGTCCAAGCAAATCTTCAAAAGTCTGCGGACGATATTTACGAGCTAAAGCTACATATTGCGTGTTGTTATCAGCCATTCTTTTCTAAACTCATTAAGGCGAAGGGACTTAGACCTTGTACAAACCGTTACGGCTGCTTTCTTCCGAACCTGACCGAGTTGGCGGTTTTCCAACCCTAAGCCCTTCATTAATAAATACCCTTTCATAATGGGCAAAATTACATATTTTGCAAGCAAAAAATAAACTTATTGCACGTTTAACAAAATCTGGCGCAGCTCATCGGCGTTTTTGCCATAAATTTGCGGCATATAAAAATCGGAAACGCCGCTTTGCGCATAAGCCGGATTTGCCGAATAAAATTTATTAGATGCGGCTTCAATCAACTGCGGGCCGTTAGCCGTAACTTTTACTATATCCAGACCATGCTCATTTTTTCCGTTAGCAAAAATTCGGAAAGCGCCGCTCATGCCATAGAAGCCGTCAAGCGAAGTAATGGCTTCTTTCAAGTAATCTTTATCCTTGTGCGATAAGGCAGAAGACAAAGCCACGGCGTCATAAGCGAAAATACTGAGGTCATTTGAACGTTGATTGAACATATCATAATATTTTTGCTTATAAATAGCCAAACGCGACATAGACATTATCGGATAAGCAGCCCCGTATAGCTCTGTTTCTTTGCTTAGGTTTGTGTTGCCCCAAACAGAAGTGCCTAAAAACAAAACTTCGGGCGCGGAAACATCATAATAGCTAAACATGGAGGTTATAGCTTTTAAGCGGTTTCCAAATTCCGGAACCAGTAAAGCGTCAAAATCCAAAGGTGCAATTTCTTCTTCTGTTTGTTCTTCTTTTTTGTCGTTAGGTTTTGTTTTTTGCTGCGAAGCCGCAACACGGGCCGAACCGGTTATTTGCGCCGCTAAATTAGTGAAATCCATACTGTTTGGAGCATAGAAACCAACTTTAACAATAGATGCACCATGCAGTTGGGCAGCGTTTATGGCCGCTTTAAGCATATTGATGCCGCTTTGGCTATCCGGCAGCATAATAGCCAGTTTCATACGTCCTTGCGATACGGCATAGCGGATAATGCGTTCAATTTGCTCTTCGTTTAACAAGCCCATAGTATAGACGCCATCTTGTAAAACATTGGGCGCGGTAGAAAAAGAAATTACCGGAATATCGGCGCTTTTAGCCGGCTCGGTAATAGCTGAAACTTCTTCACCCAACAGCGGGCCGACAATTAAGTCGCTTTTTGCGTTAATGGCGTTTTCAACAGCAATGCGAGCGCCACTTGTTGTGCCTTTGGTATCATAGAATTGGACAACCAGATTGTTGTTATTGAGGTCGCCAATAGCCATCATGGCGGCGTTTTTCATATTCTGCCCCGTATCGCTGACTTTACCGCTTAAAGGTAATAGCATTGCGACTCGAAAACTATCGGAATTACCTAAATCAATGTGTGAATAATCAGTGGTTTCCACCATATTTTGCGGAATACTGTTTTGATAGTCAAAAGTTTGCTGTGGCATAGAGCCGGAATGCTGAAGCAAACTGCAGCCGGCAAGGGCAAACGATAAAAGTAGGGCGTTGATTTTTTTTAACACTTGCATTTTTCCTCAAAATATAAAACAATATCTAAAGTAATAATGCTTAAACTTGTTTTTGTAAAGTGAATTTGATGTTAAAAAGCGGTCTTTATTTGATTTCTACGCCAATCGGCAATTTGCAGGATATCTCTCAGCGGGCTTTAGATGTGTTAAACGAAGCTCCGATTGTTGCTTGTGAAGATACCAGAATGACGAAAAAACTTTTTTCGCTATTGGGATTGCCGCTGCATAAAAAGTTTATTACCTATCAGGATCATAATGAAGAGCAGCAGGCTCAACAGCTGATTGATATAATTAACGAAGGCAATGTTATGGCTTTGGTTAGCGATGCCGGTGCGCCGCTGATTTCGGACCCCGGTTACAAGCTGGTTAGTAAGTGCCGCGAGCAGGGAGTTTATGTTACGGCGGTTCCGGGGGCGTGCGCGGTTATCACGGCTCTTCAGCTATCCGGTTTGCCGACGAATCGCTTTTTATTTGCCGGATTTATTCCAAACAAAGACAAGGCGAGGGCGGATTTGTTTAATGAGCTGAAAAACATTAACACTACGCTGATTTTTTATGAAACAGCACCGCGTTTGTTAAAAACTTTGGAACAGGCGGCGGAGATTTTCGGCGGACGCAAAATTTCGGTTATCCGCGAGTTGACTAAAATGTATGAAGAAGTGCAGACGGGCAGTTTTGCTAGGGTGCAAGCTCATTTTGAAGAAAACGAACCTAAAGGCGAGTTTGTATTTATTGTCGCGCCGCCGGAAGAACCTCAATATACAATTGCTGACGTTCGGGAACTGTTGGCAAAACGCTTGCAGGAAACATCTTTAAAATCGGCGGTTAAAGAATTGTCAGAGCAATTCAGCTTAAATAAAAATGAAGTGTACGCTTTGGCGTTAGAGTTGAAAAATGAATAATTACCGTAGCGGTAAATGGGCGGAATTTTTAGCGCGTTTGTATTTACGGCTACATGGTTATCGGATTGTGGCGAGAAATATTATTGTCGGACGCGGAACAACAGCCGGCGAGATAGATATTATTGCCTGCAAGCATAAATGTTTGGTTTTTGTTGAGGTAAAAAAACGCCGCACTCTAGATGAAGCCGCATATGCCATTACGCTCAAACAAAGGCAGCGCCTTATTAAGGGTGCTGCGGTTTTTGTGGGTAATCAGCCACAATATAGAGGTTATGATATTCGCTTTGACGCCGTGTTGGTCAAGCTGCCGTTTTCGATAAGACACTTGCAAAACGCTTGGACCGCTTAATCACAAACCGGTAAAACGGGCAATTTTTTGCCCCATGGTTTGCGGCAAATGAGCAAGGTTTATATGTTTTTGAATCAGCGAAGTATCATAGTCGGTTTTGGTGCGTAACTGGTAGCGCAGTTCAATTCCAGTGCCGGCGGTGTAGTCGTTTTCCGGCAAAAAGCTTTTGACTTTGATAAACGGCGCTTGGTGATCTTGCAGCATTTGCACCGGATTGCGCAAAATATTTTCTTGTTTAAAGGTACGAATATAGCTGTTGCCGATAAAGCCTTGTTCAGTTAAAAGCGGAGTTAACTCCATTTCACAATTATGCGCGTCATAAGCAAACGGAACGGAACGCCAAAATTTGTGGAATTGGGCGTTTTTTATAACATCTTGAGAGAAGGCCATGCAATAGCTGTGGAGATGAAAATGACTTTCATAGTCGGAAGTGGCGCTCCAAAAGTCATACCCTTTGTGTTCCATGGAACGGAAAAAATCTTCTAAATTATATAAAGGACCATAGACACTGTCATTGCACAAAATCAATTCATCGTATTTTTCTAGTTTTTCCCAGCCTAATTTAGCAATCAGATATTGCCAACAGCCAAAATCTTTGAGCGGCATATACTGGGAATAAAACATTTGGGTATACGGTGCGATTTTGAACAGTTCATCGGGCGGAAAACGTCCGTTACCCATAAAATATACCTCACTGATTTTGGATAGTTCTTTAATTAAATAAACCACATAGTCTTGGATTTTGTTGTCTTTATCATAGCCGGCAAATAAACAAATACGACGCATTTTATCTTCCTTTCAAATTGTGTGTGCATAAAGATAGTGGCAAAGAATCTGATTTAAAGTGAATTTAATAAAAATAAATCTGTGGTTGAGGTTGCAATAGGGCTTGAAAAATAAAATTTGGTATGTTAACTATAAAAATGATGTGAATTTTGGAGAAAATAAATGATTGAAATGCCGGAAAATCTGGTGGAAATGGCCTTGAAAACTATGGGCGACCGCTGGAAAGTAATGATTATTCAAGAATTAATGGACGGCACCAAACGCTTTGGCGAAATCAAAAAAGAGCTTGGCGATATAACGCAGAAGGTTTTGACTTCTAATTTGCGTGCGTTGGAAGAAAAAGGAATTTTAATCCGTACCGTATATGCGCAAATTCCGCCGAAAGTTGAATATACACTGACTAATTTGGGCTATAATTTGAAGCCGGTGCTTGATTCTATGCGCGCTTGGGCCGAAGAATATTATAACCAAAATATGAAACCTTTGTTGCCGGATATGGCCTAGGTTTATGATATTTGTAAAATTAAAAGACCGCCTGATGGCGGTCTTTTTGTCAGTGATAAAAATATAATTGCATAAAACAACGTTTTTTTTACACAGTTTGAACAGATATTATGGATTACGAGGGGTTGAAGTTCGTATTATATTTTTAATGCTGTTTACCAGAGTTATATTCCTTTGCTAATTTGCTTAGCATATTATGTTGCTCCGGTGTCTTAGACTTATTTTCTGGAATAGGTTCTGTTCTTTCTGTTTTTAGTTTATTATGAAAATTAGTTAGATGTTCGGATACAGTTCTTTGAATTTGAGCTTGTTCCAAAGAAGCAATTAATGGTTTTTCGCCGCGGTGTGTGGCATTGATATATGTCGCTCTGCCGGCTCTGATTTCTTCTGCCAGCGACTCCATTTTTTCAGAACCATTTTTTATTATAAAATCAAAATGCCCCTTAGCCGACCATCTATCATAATCTTCTTCTGACCTAAACATAATAAGCTGACCGTTATGTTGTATAACATCTTTAGGAGTAACTTCTTGGTGATGAACAACTTTAACATCTCCGGCCGCGGTATATTCAGTAATATTTCCCTGTTTATCAATTTCAGGCTTAAAATTCTCGCCATCCAAGATAAAAATGTGTCCTTTTTTAGCTCCGCTTTCAAAACCGGCAAAACGTGTTTCACTGCCTATTAAAATCGGATGATTTTCTTCACTAAAATTTATGCTGTAACTGCATTTCTTTAATGCGTAAGCATAGCTTCCGTCTTGCGAAATAGGCACGCCTTTTTCATCAAAAACGGGTTGATTGTTGTCATCAGTTTTAGATGGAATACCAAAAACACGTTCCGGCACACCCAACTCTTTTTGCAAGTCTGCCCCCATCGGATAACCGGCTTTCATCAAAACTTCATAAGTCTCTTTGCCAGCTGTTTCAGGGTGATTTTCTCTATAGCTATCAACAAATTTCTGTTGCAAATCTTTGATTGCGTCCAATTCATTTTGTGTTTCTTTCGGAAAAGCCGGCAGCATCATTTCAGCATCGCCGAGTTTTACCTCAGGATGTTTTTTAGCATAAATATCCTTAAAAGTTTGTTCATCAACGTGTGTACCATGCACAATATATTCAGCTTTTTTTATTCCTTTGCGTTTTTGTGCTTGTTCTTGATTAACTTTTGTGAGTACTGCTTTTATATCTTGCAAAAGTTTTTTGATTTCCGGTGAATAATTTTTTTCCATGACGAAAATTCCTTGTTGATATTACATCCATTGTACGCTTTTTTTGTCCAACAAGTCAAGAAAATCTTATTTTTCAATAACCACCACGGCTTGAGCAAACGGATAGTCGTCGCTCAAAGTTACAAAAGTCTGTGCGGTAACGCTAAGTCTTTGTAGATATGTAAAAGCCATACCTCTGACTAACAATTCCGGCTTGCCTAAATCAGTGTGCATAATTTGAATATCTTTTAGAAAAATGCCGTCACGAAAACCAGTGCCAAGAGCTTTGACAAAAGCCTCTTTAGCGGCGTAGGATTTAGCCAAGCGGCAAGCCAGTTCTTTATAGGTGATGGCTCCGCGTGAATCCAATTCTTCAAGTTCTTCATCTCCCATAATTTTTTGTTTGAAACGTTCTAAAAATTGCGGAGATTTAGCAATCCGTTCAATGTTTATAATGTCGCAGCCTAAACCTAAAATCATCGCGGTAATCCTTTTTTCTATTTGTTGGCACGAGAAACATAGCTGATTGATTTTGCCGATTTCAAGGCTGTTACCAAGTTATTCAGCTGTTCCACGTTTTTAACTTCTATATCCAGCAAAATTTCAAAATAGCTCAAAGTACGGTAAGTAATGTTGAGGTTTATAATGTTGGAGTTGGCTTTTGCCACAATGTTAGCTACATCGGCCAGCGCCCCCGGCTCATTGCTAATCATTAGTTTCAAACGCGCTGTGTGTTTTTCGTTTTCGGCGTCTGCGCCCCAATCAATATCGAGCCAGCGTTCTGGTTCTTTTTCATAATTTTTGAGCGACGGACAATCTAAAGTGTGGACAGTCACGCCTTTACCGGTGGTCACAATACCAACAATTCTATCTCCTGGGACAGGGTGGCAGCAGCCGGCAAAATGCACAGCCATACCGTCAATCAGTCCACGGATTTTGAGGGCATCTTTTTTCGCCTGTTCTTTTTTGAATACCGGGAGCTTAATTGAACTTACCATTTTTTCGAGTTTGGACTGTTTATAGGCCGGATGCACGGCGCGCAGCACGTCCCAGCCGGTAACCAAACCTTCGCCGACTTTGGCATAAATATCGTCTACGGTTTCGGCTTCAAAATTAGAAAGAACATTGACCAAGCCTTTTTCGCTAAATTCTTGTTCTTCTTGTTTGAAAAGCTTTTCCAAAATTTCTTTACCAAGCGTAATAAATTGCTCGCGTTTGTTAATGCGCACATAGCGGCGAATAGCGGCTTTAGCCTTACCGGTCACAACGAATCTATCCCATTCCAAAGACGGGTGTTGATTTTTTGCAGTTAAAACTTCTACTTGGTCGCCGTTTTGCAAAATTGTGCGCAGAGGTTTGATTTCTCCGTTAATTTTGGCGCCAACGCAGGTGTCTCCCACATTAGAGTGCACAGCATAAGCAAAGTCAACCGGTGTTGAACCAACAGGCAGACCAATTAAATCGCCTTTAGGAGTGAAACAAAAAACTTGGTCGTTGTACATTTCAAGCTTGGTGTTTTCCAAAAACTCATCAGGATTTTGCGCTTGATCCAAAATTTCCAGCAGCTCGCGAATCCAGCGGAAGTTTTTGCCTTCGGTGCGCTGTCCTTGTTTGTATGCCCAGTGTGCAGCCACACCTTTTTCATTGACTTCGTGCATTTCATATGTACGGATTTGCACTTCAATCCGCACATCATAAGGGCCGATTACGCCGGTGTGCAAAGATTGATAACCGTTTGGTTTTGGAGTAGAAATATAGTCTTTGAAACGGCGCGGCACCATGTGGTATTTACTATGGATAATGCCTAAAGCCTGATAGCAGTCCGCCACGGTATCAACACAGATACGAAACGCCATAATATCGGAAAGCTGCTCGAAAGAAGCGTTTTTCAACTGCATCTTGCGCCAAATAGAATACGGCGATTTTTCGCGTCCGGTAATGGTGCAGTGCACGCCGTTGTCGGTCATGTCTTTTTCCAGCTGTTTGATAATCTTTGGAACAATGTCATTGCCTTGCTCGCGCAAAAAGTTCAAACGGGCGACAATGGAGTCATGCGCGTCTTTATAAAGTTCGGCAAAAGCGATTTCATCCATTTCTTCTTTAACTTCTTGCATACCGATACGTTCTGCCAATGGGGCGTAAATATCCAAAGTTTCTTTGGCAATGCGGGCACGTTTTTCCGGCGGGCAAAAATGCAGGGTGCGCATATTGTGCAGACGGTCAGCAAGTTTAATCAGCAGCACGCGGATATCTTCCGACATGGCCAAAAGCAGCTTACGGAAATTTTCGGCCTGTTTGCTGGATCCGGATTTTTGTTCTATCATGGCTAATTTTGTCAGACCGTCAACCAGCTGCGCCACCTGATCGCCAAATAAATTGCGGATTTCATCAAGTGTGGTGTCGGTATCTTCCACTGTGTCGTGCAGTAATGCGGCAATAATAGATGCGCTATCAAGTTTGAATTTAGTCAGAATACCGGCGACTTCTATGGGATGAGAATAGTATGGATCGCCGGAAGTGCGCAGCTGCGAACCATGTTTTTTTAGGGCAAAAACATAGGCGCGGTTTAAAGCGTCTTCATCGGCGTAAGGATCATAAGATTTTACTAAATCAACAAGTTCATACTGTCTTAACATCGAGCGTTATCCTGTTTCTAAATACAAAAAAAGCAAAACATACATAATATATAATACGTTTTGCTTTATGAAATGTTAATTTTTTTGATGAAGATTATAAATCGTCATCATCTCCCAGATTATCGTCCAATGAGTCATCGCCTAAATCAGCGTCATCGTCAAAGTCAATGTCTGCGGTGTCCGAATCGAGATTTAAGTCAGCGTCATCATCGCCGCCATGAACTTGCATAGAATCACTTAAATCTTCGTCGCTAATCATATCGCTGGAGAATTGACCGTCCATATCTGCCAATTCTTTTTCTGCAGCCAGAATTTCAACTTCTTCATCTTCCGGTTCTTCTACTTCAACATATTTTTGCTGACCCATAACCAAAGATTTTTGCAAGTCTTCAATACTAACTTTATTTTCGGCGATTTCACGCAAAGCAACAACAGAGTTTTTATCATTGTCGCGGTCTACGCAAAGCGGAGAGCCTGCAGCAATATCTCTTGCGCGTTGTGCCGCAACCATTACCAAGTCATAGCGGTTAGGAATCTTATCAATACAATCTTCAACAGTAACTCTAGCCATTTTACATACCTTATTATTTAAAAGTTTTTCTGTTTAGAGTTTATACAAACTATCTGCTGTAAATGCAAGGATTTTTTTAATAAATTTACGGCATAACCAGCGGAGAGCCCAAAATATTGGCGTTGAAAGGCAAAAGCTTTTCTCTTAGCCGGTCTACCTCAGGTCTTATGGCAGCAATGTTTTCCGGTGTGCTGTCAAACATTTGGATGACAGCCTCTATAAAATATTTGTGGGTTTGTCTTTCTTGAGGAGTGTAATAAGAAAATTGATTTATCATTTTGTAGGCATAGCCTTTTTTCAAAAGATTTAGGGTGGTGGTGTAGGCGTTGTTTTGACTGGCAGCGCGAAAAGCTTTTAGCGTTTTGTCGCAGGTGTAGGCCCAATCATCAAGCCCAAACGCCTGTGTGCCAATAACTTGCTGAAACTCGTTGCGGAGTCCTAGCCATTTTACTTTGCGGGCAATGCTTTGGCATGGATTTACAGCGCTTTTTAAAAATGACACATTTTTATCAATACCGTTTTTTTCGTCCCAATAAGATATTAGTCCGCCAATGGCAATAAAATCTATTTCATGGCGGCCGCTGCTTTGAAAATTCTGTAATCCGTCCAGAGTGTCAATAAAGGCGGAAACATCAGCGGTGGAGAGCGGAGTGTTTTGGTCTGCGTTATAATGGCGCGGATTGTCTTTTTTCTTTTTTTGCGGAGCATCCAATGCAAAATCTTGGGCTGGTACTTTTTCTGCCAATCGGTCTAAAAATGCTCTTTTGATGCGGACGGCAGGTATGTTTGGACGAGAGTCTGATAGTTGCGGAAATTCCAGAGAGCCGGTATTTTCACCAAAAATCTGCGGCATTAGATAAATATACAATTCTGGTGAAACAAATTCTATATTTGGTATATTGGATAATTTGGAGGCTATGCGCTTAGGAAATTGGTGCTTTGTGCCTTTTATCCCCGGTAAGTCCAAGATTTTTCCCGATAAGCCAGGGACTTTGTATAGCATTGGACCGATATATGGATAAAAAACCGGCGGAATACGTTTCAGTTCTTGTAATAATTTTTCTTCGTCAGCGCTGTTAATGCGTTTTTCAACGTTTCCAAAATATTGAATATTGGCGGAAAATTCTTTATCAAAAACCGGAGGAATATTCCAGCTGAAATCATAGTGCCAATCATAATCGCTAACGCTTTTTCTATATTCTTTTTCTAGTTGCAGCGTGTTAGGAATATTTTCATCCGCCGGAACATCATAGATGTGTGCGAATTCTTTGAGCTGGGCGTGGCAAGGCGCGTTTACCAGCATTAGGGCGATTATAAAAAAAACAAAGCGCATCTAAAATTCTCCTTGAGTTGGTAGTCTAATTGACATTTATTAAAAAAAAGTGATGAAGGTCCACTTTTTTATGGACATAAAATAAATAATTTTGTAAACCTTGGAAAGATAATAAAAAAATAAAGGAGTTTGAAATGGCTTGGACTGACGAAATGGTTGATAAACTTCGCCAAATGTGGACAGAAGGCAAAACTGCAACTGAAATTGCCAAAGAATTGGGTGTTACAAAAAATTCTATTGTGGGAAAAGTACACCGTTTGTGTTTGACTGCCAGACCTTCGCCAATTAAATCTAAAGATGAAGAACCGGTTGAAAAAGCAGAGGTTGAAAAAGAAATTCCGGAAGAAGCTGAAGAAAACGTAGAAGTGATTGCAGAAACGGTAGAACCTGTAAAAACTGAAAAGGTCGAAAAAAAACATAAAAGCAGCTGTCATGTAAAATTGGTTGAACTTGATAGCCATACTTGCCGTTGGCCGCTGGGTGATCCGCGTGACGAAGATTTTTGCTTTTGTGGCAAAAAAGTCCGTATGGGGCAGACCTATTGCGAAGAGCATGCCAACATGGCGTATGTTAAAGCCACAAAAAAATAATCTGTAAAAAAATTTAAGGAGGTTGGTTTTCAGCCTCTTTTTTTTATAAAATCAAAGCATATATTTCTCAAAAATTAAAAATAGGGGAAATATGCTATGAAAAAAATTTTTGTTGGAACTTTGGGACTGTTATTGTTGAGCCAAACAGCTAATGCGGCGCAGCCTTCTTTGGGAGAAGATTATTTATCTTTCAAAAATTGGCTGAACAAGGAATATAATCTTGATTACAGTTTGACTTATTCCGTTTTAGGGCAGCGCACTTCTCCAAGCGGCCGCAACAACGCAGTGCAGTCTTATTTATATCCGTCAATAACGTGGACAACGTTTGAAAATGAATACGGCACAGGGGTTTTGAATTTTGCGTATAATAGTATTTATTACGGAGGACATTCGGCGGAAGATATTCAAAACCGCAGCGGATTGGTGTCACCGATAAATGATTTTAATGCCTATGAACAAAGTTTTGCCGGACTTTATTATACCTATCAATTTCCAAAACAATATAATTGGCTGACTTTGGGCGCCGGTCAATATAATTTGTTTATGTTTGACGGTACAGACTATGACGGTAATCAGCAAGTAAATTTTTTGAATTTTTCTTTATCGCAAAACGGCAGCGCCACTTATTCTTCAGCCGGATTAGGCGCTTATTTGCAGGCGACGCCTGATGATTGGTCGTTTACGGCCGGTTTTCAAGACGCCACCAATATAGAAGCGCCAAGTATTCGGGTTAATCGCCTAAAGAAAAAGCATTTCACTACGTTTGGACAAATTGGTTATAATCCGACAATTAAAGGTTTGGGGGCAGGGCAGTATTCGATTATGCTCTATAATCAACCGGCAGTGAAAGAACAGTCGCAAACGACAAACGGTTGGTCAATCAATATTCAGCAAAGTTTAAACAAAAAATTGGCTTTGTTTGCACGTCTTAACGGCGTTAGCGGACACGTTATCAGTACAAATCAGACTTATGCTGCCGGTATGGTATATAATAACCCGTTGGAGCGCAATGAACTAGACCAAATCGGTTTGGCTTATGCCTATAATAAAATTGATGAAAAAGCCGTTGGCTCCAAAACATATCATAAAGCCGAACAAATTGTGGAAGCCTATTGGGCTTGGGGAATTTCTAAGTGGGCGACAATAACGCCGGACTTTCAATTTTATATTAATCCGGCGCTTAATAAAAAGTCAGATTATGGCAGTGTGAGCTCGCTGCGATTGACAGTATTTTTCTAGTTGAAATCTTTATAAATAAAAATATCGGCTGTTAATTAGTCGGTATTTTTATTTTTTTGCTTTACTTTAGGTGAAAAATAGGGAATTACTAGACCTACAATATTTTTTTGTAATTTTGAGGTGGATATGTTAAAATTTAGACACATGTTATTTGTGTTAGCCTTGGCCGGCTGTACTTCTTCAGAAGTAAAAATGATGCCAGGGATCGTGCCGAATACGGCAAAAGAAAAACAGGTGGTGAAAGTTATGCCTAGTAATATTATCGGTGAAGTTGAACCAATCTATTTACTGCCGATGAAATCTCCGTTTATGTCACGTATTGATACCGGAGCAACTACATCTTCTTTAGATGCCGAAGATATTAAACCGTTTGAACGTGATGGCCGTAGATGGGTTTCATTTACGGTGGTGAATCGTGCAACTCAAGAAAAATATACTTTCGAAAAGCCTTTGCTGAAAAATGCAAAAATCAAGCGAATCGGCGAACGAGAAAAACGCCCGATGGTGGAAATGGAAGTGCGTATGGGTAAAGACACTTTCAGAGCAAACTTTACAATTGCCGAGCGTGAAAAGTTTGAATATCAGACTTTGGTGGGCCGAAATGTTCTTTATGGCCGTGCCATTGTAGATGTGACATTATCAAACACCCTGAAATAGGGCGAAAGGCAGAGATTTCTGCCGTTTTTTATTTAAGGATTTGAACTATGCTTAAAAAAATTATTTCTGTTCGCGGAATTTTGACCTTGCTGTTGTTATTGTCGGTTGCAGCTGCTGCAGCGGCTACATACTATAAGATTGTATATTGGGGATTCAGTTTCCGCCCGCAGGAACGTACAGATGTGTGGACGGTAGATGCCCATGTTTCGTTTAAGCCGACAGGCGACCCGATAGAGGTTTCGCTTTCTACGCCGCGTATCAGCAAAGAATATAAAATTTTGAGCGCCGATGTGGTGGCTCCGGGGTATGAAGTTAATACCGATGAAAAAAATCATCGTGTAATTATGAAATCTGCCGCTCGTGCCGTAAAGCAAGATGTTTATTACCGTATTATGATTTATGACAATGAGGATGCCAGCGGTAAGGAAGTCAGTGATAGACCTGCGGATGTAAAAGTTCGCTATGATGATGAACAGCAAGAAGAAATGGTGAAAGCTATTTGGACTTTGGCCGAGGCTAAAGAAGGCGAAACCAAGGCGCAGCGCTTGATTTCTGTTTTGAATGAGCAGCCGTTGGCGCCCGAGGTAGATTCATTTTTGCCGGTGCAGAAAAATCCGCAGATTATGGCAGAAAAAATTATTTTTTTATTGAATGCTAAAAAAATTCCGGCCCGCGTGGTGCGCGGAGTTAAACTTAGTGAAAAGAAAAGAGCAACCGGCGCCGATTTGATGGTTGAAGCCTACGAAGGCTCTAAATGGAAAATCTATGATATTAATACTGGAAAATCAGGTTTGCCGAAAAGCTTCGTGATTTTTCAACGCGGTGGAAATTCTCTTTTAGACGTTGCCGGCGGCTATGATTCCAAAGTTAAGTTTTCGGTTATAAAATCGGTTGTTTCTTCATTTAAAATGGCTGGCAGCCGTGCTAAGTATGAAAACAGCCGCTGGTTTAATTTTACGATTTATAACTTACCGTCTTTGGAACAGAACACTTTGAAATGGTTAATGATTTTTCCTTTGGGGATTTTATTGATTGTGCTGATGCGTAATGTTATCGGTATTCAAACTATGGGTACGTTTACACCAATGTTGATTTCTATGTCTTTGGTTAAAACCGGATTTATTCCGGGGTTGGTGTGTTTTGGGCTGATTATCGGAATCGGTTTGTTAATCCGCACCATGCTGACTCGCTTGAATTTGTTGCTGGTACCAAGAATTTCATCGGTGGTTATCTGCGTGATTTTAATTATGCAGATGCTGACGATTATGGGTTATCAATATAATTTCAGCATTGCTTCTTCAGCCGTGTTCTTTCCAATTATCATTACGGCGTGGATTATTGAACGCGCGTCGATAACTTGGGAAGAAGAAGGCGTTAAAAACGCAGTTCGCCAGATAGTAAACAGTTTGTTTGTGGCGATTGTAACATATGGTGTTATCAGTAACGAATATATCCGCCATATTATGTTTGCTTTCAACGAGTGGAATTTAGTGATTTTGTTTGTGGTAATGCTTTTGGGTACATATACTGGTTATCGCTTGACGGAACTGAAAAGATTTGCGCCGGTAGCAAAGGGGAAATAAGATGTTTGATTTTCTCAAAGGTTTTGTATCGCCACAAAAATTGCGTCAAGCGGGCGTGTTGGGTATGAACGCACGCAACTATAATATTATTGCCAAATTTAACAAGCGTTCGCTTTATCCGCTGGTTGATGACAAAGTGCAGACTAAAAAGCTGGCAAACAGCATTGATATTAACACACCGCATATGATTGGTATTGTAGAACACCAATATGAAGTTAAAGACCTGCTGCAGCTGATTGAAGGACAGAGCGAGTTTGTGATAAAACCGGCTCATGGCAGTGAAGGTAAAGGCGTGTTGGTAGTGGCGCATTATGAAAACGGTATATTTACCACGCCGTCTGGAAAAGTATTGACTTTTAAAGAAGTGTATCAGCATGTTTCAAATATTTTGAGCGGCTTGTACAGTTTGGGCGGACAATATGATGTGGCGCTGATTGAAGAGCTGGTGCATTTTACCGATGTGTTCAAAAATTTCAGCTATCAAGGTATTCCTGATGTACGCCTGATTGTTTATAAAGGCTATCCGGCTTTGGCAATGACCAGACTGGCAACCAAAGAATCTGCAGGTCGTGCTAATTTGCACCAAGGAGCTGTCGGAGTCGGTTTGGCTATCAAAACCGGCAAAGCCGTGCAGGCCGTCAGCCACAATCTGCCGATTGCTTTACATCCCGACACCGGCGCCGATTTAATGCAGCTGCAAGTGCCGCTATGGAAAGAACATCTGTTGATTGGCGCGCAGGCGTATGAAATGACCGGACTTGGTTATTTGGGTGCGGATATCGTTTTAGACCGCGACCGCGGACCGATGATGCTGGAATTAAATGCGCGTCCGGGGCTTTCTGTCCAGATTGCTAACGGTATTGGACTGCAGCCGATTTTGCAAAAAATAGAAGAAACTTATCCAAAAGATTTGACGCCGCAAGAAAGAGTTGAGTTTGTCTTGAATAATTAAAGACGACTTCCTAAATAGGATATTAGGAATGAAAGGAAGTAAGAAAATGACTGATTTATTAGGCAAATCTGATACAAAACATATTGAAAAACCAAGCACCAAGCATTTGGAAAATAAAGAAACAAAAAAGCTGGGCATGAGCGATACTCGTGCAAAAAAAATTAAACATTCTTATAATGTTAAAGATGCCGAGAACGCCTTGCTTTTAAAAACTAAAAACGGTGATATCGTTATTGAAATGTTTCCAAATGATGCTCCAAACCATGTTGCTCGTATAAAAGAACTTGTGCGTGACGGTTTTTATAACGGCTTAAAATTTCACCGTGTAATAGATGGTTTTATGGCGCAAACCGGAGATCCGCGCGGTAATGGTACCGGTGGCAGCGGTAAAAAGCTGAAAGCCGAGTTTAATCGCAATCGTCATACCCGCGGTACTGTTTCTATGGCTCGTGCCATGGATCCGGATTCCGCCGATAGTCAATTTTTTATATGTTTCGGCGATTGTCCATGGCTGGACGGTCAATATACCATTTGGGGACAAGTAACTTCCGGTATGGAATATGTAGACCAAATTAAACGTGGTTTCGGTCCTAACGGAATGGTTGCAGAACCGGATGTGATTGTGTCTATGTCTGTCATCGCAGATATATGATGAAACTCGTCTAATGGCTTTCTGCTTGTAAGATTTTTTCTTATGTACTATTTTGTACACCGCAAAAAAATCTTACTTCGCATTAAGCTCATTATCCGAGTTTCTGAGAGCTTTGTGCCGGTTGCAGCAATAAGCAGCCGGTTTTTCTTATGTACCATTTTGTACACGGCGCAAAAAAGTTAATGCGTATTAGCCTCATTATCCAAGTCCCTGCGAGTTAGTACCGGTTGCAGCAATAAGCAGCCGGTTTTTCTTATGTACTAGTTTGTATACGGCGCTTAAAAATTCCGTCGCAATGTTTGTTGCGGCAAGATCCTAGGCACAAGGCCTAGGATGACTGGTGCTAGAGGCGGAAAAGAGTGTTGGTCGTAATAAAAATATCAAAGAATATTTTTTTTGACAAAATACTTGCCAAATTCAGATATTGTATGTATGCTAGTAATATCAATTTATTATTAATTTAATTATTTTTTTTATGGAACAGGTTAATCATTTTGCAGAAACCAATGCTGATGGTGAGTTAAAAACCGCTATTGATCGCTATGTGTGTGCTGCCAAGTTTCCGAAATATTCGGATTTGGAAGAAATCATTCTTCAGTTGCCGATTTGTGCCAGAGCTCCACTTTTGGCCTTGTATTTTTTGAAGGTGAGAGAAGCTAAAAAACAACATGCAAATTTTGAACTGTTAATCAGATTGTTTCAAATTGCCGTTCGAATTTATGAGCGTCATGTGCTTTATGGTGCGTCTAATCGCTTTATTGGCACAGACCGTTTTTCTGGCAAAAATGTAAAACAACTGGTTGCAGATATTGGAGAAATGATACAGCAACGCGGTTTTGATGGCAGTGTTATAAATAACCTTTATTACAAAGAGGTTATGTTTGACTTGTGTCAAAAACTGCCTAATTTCCATGTCGGTCTGTTGTTGAGCAACTATTGCGTGATGAAGGTTATGCAGTTTGTGTCTATGTACGCTCAAGATGTGCAAAATCTGTATTCTGCGCGCTCCGGTGTTGCTATCTGTGAAGAGCAGATTTATAAGCAAGGCTGGGGCAAATATAGGTTGCTTACAGCTAAGAGCCGGTTCTTTGAAAATGATTTGGCAACAGAAAATTTTTCGGAATTTTTTGAAAATTACAGCCTGCGTTAATTAAAATAAATCCCTTGTTTCTAAAATGTAGAAACTGGGGATTTATTTTTTTGGGGAATCCGAAAAATTAATAAAACTTTACATTGTGAATTATTTGAAAAAAATTTTATAAGGCTATCTGATTGTTTTTTCAGAGGCTTTTATTTTTATCTATATATTTTATATGAACAAAAGTAGAACAGTTAATAAAATACTAAAAAATCCCATTGAAACCCATAAATTACCATGATATACCATAAATAAGAATTAACCCGAAAGGAATCTGACATGAGAAAAGTTTTTCTCTTTATGGATACCATAACCAACAAAGTAGACGCGAAAGGCCGCGTTTCTTTGCCGTCAGATTATCGCGCAATTGTTAAAGAATTATCAACAGAGATTGTTTGCTATCGCAGCTTGAGTGCGCCATGTATTGAAGGTTGCTTGGAGGATTCTTTGGATAAGCTGGCAACAGAAATTGAAAATTCAACAGATTTCTTTTCAGAAACTCAGGACAATTTAACTAATTTGATTTTTGGCGATGCCAAGCGTTTTCCGTTTGATAGCACGGGGCGAATCGTTTTGACCGAAAAATTATTGCAGCATGCCGGAATTACGGATTCGGCTGTTTTTGTGGGTAAAGGTCGTAAATTTCAAATTTGGAATCCAGAAAATTGGGCTAAAGAAGAAGCTCGCATCAGAGCCGAAGTACTGAAAAATCGCCCGGTGTTAAAGCAAAACAGGGAGGCTGAATAATAATGCCTGAAATCAGACAAAAACATATCCCTGTGATGCTCCAAGAGGTTTTGACCGCATTAAAGCCGCAAAAAGGTGAAGTTTATGTTGACGCAACGTTTGGTAACGGCGGCTATACAAAGGCAATCTTAGAAACTGCCGATTGTAAAGTTATTGCCTTGGACCGTGATCCAACTGTGAAAATACGCGTTAATGAGTTCAAAAATATGTATGGCGACCGGTTTGAATTTAGGGCTGGGCAATTTGGAGATTTTGCTGATTTGGTGCCAGAAAAAATCAATGGCGCCGTGTTTGATATCGGTGTGTCTTCTATGCAGCTAGATGAGGCTGAGCGAGGATTCTCATTTAGTAAAGAAGGTGCTTTGGATATGCGGATGTCGCAAGACGGAATATCGGCAAAAGATATTGTCAACAGCTATGATGAAGAGGCGCTGGCAGATTTGATTTATCAATATGGCGAAGAACGCAAGTCACGTCAAATTGCCAAGCGAATCGCAGAATATCGCCAAAATAAAAAAATTGAAACCACAACGGAATTGGCTGAAATAATATATTCGGTTATTCATAAAAAATTTGGCGAGATAGATCCGGCAACCAGAACTTTTCAGGCTTTGCGTATTGCTGTCAATGATGAATTGGGCGAACTTTCACGAGGTCTATCTGGCGCAGCCAACCGTTTACAAAAAAACGGACGGCTGGTGGTGGTCGATTTTCATTCTTTAGAAGATAGAATTGTAAAGAATTTTTTCAAAGAGAACGGCGGCAAGCGGATTCGGGTTTCTAAATATGCGCCGGAATTGGTGCAAGACGAGCATTTGTTTGCCGAAGTTTCTAAAGTTATTATGCCAACCGCGGAAGAATGCGGAAAAAATCCGCGCGCTCGCTCGGCAAAACTAAGATATGCAATAAGGGGATAGAATATGGGCAGTATCAAAACGGCAATGGTGGTTCTGTGGCTGACGTTTTTCTTGTTTTTGGCAGTTGGTTCTTCGGTGTTGAAAAATCAGGTGCAAGGATTGGAGCGCCGTTTGGCAACCATTAATGATAATATCCAAAAAGATATTCAAGATATTCACGTTTTGAAAGCTCAATGGAGTTTATATAACACTCCTGACCGTTTACAAAAATTGGCTTATGAACAATTATCTTTAGAAAAAGCAAAACCTGAACAAATTATTAACTATTCTGCATTACATTTCAATTATGAAGATGATACGGCCGAAGGTAAAGTTTCACCAAACAAAAAAGCTTTGACAACTTTGGTAAAAGCAGAGGTAAAAAAGAAATAAAATGGGGTTCAATGTAAGTTTTTCTAAAAAGAATACGGAGCGTTTTTATCTCCCCGGACAGGAGATAAAATTTTCGCGCGGTATGATTTCGCAGAAAATATTTGCATCGGACGGCGACAATGTGATGGTGTGTCGAACCAGAATCTGGCTGGCAATGCTTTTGTTTGCCGCTTGTTATTGCGTTTTGGCGGCGCGTGTTACCTATGTTTGTTTGGGGCATGGAATTAGTATTGATACCGCGGTGGCCGATTCTTTGGGTGATGAAGAAGTTATTCATTTTAAAAATCCGGTTAAACGTGCCGATATTATGGATAGAAACGGTGAAATTCTGGCGACTTCGTTGCCGACAGTCAACTTGTTTGCCAATACTAAATTGATTAAAAATCCGCAAGATGTGGCAGAAAAGCTTAATGTTATTTTTCCGGAAATTCCATATGAGCGTTTGAACGAACTTTTAAGCCGCAAAAAAAGCTTTGTTTATTTGAAAAGAAATTTATCGCCGGCGCAGCAGTCGCAGGTTAATGCTTTGGGTGTTCCGGGGCTGGAATTTGAAAATTGTGAAAAACGTATATATCCGCATAATAATTTATTTGCGCATGTGCTAGGAAACACCAGCGTTGACAATAAAGGCGTTTCCGGTTTGGAAAGCTATATGGACGAGCGCTTAACAACTTCTACCAAACCGGTAAAATTGTCAGTTGATTTGGGTATTCAAAATACAATCCGTGCAGAGCTCATGGCAGGAGTCGCACATTTTAAAGCCGAAGGTGCGGCGGCAATTTTGATGGATGTTAACACCGGACAAATAGTGGCAATGACATCTGTGCCGGATTTTGATCCTAACAAAAGTTTGAAAGTTGCCGACAGAGCAATGTTTAACTTTGCCACCAAAGGCGTTTATGAGGCAGGTTCGGTGTTTAAAGTATTTAATACGGCAATGTGTTTGGACAGCGGCAAAATAGATGTTAACAGCCGCTTTGATACTTCTAAGCCGATTTATTTTGGCCGTGCCAGAGTTTCTGATCCGCATGGCTCGCATAAAATGCTGACTCCGGAAGATATTTTGGTGGAGTCGTCAAACATCGGTTCAACTTTGGAGATTATGCGGGTTGGCAAACAATATCAACGTGAGTTTTTCCAAAAAATAAATATGGATAAATCTTTAAGCGATTTTGAAGTGATAGAAACTGCTAAACCGCTGTTTTTGTCTGAAAAACGTTGGAGTGAACATACAATGGCCACAATTAGTTACGGCTATGGTATTTCAACCACGCCGCTGCATATTATTTCGGCCTTTTCGGCTGTTGTGAACGGCGGAATTTATAATGAACCGACTCTGCTGGCAAACAGCAAAAAACAGGGAAAGAGAATCGTTTCTAACGAAACATCAGAAAAAATGCGTTCGCTGCTGCGCGCGGTTGTGGTTAGGGGAACCGGTCGCCGTGCTAATGTTGACGGCTATCAGGTGTTTGGTAAAACCGGAACTGCAGATAAATTGGTGAACGGCCGCTATGACCATAAAAAAAGTATTTCAACTTTTGTTTCCGGATTTCCGGCATCTAATCCAAAGTATGCGCTTTTGGTGGTTTTTGACGATCCTAAAGGCTTAAAAGAAACGTTTAACCATACCGAAGCCGGTTGGAACGCGGTGCCGACAGCTAAAAATATTATTACCGCGGTTGCCCCGCAGCTGAATATCAAAGCGGATTTTGACTTGGAAAAGCAAAAGAGCATTGTTGATGCCGCGTATAAACAAAAAAAGCCGGAAAAATAGTGACCTTTGGCTGTTATTTATACATAAAAATAAAAAATATGCACAAATTTTGCAAATAATCGCATTTTTTTCATTTTTGTTATTGAAAAATTTACAAATATTTCTTAAATTACCAACTGTATTAGTTGTTATGCAATTAAATAAACGTTTGTAGAAATGCAAACAAAATGTAAAAAAACCATATGGAGAAAATAAAATGAAAAAACTTTTAAGTTTGTTCTGCGCACTTGTTGCTTTGTCTGGCTGCTCTACTTTTGGCGCCGACGGTGGCTTGTTCAGCGGTGCTGACTGCGAATCAAGATTGGCTCGTGACTTTGTAGAAAATACAACAGACACAGTATTCTTCGCATTTGATAGTTCTTCTTTGTCTGCAGAAGCTCAAGCTGCTTTGGATACTCAAGTTGCTTGGTTGAAGAAACATGACGATGTAAACGTTATTGTTCAAGGTCACTGCGATGACAGAGGTACTCGTGAATACAACTTGGCTTTGGGCGAACGCCGTGCCAACGCTGTAAAACAATATTTGGTATCTCAAGGTATTGAAGAAAGCAGAATTTCTACAATTTCTTACGGTAAAGAAAGACCAGCTGTTTTGGGTAACAACGAAGCTGCTTGGGCTCAGAACCGTCGTGCAATTACAGTTGTTAGCGCAGCTGAATAATCAGACAGTTTGATTACCAAATAAAAAAATGTCGCCGAATCGGCGGCATTTTTTTGTGCTTGTACTAAGGCAAAAAATATTTTATAAATAGGCTATGTTTAGAATTTTTTGGAGGCGTTTTATGAAATCAGCAGCTTATTCTTTATTTCTTGGCGGTTTGTTGTTGGCTGTTCCGGCAATGGCAAATTCGGATATGCAAAAAGATATAGAAGATTTGCGAGAAGATTTAATGGTGTTGCAGCGTCAAATTTATCGCGGTGTGGGTAATACAGATGAAGTTTCAAAATCAACGGTAGTTAATCAAGATCAAGCGGCGGCTGGAAATGTACAGGTTAAAATCGGCGAATATGACGAAACAATCCGCAAAGTTAACGGTCGTATGGATACATTGGAATATCAGGTGAAGCAGTTGGAAAATAAGCTTGATAAAATAAACCGCGATATGGAAATCCGTTTTAAAATATTGGAAGGACGTCCGGTTCCGGCAAATTTGAGCGCGCCAACCCCAACAATCCCAACCACATATGATGCTCCGGTGGCTTCCGGTGCGTCTAAGGCTGTGACCGGAGATGGTATTCAGGGCGATGATTTAGCTCCGATTGCCGGCTCTAGTGTGGCTACTCAAAAAAATCTTCCTGCCGGCGGCGATGGTGCTCCGCAGCCGCTGATTGCTGATATTGCCGAGGCTAAACCGGCGGCAAATTCTCAGCCCAAATCAGCAGATGAAATTTATGCCAACGGTATGGAAGCGCTGAACGGTGGAATGTATGACGAAGCAGAGATGGCTTTTCAACAAATATTAACACAATCGCCAAATGATAAGCTGGCTGGTAACGCTCAATATTGGTTGGGTGAAACCTATTTCAAACGCGGAGATTATTCAAAGGCTATTGTGGCTTTTAAAAACGGTTATGAAAAATATAAAAACGGTAACAAGGCTCCGGATAGTCTGTTTAAGTTGGGGCTTACATTTAAGGCGCAAAAAGATAATCAAAAAGCTTGTATTGTATTATCAAGCTTTAAGGCAGAGTTTCCAAAAGCTAATGCTGATTTGGCTAAACGAGTGCAAGCAGAAGCGTCTAAACTCGGGTGCAAATAGTGGAAGAACTGTTTGCTAAATATCAAATTAAAGATGAAGTCGTTGCAGTTGGTGTTTCCGGCGGGGCGGACTCTTTGGCGCTTGTTTTGCAGGCGGCTGAAGAATTGGCCGTGTTTGGGCGAAAAATTGTGGCGTTGACCGTGGATCATGGCTTGCGTCCTACCTCACGTCTGGAAGCTGAATATGTGGCCGGATTAATGCAGAAATATGGCATTGAACACCATATTTTAACTTGGACGGGAAAAAAGCCAACAACCGGAATAGAAGAGGCGGCGCGGCAAGCCAGATATGCGCTTATTGCCGAGTGGTGCAGCCAAAATAATGTACGCGTTTTGCTAACGGCTCATCATGCCAAAGATCAGGCAGAAACATTTTTGATGCGTTTGCAACGCGGCAGCGGTTTGGAAGGTTTGTGCGGTATCCGAGAATATAGCGTTCGTGATGGATTGGTTATTTTGCGTCCTTTGTTGGCTGTAAATCCCGAAAATCTACGTGATTATCTGCGGCAGCGCGCTATTGTGTGGGTGGAAGACGAATCCAACCGCGACACAACTTTTTTGCGCGGAAAAATACGCCAATATTTACCTGAACTGACAGAAAACATTGGTATCAATATTGAAAAAATCTGCAATGCCGTGCATAATTTGCAAAGTGCTGAAGATTATATTGAACAGCAGCTTGATTTGTTGCTGGCGCATGATGTGATTTGGGATTTTGGCACGGTTTGCCGTTTTAGATATGCGGACTATTTGAGCTGGCATAAAGAAATGAAATTCAGAGTGCTGGCACGTTTATGCCGCCGCGAGTATATTCCGCGCGCCGAGAGAATTTTGGCTTTGGTAAACGCTTTGAATACGCTGCCTTTTACGGGGGCAACTCTGGGTGGTCGGGAGATTGTTTTGGCGTATGACTGGGTTTGGGTTGTGCCAGAGAGAATATCTAAAAGAGTGCAAAGCCGCAAATTGTGGGCAGAATTTGTGCTGCAACATCCTTTGTATAAAAATATAAAAATGCCGCATAAAGCCAAATTGGCGATATTGCAAAAAGTCGGAGTAAAAAAATAATGATTTATAGCAGCTTGTCAGAAATCGCAGATAAGTTTGAAGTGTTTTTGTTTGACGCCTATGGTGTATTTTGGAATGGCGGAGGTTTTTATAAAAATAGTAAGGAAATAATGCAAAAACTTGTGGCAGAAGGCAAAACTGTGGTGGTTGTTTCTAATGCGACATTGCTGCATGATGATATTGTAGCCTCGTATCAGCGTAAGAATTTGCTTGAGGGCAGAGATTATACTTTTATGATAAGTTCCGGCGAGGTTTTGCGTTTTTATTTAAGCCGTAAAAAAATAAGTTTTTCGGGTAATAAATTTTATACTATTGGTGCTAAGCATGAAAAAATGTTTGCAGGTACAATGTATGAGCCGGTAGAAAATTTGGACGAGGCAGATTTTGTGTTTTGCGGCGTACCGTTTTTGACGGCGGAAGATATAGCCAAATATCCGCAGTATAAAAACTGTTTTTTGCCGGCAAAAACCGATGAAAAAGGCAATATTGTTTTTTGGGACAGCACAATAGCCGAACCGTTTGAAAAAATTGTGAATGAGGTTTCAAAATTAAAATTGCCGGCACTTAATGCTAATCCGGATTATTTAGCGCAAGAAGGACATCCTTTGGCAAAAGAAAAAGCTCCGCAGTTTGTGGTGCGTAATGGCACAATCGCCGAAATGTTGAGGCAGTGTGACAATAAGGTTATTGAATATGGTAAGCCGCACGCAAATATTTATGATTATGTTTTTGCAAAGCTGCAGAAAATCGGCGGAATGACGGATAAAGCAAAAATATGCATGGTTGGCGATACGGTGCGGACAGATATCAAAGGTGCTGTAAATTCGGGTATAGTTCCAATTTTGTGTGTGCAAACCGGAGTTACCGCGCTTGAACTTTCTAAGGGGAATACGGTTAAAAACCTTTGCGAAAGCGAAAATATTGATGTACAACAAATAATAGAGATTAACAGCGTCGGAGGAGAATGATGGCGTTTGAGTTAGTGCCGGGGTTGGCGGCAAAAGATTATGTGACCGATTTGAAATTGTGCCGCGTGTTGTTTGAAGATAACAAATATTATCCGTGGATTTTTTTGGTTCCGATGAAAGAAAATACCAAAAATATGACCAATTTAAGTATGGATGAGCGTTTTCAGCTGATGAGAGAAATTGCGTTGGCCGAAAAAGTTATGATGTCGCTGTTTCCGTGTGACCAAGACAATGTGGCGATGATTGGCAATATGACGCCGCAGCTGCATGTGCATGTGGTTTGCCGCAAAAAAGGCGATCCGGATTGGCCAGGGACGGTGTGGAATTCGGCAACAGCAAAATATGAACCGGCGGAAAAAGAAAAAATTATTGCAAAAATCCGCCAAGCAATCAATGAAGAAATACAAAATCCAATTTATCAAATTTCTAAATAAGAGGACATAAAAATGAGTAGAGTAATTACTTTAATGCCGGTTAGATTAGCCGCAACCAGACTGCCTAACAAACCATTGCGCGTGATTAATGGTAAAACTATGGTACAGCGCGTTTATGAAAATGTAAAAAAAGCTTTGAACACCGATATTGCTATTGCCGCCGGCGACCAAGCTATTGTGGACGAATGTAAAAAATTCGGCGCTAAGGCAATTTTAACCGACCCGAATTTGCCAAGTGGCACGGATAGAATCGCCGCCGCCCTGAAAGAGATTGATCCGGATGGTTCAAAATATGATATTGTGGTGGATTTTCAAGGCGACAATATCAACGTTGACCCTAAAGTTACACTGCCATTGATAGAAATGGTGGAACGCACCGGCTGCGATATTGCCACCTGCGGCATGCTGATTAAAACTGAAGAAGACAAAAACAATCCTAACGTGGTAAAAATCATTATGGGGCTGAAAGACGGCGAAAAAGAAGCTCGTTGTCTATACTTTACACGTGCGACGGCACCATATACGCGCAATCCGGAAAAATGCCCGAATCAAGATTTATATTACCACATCGGTATTTATGTTTTTAAAGCCGCTTCTTTGCACAAAATGGTTTCACTCCCGACCGGTGTGTTGGAAAAACGTGAGGCTTTGGAACAGTTGCGGGCTTTGGAAAATGGTATGGAAGTTAGAGCTATGCTGGTTGACAACATTAAACTTGTTCCCGAAGCTCCGGCGGATATAAATACAGAAGAAGATTTGGCGAATGCTCTTCCTTATATAAAATAAAGAAACTCGTCTAATGGTCTACTACTTTTAACTTTTTGTGCTCGTGTACCACTTTGTACACGTCGCAAAAAAGTTAATGCGTATTAGCCTCATTATCCGAGTTTCTGCAAGCTTATGCCGGTTGCCTTAAAGCAGCCGTTTTTTTTTGTGTACCACTTTGTACACGTCGCAAAAAAGTTAATGCGTATTAGCCTCATTATCCGAGTTTCTGCAAGCTTATGCCGGTTGCCTTAAAGCAGCCGGTTTTCTTATGTACCACTTTGTACATAGCGATACAAATACAGGTTGCAACAAAAAAAACAGCCCTTAATTAAAGGACTGTTTTTTTTGTTAGATTACGCTGGTGCTTCTGCATCTTCGCTTGTTTCAGCAACTGGTGCGGCCGGATTTTTTTCTTCGGCTTTACGCTCGGAAGAATAAATTCCATAGTCGCGCGCTCCGCTGACTGTTAAAAGTACGCTTAGAGCAGACAAAAGCCCTTCCCATTCTACTGGTCGAACATCAAAGTATGGAGATACAATAAAATTATTGCTATACCCCAGAACCAGAATCCAGCCAATAGCAGGAATCCAGAACTTGTTACTCAATTCACGACCACCAGCAGTCACATCAATCGCTTTTTGTAACGGACCTAAATAGCGGAATTTTTGCAACACTACGTCACGTGCGCCACCAAGTCCTATCACAATACTAAACGTCAAAATCAACTGAGACCAGTCAATAATGCGGCAATTAAAATAAGGGGCTATCGCGCAGTTATGAAAGAATCCATAAGCAATCACAACCCCCAAAGCTGGAATCCACATACGGGATTTCTTGACCTTAATCTTAATCATACCTAAAAAATATAAAGATTAATAATTTTTTTCCTGAGATTTAAAATACGCTTTATGACTTATTTTGTCAAGAGGTTATTATCAATTTGTCTATATTTTTTGGCGTTTTCGGTTCTAAAATGCCCAAACCGCAATGGCGCAAGTGTTGTTTGCACCGCAGCTGCAAGCGTTGGCTATAGTTGATAAAGGCATATCCTGGTTATAGCAGATGGCATAATCATTGCTTGGAGTTTCGCATTTTGCGGCTGAAGAATATTGGGTATAGCCGGAGATTTTAGAAGAACTGTTCGGACTATTTGAACCAGAGGCGACTAAAATAGTTTTTGGACCACCCAAACCTTTGCTCAAAATTTGAATGCACGCGTTGCGGGACAAAGATTTTAATTCAACTACAACACCCTTATCTGTTGGGGTTGAACCATAAAGTTCTTTTGCCGAACCAACTCTAACTTCACCGCCGTAAACGTGAGTAACTTTGCCGCTGGAGTCAATCATTTCATCGGGAATAATTTTCATTTTTTTTGCGGCGTTGGTATCTAAACCGGTGTACTTACCGCCTTGACGCAACCCGATGCTTTTGGCATTGGCAATGATAGTGCCTATTTGTTCAACAATGGTGTTAATTTTGTGAGCATCCATAGCTTTACTGAAGCCGTTGATACCACCCACGCTCAGCACGCCGATAATTGCCAGCACACCCAGCATTTCTATCATAGAACGACCTTGTTCCAATTTTTTGATATTCATCATTTTCATAATTCCTTATTAGTTAAATTTTAAAGCAACAATACAAGTGTTAGAAGAGGAACAGTTGCAGCCTTTTGCCGCGTCAACAGGCGACATCGGAGTTTTCTCTGCCGGTAATATGGCATATTTTTTAGCAGCATTAATATCTCCGGTACTGTCACTAAACATAGCAGGAAATAAATCTGTCTCAAAATTTTGACTGTCACCAGCACCAATCATCTGAAAAGTAGAACTTTTTGTTCCCCAATCTTGAGTGGCTAAATAAAGACAAGCCTCTTTAGGCAGTCCCATGTAAAATATTATATATGACATATCTGCTGATGTAATATTTATATCTCCGTTGAACAGATTTCTCAAAGTTCCATTGCTAGCATCGGCAATCGCTTCTTTAGGAATAGCGCCAAATTTGATGGCAGCAGTGTTGCTTAGCCCGTCATAAGAAGCGGCTTCGGAGCCGGCAGCAGAAAGTTTTGCGGCAATAACGTTGATTTGTTCATAAGTCTGGGTGATTTTATAACGTTCAAGCATTTGCGAAAAGGCGGCGATGCCCCCCACGCTTAAAACGCCGATAATCGCTAAAACACCAAGCATTTCTATCATAGAACGACCGGCCATATTCGATAATTTATTATAATTCATAATATCCTCCTGTTTGCTATTTTTGTAACACGTATGCAAGCTGGCGTCAAGCTATATTAAGGCGGAGATAAGTATCAAATTTTTGGCAGCGTCACCCCAAATGTTGAGCCTTTGCCTAGCTTGCTGGTCACAGTGATTTTGCCGTTATATTTTTGCACAATGTCTTTAGCTAGGGCCAAGCCCAGACCAAATCCTCCGTTTTGGCGGTTGCGGCTTTTATCGGCGCGGTAAAAACGTTCAAATATATGTGGTATATCCTCATTTTTTATGCCGCTGCCTTGGTCAGAAACCTCAATTTTCAGATTATGTTCATTTTCTGAAACCTTGAGGGAAATATCTTTGTCGCTGGGTGTGTATTTTAGCGCGTTGTCAAGCAATATGGTCAGCAAACGTTCCAAATGCTGCGCCGACATTTTTATTTTTGCTTTTGCGGGGCAAATCACTTTGATTGGATGTTGCCGTTCTTGATGAACCGTATTCAAACGTTCGGTCAACGGTTTGATGATGTTGGCAATATCGATTTCTGAAACCGCGGTGTTTTTAGTGTTTTCCAAACGAGTCAGTGCCAGTAGGTTTTCAATAAGTTCAGACATATTTTTGGTTTCATCGCGCATAACCTGCAGCGCCTTGGCATTTTGCGGCTGCTGTTGCAATATTTCGGTGTAAGTCAGCAATACGCTGAGCGGAGTTTTTAGCTCGTGTGAAGCGTCGGAAACAAATTCTTTTTGTTTGTTATAGGCCTCCTGCAAAGGTTTTACGGCGTTGTTAGAAATTAAATAAGCGGTGAGAATCGAGAGCAAACACAAAAGACCAACCAAAATTAAACCATAGCTTTTATAGCGGTGAGTGACATAAATATACGGTGTGACATTGAGCAAAGCAACTACTTGATATTTGTCGCCGCTGGGTTCATCAATCCAGCTTTGGGACATGGCTACAAAGCGCCAGCGTTCGCCGTTGTTTTTGATTTTGACTGTTTTGATTTCTCCGTCTTCTCCCTGCCATTCTGTCATTTTTTGCGTCAGCATATTGCCGGTTTCACCGGCCGGTTGTTCTAAGCGGCGCATTTGTCCGTTTACAAAGCCATACGAGAAAAAATGCAGGGCATTGTTGCTTGCGGCAACGGCTATTCTTTCCGGTTTGAAGGCGAGTTCGGCGGCTTCTTGCTTAAATTCAAAAACTTCTTCTTGCAAATAGTCATAAAGGCTGGAAGATATCACATTTTTAGAAATAATGCGATAGGTGGCGTATCCGCCCAAAAATATGAGCAATGACACGCTGAATAATATCAGTGAATAGCGAATTAAAAGTTTATGTTTTAAGGTGTCTATCATTTGAGTTCCAGCATATATCCAATGTTTTTGAGCAGGTTTATTTGGATGTTATCTTGCCAGATTTTAAGCTTTTTGCGCAAATTGTAAATATAAGAATCCAAATTTGCGCTGCTGATTTCGGGATTATTGCCCCAAACTTTGTCAAAAAGTGTCTCGCGCAAAATAGTCTTATCATGGTTTACAAAAAGAATCTGCAATATTTTGAATTCGGTTTTAGAAAAATTAAGCGTTTTCTTGCCGTTGCTCAAGGTATTTTGCGCGCAATCCAAAACATAGCCGCCGGCTTCAAACAAGCTGTCGACATAAGGTTTGTTTTTGCGGCGCAGCACAGCGTGAATACGCGCTTTTAGCTCGCGGATTTCAAAAGGTTTAGTGAGATAATCATCTGCCCCAACTTCCAGAGCCTGCACACAATCGTCAAGCTCGGATTTGGCGGTTAAAAAGATGATTCCGCCGTTGTAGTGCCCTTTTTTGATATCTCTAAGCCATTTGCACACTTCCAAACCAGAAAGCTCAGGCAGCATCCAATCCAAAAGCACCACATCATATTGCGAAGTGCCGTATTTAATTTCTTCAATGGCTTCGGTTCCGGTTGTTGCCAAATTTACTTCATAACCGTCAATTTCAAGCAGGGTTTTGATGCCTTGTCCTAAATTGATATCGTCTTCAACCAATAAAATATGCATAAAGTTATCTCCCAAAACATAGTTTATGTTGTTTTTATTAAGAACTCAATCTGAAAGTTATCTGAGAGAATTTTATTTTTATCTGAAAAATTTTTTTAGATTCTTTCAGATTGTTTTCAGATTAGTATTTTAATTTTGCCAATGTACCAACAGGAGGACAAATTGAAGATAAAAAGAATAAGTATAAAATCATCAACATTAATTTGCTTGGTTGCCCTATACTTTGCAACGGTTTTAAACTTGTCGTTTTGGCGCTACATAACACACAATATCCAAATTGACAGTCCGATGATGTTGATGTTTGCTTTTTCCCTTGGCATATTTATATTTGTTCCGCTGTATGCGTTGTTCAATCTTTTGATTTGTCCTTATGTTGGTAAGTTTATAACAACAATATTGCTTTTAGGCTCGGCGGCGGCCAACTATTATATGTTTGTTGACGGCGTATATATAGATTCTGATATGGTTCGCAGTGTTATGGAAACAAACCCGCGGGAAACAATGGAGCATATGTCTTATTCCTTCTGGCTGTATGTTTTGTTTAGCGGGGTGTTTCCGGCGCTTTTTTTGCAAATGTGCAGTGTGCGCTATCAACCTGCGGCCGCCGAAGCCAAACAACGCTTGAAATATGTGGCGTGCAGCCTGTTGTTTTTTGGAAATGCGCTAAATAATAATTGACAAAAACATCAAATACCAGCATACTGAGCAGACAATTTGATTATTAACTTAAATTTTGTATAATTATGTGGCTATTTATCATTTATCTGCTGGGAATTGTGATTTTTACATTCCTGCTGACCCAAAGTGACGAACATGATTTTTTGGCGTTTGATAACCAAAAAATTCAGCGTTTTGCGCGCGCACTTTTTGTGGCGTTAATTGTCTTAATCTTTGTGATGCCTAGTTCGTTGCTTTTTAGTAGTGCCGCCTACAACGCCCAAGAGCCGATTATAAAAGTTTTTAACTATCTAGGTTTGTCGGCTTTGTACTTTTTTGGGGGTATAGGCGTGGGATTTATAACCTTTGGGATTATAAATCTGCTTAAATGGATTTGGAAGTAGATTAAAAAAAAGACCGTTTTAAGTAAAAACGGTCTTTTTTTGCGTCTAGTCTTTGACTTTGCGGCTCATAAACAGCAAATACAGCGCGCATAATATCATTACGGCGACAGCTCCGTGCTGGTTGTTGGCAAAGTCGGAGGCAATACCCATCAACAGCGGAAATACGGTGCCGCCGAAAATACCCATAATCATCAAGCCGGAAACCTCATTGCCGTGACGCGGCATAGTTTTGAGGGCTTGCGAAAAAACAACCGGAAAGATATTGGCGTTGCCGTAGCCAATGCAGGCAATGCAGATATAAAGCAGTTCTTTACTGTTGAATAAAAAGATGCCGATAAGGGCAAAAAACATCAAAATCACACTGCCTAAAAAATATTTATGGTTGGAGTATTTGGCTAAAATATAGGCGCCGCTAAAACTGCCGATGGTGCGGAAAAAGAAATATATGCTAGTGGCATAGCCGGCTTGTTCCAAAGTCCAGCCCAGTTTTTGCATAAGCAGTTTCGGGGTGGTTACATTGGTGCCGACGTCAAGCCCAACATGGCACATCACCGCCATAAAACAAAGAAAAATTGTTCCGTTGCCTAAAAGCATGGCGCATTCTTTGAAGCCAGAAGTTTTGCCAACTTCCGTTTCTTCTATTTTTTCGCGTGACAATAAAACAAACGCCAAGACAGTTTCGGCTAAAAAGAACGGAAACAGCACTTGCCATTTGCCAAAGTGAATAGCACCCCAGCCGGCGAGAATCGGCGCCGCAAACGAAGCTGTGGCTTTAACAAATTGTCCAAAGGTAAGGGCGCTTGACATTTTATCTTTTGCGACAATGTTCGAAACAAGCGGATTAAGCGAAACTTGCATAATGGTGTTGCCAATACCCAATAAAGAAAATGAAATCATAATGATTATCATATTGTAGTCAAATATCGGCAAAAGCAAAGCCAGCATAGTTATGGCCAAGCTCATCAGCACGGTTTTACGTCGTCCGATTTTGTTCATCAGCAGACCTGTCGGAACCGAAAAAATCAAAAACCAGAAAAATGTCATTGACGTAAATAAGTTTGCCATTGTGTCGGAAAGGGCAAAATCGACTTTGACATAGTTGGTGGCTATGCCGACAAAGTCGACGGCGCCCATGGCAAAAAAGGCGAACATAATCGGTATCAGTTTTTTGAACATATCCGTTTTAATCATGGCTATTCTCCTATTACAGGTTATTCATATTTTGGCCAAGCACCGTTTTTGGTGCAGACAAACGCCGCAGTGGCAACAGCTTGTTTGTGGGCTTCGCTCATGGACTTTCCGGTTAGCAAGCCCATAACGAATCCGGCAGAAAAAGAATCGCCGGCGCCAACTGTGTCGGCAACTTTGACTTTGGGCGTATCCAAATAAGATTTTTCGCCGTTGGCTGCATAAACAATGCTGTATTTTTCTCCGGCTGTAAAAATCAGATAACGTAAATCGTATTTTTTTATAAACCAATGGCAAATTTCTTCATCAGAGAGATTGAGTCTAAATAGTTTTTGCACTTTGACCATTTCTTCGTCATTGATTTTGAAAACGTTGGCTTCTTGCAAAAGCTCGTCAATCAGTTCTTTGGAAAAATAGTTGCTGCGCAAATTGACATCAAACAGCTTAAAGGCTTTTTGCGGTGCGTGTTTTAAAAGAGTCAGAATCGAAGCTCTGGTTTGCGGCGAGCGCAGCGCCAACGTGCCAAAACAAACGGCGTCGGCTTTTTCCACCACAGCTATTTCTTTTGGTGTGGCGGCCAAATGATCCCAAGCCACGCCCTCGACAATGGTATAAGTCGGAATACCGTTGTTTAGCTCAATTTCAACAACGCTGGTGGGGTAGTCGTTGCGTTCCAGCACATGGTGAATGTGGCTTTTTTCCAGTTCAGCAATGATTTCGTCGCCCAAAGCGTCTTTACCAACTGCGCTGATGGCGTAACCGTCGGCGCCGAGCTGAGTGGCGTTATAAACAAAATTAATCGGCGCTCCGCCGGCACGCTTGCCTTTTGGCAGCATATCCCACAGAAGTTCGCCGATTCCTACAACAACAGGTTTGCTCATCTTTGCCTCCTTTGCTAATAATATAGTTTTAATTTAGCATATTTTAAGTAAAAATCCAATAAAAAAAGGCGGAGAAAAACACCGCCAAAATCTAAAACAAGCCGCCGTCAATGCGCCATGCACCGTCATAAACCAAATGAAACACCGCGCAATTTTCTATTTTGCCAAAATCAAAGTGCAGATAGTTCAAAAGACTGCCCATTGTGCCGCCGTGAATAGCTACGCCGATGACGTTATAAGGTGTTTGCCTCAGGTCTTCTATTTGCCGCCAAACTCTTTCGAGCGCGGCTTGTTTGCTTTCGCCGTCGGGGTAGGCGATGTTCCAAACTTCTGGATTGCTCCAGTTATTGTAGACATCAGGATATTTTTCGGCGAGTTCTGATTGCAGCATACCTTCGGCGCGGCCATAAAAACATTCTTGCAAATCATCTTTGATAATAAGCGGACAGTGCAGTGTTTTTGCCACGGTTTGCGCCGTTTGCACCGCTCTTTTAAGCGGGCTGGAAAAAATGACATCTAAATTGCACCGAGCCAGTTTTTGCGCCAAAGCGATTGCTTGTTCTTGGCCTTTGGCCGTCAATTCCATATCTATGCCGGAACCTTGCTGCCGGTGTTGCAGGTTGAATTCGGTTTCGCCGTGGCGGAAAATATAAAAATCTTTACGCATGGATTAGAGCGCTTTCAAGCCGACTTTGTGCGCCACAATGCGGAAAACTTTTTCTTCATCTTCCGGAGTTAATATGCCATAAAGCGGCAGACAAAACGGGGTAAAGTCGCCGTTGTGTTTTTGTAAAAAGTTGTATTTGTAATCAATGTCTTTTTTAGGAATAAGCACAATTACGCGGCGTTTTTTGCCGCAACAAGTAACCATGCGTTCTTCGGCGATTTCAATATCTTTCCACGCTACCGGATTGGTATGGTCAATTTTGATGGTGTCGTCAGTGATAACCGCCATAATTTGTTTGGTGGCGTATTTATAAATCCAAATTAAAAGAGTTGCTGTCAGCAGCCCAAACAAAACCTGAAACTCCCACCAATAAGCGTAGGATTTGCTGCAAAACAGGCAAGAACAAAGTGCCGCCAACGCAAGGATATTCAAGACTAACCAAACATAGTTTTTTTTGAAATGGTAATAAATAATTTCATTCATAATAGCCGCCTTTCAAATATTTTATCCAAAACAAGTATATATTATTTTGCGCGTGAAGGTAAAGTAAAAAATGAAGCTGTTTTTAGATAATTTTATTAGTTTAGGAATATAAAAAAATACCGTTTCGCAACGGTATTTTTGTGAACTAATGTAATTTTTTCTATAAAGAAATCAGTAGTATTTCCATTCAATAGAACATGTGTTACCGCTTGTGCAAGAGCAAGCTACGGCAGCTTCTGTTACTGACAACGGAACTTTTTGTGTGGTGCCACCCGGAGTTGCGATTGCTCCAGCATCTTTGGAAGCTTTTGTTCCGGCATTACCAATATATGTTGTATTCAAATCACCTGCAGCAGCTGTATCGGAGGCAGCAGTAGAAGTGCCTTTTACTTTCAAAGCAATCAAACCTGAAGAATAGCCTGAACCCCAATCGTTAGTTGCCAATGTAATGCAAGCTTCACGTGACAAGTTGTTGAATTGAATTGTGAATGCTTTGCCATCGCCAGCAGCAGTACTATCAGATGCTATAATGAATACAGGACCATTGAAAGCGTTAGTCAAAGTAGCTTTAGCGCCATCATAAACTGTACCTAATTCATCAGGTACAACACCCATAGATACAGCAGTACCATTGTTTAAGCCTGTATAAGTATTTTGCTGAGCATACAAAGTTTTGATGTTGGCAACCAACATAGAAACATTATCAGAAACTTTATTTGTTTTGAATTTGTTCATAGCTTTTGAATAGCCGGCAATACCACCAACAGACAATACACCGATGATGGCCAATACACCCAGCATTTCAATCATGGAACGACCAGATTCATTTACTCTCATTGTTTTTCTCCTAAAAATTATATATATAAGGGTCTCCTAAACCCGTTGTAGAATTATACTTGAACAAGCCTCCTAAACCTGTTCAACAGCAACATACTGCCTAATTCTTTCAAAATCATTAATATCATAAATTTTTGTTTTTAGCAATACGACAAGCGGTATATTACTTTAGTAATAGTTTGCTACTGAGGTGGTTTTATAATAAAAAAAAAGCCGTCTAAAAAAGACGGCTTTGGGGCTTATTGGCGCGCTCCGGGCGATTCGAACGCCCGACCCACAGCTTAGAAGGCTGTTGCTCTATCCTGCTGAGCTAGGAGCGCAACACTATATGCTGCAACATAAGTCGCACAAAAAATGTTAGTTGTCAATAAAATTTTTTAATTTTTTGTATTGCATTTTAGACAAATTTAAGCTATTGTTAAAAAGATTTCAAATTTTTATGTATTTTTAATAATTATAGTTATGGCAGAAAATTGCTTTATTAACTTTATGGAGAGTGTAAATAAATTCTCTTCCGAGGATCGTAACGAGATTTCAAAGTCTTTTCGTGAGGACATAAAAGCTTATAAGGTAAGCGGTGCGATCATGAATGTTGTTGAGAGTAACAGCGAAAAAGTTCCGGTTTATGTGAATGTGCTGTGTCAGCAATGCCGAAAGAAAAAATTTGCGGAAGAATTCAAAAAAGAATGCAACCGCCTTCGCCGCCTTTATTTGCGTACTCGTCCTGAGGTGGCCGATAAAATTCGATTTCTCCATGAGGTGGTTATGGACAGCTTGAAGTAAGTTTGTTCTTAGTAAAAGTTAAGCACTGGTTTTTATAATGGAACCAGTGCTTTTTTATTTGCCGAAATTTAGAAAATAAAAAAGGCTCTCGCTAGAGAACCTTTTGAATTGTGCCTTAGATTAACCCTGACGAGCTTTCAGCTTCGGGTTCTTTTTATTAATCACATAAACGCGACCTTTACGACGAACTACTTTACAGTCCTTATCACGTTCTTTTTTAGATTTTAACGAACTGAAACATTTCATTTTTCTTATCCTTTACAAAACATTTTGAGCGCAAAATAAGCTATTTATCGGCAAATGTCAACCTATTTTTTTGCGTATTTGTATAAAATTAAGATATCTTTTATTTTTTAATCATATATCATATTAAAAATTAACTTTTTTATAAAAGGATTTGATAGATGAAAAAGCTGTGTTTTTTAGCGGTGGCAATGTGCTTTTGCGCCGTCGAAGTTTGGGCGGCCAAGCCGATATCTTATATAGATGAAATTCGCCAGCTTGGATATGTGGCCGGTCAGGGCTTGGCTTGCCGCGCTCGCAAATATCATCAATACGAGCTTTTGGCGCGCGCTTTGCTGGTGACAAAATCGCCAAACGACAAGGCGCAGCAAGAAGCTATGGTGGCATATAATGAGGCTAAAATAACTTCTATGTCGGCTGTTTTTGCGCAGGATTATGCCGGCTGTGATAGTATCGTGCATGATTTTAATCGGCAAAAAATATTCAACAGCGTGCTTTATGCCGACGGTAAAATAAAGCTTTATGACGGCAAAATGTTGACCCCGCGTAAGCTTTATGACGCTTCAAGCCTTTATAAAAAAGATCCTAATATATATGATAAAGCCTATGCTACATATAAAAAAGCTCTTGCAAAGGCTGAAAAAAACAGGCAGAATGCCAAAAAATTAGAATTCCGTGACGCTAATTATAGCCGTTACGCCGACCAATTTAATTAAATATAGGAGATTATAATGGCTTCGTACCAATATATTTTTGTTATGCAAAATTTGACCAAAGTTCTACCGGGGGGAAGAGAATTATTTAAAAATATCACACTCTCATTTTTCCCGGGGGCAAAAATTGGTGTATTGGGTGTTAACGGCGCCGGTAAATCTACACTTTTGAAAATTATGGCTGGAATCGATAAAGATTTTAGCGGTGAGGCTTGGGCTGCAGATGGAGTCAAAATTGGCTATTTGGAACAAGAACCGCAGCTAGACCCAAATAAGAATGTTATGCAAAATGTGATGGACGGTTTGGGCGAAACTCAAAGTCTGTTGCAGCGTTTTGAAGAGGTGTCGGCAAAATTTGCTGAGCCGATGACTGATGATGAAATGAATGCTCTAATCGAAGAACAGGCAGAATTGCAAGAAAAAATCGATGCTTGCGGCGGTTGGGATATTGAACGCACTGTGCAAATAGCTATGGATGCTTTACGCTGTCCGCCGGCTGAAGCCGATGTAACAAAACTTTCCGGCGGTGAAAAACGCCGCGTGGCTCTTTGCCGCTTGTTGTTGCAAAAACCGGACTTGCTGCTTTTGGACGAGCCGACAAACCATTTGGACGCCGAATCGGTGGCTTGGCTGGAACATCACCTTAAAGATTATAACGGAACCGTGGTTATGGTAACGCACGACCGCTACTTTTTGGATAATGTTACCGGTTGGATTCTGGAGCTTGACCGCGGGCAGGGTATTCCGTATGAAGGAAACTACACTTCTTGGTTGGAACAAAAGGAAAAACGTTTGGCTCAAGAAGCACGTGAAGAAAACGCCCGTCAGCGCACTTTGGCGTTGGAGCTGGAATGGATTCATAAAAATCCTAAAGCTCGTCAGGCTAAGTCTAAGGCGCGTATTAATGCTTATGATGAATTACTCTCGCAAGCCGGACGTGAAAAAATCAGTACTGCTCATATCAATATTCCAATGACCGAGCGTTTGGGTGATTTGGTGATTGAAGCCAACCACATCAGCAAAGCGTTTGGCGACAAAGTTTTGATTGATGATTTGTCGTTTAGAATCCCTAAAGGAGCTATTGTTGGTATTATTGGACCAAACGGCGCCGGTAAAACAACTTTGTTTAGAATGATTACAGGTCAGGAAAAACCAGATTCCGGAGAAATTCGAATCGGAGATTCAGTGGATTTGGGATATGTTGATCAATCTCGTGACGAACTGAATCCAGATAAAAATATTTGGGAAGAAATTTCTGATGGTTTGGATATGATTCAGCTGGGAAAAAATGAGGTGTCGTCAAGAGCTTATGTGGGACAGTTCAATTTTAAGGGCGCAGATCAGCAAAAGAAAGTCGGACAGCTTTCCGGCGGTGAACGCAATCGTGTGCACTTGGCAAAAATGCTGCGCAAAGGCGCTAATGTGATTCTATTGGACGAACCGACTAACGATTTGGATGTTGATACGCTGCGTTCATTGGAAGAAGGTATAAACAACTACCCTGGCTGTGTTTTGGTAACATCGCACGATCGCTGGTTTTTGGATAGACTTGCCACCCATATTTTGGCCTATGAAGATAACGGCCATGTGGAATGGTTTGAAGGCAACTTTGAAGACTATGAAAAAGATAAAAAAGCTCGTTTGGGTGAAGATGCTTGCAATCCGCATCGTATTCGTTATAAAAAGCTGGAACGTTAGCCGAAAAATTTTATATAAAACGTTATAATGTTTGAATTGTGCTCATATAATCCATAAATATTGATTATATGAGCATAGCTAACAATTTTAGAACCGTGTTAAAATACGCTCAGAATAAGGAGTGTATGATGGTTGTAGCAGATTCTGACTATATTGTTTTATTGGGTAGTAAAATTGCCAGATTGCGTAAAATGCAAGGTTTGAACCAGTTTGAATTTGCTGATAAATGCGGCAAAATGGTTAATACCATTTCCAAAATTGAAAGAGGTATTGGCGACCCGCGCTTGTCTACACTGATTAATATTGCCGAAGCTTTGAATATTTCAGTAACAGAGCTTTTGGATAGTCATTTTATTAGTCCGGCTATGAGTAGAATGACCGGCGCAGAAAATGTGAATTCTGCCATCGATGGTCTTTTGCTGCAGTGTGATGATGAAACTAAAGCTGTTGTGTTGTCATTGCTGCAGCTGTTGGTGAAAAAATAATCAAACCAATTAATTTTTTTTATAACTTTTTTACTCTGCCCCCAACTTTAACGAGAAACCCGAATTTGACGATGAACCGGCGGGATTACTCCACTTCGTTTCGTTCACCGCGCTCATAGGCATTGCCTACCGGCACACTCCCGTGCGCCTTTCGCTTGTGTCAAACCCGCTTTTTCGCGGCTTCTTATCCCTTGATACTTCACCAACAAAAAAAAGCCACCATAAAGGTGGCTTTACTGTTGGTGAGCTCGGTGGGATTACTCCACTTCGTTTTGTTCACCGCGCTCATAGGCATTGCCTACCGGCACACCCCCGTGCGCCTTTCGCTTGTGTCAAACCCGCTTTTTCGCGGCTTCTTATCCCTTG
>ERZ1034897.86-NODE-86-length-52545-cov-104.791560_pt1 | contig 52545 bp, 45 predicted proteins | sample MGYA00520629_ERZ1034897 | MGnify/ENA primary metagenome ERZ1034897 (study PRJEB33766, sample SAMN09781789) | gut metagenome | biome: gut microbiome | host: Homo sapiens | place: Madagascar | study: EMG produced TPA metagenomics assembly of the PRJNA485056 data set...
CAAGCATTTGACTTGCCAAATGGTCATCGGTTGCATACACACCTCTTTTTATTCTTGTGAGTTCGCCATTCTTGGCTGCTTGCAATACTTTATAGTATGCAGCTCTTCCTGCCATATCTTTTGCAGAGATATAGCCTTCAGATTTTGGATTTGTCATACACTTTTCCATGATTTGCATCTTTAATTCTGTACAAAGTTACCACATATTTTCAAAAGTGTAGTATGTTTGTACGGAAATCTACGCAAAAATCACGCAAAATATAGTTTTCTACGGAGAATATTGACTTTCTCCGTAGAAAATTATCGCTTTATACATCCTCTTTATGCGGAATAATGGATTTTCTGCCGATAAGATAATCATTGACATCCTTGTATTCTGCATATCTTATGGATTCGTTGATTGCCTTGTTTTGATAACGCTCCATGATTGTATGGGCAGCCATCAGTCCTGCCTTGTCATTATCAAGATAACAATGGATAGCAGTGTAACACGCCAATCGTTCCACGCATTTCCCAAGGCTACTGATAGAGTTCAGTACAATATAATCACATGGCTCTTGTATGCAAATCACATTGTCTCCTCGCTTCTCCAAAGTCTTGTACGACAGAAAGTCCATAAACCCCTCGAAGATGCAGCATCTGTCCTGCACTCCAACTTGCTGTGAATGTATCAAGGATATGTCTTTCTCACCCAAACAACCTTTATAATATGGGTTACGCAGCTCATAACCATCCCTACTGTTCGGAAAGGCTATGCCAAAATACCGCTTACCCTTGAACGTGTACCAAATCTCCCTACAATAGCGTTTTCCTATGTCCGCATCCACATGGCGTGAACGCAGATACGACATAAGTACAGGGTAGGACAGGTCTTGGATGTGTACCTTGTCCATCTTGTCTGTCTCTACTTGTGTCGGTATGGGTAGTTTTGCCATTGTGGGCTTTGGATTGTTCATGTCCGCTGCTATATGCTGCAATGCTGTACCCACATCATCCGTATTGTAGAGAAGTTGAGCAAGAGCAATGATATTACCACCTTTACCAAGAGCAAAGTCATACCATTGGTTTCGGCTGAAGTTCACCTTGAACGATGGCTTTGTCTCCGCATGCAATGGCGACAGATAATAAGAAGTGGACTTGCTGCATCGTTTGGGCTGATGTCCCAATGCGCTCAGATAGTCCGTGAGTTTGATTTCCTTTGCTTGTTGTATGTTCATCTTTCATTCATTTTTTGTTCATTCGTGCGCTTATTATATATACACCAGAGTGAATGAACGGTTTTGTGAAGTCATTTTGTCGTATGTCTATGTAGTTATATATGATGCCACTTCACAAAATCCGTCCGTTCTACTATTATATATACACCGAGGTGAATGAAGTGGTTTTTGAAGTGATTTTCGCTTCATCCTCACTTCTTCACCTCCTGCTCTTCAAGCAGCGGAAGCGAAGGATAATCCTTCACCCTGCAATACTCGTTGTTGCCACACTTCGCCACCAGTTTGCTCTTCAATAGAAAGGTCAGCAACTTTGACATCACTGTTCTACCTCTGGCAAAACCAATAGTTGTATATCCTTTCGTCAATGCGTTTATCACATTCTCATAACCTGACACCACTTTCTTGTCGAAAGCCATTCCAAGTGCCTTGTCATGCTGCTCATCTGTAATGTCGGCTATTGTCATCTTCGGCTGTTTGGCTGTGGTGGAGTCAACCACGTAGTCCTTGGCAATCTCTGGCAATCCCTCCTTATTTATTTGGAACGCAAAAGGGACAAAGTCCTTGTCTCGGATGTTGAGCGGTTTCACTTCACTCACATTCGCCATCGAATTGCTCTTGCTTATCACCAGTACCGTCTCTGCCTTGTTGCTGAGTTCCGTGCCAATGTGACCTCTTACATTGTCATCACCCTTATTTAGGTGCAAGACGCAATGGATGTGCAGGTCATAGCGGCTTGACCACTGCATCAGTTTGTTGATGATATGGACAGACTCGCTCGGATTGTTGATGTCGAGCATCAAGTCCCTTATGCCGTCAATGATGACCAAGCCAAAACCCTTTTGTGTCTGCAAGGCATATTCTATCAGTCGCAGTCTGAGGTTGGGACTGTATTCTCGCAGTCCAAAGAATACAAGGTTCTCGCTGTTCATGTTGTCGGGCAATCCTGCAAGTCGCAGGATGCGCTGCATCACGCTGTGGCAGTGAAAACGGCTCTGCTCCGTATCAACGTAGAGTATCTTACGCTTGTCATCGGGTAGTTTTGCCGTATATTGCAGCACCTTTCCGTTAGCAAGCGAGGCAGCTACCAAAGCGGACACGTTGAACGTCTTTCGGCTCTTCGCCTTGCCTGTGGAGGCACTGAAGTTGCCAAGCGTGGCTATGGTCGAGTTGTCCACCCATATTATCTGTGGCGGTGTCTGGTAGGTCTCGTCCGCATGGATAAGCGATGCCTTCAGCAACTTTTCCAACAAATCAGCATTGTCCGCTGCGCCTTCAAAGAGGCTCATGTCGTTCATTTCTTCCATCGTCATCTGCTCTTCAAGGGTTTGTTCATCACATAGCGTATGGCATCCTGCTCATACACCTCTTTTGTTTTCACAGGGTGCTTCTTGATCCATTCCACCAGTTCTTCCTTGCTGAAATAGATGGTCTTGCCGTTTGGCTTGTAATGGGGAATGGCAAAGGTACGTGTCAGTTTGTAAAGCTGACTCTTTGAAGCGTCAAGGAATACGCTTGCCTCGTCAAGGGTGAGCACGTCTTTTCCTGCAAAGAGCCATTTCTCCAAGCACTTGATGCGGTTCAACACATCCTCCACTGGTCCAAGCAGCTTGAATGCTTCTTCCATCTGTTGAATGCGCTCGGCAAGTCTCATTGGTGTCATATCTGCCAGTTCTTGTTCTGTCAACTCGTGTTTATCCACGTCTATCGTTGGCGGTAGGATAGTGCCATCCTTTGGTGGATTGTTTGCCTGATTTGTTGTCTGTCCAATCATTGTCGTAATTTTATTTATCGTTACACATAACGAGGTCGCCCTCCATAACCAGGTTTCTGATTACGGAGGGCAAAGGTAAGGGCATTTCTGACCAATCGGATGGAAGTGCGCTTGACTGTCAACCGACTATCAAGCCAACTGTCAAGGTTTTCATCTGTCAGATGGTGTCCTTGCTGTCATTTTTACCGCAATCTGCTATTTCTTGCACTTTCTTGCGGATAGCCTCATAGATGCTGGCGTTGGTACTTTTGGCATCACTGGTTGCTGAGGACAGCTTGGTTGTTGTAAGTGGCTTGTCTGTTGATGAAGACAGAATGAGTTTATGCTTGGCAATGACCGATTGCCATTGCTTGCAAATCAAGTTCTTGCTGCAGAGCATGTCAAAGAAGAATGCCACACGTCTGTTGCTTCTCGCCTTTAGCTGCTTGCAGACTTGGCACGAGAAGAGTTTTCGCATATCCTCTTCCGACACATCGGCTGAGAACAAATGAACCTCATTGGCATGGCGCGCAATGAGGTTCAACTGAGTAGAATCAAAGTAACATTGAAAGTCCTGTTTCGGTTTGGTTTCTTGTGCTGTTTGTAATATTGACGGTGGTTTACCATGGAGATACTGACCGTTTGGAGGCGGCTCCGTGGTGTTGAACTTGTGATGAAGAGCCTTGTAGTCATGATACTCGAAATCCACTTTGGTAAAGAATATGACTACTAAGTCCTCACGTTCTTCAAGAAACTCCTCCATGATGTAGAAGTTCTTCTTGTGCTCGTTCTTTCCTGCCGCATACTGGCAGTCCGTATAGGAATGGCTGTTGAGAAAGTCCTTTTTATAGCGGTGATACAGTTTACCACATCCTATAACTTCCGTCTGATAGCACTCGTGGGCTTCCTTGAAGAACAGCCACAATTTGTTGGTACCACAAATGCCACCTACACTGTTAGCGAAGGTGCATTCATTGCATTGGGGTAAAAAGAGAGAACGAGGAGTCGTCTCGTCCTTGGTTGTTTGATGTATTATTATGTTCCATTTTTATTCTTCGAACGCACTGTCCAATAGGGAAACAGCCTCGTCCTTTTTCTTATTGATGATTTTTGCGTAAATTTGTGTCGTACGCACCTCCGTATGACCGAGAAGTTTGCTTGTAGTGTATAGGTCTGCGCCCATGGTCAGCTCCATCGTGGCGAACGTGTGTCTTGAGACATGGTAGGTCACATGTTTGCTGATACCTGCCGCACGGCTCCATTCCGGGATGCAGTCGTAGTTCTTGCTTGGCAGTGTTGGAAACACCTTGTCCTCGTCACTCGCAGATCCACGCTCAGGCATCCAACGAAGGGCTTGCTTGTTGAGAGGAAGATAGAGAGGCTGCTTGGTCTTGTACTGTAATATCTCAACTCGTGTCTTGTCACCCTCGGTGATGATGTTCTTCCACTTCAAACTCTTCACGTCACTGATACGGAGTCCGCAGAAGCATGAAAACAGGAACGCCGCCTTGATATCCTCACGCTTGCAAGGGGTGTCAATCAGTCTCTTCACCTCGTCAACGGTCAGATACTCTCGCTTGGTACCGCCACCTTTCAGAACATCCATGCGAAGACGCAATACGGGATTGTCGTCCATTATCTCTTCCTCAATAGCCATGTTGAAGGCTGCTTTGAGGCATTTGAGATAGTTCATCACCGTGGACTTGGACGGATGGGTGTGCTTGTAGGTGATATAGTCGTTCAATAAGAACACCATGAAACCATTGCAGTATTCCTTGGTCATCTCTGCGAGTGTCACGTTTGGCGAGTGTTCTCTCACTGCATTCAGCACGCTGTTCACCCAGTTTCGGGCAGATTGTCTTCCTCGCTCCACTTGTGCGTCACGGAATATTTCCAACCAATCCACAAGTCGCATTTTGATTCTCGACTTGTCTTTGAGTCCTGCGATACCGTTGGTGATGCTCATGATGCGTTGTGCCTTGATGGCATAGACCGCTTGCATCGTCTGCTTGTTCTGCTCCCTGGCAGCTGCGTCAACCTCTGGTATGAGATAAAGGTGCAGATAATCATAGGTACGGCGACCGTTGACATTGATGGATAGATAGACCGACTTGTTGCCGTTGGCAAGTTCCTTGAAGCGGATTCTCACAGGCTCCTTGGTCTTGGAATTTCTCTTGCGCTCAGTCTCAGCAACGGCAATCTCTGTCTTCACCTTCTTGGTGGCAAGATACTCCTTGTATTTGTCCACGTTGGCATCGGGATCTTCTCCATGCGGCTTGTAGCCTCTTCTGCCGACACGCTTCTCAAAGGTACCGTCCTTCAATGCCTTCATGCGTTCCTTGGCCTTTTTCTCCGCTTCTTTCCAGATTTCCTTGTGTTTCTCCTCGCTGTCATCCTTGCGAAGGTAAAGACCAACTGACTCATAGGCACGTTGTCCCTTACCATAATATATATCAAGGAAGAGGGAACGGTCTCCATTGCGCATCTTGCGACTACGGACTATCACAGAACTGGTGTATTCCTCAACTTTCTCCACTTGGTTTAGCTCGTCAGAAGGATCCGTGAAAGTCTCTCCATTGACAACCTCTCGCATCTTGCGTTCTTTCAGACGCTCTGCGGTTTCCATGACCAAGGCATTATTCTGCTTGTCAGCCTCGGTAATCTCTGGGTTGATATAGAGCTTCAGAAACTCGTACTTGCGCTCACCATTATAATATATGTCGAAGTAGAGCGACTTGCTGCCGTTGGCAAGGTTCTTGAAACGAAGAGTGACAGCTTCACGCTTGTTGGGTCTGCCTCTATGTTTTTTGATTGTTCCATCTATGGCTCTGTCCTCACCGTCATCGTCAATAAACTTCCATTGGTGTCCTTCTCTGCCCGAAACAGCTCCGACAACTTCGTTTGCCTCACTTTCCTTTCCCTTGGCACCTTTGCCGTTTTTAGCACTGCCGACTTTCTCCTTCTTGCTTACTCGTGCTGTCTTCTTGCTTGTAGTTGTTGTAGAAGCAGGATGCACCAAGGAAGCCTTCACTGTTTCCAACTTTCCCGACAGGATTTCTTGCACTCGTTGGTTCTTGATAGCTTCTGCCTTCTGCAAGGTCTCGGCATTGACAGCCTTAGCCTTGTCATCATCCTCAGGAAGTAGATAAAGCTTCAAGAACTCATACGACCTCTTTCCACTTTTGTAAGTGTCGAGATAAATCGACTTTGTGCCATTCGCCAAATCCTTGTAGCGTATGCGCACAGGTTCATTGTTACTTCTCATGTTACTTTGTTATTTATTCTACTTATTGTCATTTTGCGAGATTTGTTACTCACGGTGCAAAGATACGAAAAATAATTGGATTTGTTACCCAAAACAAGAACCAATTACGAACCATTAACTATAATAAATTATGAAATCAAATAGTAGAGTAACAAACAAATAACAAAATACACATCATGCCAAACACCTGCTATATGCTGCATATATTAGCATTTACGCACATTTTATTATCTATTTAAATGTTGCATGAGATTTGACGTTGTATTGGCGTTGCTCGTTTCGACTTGTCGGGCAATGCGAGAGCCTTTATAGCGTGGAACGAGTGACAGAACAGGCTCCGCGCTTTTTTGTATGTATTCAAAACATTAATCAGTCAAACAACACAGAGTGGAGCTGCTGTTCTAATGGAAATGGCATGAGATTAGAAAAGTGGTTTATATCAAACTTAGATGATTCTCAAAGAAAAATCATCGTTCAAAGTATAGACGAAGACATCATAGTACAAGGTGCTGCAGGTAGTGGAAAAACTAACCTTGCTATCCATCGTGCACTACAGGCAAAGAACAAAGGAAGTTACGCCATAGTTATTTTTACTGTGGCTTTGAAAAGAATGATAGCTTATGGAATGCAGGCTCTCGGTTTAGACAAAGAGCGCATTGCATACGAATGGGCTTGGACTCATCGTGGCTTTGACCTGACAGGAGATGTATTTTGGGAAAAAGGCAATAGGAATACCCTCTATCTGGTAAATGACTTAAATGTCAGAAAGTTTGAACGTACCGAAAAGGACAAAACGGCTTATGGAATAGATTTTGCAGATTGGGTGGATTACAAATTTTACTCAGCCTTTGGACGCAGGGTTAGTTGGTTTAAAGAAGTTCCATATCTATCAGGGTTTAGTGTGACTAATACTAATAAGTTCGAGTTGATTCCAAGTGGAACAATTTATAAGCAATCAGAAGATAAAATTGATTATCTTATTATAGATGAGGCTCAAGATTTTAACATCTCAGACTATCAAGGAAGGATTATACCTCATAAGGGGAAGAGTCTTTCTTTATTTGGAGATTCTGTTCAACAAATGAATTTTAAAGGAAGTTCAATAGATGAGATTGCTAACACTTTAGTCTACAAACGTCTCTCTTTGGATTACAATTATCGTCTACCAAAGACAATTGCTAAAGTTGCTCAGCAAATTCAAGATGTAAAGGTGGACTTGTTGACAAATAACATGAAAGATGGTGGCAATAGCGACTATCCTAATTATCCCAAACCGATTGTCACGAAATACTCATCTAGAGAGAAAGAATTGGAAGGCATATTAAATCGAATAAAAATGGAAGATTTAGATGATGTCGCAATTCTTGTTCCTGACGAGAGTGATGTACGTGAAGTAAATGATTTTCTGAATCAAAGAGGAGTAAATACACAAGTTCATTATCGAACTGGAAATGTAGTTCCGTTTAGAACTGTCAACACTTTGGACTTTTCAAACAATGACCTACCGTGCATCCTGACATACTATGCAGCAAAAGGGTCTGAATTTGATAATGTCTTTGTGCCTTTTGCTAATGAGGCGAACACTTGTAAAAGAAATGCTTTTTATGTGGCATGCACTCGTTCTTCACGCAATCTGTATATCTCCTACACAGGAAAGCGAACATCCTTTTTGAAAGATGTTTCAAAGGAAAATATAGTTGAAATTGAAAATAATTAGACCTATGTTTTATTATATAAGTACAAACTCATGGAACTTACTGGAATCTTTCGTTTCAGAAAGTATATCACCATTCTCTTTCTACCAAGTCAGGGGATATGGGAATAATTTGAGCCGTTATTTAGATGGAACAAATGAAAGGGCTAATTATCTAATTTTGTCAACAAAGGAAATTAATGGTGATTATGTCTTGAAAGTCAATGATGAAATTCTAGACAAATCAAATATAGCTCCTGTAAAAAGTAGTAAAACTCTATTTACATACAATAAGACAATCTACTACAAAAAGGGAGCTATTGCTTTTCTGTTCTCTTCAAGAGATTTACTGGAATCTCTTGTTGCAGAATCGCAAATATTGTTTGAAGTAAAATGTATTGAAAAGTACAAGTCTGAATTTATTGTAAAGACGAGCAATGCGTTGCCTATATCTACAGGAAAAATAGCAAATGCCATATCTTTTCAACTTCAAGAATATGTTGCACAAGACTGTATTTATGACAGATTAAAGGGGATGATTGTTGCCTTTACTCGTGCAATGGCGTTTGCGAAAAATCCCCAAGAACAAAAACTAATGTGTATATTGCGTGATTTAAAAAATTCATTTGCTGGATTAAATACACAAGTTATGGTTTCTGAAATCGCTGTTTCAAATGAGAGTAAATATATTTCTCTAATCCAAACAGCTAAAGGAATATATAATGGTACTGTTAAGACAAGGACAAACTTGTTTGATATTCTTATGCAACATTTCTCTGAAATTGTCAAATTGGCAAAGGCTCGTGCAGAAGAAATATCTCAGAATAAGCAAGCAAATAGTACAGACAAAAGAGATTTCTTAATAACACAAAAGGATGCGCTAGAAAGCAAACTTTACAGCATGGAATGTCACGATGGTATTTCTGATTGGATAGAAGAACTTAATTCTATAAAAAAGAAAGAACGTGATAATGGTATCAAAAATGGGAAAAAACGTGAATATTTCAAAAAGGGAACTTGGGAATATGAGCGTAAGAAGTATCTCAAACAAGAAATCAAAAAATACGAAGATGAAAATTACGAATTTAAGTCCATAAAGCAGCAGATCGCAGATATAAAACAACAGATAACGAACATAGAATCTGGTTCATCTATGTATGATACGACTTTAGGAGCTTTGTTTGTCCGTGTTAGTGATATTATGAATGATCTTATCGGTAAAGCAAAAGTATCTGGTGAGGCAAACGGAAACATTGATTACTCTTGTTTCTCGCTAAAGAACTTAACTATAAGCATTGATGTTCTGAATTCTTATGAAGAAAAAGTATTTCTTGATGTCATAATGAATGAAGCTCTTATGTGCAAACAAAGAGGCTTGTCTGACGAAGTTGTATTGAACCTTATTGTTGAATCAGCCAACAAATATAAGTGCTTAGAATGCTCTAACACAGAAAAAGGTAAGCAAATACTTAGCACTCTTCGGGAATTTTGGTCATACAAGCACAACCAATGCTCATCATTTAGCATTCCCGCCAACTTGGTTGTATTAAAATCCTTGATGGCTTTCTTTATCAAACCTTTTGGCTTTGACCAAATTGACCGATATGCCCAAAATAGAGGCATTGATAGTAAAGAGTATGGATATATGCTCCGAGGGGCATTAATCGGTTATACCGCCTTTCCAAAGACTTTTACCGATGCACTTTATACCAACACGGATATATACATTCCTATGGATGAATATTTAACAGCAATACACAAGCAAGTCGAAACGCAACACCCCTGCGATTGACTTGTACACAACAAAAGGGGTTAAAAGAAATATTTATGGGAGTTTTAAAACTGTCTGTTATAGAAGAGCAGAACAAACAACTCAAAAATAGATTAAGAGTTGTTGGACAAAAAGGACATATTGTTCGCATTAGCAACTGTTATTGTCCTTGTGAGTGTTTCATCAGAGAAGGCGAAGTTACAATGTGCGACGATGTTGCCTCTGCTGGAAGTTGGAACATTGATTAAATAATCACTAATTAAGGGAGAGCCATTGTTTAACACTTTGGCTTTCCTTATTTTATGCATATGGAAGCTATAGTATTTCAAACTCAAAACGAAAATTATTATTTGTATAGTCCTTTGAAAAAGGCAATATTGCCATTATCAAAGAATATGTACGATATAATTTCAAACGACAGAAATGAAGGAGACGAAACCTTTCGTCAGTTAAAGCAATATGGATATCTTGACAAATATACTTCATCATTTGATAGTTATATAACAGGGAATACTATACAAGGAGTATTGGTAAAACTATCACAAATCATATTTGAGACAACAACACTCTGTAATCTTAGATGCGAATATTGTTGCTATAGCGAAGGATATGATACATTTGATAGCCGAAGAGGTATGTTGGGGAATCTGAAATTTGAAACAGCCAAAGGCATAATTGATTATTTGGCAATTCTTTTTCAGAAAGAACCTCTATCAAATGCACCTAAAGAACCTTTTGCCATTAGTTTCTATGGAGGTGAGCCATTGATGAATTTCGCTGTAGTGCGCCAAATTGTAGAATATGCAGAACGTATAGAATTTCGCAACCGTTCATTGTTTTTTACAATGACAACAAATGCAATGCTTCTATCAAAATATGCAGATTTTTTGTCACGTCACAAATTCAAAATGCTAATAAGTCTTGATGGCAACAAGGAAAACGACTCTTATAGAGTAACTCCTAAAGGGAATCCTTCGTTTGACATCGTAATGATGAACTTGAAGCGTGTTGAGAATTTATATTCAGAATGGTTCGCAACATTTCGCTATAATGCGGTTTTCACAAATAAAAGTGATGTAAGGGAAATTGTTGATTGGTTTAAGATGCAATTTAACACAACGCCGAATTTTAGCCCCCTTCATGTTCCTACAGAGGATGCAAAAGATGGAAACAGAATTCTATATATGCTTAAAACTTTTGAAATTCCAGAGGATATAGAGTTGGTTCCAAGTTTAATCACTCAAAATCCGCTCTTTAATCGAATTTTGGTTTTTACTACAAGGCTGTTGAACAATTCTGTTAGCAAAGAGAGTGAGCTAGTCGTAGATGAAAGTATAGAGAATAGTACCTTGCCAACTGGTACATGTATTCCATTTTCAAAACGACTTTTCGTAAGCTATAATGGGAAAATACATCCATGTGAAAAAGTCAATAGGGATTCACCGTTAGGATATATTGATAATAGTGGCTGTGTTCATATTGATTGCAATGAGGTAGCAAATGGATTTATGAAAAGAATCACAGAAGTTTCATCTTTATGCAAGAAATGCTACATGCAATTTTGTTGCACTAAATGTTCTTTTTGTTACAGCAATGGTAAATGTGAAGAGTTTACTTCAAAAAGTAAATTCGCAAAACTATTGTCAGATGCTGTATCATACATAGAATCCCATCCTGACATAATAGAAGTGCTTGAAGAAAACATTATAATAAAATGAACAGACTGTACATAATTTTTCCACATTGCTATATCAAGGCAACATCAAAAGAATTGCTCATATATGATACAATAAAGTTTAGTAGCATATATATGAGGAATATTGCCGTCCCATATAAAGCCGTCAATACATTAAACCAGTTCGGTTATATAGATGATTGCGATGACAATAAGTCTATTTTGCAAAAAATCGCCTACAACGGATTCGGATATTTCATACAACCAAACAAGTCAATGCCTTATTTCCCAAAACGAGGATTACAAATAATGACCTCCTTAAATAAAGAAAACAAAGCTTTAGGGCACAACTTGGCATCATATACAAATATGATGTTGAAATCTATCACTTTTTTACTTAATAATACGTTGTCTATAAATCTCAATTCATTTGCTTACAAGCAATTAGAGTATCCAAACGTTAATCATACAGAAATTGACATAGACACAATATTACTGCAACTTATTTCTTTTGACCTGGAAAGAATTGTCTTGTCTGGAGAAATTTCATGCGATAAGTTGGAAAGAATTTTAAATCTTGCCCAAACAAGAAACATACTTGTTGTTTTTAGAGTCCATTACTTGGCTTATCCTATTCAACATATACAAGATATGTTACGCAAGTATAGAACAATAATGGTAGAATTGCTTATCGATTCAGCTACCCCTTTAGATATTATAAACCTAAGAGAAGAAAGGTTAATCCTAAAATATATTGTAACAAATAATTCTGATTTAGACAAGCTTACGGGTGCAAAAGAAAATATAGTATTATGTCCTATATTCTTGGATGAAAAGAATATTACCCTACAGCCACAAATGGTTATAACCAAAGACGAGGTTCTTAAAATCAATCAAAATCTAAAAGACTGTTATTTGAAAGATTACATAAATACATCATACTTTGGCCATATAACAATCAATTATGATGGGATGGTCTATTGTGTAAATCAGCAAATTGAGTCTTTACAAAATCGAGACCTTGCTTGTATTATTAATAAATGGGTTGGTTCACAAGACTGCTATTGGTATTTCACACGAAATAAGAAATTGGAATGTAAGGATTGTGCACTTCAGGTTCTATGCCCTTCCATTTCAATTTATGAGCAACTAAAAATATACAAATGTCCTTGTAGGGTTTAGACTACACTTTGTTATACATGAAGTCTTGTTTTAGCAAAAAACGAGGCTTCATGTATTTGTTTAGTCCGAATTCTCCGACGTTATATCTATCGTGTTTTAGGTATATAACTTATCCATACAAACAGAATCCTTTATCTTGATTGAGATTTCTTTTTTTCTTTATAGAATATACCCAATCCCACTTTTTGTGTTCCGTCCCAATTCGTCAGTTGGTCAGCACAACCGTTTGAACCACCGAGTGAAACATAAGTGTCTGCGCTGCATGACATGTGATCAACAAAAGTAAGGAAGTTGTCAATGGCTTTGTCTGTGAATTGAACTTCATTCATGGCGAAGAGTTTTGTCCAATTAGTGATACATTCTTGCTTGAAGTCTGTAAAACCTTTCCACGACATACCAGATAAGAAACTTTTTGCTGCCGATTCTATACTGGCTTTAGAGTCCAATCCAATATTATGCTTTACAGCAGATGCCATAATGCCATAGTATATGGAAGCCGATTCTTTCTCGTTGAAATTGACTCTGTCTGTTTTTGCAAAGGATGATAAAGCTTCATGTCCCTCATGGATGAACTTGTCAAGCACTCCTATGTATCTATTTTGCCGAGCCATGCTTTCACGTTTGGCTTCGGCTTCTTGCCGGGCCTTTTCTTCTGCATCTTTTTCCTTACGTGCTTCCACTCGTCTCCATGCGTCAGTCATTTCAGGCTCTTGCCAAATGGCATTCCAACGAGCCTTCAAATCATTGTACATTTCCATAAGTGTAGTATTATAACTTTTGGCACTGGCGAGTTCTTCCTTCGCATAGACAAGTTGAGTAGTCACTCGCTCCACAGCCTTCTCGTCAAGTTGAGAGATGCGTTGTTTGACTTTGTTGTTTTCAGTCTTTAGCGCATCATTCTCGGCACGAAGCGACTTGTTCTCCTCTATCTGCTTGTTGAGATTCTGCATATAGTAAGTGTATGTCATGTTGACAGACTTGCGTACACCTTCATTCTGCTTGTCACGTTCGGCATTGATGGCTACGACAAGAGCCTTGATTGCAGCGTTGATATTAGTCACACGCTCCTCACGCCACGCCTTTTGTCCTATAAGTGCAGGAATAGGAATGGCAAGTTCTTTCTTTACGGCATTCATCGCTTCTTGAACTGGAGCCTTGATGTTGAGAAAAGGAATGGTCAACTCCTTCTTGTCGATCAGGGCAAGTACAGCATACTTCTCCACTTTGTCAAGAGCGACTTTCGCCTGACGTTCAGCTTCAAGCACCACCTTGTTCTTATGTTTGCGTCCTCGTTTTTCTTCTTCGGACAGTTCATCATAGGAGAAGCCTCTTGCCAAGCCATAAAAAATCCCATTAAGTGCTATCACAATAATATGCACTTAATGGGATTGGAAAATGTAACAAAGTTTGTTTAGCCTTCAATTTCAACACTCGGTGGAGTTGTGCCGCCACTGGTAGTACCTCCTGTTGAGCCTCCAGTAGAACCTCCACTTGTTGTTCCTCCAGTAGTACCACTTGTCTGAGCAGAGCCAGACTTCTGACCTATAACTTCGCGTTTGTAGTGAACAATCTCTGTATTCACATAGTCAATAAAGCTAAGATACTTGCTGTCGCCTTCAATCAAAGCATAAGCATTCACAAATTTCACCAACTGGCGGTAAGCCTCATCGCTTGCTTTGCGTGATGCTTTTAATGCACCAACAGCCTTTGCCATACGCTCGTCTGTACGTGTTGATGTCAATGTGCGTACTTTTTCGTTGGCTGCTTTCAGAGCGGTAACGAATGCACCAAGTGAAAGTGTCTGAACCTCGTTTGAATACTTCTTTTCCAAGTCATCGATAAAATTCATCAACAATCCCGTTTCCTTGTCAAGTTGCATCTTTGGGTCGATGGCATAGTCCTTGATGTGTTGCGTCAGTAACTTTGCTGCTTTTGCCATGTTCTCCACAGGCAGATTCCTGAAGCCATTAACAGCCTTTTTGTAACCGCTGTAAAGTCCGTCACGCTCAGCATCGGCTGTAGCGATGTCATCGGTCAGCATACTTTTTTGCGAGACTTTCAAGTCCTCGTCCTCTTGTTCCTTGGCAGCCTTTAGCGAGACAATCTGTGCGCTGAGCTTACTTTTTACATTCGCATCGGCCTCAGCACGTGCCAACACGTTTGAAATGAACAGAAAATGTGCGCCGTTGTTCAGACGCTCCAAGCTAAGAGTTCCAATTTCGCTCATAGTTTGATAAAAGTTTTAAGATGAATACTGTGGAAACTCCGTTTCTGTTGCGTTAAATAGATTGTTTATGCCACCACTACATTGTTTCCGATAATAATTCTCATGGAATCAGCCGTGCACGTTGTTTCCTTACTCTCTCCTTTGGGTTTGGTCGCAAAAACAGCGTTTCTTGCACCATTCCGTATGGAGTAATGCAAGAAACGCTGTTTCTGCCGTCTTCCGATAATGAATAATACAATCTTCATGCCACAAAGCCTTCCCGACACATTTCGTGCCATCGTTGACACGGTTTCTTGTATCATGCACTATGGATTTGACATATTGGCTGATGTTTTCTGTCATTATAATGGCATAATTGGACTGAAATTTCAGTTTTTACGAAACTGATAACAAATAATGTCTTTATTCTTATTGTTTTTTAGTAACTTTGCAGCGCATTCGCAATCAAAGCGTTTGCAAAACATACATAAGGCGTCATCAACGCTTAGTTCATTGATTATTCTGAACGTAGGAAATTCAAAATGCTTGTCAATGGCTTAGCAGAGAAGATGTCACGGGTAGGTTGTATAATCAACCCTCGTAGTGTGCCAAGGAGGACAAACCTCAGCGGCACACTTTTCGGGGTTATGTATAACTTTCAGCGTGAGATTCTATCTGTTCGTCATCAAGCAATGGTTTCCTACGACCAAGAATAAGTGACGAGCAAGTGTAGAGTCTCACGCTTTTTGCGTTTAAACTAAATGATTTATAACATTCAAAAAAAGTTAGTATGAAAAAATTAATTCTGTTATTATTCTTGATGTGTTTTGTATCTGGAATACAAGCGCAAAATAGAAGACAAGGGGTGAGAAGTACAACTGTAAAAAAAACAGCTGTTGCTAAAAAAACTAGGACTTCTGAGGTAAAAAAATAGTACCAATGACTAGTGAGCAAGTTACTGAGTATACTAAGCACATGGTGGATTCCGTAAAAATGGAAGGTTCAAATTGGGAGAGTATTTTGATTTTACCTGGACTTACCAAAAACGAAATTTATCGTTTTGCAAAAGAATATATGAGTAAAAATTTTACAAATTGGGCTAAAAATATTCAACTAGACGATGTAGAAAATGGAAAAATTGTCTGTATGGGTGCACTACAAACCATTGTTGTAAAAAAGATGAACCCTATAGATGGAAAAAACTGTGCAGAGGTATTCAATGGAAATACAAGACAAACATTAACTCTTGATATTAAAGATGAAAAAGTAAGGGTTCGAGGCGAGGGATTTGCATGGACAGGAAAATCTACTTTTTACATAGAAAATATGAGTTGTGATCCAAGTTATTATCATGGAGAAGGATTATTGACAATGAGTATGCTAATTGGAGAAGAAAAGAACGTTGCGGGAGGTGAAACAATGTGTTGCGATGCTTTACGTTTAGGAGTTTTACAATACTTGACAGGACTCAGAAATTATTCGTTGAAAGCGAAATTGGATGACGACTTTTAAAAACAACAATTTATATCACTGCTATCCAAGATTTTTCTTTGGACAGCAGTGATTCTGAATTTAAATCAAGATGGAAAATAATAAAATATATACTCCATACGAAGAATACACTACTAGCTCTCAGTATAATAAGTATCTTGCAAGCCCAGAATGGGAAAACAAAGCAACACTAATAAAAAGGCGTGATGGAAATAAATGTCTTTTATGTGGCAATACAGAGAATTTAGTAGTTCATCATCTTCGTTATGACGATGTAGATTGGGAACATCCTGGTTGCGAGTCTGATCGCGACCTCGTAACTCTATGTCGTGGATGTCATAGAAAATTTCACGATGCAGAATTAAATCTACGTATTAAGTTCGAAGAATCGTTTGCACAACTTCATATTGACATTATCAATCTTGTACATGATAGAATTCTTGAATTTTATGAAGAGTTCTTGAATAACGCAATTGAAGAAAACAAGAAATATGAGACCAATATAAAGGCTCAAAGCAAACAAATCAAAAGCCAGCTACGCAAACAATTAGGACGGATACTTGAAAAAGATAAAGAAATGGGAAAGATAAAGGACTTGGTACCAATTTCTTTCAATGTTGATAGTTCTATAAAATGCCAAAAACCTCAAATATTTGACGATACTAAAGAACGCATTAGACTATGGGAGCAACTAGCAGAAGAGCAAAAGCAAAAAAACAAAGTTCGGTTAGCTCGGTTTGATCCCTTTGCTTTTATAGAACATTTAGAAGAATGTCCTTGGTAAGAATGCACAATTAAACAAAAAACATGAAGGATTTTCTCGTTGGAAACGATAAAAAAATAGTTTAACACTATATCTTTATATTATGCCAAGAAGGAAAACGAAGGAGCAATTTGTATCGCAATGTAGAGAGCTGTGGGGCGACCGCTTTAATTATGACAAGGTGGAGTATGTGAACCAACGCACAGAAGTTGTTATTTATTGTAATGTTCACAAGCGGTATTTTACTCAACAACCATTTTGCCACCTAACAATGAAGCATTATGGTTGCCCAGATTGTACATTAGAAGCAATACGAGCAAAACGTAGTATTCCTCAAGAAGAATTTATTGACCGATGTAAAACAAAGTTCGGATACAAGTTTAAGTATGATAAGGTCAAATATGTTAATCAGAATACCAACATAACAATCATTTGCCCTAATCATGGTGAAGTAAAAGTAAACCCTCAGAGTTTCTTAAAATCTGATTTTGGGTGTCCTAAATGTGCAAGGGAACATGCTATTGAATCATACAAGATAACAAAAGAAGAATTCATTCAACGAGCAGAAGAAAAGTTCGGTGCGCGATTTGACTACTCGAACTTGGAGTATAAGGGATATGAGGAGAAAACAACTTTTGTCTGTCGCTTACATACAAAATTTGTTACCTCTCCATTTCTTCATCTATTAGCGTTGGATGGTGGTTGCCCAGAGTGTCGCCAATATCGAGCTGAGCACATGAATAGTGCAATGACAACAGAGGAATACATTGAACAAGCCAAAATTGTACATGGAGAAAGTTACGATTATACGCCGACAGATTATCGCTCTTACAAGAAAATGATTCGAATAAGGTGTAAGAAACATGGTTACGTTTTCCAATTGCTGCCAAAGACGCATCTACATGGTGTTGGTTGTCCGATATGTGAGCAAGAAGACTTGATGGAGTATGAACAAAGAAAACAAGAAATTCTTGAAAAGAGAAAAGTAAAATGGGAACGAATAAAGCAAAAGCGTGAAATTATCAGCAAGTTACTTGCTGATAAACCTGCGGGCATACCCTATGGTGTTGAGGAATTTCTGCGATTGGCAAGACTCATACATGAAGATGACTTTGATTATCCAAATATCAAACAAGAATACAAAAATCTCAATACGCCTATAACTATTCATTGTAATGAACATGATTCGAATTTCCTGCAAAAGCCTATTAAACATTTAAGAGGACAGGGATGTCCTCGTTGTATTGGTAGACATCAAACTACGGAGAGCTTTATACAAGACGCAACTTATCTTCACCAAGAAAGATATACTTACGAGAAGGTAAAATTTAATGGAGCAGAAAAGAAAGTCATAATCACTTGTAAAACTCATGGAGATTTCAAAATGCTGCCTGGAGAGCATTTGCGAGGTAAAGGATGTCCACACTGCGCAACGTCAATTCTAGAGAAGAAGGTCATCTCATTTTTGAAAAAAGAAACAGACTACATTATTGAACCTCAAAAACAATTTCCATGGTTAAAAACGTCTCGTACAATGCCATTAGATGTATATTTGCCAGAATTGAATTTGGCAATAGAATGTCAAGGTATGCAACACTTCTATGCAAATGAAATGTTTGGAGGAAAGAAAGCCTTTATAATTCAAAAACATAAGGATGAGTTGAAACACAGACTATGCAAGGAACACAGCATTACTATTCTATATTTTGCTGCAACTACATATAAAGTACCAGAGACGTATTTAGGACCTGTGTTTATTCGTTTGGAGGAATTGCTGAATGAGATAAAGAGTATTGCGATGTCACATAATGATTGATTAAGTCGGTAGTATAAACTGAACTGTGTCACGGCTCTCAGTGGATGCCAAGCGGATAACCTCGTCTTGTGAAAGATGCTCCTTGTCAGTCGGGATTGTCTCGATACGCTCCAAGAAACCGTTCGGGTTCTCCTTTATCTTGCGGTCACGATAGGCTGTGTGGATTGAAGCACGGAAAGTTGACCAGTAGTTGGCTGCCGAGTTGATATGCAACTTTCTGTTTTTATGCAGTCCCTGTGGTGCTGTCAGCAGATACTCACGAAATCTGTTGCACAAGTCCACGTTTATCTCCCCGAAGGTACACTTGCCTTGCGGGAAGGTATGAAAGTGCATATAGACGTGTTGCCACTTGGAGTTCTTCTTGTCTGCCAGTTTCTTGAAGTAGGCAAGGAAATCGCCTTTCATCTTCTCCTTGTCGAAGAAATCGTAACGCTCGTTGACGATAGCCTCGAAGCGACGGCAGCGTATCGCCTCGGCTCTTGCCGTAAGGTTAAGGTTATACTTCTGTTCCATCTGGTTCTTCGGCTTGGCATAGATGTAGATGCCAAGCGACTCATGGCGGATGACTTTCATCGTGCTCTCGTCACGATAGCCAGGATAATAGTCAAGATAATAGGACAGCATGCGTCCGTCCTTGATTTTGCGTGTACGCAATGATACGGTCTTGCAAATGTTGCTCATAACTGATATGTGTTATTGATGATTATTCGTGGTGAAGTGTCTCTTCACGGCTGCAAAGGAATAAAATGATGCATCCGTGACTCCAATTATTCATAGTAACTGATGGATAATGCTGAAATCATTTGAAATCACAGTCCTTTTGCTGCCCTTTCTGCCATTGCACGCTCCACATCCGTCCTCAAAAGCAGGTTCTTTACACCCACTTTTACCTTACTGATATGGTGAACTCTCACGATATGGCAGATGTTTGCACTTGTCAGACCATACAACTGCTGCACCTGTTCGGTTGTATAATAGCTGTCATCGCCCATGAGGTCAGTCTTGCGAAGTTCTTCAAGATGTTCCTTGGAATAATAGGTGCGACCATACTCACGTTTGGTCGGTATCTTATGGCGGTAGGTGTATGCCCTGAGTGCCGACTTGCTCATGCTAAAGGCTTCCTCTACATCATCAGCAGTCACCCATTCCGTGATGCTGGTGAGGTCAACGGCAGTACCGAAGAACTCATCAATATGCCGTTTGCTGTAATAGTTCTTGCCAGCAATACGACACATCGGTATCTGGTTGCGCTTGGCGGATGTATAGAGCCAAGACTTCTTGACCTTATAAATGGACATCACTTCCTCACCAGAATAATAGTCAAGCACCTCATTCTCCTCTTTCCCTTTTATTGGTTCCTGGTTTTGTGTTGGCTTTTTTGTTTTTGCCTTTTTACTGAGCTTGCTCTTGCTGGCAGGAACCACACGCTTGTAGGGATTACCCTCAAACATCTTCTCTATATCAGCCTTTCTAACGAATGCCATTCGGCTGCTCAATCTTGATGCCTTCAACTTGCCGTTAGCCACAAGTTTGTAGATATACTGTCGGGTGCATCCCATCAGCACAGCTGCCTTTGAGAATGTAAGATACTCCTGATGTTGCAGATCCATGATTGGCTCAATACCGTTAATCAAGTCCTGCTGTCTTTTCTTCCTAAGACGTTTTGCCTCTGCCTGGCATTCCTCGGAACAGTATTTCTGCATACCGCTTCTTGGCACGAATGTCTTGCCACAAAATTCACATTTTCTTGTCGGTCTCATACTCTTTGATATTGCTATGTTCTACATACTTTGAGTATTCCACCGATGGAGTAAACGGAAGTGAACTATTGACAACCTTTGTCAACCCAGTCCACGATATAACGCTTTTTGCCTATCAGCTTCAAATTTGTCCTCCATCGTAACCACTCGTAAACCCTTGTCAACTACGTTCACGATATGACAAAATAAAAGCTCCGCAAATTCTCCACGGTAGAAATACGCTGCAAAAATATGTGGAAAATCGGGAACTGCCAAAAAACACTCAGGAAGTGTTAAAAATCAAATAGTATTGAAAATCAATGCTTTATGGTTGGTTAGTCATAGTAAGTTATGGTTAGTTATAAGGCTCTAAATACATTTGGAGAAGGCATCATCGCCTATCCTGTTAAGACTAGAAGGAACTGTTACACTCGTTAATCCTGTACAGCCTTCGAATGCGCTATAGCTTATATCGGTAATACTTGAAGGAAGGTTTAAACTCGTTAATCCGCTACAACCGTAAAAGGCACTTTGACCTATATTGGTAAGATTGGAAGATAGGGTTATACTTGTCAACTCTCTACAATTTTGGAAAACATAATTACCTAAAGACGTTACGCTAGATGGTATTACTATACTTGTGACCTCTTTATCATTTAGATAATAATTAATACCACAATCTACCATTATACAGGGGTGGCCTTTTGTTAAATATGTTTCTAAATCATCATTTATACAAAATTTAACTTCTTTCAGTTCGCTACAACCGTTGAAGGGATCATAGCTTATATCGGTAAGACTTGAAGGTAGGGTTATACTCGTTAATCCTCTACAACCCCGAAAGGCGTCTTGACCTATTCTTGTAAGATTGGAAGGTAGGGTTAAACTCGTTATATTGCAGGCATAGAATGCATAGTCACCTATTTCATCTTTATAAGTGTAATAATATTTCTCATTTGGGCTACTCCACCAATCAAAACTAACATAATAAGCTTCTCCTCCAGAGACAATTTTTGCCTCAGACAAATCTAATACAGATAGCTTTCCTTCAGTTTCACCGACATGATAATCATATCCTGCCATATCACGAATCATTCGCAAATCCGTGCCATTTATCTCACCAACAATCTTCAGATTAGTAATCTTGTACTTTCTACTACTTGCAATTCTATCAGGCAAAGTACCTGCCTCGTCTAACTTGATGGTGATTTGCTTGGTAATCAAGTCGTCATCAGCAGCTTGGATTGATAAACAACCAAGCAACATAAATACCGCTGTTAAAAACAGCCCATTAAAAGTAAATGTCCTCATAAATTTTAATTTTATATTCTTTCTCCTATTATAATACTTGTTAGCCCAGTTACTATTGGCTCTCCTTCATCACCTTTGCTCAATTCACAATCGCAGGTAAAAAAGAAGTTGTTTTCCAGAACTCCATCCTCCTTTTCAATGCCCAATTTAATATGGCCATTTACATTCCAATGTGAGTCGTTCTCAGACTGTGGTTGGATAGGTCCCGGTTCTAAAATTGCACTCTTTACTTTTAATCCTTTCGCTTTTCCCAAGAAAGAAATTGTGGAAACATGTGTACGGACATAGTCAGCTATCGCTTTCACTTTATCCGCTTTAACATCAAATGATAATTTTGGTTGTACCATACCTTTAACTTTTTAATGTAAAACAATCTGTTAACTTCACAATAAAAAGTTAGCGTGAACTTGCCCGTTGCTCGCTTCACTAACTGAGGCCCTGGCAAGCCCTTCATGTCGAAACGAACAACTTCGAAGCCCACGCCGATATGATACACTAATCCCTATACCGCTTAGGACACCCTACTTTGCGTAGGGTGCCACGTCAGTACAGGAATGTGGATATACACATCCCGAGAGCATCTACCGTTGCATAGTCTTTGACATGAGTTAGAAACTGCCAGGTTTCAGTTAGTCAAGTACTAAGCGCATAGTAAACGCACTTTATATTATGTCGCGATACCTCTCCCTCCCAAGTCCTCGTTTCAACCTTCTCTCAAATAGAGGAAGCTTCAACTCGGCGTGAGCAGAATGGGTATCTGGTTGCGAAGGTAAATAAAATTTTTTAATTGTAACACCTTTTTCAGAATCTTTTTTGATACAAAGGCGAAAAAGATAAATGTGAAGGCACACAAGGAAGAAGTAAACTTTTGCAATAGCGTTATAATCCAAAGCTCTTTTTGGCTTGCCTCAACGTGTTTTCTCTTACCGTATATGCATAGCAGGCAGAAGGGATGAAATGAAGACAAAAACGTGCATATTAAGGAGAATGAAGCTATGATTTACCAGTTTCGTAGATTAATATGCATTTGTAACTTGTTGAGTATCAGTAATAAAAACAAGGTTTGCAAATTAAGCATGTTTTAACAGGCTTAATTTGCACTAATCTTGAACTACAAGCAAAGAGCGGAAAAACAACTGTAACCCCAGTTGTTCTTCCGCTCTTGATAATAATCTCTATAATAAGAAATCTGTTATTCTGCCAATAGCTTCTCAGCCATAGCCTTACCCAAAGCTTCGCATTGCTGGCGAACTTCAGGGGTGATGGCTTGCTTCATGTCTACAGGCTCGCCTACAGCCTCGTAGTGTAGGCGGTTGTCGTTCCATTCCTGAATCTTGGCAACAGCCTTGCTTGCCCAGCAATGAGAGCCATACCAGCCGAGGAGATGGTTCTTGATGTCCTTGTTGGCAAGTTCTGAGAGCAGAACCTCCATCTCGTGATATAGGCCAGCATTATATGTTGGCGCGCCAACTATCAAGCCACGATAGCGGAATACGTCGCGCAGGATGTAGCTATGGTGAGTCTTCGAGATGTTGTACATCACGATATTCTTGACGCCAGCCTTGCTTGCAGCCTGAGCAATAATCTCAGCCATACGCTCGGTATTGCCATACATGGTGCCGTAGCAGATAACCAAACCAGGCTCGGTTTCGTATTTCGACATTTTGTCGTACATGCCGATAACCTTAGCGATATGCTCGTGCCATACAGGACCGTGAGTAGAGCAGATGTAGTCGAGCTCTACGCTAGCCAACTTCTTCAACGCATTCTGTACAGGAATACCGTATTTGCCAACGATATTAGAATAGTAGCGCACCATTTCGAGCCAGAATGTGTCGCAGTTGATGTCGTTATCGATAACTCCGCCATTCAACGCACCAAAGCATCCGAAGGCATCGCCCGAGAATAGCACCTTGTGCTGAGCATCGAGAGTGACCATAGTCTCTGGCCAATGAACCATAGGAATGAGCACGAACGAAAGTTCGTGGTTGCCAAGGTTCAAAGTCTCGCCATTCTTAACCTCCACAACATCTTCTGTTACGCCATAGAAGCCTTCGAGCATGCCGAGAGTCTTCTTGTTGCCCACAATCTTGATGTTAGGATAATACTTCTTTATGAGTGCGATAGAACCGCTATGGTCTGGCTCCATATGGTTGATGATGAGATAGTCGATATTGCGGTCGCCTATCACCTCGTGGATATTCTCAAGATATTGTGTGAAGAAATCCACCTCTACTGTATCTACCAATGCTACCTTTTCATCATCGATGATGTAGGAGTTGTAGCTTACTCCATTAGGCAAAGGCCAAAGACCCTCGAAACGATGCTTGTTGCGATCGTTGACGCCTACATAATAAATGTTGCTTGTAATTTTCATAATCATTTCAGCCTCACCCCCAACCCCTCTCCATTAGAGAGGGGAGTGATTAGACTATTTTGCTTAATATGGGAATTGCGGCTTTGCTAAGTGGTTAATATATAAAGAATATTTAAAATATCTTGTTTGCAATCTCTTTCTTGTTTATAGAGATGTAGAAGTGAGCTGTCTCTTTTCTCCAAACTCCTTAGATACATAATTATATATATCCTTGCAGCATTCGGCAGAGAACATTTGCCCATATTCTATTAGCTTGTCCCATTGGCTCTCCGAGAGGCCTTTGTCTACATCGCTTCTGGTGATATCCTCTTTGATAAGACCATATACGAAGCCTGCGTTGAAGTTGTCGCCAGCTCCGATAGTGCTCACCACCTTGGTATCGGCAGTAGGGTATTCCTTGCGGAATCCGTTGTCGCCACGAACGATGATTGGTTTGCCACCATTAGTGCAGATAAACTTCTTGCTATAGAACGATATCTCGGCTTGATAAACCTTGTCGGCATCAGGCATCTTGTAGAGAATGCCGAAGTCTTCGCTTGACCCACGAACGATATCTGAGAATTCAAGGTTCTCGATGAGGTTTGGCGTAATCTTCATTATCTCGTTGCGATGCGAAGCACGATAGTTTACGTCGTAGTATAATATAGCGCCACGCTCGTGAGCATAATCCAAGAAGCCACATACTTGCGGACGTACCACGGGATTGATGGCAAAGAACGAGCCAAATACCACGATGTCGTCGCGATTTATCTCAGGGTACGAGAATTCCAGCTTGTCGTGAGGATGATCCTTGTAGAATATATAGTCGGCATTATTGTTCTCGTCGAGAAAAGCCAACGATAGAGGCGACTTAGAGTCGGGAAATACGTTGACGTTGTCTGCATTCACTCCGTTCTCCTTTAGAAAATTGATAACATAGTCTCCAACTCTGTCGTTGCCAGCCTCAGAGATAAACGTGGCGTTTATTCCCGAGCGTCCGAGCGATATCATAGCATTAAAAGCCGAACCGCCAGGTACAGCCTCTATAGGCTTGCCATTTTTGAAGATAATGTCTAATACGGTTTCTCCTATTCCTATTACTTTACGCATGGTTTTGTCTTTATTATTGAACTTTCGCAAGTTCAGAAGTTATAGAAGTTAAAGAAGTTATCGCTCCCGTTGGTCGCTAGAAGTTAAAGCCAATAGTCTTTTTGCTATAGTTTTCAGCAGGCTTTTTAGCCATAAGACATATGGCTTTAACTTCTTTAACTCCTTTAACTTCTTTAACTTCTCTCTTATGCGAAACTTTAGTTTATTATAGATATGGTTGCAAAGATAGTGCAAGTGAACGGAATGACAAAACAAAATACGCAGTTTTTGTTTTTCATTCCTGAACGCAGCCTATCTTATTTACTCAACTTTCGCAAATGTGGAAGTTAAAGAATTTAAAGAAGTTAGAGAAGTTAAAGCCATTAGCCTTTTTTGCTGGAGCTTACAGCTAAAAATTAATCAATAAAACATTTGGCTTTAACTTCTTTACATCCTTTAACTTCTTTAACTTCTCTCCACATGCGAAACTTATATGTGATATTTTTCAGCATTAGGAAAAAATAGCTACTTTTGCATTTTATAAGTGTTATGGCTAAGCATAGCATATTTTAAATTTAAAAAGATAATAAATGCAATATAATACAGCGACTCTAAATAATGGTCTAAGGATAATCCATTTGCCTAACACCTCGAAGATAGCATATTGCGGATATCAGATAAAGGCTGGTACTCGCAACGAGAAGCCCGGCGACGAGGGCTTGGCTCATTTCTGCGAGCATGTTACATTCAAGGGCACTCAAACTCACACTTCTACAGCCATCATAAACAAGCTGGAGAGTGTGGGTGGCGATCTTAATGCCTTTACTAATAAGGAAGATACCGTTTTCTATTCTGCCATACCTGTAGAGCATTTCGCCAAGGCTGTGGATGTACTCTCGGATATTGTCTTCTATAGCATATTCCCGCAGGCGGAAATAGATAAAGAGGTAGAGGTGATATGCGACGAGATAGAAAGCTACAACGATTCGCCTGCCGAACTCATTTATGATGAGTTTGAGAATCTGGTATTCAAAGGTCATCCCTTAGGTCACAACATCCTTGGCTCAGCAGATAGAGTTAGAGGTTTCGCTACTGCCGATGCTATGCGCTTCACTCAGCAATACTATCGTCCAGATAATGCCATATTCTTTGTGTATGGCAATATCGATTTCAAACGATTGGTAAAGACCTTGGAGAAGCTAACTCCAAAGCAACAGCAGGAAAGCGTGGTTGATGAGGCTCTGGTGGTGGCAAACGGTAAATTGCCCGAACTAACGATACTTAACCACGACACCCATCAGGCACATGTAATGATAGGCAACCGAGCTTATTCTGCCACTCATCCTTTGCGCATACCTCTATATCTGCTCAACAATATGCTTGGCGGTCCTGGTATGAATGCTCGCCTGAATGTTATTCTGCGTGAGCGTCGTGGACTGGTTTATTCTGTAGAGAGTAGCATGGTTTGCTATGGCGATACAGGCTTGTGGTCAGTATACTTCGGTTGCGACCCACACGATGTGAACAGATGCGTGAGATTGGTAAAGGGCGAGTTCAATAGATTGATGGAAAAGCCTTTGCCGGAGAAGACTCTTGCTGCTGCCAAGAAGCAGATTAAGGGACAGTTGGCTGTGGCTTGCGACAACAACGAAAACTTTGCCATCGACTTTGGTAAGAGCTTCCTGCATTTTGGCGATGAGAAAGATATAGAAAAGCTATATCAGAAGATAGATGCCGTTACAGCCGAACAGATACAACAAGTGGCGAAAGAAATCTTCGACAAAGACTCTCTCGCCACCTTGGTTATTAAGTAATACTTTGGCAGTTAAATACCTTTTTTATTCCTTCGCTTATGCTCTTTAGTCCGAAGTCTTCAGGATTAATATCCTTGGGCTCAAGCCACATACATTCTGCAGCATCGTCCATGGCTTTTAGCTGCGAGGTGTCGGCAACTTTGCATTCGAAGAACAGGTCGAGGGTAGGAACGTTTAACCCACTATATAAATAGGTGTTGGGTAGTGAGAACAGAAAGCAACATGATGTCACTATCAAGTTGGTCTCTTCCTTAACCTCTCTTGCCACTCCTTCTTCTGCCGTCTCGCCCATATCGGCAAAGCCGCCAGGCAAGTCTAATGTGCCTTTAGCAGGCTCATAGAGTCTTCTTGTTACCAGCAGTCGTCCTTCTGCATCGCGTATCAAAGCCACGTAGGCTGCACTTGGATTCAAGAATTGCTCAAAGCCGCAGTCTTCACACTTCTTGCTTTTAAAGCTGTTGGATATATATCTGCTGCTTCCGCAACAAGGACAATATCTAAATATGTCTATGGAGCTCATAGCATTTTCTACTTCTTGTCGATTTCCACCTCTGTTATAGCGTCGCCGATACATCCGTTAGGCATCTGAATTCTCAGAAGGTCGCAGATGGTAGCAGCAGTATCAATGATACGAGTAGGAGTTGCGGTACGACCTTGGCGCACGTGCCATCCCATGAAAATCAAAGGGATATGTGAATCGTATGGGTTCCAGTTGTAGTGAGAGGCACCACGATATTTGTCGTCATATGTCCATGTGAAACCCGCAGGACGAGGCAACACCATGATGTCGCCAGAGCGATGAAGGTTGTAGCCATTTATCACACGCTCTCTTACTATCTGTGGCACACTTGCTGTTGCGGCATGCTCCATGTCAACAACCCATTGCAAATCCTTCTCCTTCTTCAGTTGCTTTATCGCGAAAGCCTTCACCTCGTCGTCATCAATATTGTTTGCTTCGAGCCATCCGTGGTTCAAGTAAACGCGGCAATCCATGATAGAGCTGATATATTTGCCCTCTTTGCCATATTTCTCTGCGAGCTTAGCGTTTATGTTGGCAACAACCTTATAGCCATCCCAGCCTACTGTAGCAATCTTGTGTTCGGCAAGATAGTTAGGATTGTGGCATCCGCCATGATCGGCAGTAAGGAACAAAAGGTATTGTCCTTTGCCCACTTCCTTGTCGAGGAAGCTGAGGAAATGTGCCAATCCCTTGTCGGTAGCCATGTATACAGCCTTGTTGTCTTCGCCACGTGTGCCATATTTATGGCTCATAGCGTCGGTCGACGAGATGCTTACGCATATCATATCCGTATACTTTCCTTTGCCCAGCTGCTCATTCTTTACAGTAGCTTCAGCCAAATCGAAAGTCATGGTAGCGCCTTCAGGTAGCATCTTTGGGTCTGTGCCTGGCTTAATCTTTATTTTGCCATTAAACTTGTTTACCCATTTAGGCAATTGTGGCATATAGTATGTGCTTGTAACAAACTTGCCAGCCTTTGTGTCGTACCAGTATGCAGCATTTGCCGAGCGACCAGCAGGAAGTATGGCTGCTCTATCTTTCAAAGCTACGCCAATAACCTTGGAGTTGAAGTCGGTAGCAAGGCGAATTTGGTCGCCAATAGTTGTCGACAGCAAATTGCATGGCGACATTCTGCCTGCTTCATTCTTTGAACCTACCGACTCTACGGTAGTATCCTTGCAGCAATACACATCCTTGCCATCTATCTGGAAGCTGTTGCCTGCTATGCCGTGAATGGCAGGTGTGGCGCCTGTATACGTACTTGTATGGCCAATAGCCGTTACCGTAGGCAGATAGTTAATCATGTTGTTGTCGCATGAGAAACCATCGTTGATAAGACGCTTAAAACCTCCGTCGCAATATTGGTCGTAGTAATAATTAAGGTAGTCCCAACGCATCTGGTCGATGATGATGCCTACTACCAATTTTGGTCTTTTGATTTGTGCATTGGCAGCAAAGCCTGTGAGGGCTAAAGCCAATAGCAGAACGAACTTTTTCATATTGTTTGATAATGTTTGTGGTGATAGCTTATACGCTTTTACAGCAAAGCCTTTATCTCAGCATCGATATCCTTTATCTGAACATCACGCTTCTGCAAAACGTTGTTCTTGTCGATAAGGAAGTATGTAGGAATGTCTCTTACGTTGTACATACCAAGTTCTGCAGCATTTAAGCCGTCGTCTGAATGAACGCATATCCATGGCAAAGCAGCCACACTTGTCTTCCAGAAATGCTCGTCAGGGTCGATGCTTACCTGATAAATCTCTAAGCCCTGAGCATGATATTTGTTGTATAGTTCGCGCAACTGCATGATGCGAGCTGTGCTCTCCTTTGTTTCAAACAGATGGAAGTCGAGCATCACCACCTTACCCTTTAGGCTCGATAGCTTTCTGATGTTGCCCTTGTTGTCAGGCAAAGCTATGTCGATAACGCCAGTATATTCCACCTTGCTTGGGTCTACGGTCTGCTGCTGTTCAGCCTTCATGATGCGGATATTCTTCAATCCTTCGATAGCTATGTTGTGAAGGTTTAGTCCGCGCTCAGCCTTTGGATAATAAGTGTCCCAACTTGTAGCTACAGCAGCAAACACCTTTACGTCGTCCTCGTTGCTGCGAGGGTTGAATACCAAAACATTCTCGTAGCCTAATGCAATTGTCTGGAATAGAGCAAAGTAGGCGTATGCCTTCATAGGCTCTTTAAAAATGTAGTTGTTCTTCACGCCCTCTTTGTATTGTGCGAGGATAACTCTTATAGAGTCGCGCATAACATCGTCGTTGAGGTTGGTGTTTCTTACAATATTATTTATAGAAGCCTGAAGAGCCATCTGACCTATTGCCAGTTCCTTAATCTTTGAACATTCGTCAGAACCCGACACCTCGTATTGGCTTGCCATAGTAGGGTAGGCAGCCTTGATGGTTACATGCTCCGTAGAGTCGGCAGCAACATTGATAATCTGACCAGCTATACGCAAGCGATAGAACTCAGGTGCAGAAGGAGCATCTACAGCAAACGAGAAGTTGCCATCAGCATCAAGTTTGGTAGAGTCAACAACAACAGCGCCGTTGAGGCTCATGTTCTCAAAATACAATAGTGAATCCTTAGCGTCGGTAATGTTTCCGCTTACCTCAAATTTCTTGTTACTACAAGAAACTGCTCCCAACATCATTAATGAAACGGCGAGAGCAGAAAGTGTTTTTGATTTATTCATTTATTTCTTTCGACAAAGATAATGCAAAAGAGTGGAATGGCAAAACAATCGATAAAAAAGACGTTAAAACAGAGCAAGAAATCAAAAAAAACACATGTTTATTCTTATTTCTTCGTTTATTAATAATAAAATAGGTATATTTGCACGATTTATATTTTTAGATGTTTGACACAATCAACAACATTAAGATTTTTAGATGAACGTAATTACGAAAACAGTTCAATTGCCTGATGGAAGAACCATCACAATTGAGACCGGAAAAGTTGCAAAACAGGCTGATGGTGCTGCGGTTCTCCGCATGGGTAACACAGTACTTCTCGCAACTGTTTGTGCAGCAAAGGATGCAGTTCCGGGTACAGATTTCATGCCTTTGCAAGTAGATTATCGTGAGCAGTACAGTGCTGCAGGTCGTTTCCCTGGTGGCTTCACCAAGCGCGAAGGCAAAGCCAGCGACGAGGAAATCCTTACCTCTCGCCTTGTGGATCGTGCTTTGCGTCCACTATTCCCATCAAACTACCATGCCGAAGTTTATGTACAGGTAATGTTGCTCTCAGCCGATGGTGTTGATCAGCCAGATGCCCTTGCTGGTTTCGCTGCTTCAGCTGCTATGGCTTGTTCAGATATTCCTTTCGAACACTACATCTCAGAGGTTCGTGTAGCTCGTATCAATGGTGAGTATGTCGTTAACCCTACATTCCAGCAGATGGAAGAGGCTGACATGGATATCATGGTTGGTGCTACTAAGGACAACATCATGATGGTGGAAGGCGAGATGAAGGAAGTTTCTGAGCAGGATCTCATTGGCGCACTCAAGGCTGCTGCCGAGGCTATCAAGCCTATGTGCGAGCTTCAGTATGAGTTGGCTAAGGAAAAGGGTACTGACGTTAAGCGTGAGTACGACCACGAGATCAACGACGAGGAACTCCGTGAGCAAATCAAGTCTGAGCTTTATAAGCCTGCTTACGATATCAACCATCAGGCTCTTGAGAAGCATGCTCGTCAGGATGCTTTCGACAAGGTTTTGGCTGACTTCCTTGAGAAGTACGATGCTGCTCATACCGACCTTTCTGAGGATGAGCTTGAAGAGAAGCACGCTGAGGCTACTCGCTACTATGATGACGTTTTGCGCGATGCTATGCGTCGTTGCATCCTCGACGAGGGTTTGCGTCTTGATGGTCGTGCTACTACCGAGATTCGTCCTATTTGGTGCGAGGTTTCTCCTCTTCCAATGCCTCACGGAAGTGCTATCTTCCAGCGTGGTGAGACTATGTCTCTCTCTACATGTACTCTTGGTACAAAGATGGATGAGAAGCTTATCGATGGTGTGCTCGAGAAGAGCTACCAGCGCTTCCTCCTTCACTATAACTTCCCTCCATTCTCAACAGGTGAGGCTAAGGCTCAGCGCGGCGTAGGCCGTCGTGAGATTGGTCACGGTCACTTGGCATGGCGTGGCTTGAAGGGTCAGATTCCTGCCGACTTCCCTTACACAGTTCGTTTGGTAAGCCAGATCTTGGAGTCTAATGGTTCTTCTTCTATGGCTACTGTTTGCGCTGGTACCCTCGCTTTGATGGATGCTGGTGTTCCTATGAAGAAGCCTGTTTCTGGTATCGCTATGGGTCTTATCAAGAACCCTGGTGAGGACAAGTATGCTATCCTCAGCGATATCCTCGGCGATGAGGACCACTTGGGCGATATGGACTTCAAGACAACAGGTACTCGCGATGGTTTGACCGCTACACAGATGGATATCAAGTGCGACGGTTTGAGCTTCGAAATCCTTGAGGAGGCTTTGATGCAGGCTAAGGCTGGTCGTGAGCACATCCTCAACTGCATGATGGAGACAATCTCTGAGCCACGTGCCGAGATGAAGCCACAGGTTCCACGTATCGTAGCTCTTGAGATTCCTAAGGAGTTCATCGGTGCTGTTATCGGCCCTGGAGGTAAGATTATCCAGCAGATGCAGGAAGATACTGGCGCTACAATCACTATCGAAGAGGCTGATGGCGTAGGTAAGGTTCAGGTTTCTGCTCCTAACAAGGCTTCTATCGATGCAGCTCTTGGCAAGATCAAGGCTATCGTAGCTGTTCCTGAGGTAGGTGAGGTTTACGAGGGTACTGTTCGCTCTATTATGCCTTACGGTTGCTTCGTAGAAATCCTTCCTGGTAAGGATGGTTTGCTCCATATCTCAGAAATCGACTGGAAGCGTCTTGAGACAGTTGAAGAGGCTGGTATCAAGGAGGGTGACAAGATCACAGTTAAGCTCCTCGAAATCGATCCTAAGACTGGTAAGTATAAGCTCTCTCACAAGGTTCTTATTCCAAAGCCAGAGGGATATGTAGAGCGTGAGCGTCGTCCACGTCCAGAGCGTGGTGAGCGTCGTCCTCGTCCAGATCACAACAACGGCGAGCGTCAGGAGCGTCGTCAGCCACGTCGCTTCGAGCACAACAACCGTGAGGACTATCATGATCCAATGGCAAATCGTGAGCCAAAGGATTTTAACGACAGCCTCGATCGCAATTCTGATATCGATTAATCAACAATAGGTTAACATATCCTTTAAGATGCCTGCGTAGCAATAAGCTATTGCAGGCATCTTTTTTATCCTTTATTATTTTCATTTTTATAGCTTATTATCTATATTTTTATAGCCCAATATCTTTATTTTGCCCCATTTCAACGTGTAACAATTTATCCGTTACAACGTTTTACGCTGTTTTTTACGTATTGACACCTTGGCTAATCAACAATTCTCTATCTTTGCATCATATTAATATTCTCTCGTTTTCAGATTAATAGATTTCTGATAGATAATAGTGAATGATAAGACTTTAAAACGAAACACTAATACTCTTTCAAACTGATATTCAAAACATATAGTATCGTAATTTAAAAAAAGGATTAATAAATTTGATGCTATAATGCAGACAAACATGACGATCATTCCGTAAGGAGACTTTGTCGCGAAGACAGGGTCTCCTTTTTCGTCTATGACCTATAAAAACAAGTAACCCCCACATTGCCTTACAATATATTATTAGGCAATGTGGGGGTTGATAGATGATTATATATGTGTATACTATTCAAATAATCCTCCTGAATATGTGTTGCGTCCCATGTGCTCGTAGGCAAGTGGTGTAGCCATACGTCCGCGAGGAGTACGCTTTATGAAGCCTTCCATGATGAGGTAAGGCTCATATACCTCTTCTATAGTTCCTGCATCTTCGCCAATGGCAGTACCGATGGTAGACAATCCAACAGGACCACCCTTGAACTTATCGATGATGGTGAGGAGAATCTTGTTGTCGATCTCGTCAAGACCATATTGGTCGATGTTTAATGCCCTTAAAGAGAGGTTGGCAATATCGCAAGTTATGGTGCCATTACCCTTTACTTGAGCAAAGTCGCGCACACGGCGGAGTAGGGAATTGGCAATACGAGGCGTACCACGTGAGCGACGAGCTATCTCTAATGCTGCATCATCTTCGATAGGCACACGCATAAGCATGGCGCTACGCTTGATGATTCGCTGTAGCGTTTCGGGATCGTAGTATTCCAAGTGCATATTGATGCCGAAACGAGCTCTCAGAGGTGCTGTTAGCATACCGCTACGTGTGGTTGCACCAACGAGGGTGAAAGGGTTTAGGTCTATCTGTATGCTTCGTGCCGAAGGACCTTTGTCTATCATGATGTCTATACGATAGTCTTCCATAGCAGAATACAGATATTCTTCCACTATAGGCGACAAGCGATGAATCTCGTCGATAAATAGCACATCGTTAGGTTCAAGCGATGTTAGTATACCTGCCAAGTCGCCAGGCTTGTCTAATACAGGTCCGCTTGTTATCTTAAATCCTACGCCAAGTTCGTTGGCTATGATATTGCTAAGAGTTGTCTTGCCGAGTCCTGGAGGACCATATAATAAGGTGTGGTCGAGAGGCTCGCCACGATATTTGGCAGCTTCAACGAATATCTCAAGGTTTTCTACCACCTTGGGCTGTCCGTTGAAATCGTCAAATCTCAGAGGTCGCAAGGCATTTTCAAATTCTTTTTCGCCCTTGCTGAGTCTTTCTTCGCGTATGTCGAAATCTTCTGTCATTTAATTGTCTATGTGTATTATGCAACTGCAAAAGTAAGGCTTTTATTTCATATCACCAAATGAGCAGTCATTTCACTTTCTTAAATCCGACTGTCTTTATGCCATTATCAGATGGCACACACCACCAGCCATGCTCTTCACCATGCCTTTCATTTCGAGAGTGAACATTAGCGACGATACTTTGCCTATAGCGAAGCCTGACTTTGCAGACAAGAGATTTATCTGTAGGTCGTTGGTTGTGGTGAGGATGTCTACTATATGTTGCTCGTCGGCAGAAAGGTCGGGGAACAGCTGTCTTTCTATACCCTGCTTCTTGGCTTCTCTGAGCTTAGCATCATTCTCCCAGCCCATGGCGTTGACAAAGTCTTGTGCCGAAGTTATCAGTTGTGCCTTGTTGTCTCTGATAAGGTTGTTGCAACCTATGCTATAAGGCAATCCTATGTTGCCAGGAAATGCAAACACATCCCTGCCATAGCTGTTTGCTATGCCCGTGGTGATAAGTCCGCCGCCCTTTTCTGCGCTCTCTACTATGATACAAGCATCGCTCATTCCTGCCACAATACGGTTTCGCCTAACGAAGTTCACCTTGTCGGCATTGGTGTTGATAGGAAATTCTGTTAGCAGTCCTCCTTGTTTCACCATCTTGGCTGCCGTATCACGATGGCCAGAAGGATAGATGGTGTCGAGACCATGAGCCAATACGCCTATAGTCTCCATGCCTGCAGCCAAAGCGTTGCGATGGGCACAGATGTCTACACCATAGGCAAGTCCGCTAACTATCAACGTGTCGGGGCATGCTATCTGCAGTTCTTTGGTAAACTTCTGAATAATATCCTGGCCGTAGGCAGTAGCATGGCGAGTGCCTATGATACAGATTATTCGTTTGGCGTTGAGGTCGGCATTGCCCATATAATAAAGCATCACAGGAGCATCAGGACATTCAGCCAAGCGCTGAGGATAGAGTGGGGAACTTATGGCAAGCGGTTTGATACCATTATCCAAATCCCATTGCAGTTCGCTCTCTGCCCATTTCCTGTGGCTCTCAGCATTCTTGAAAGCTTTCACCAGGCGTGGCGTAGCTTCAGGTATCAGCTGCTTGATATCGCCACTTGCCTCGATAATCTGCGTTGCCGAGCCAGCTTGCGCATACAGCTCGTGTAGCCCCGTGAGGTTATAGTAGCCGATGCGCGACAAGATCATCGCATTTAGCGTTTCTTTGATATCTATATCCATGATGATAGTGGTGGAGCTTTATTCCATAGAAGATGCGAAATAAGGCGCAAAAGCCTTATCGTATTCCTCGCTATTACCTAATTTGCCATTTATGAGGCATACCAATTCTACCGTGGCGCGACAAGATAGCTTATTATCAGCCTCGCGGATGATATCTTGGTGGAAGATGTATCTCACACCTTGTTTCTCTATCCAGAGCTTCGATACCATCACGTCGTCGCAGCGTAGAGGCACCTTATATTGTAAGTTCATACGTGCCACAACAGCATCTACACCCTTCTCGTGCATCTTGGCAAAGCTTAGTCCTGTTTCGCGTAGAAACAAGTGGCGTGTATGCTCCATATAGTGTAGATAGTTGGCGTTGTTTACTATACCTTCGATGTCGCACTCATAGTCGCGAACCTCAATCTTTGTTTCAAATATATATTTACTCATATCTTTTTTACTTTTCTACTTTTTTACCTTTTTACTTTTTTACCTTTCAACCTTTCAGATATTCATATCCTATTCGGCAACGTAGGCAGTCTTTGCGGTCGCAATATACCTTTTTTAGTTGTATTAATGCTTGCGAGTCGGAAGCGGTATCGGCATGCAGTCCCACCTCTTGCCACATCCTCACCACCATATTGTTCTCCACCTTCAGCTGGTCGAGCAATTCGAAAGCCCTGTCGCATAGCTCCTCTTTGCCTTTGTATCTGCCGAAAGCAAACAATATTGGAACCACAACATTTATTATTAGCACATTTATCGATTGCTTCGACATTTGCTTGGTGTTCTTAGTGCTTTCTTGTCCGAAGTTGTAATGCGTCTGCCAATAGTCGGTAGGCGTGGTTGCAAATAGCGATTGCAGAGCCTTGATATCCTTGCATTCCAACAGCTGACTAAGATTAGCCTTACGAGCGAAATAGAGATTTGCCAATTGCGATATTCTTATCTGCGGAAAGTTCTGCGGATGAAGCCTTAGAAATCGCCATAGCTTGTAGTCTATAGGTTTCATAGAGAATTTGTGCGACAGATATTTATATTCTCTGCACAATTCTATGTAGTGAGCATCTGCAGCAGCCTCTTCTCTATACCTTTCGGGTATGGCTCTTGGGCCTAATAGTCCTGCTTGACCTAAGAATATAGCTTCTATCTGCATTATGTCGCCGCGATGGTGAGCCACACTCGATAGTGGAACATTCTCAGCCCATGTCTCAAAGGCATCGCTATTTATGCCGAAGCCAAAATATCGGGCAAGGGTAATGAAGTATGCATCCTCCCACGAACCATTACACTTCTTCAATCTTTCCGTTATGGCATCAGTCTTCTGCTCCAATCGTTCTGTCACCAAGGCACTCATCCACGAGTGGACAGTTAGTGAACTTAGCTCCGGCACAATTTTATAGCATGGCGGATAACTGTCGGTAGAAAGCAAGTCTTTGTAGTTGTCTGCCACGCTCTTTGGTACCTTTATCTCAAGTTGAGGCAGTAGTCTGCCGTTGGAAGTCTCTACAGCCGAGTTGGCAACTTCCACCACGTGTAGTATCACGTTGTCGTATCTTGGATCTTTGTCGTGATTGTGCAGATACCAGTCTGTCGACTTATCGTGTATCTCAATATTTCCCACCCACATGGTGCCGTCAATCTTCACTTTGGCATTAAAGAAGTCGGGACCTGCATTGGTGTTATGTAGTCCTGTATCAATTATTTCTACCTCTTTGCCTTCGGTAGTGGTGAGGTCGTAAGGTTGGAAAAGTTTATGTTTCCAGCAGTAGTGCAGTAGTTGTTCCATAAACCGATAGATGTTAATAATGTTGCAAAAATACAAAAAATAATCCTTAAGTAAAGACTTATTGTATGTTTTTCTTTTGCTATTTCGCCTAATTAGCTTATCTTTGCATGCAAAATACTGACATATCGCATGTTAGGCAGATATGTCTGCAAACAATATTGAACATAAAACACAAAAAACATGAAAATTGCATTGATAGGCTACGGCAAGATGGGCAAGATGATTGAGCAGATTGCTAAAGACCGTGGACACGAGATAGTAAGCATTATAGATGTAGACAACCAAGAGGATTTCGATTCTCCAGAATTTGCTTCGGCTGATGTTGCCATAGAGTTTACAGCTCCACAGGCTGCTTATGGCAACTATCTTCGCGCTTTTGCACATAATGTGAAGGTGGTTTCTGGTTCTACAGGATGGATGAAAGAACATGGCGACGATGTTCGTCGTATGTGTACCGAAGAGGGTCAGACTCTCTTCTGGGCTTCTAATTTCTCTATTGGTGTAGCCATATTCTCTGCCGTAAACAGATATTTGGCTAAGATTATGAATGGCTTCGAACAGTATGATGTGAAGATGGAGGAAACACACCACATCCATAAGCTTGATGCTCCAAGTGGTACTGCCATCACTCTTGCTGAAGAGATTGTTGAGAATCTCGATAGAAAGACCGATTGGGTGAAAGGTGCTGTCAACTGGCCTGACTCTCCAGAGAAGAATGAGGCGGCTCATGAGGCTAAGCCTACAGACATTGTTATCGATGCTGTTCGTCGCGACGAGGTGCCAGGCATTCACGAGATAACCTACGACTCTGATGCCGATGCCATCACTATCTGCCACAATGCACACTCTCGTAAGGGCTTTGCTCTTGGTGCTGTATTGGCAGCTGAATATACCAAGGATCACAACGGATTGCTTACAACAAGCGATTTGTTTAAGTTTTAATACCAATTAGCCTTCCACTCATCAATAATGATAAACGATAGTGGATTGGCTTCATAACAATAATATATTGCTCTATAGCACATTATAAAACAGAAATGATTGATAAGCAAAAGAAACAACTGAATATGAAGGCGCAATGGACCAAGTTGTCTATTGTGTTAGCCTTGTATCTACTCTTCTTATTGTGGGTGAAAAGCTGGTGGGGACTTCTCGTAGTTCCTTTCATCTTCGATGTTTATATCACTAAGAAGATACGTTGGCAATGGTGGAAAGATTCAGAAGGACCTGTAAGGTTCATCATGTCGTGGGTAGACGCTCTTGTGTTTGCTCTTGTGGCAGTATATTTCATCCATCTGTTCTTCTTCCAGAACTTCGTAATCCCATCTTCTTCTTTGGAGAAGAGCCTTCTCACAGGCGACTATCTGTTTGTTTCTAAGGTTAGCTACGGACCTCGCATTCCGCAGACTCCGCTCACTATGCCTATGACACAGCATACTTTGCCTATCTTCAATTGCAAGAGCTATATCGAATATCCTCATTGGGATTATCGCAGAGTGAAAGGTTTGGGCAATGTGAAACTCAACGATATCGTGGTGTTCAACTATCCTGCAGGCGACTCTATCCTTACAGAGCCTGCTTATGCCAACGACTATTATAACATGTGTTATGGCTTTGGTGAAGATTTGTATCGTCAGATTTATCCTGACGCTCCATCACCTGCCGACCTGAACCCAGCTCAGCAATACGAATACTTTAAGACCGTATATGCTATGGGACGCAACTATATTGCCAACAACCCTGTGCAATATGGTAGCATCGACTCTCGTCCTACCGACCGTCGCGAGAACTATGTTAAGCGTTGTGTAGGTTTGCCTGGTCAGACCCTGCAGATAAAGAACAAAATTGTTTATCTTGATGGCAAGGCCAACAAGGAACCAGAGAATGTGCAATATACATATCTTATCAAGCTCAACAATATGTCGATGGTTGATTTCATGGCTGAAAGATATGATGAGCTACGCAAAGACCTTGGTATCACCAACGAAGACATAAGCTCGTTGTCACGCCTTCATGGTTCAGATGTAGATAGTCGCTATCTGCTCAATGGCGCTATCTTGCAGCAGTTTGATGGCTATATGCCTTTGACAAAGCGTGCTGCCAACGAATTGAAGAAGCAAAAGATTGTTTCTGCTATTCGTCAGGTCACAGACAAGGATATCTATTCAGGTTCGCTATATCCTCAGAATGCCGTAACTGGTTGGACTCGCGACAACTATGGTCCTATCTGGATTCCTAAGAAGGGCGAGACTGTTCATCTCTCTATGAGCAACATCGCTATCTACGAGCGTCCTATCAAGGTATACGAAGGCAATAGCCTCGACGTTAAGAACGGTCAGATTTATATTAATGGTAAGCTTGCTAATAGCTATACCTTTAAGCTCGATTACTATTGGATGATGGGCGACAACCGTCATAATTCTGCCGACTCTCGTTATTGGGGATTTGTGCCAGAAGACCATGTGGTTGGTAAACCAATATTCATTTGGTGGTCAAGCGACCCTGATAGAAATGGCTTTGGTGGCATTCGCTGGAGCCGATTGTTTAACTTTGTAGACAATATAAAATAAATATTTTGAACCAAGCGCTCAAAACACTTTTGGCGCTATTTGTGGCAGCAATAGTGATGCTCGCCATTCGCGCCTATGTATTTACCATCTATACGGTACCCGTGAATGTGGACATCCATATTCACAGGGGTGACCGCGTAGGGGTGCTTCATTGGCTCTGTTCTGACATAGAACGAGGCGATGTTGTGGTGTTTGGCGACTCTATAAAGCAGATAGGAAAGATAAAGGCGGTGCCTGGCGACTCGGTTGTTGTGAATGGAGAAAAGTATCTCATTCCTCATCAATGTTGCCATCGTTGCAAGAGTACCGACTGCCATACCTACTTACTTAATGTAGGTACAACAGAGATGCTCGTGCAGAAACACGATATGCTTGGCAAGGCATGGCGACTTTATTGATGCTTGGTCATTATATTTATTGATTTATTTTCCTTAAAATAACTATTGTTATTCATTTGCAACTCATGCAGACAGCTCTCCTTTCATCTACATATTTCGGTCCTATACAATGGTATCAGAAGCTTTTTAGATACCAGCGTTGTATAGTGGAACAGCACGACAACTTTATTAAGCAGACTTATCGCAACCGTTGTGTTATCTCGGCCACACAAGGCGTGCAGGCTTTGTCGATACCTGTAGAACCAGCTCCGCAGACTTCTGTAAGTGGAAAGGTGGCTATGAAGGATGTTCGCATTAGCGACCATGGCAACTGGCGCCATCTGCATTGGAACGCTTTGACGTCAGCTTATGGCGAGAGTCCTTTCTTTGAATATTACGAGGATGATATTCGCCCGTTCTTTGAGAAACAATACACGTTTTTGCTCGATTTCAATATGGAGACCACAGCAAAAATGTGTGAACTATTGGATATAGAGCCTAATATCGTGCTGTCAGAGGAATATTTGTCGGCTGATGCTTTTACGCAATCATCGGCTAACGGCGATGTCGTTAGCGACTTTCGTGATGCTATCCGTCCTAAGCGTCCGTTAGAAGACCTTGAGTTCTCTCCAAAACCTTATTATCAAGTGTTTAGCCAGAAGCATGGCTTCTTGCCAAACCTTTCTATCCTCGACCTTCTTTTTAACGAAGGAAACGAATCTGTGTTGTTCTTATAGCTGAATGATAGGATAAATACCTTAATTTTATACATTTTGATAAATATTTGGCAAAAACTTGCTGATATTAAAATAAATTATATAACTTTACAGCCGATATTTATTAACTAAAAACTATATCGGTATGAAAACAAGACATTTTTCTGTAGCAGCATTGATTCTTGCTACATCTTTCTTTGCAAGTTCTTGCGTAGGTTCTTTCGGACTTTTCAACAAACTAGCTCAATGGAATAAGTCGGCTACAAGCTCTAAGTTCCTCAACGAAATCATCTTCATCATCATATCTCCAGCTTATGCTGTTTGCTCACTTGCTGATGTTGTTGTTTTCAACTCTATCGAGTTCTGGACAGGTAGCAACCCTATGGCACATAATGTAGGCAAGACAATCGACGTAATGGGTCAGGACGGCAAGTATTATGCTGTGACATATCTTAAGAACGGTTATGAAGTAAAAGCTCCTACAGGCGAAATAACAAACTTCCTTTACGACAAGAATACTGATTCTTGGTCACAGGTTGTTGATGGCAAGACTGTTGAGATGTTCCGTTTCAACCATGATGGTACTATCAAGGTTAATGTAAACGGCAAGTCTATGGATGTCGCTCTCGACGAATCAGGCGTTTACGAGGTAGCTTCTGCTGCAGGCAAGAGCATGCTTTGGGCAAGCAGATAATAATAGCTTTTATAATAAACAAATAAGTGGTAGTTCGAATCATTCGAACTACCACTTATTTGTTTATATAATATAGGCATTCTACTAAAACTCTATAATATTCTCTCCTTTCCAATCGGTATTGGCAGATATGTTGAAATTATAATTGTCGGATGCTGCAGGTGGAGTTATATTGGTAAAGAAGCTACCTTTATAGCGTGTAATCATATTTTTGCTCACAGCAACGTCTTCAAATGACCTCATACATATAGTCTCGCCCGAAGCATCGAGAGCTGTTACTGTCATCTTTAGCTTCTTATCTTCCGACTGTGGAAATGTATATACCTCGTATGTGTTTACACCAGCCTGTATATTCCTTATTTCCGTCTGTCTGCTGTTCACGGCTCCAGCTCCAGTAAAACCGCTAAGGGTAGACGAACCGCCTGTATAATAGAACTTCAGTTGCTTAACATTTTCAGGTATCTCGTCGGTTATTTCGAGACGGAACATGGCAGTAACTCTTTCCATTACCACATCTATATTGTTGCCGCCAGCCTGCAACTCAATCTCTTTATAATAATGGAAAGTATCCGATAGTTTGCCATCAAACGTAATCTTGTTTATATCTGTCGTTGTGGCATTCTTTTCGTTTGAATGGGCAACGACAACCAGATAGTATTTACCTTCAGCCAATTTTATTGTTACATCAGCAAAATCGGCATCTGTAGATTTCTTATTTACCGAGTATACTCTTTGACCTTCTTCGTTGTAAAGAGATATAGTAAGTTTTGTACATACATTGCCTATTGGCTCTATGGCTCGTGTGCCCTTAGCGTTAGCATCCTGATAGTTTGCATCTGCTATTCCGCCTATGTGTATAGAAAGGCTTGCATTGCCTGAAGAAGAAGGTTGAGATGTTGGTGGTTCTTTGCTTAGTAGTTCGTCGAGCGATACTTTTTCGCATGAAGCCAAAGCCATAGATAAAGCTAAAAGACCTATTAGTTTTATGTGTTTCATTATATAAGTTTGTGTGTTAGTTTTTAGTGTTATTATCGCACCAAAGTTACAACTAATAATTGAATATATCCCTATTTGTTGAGAGTTTTTTCTCTATTCTCATGTAAAAAACTATTTTTTTCCTGACTTCGTCATCGTGTCACCCAAAAATCTTCGTCAAAGAGTTTAGCTATTTTCTGATGTCTTGCCATCAGCATTGTTTGTGTGTAAACTTCCTTGTTCAGAGGTAGCTTAATTTGTATGGTTGTGATGGTCTTAGCCAATGCCAGCACCTTGTCTACGCTCATCTTAATCTCTGAGACTTTCAGCATACATCCGTATTGGTGGTAACTACTCAGCACCCATAGAGGTGCTGAGTAGTTACTTGTTTAATTAAACAGCCTTTAGTCTTACCACCATTGTGGCTGTATACCATTTACCATCTTTCTGATATTGTATAGCCTGACGGATGGTATAGGTTTTACCCTTTTGTAGACGTGAAGGATACTGCCCTACATAGCAGCCATACTGGTCTGGATAGAATTCGGCAAAGACGCATGCATTGCTATCATATCCGCATACGTTGCCTGTAGATGTAAACCAATGACCGTAGCATGTATTTGATGAGGTGCTGGTGGTAGTGCCAGTATACACACTTCCGCTGGCATTGATACCTACGAAGCGAGGATTTGATGATGCCAAACGACCTACGCTCTGCATTTCCTTGGTGCTCAATCCTAAAGCCTGTGATACAGCTGCCATATCGTATTGCACACGTGTGCTTGAATAACTATTGCTTACAGCAAGCTCTGCGTCTATATATATAGTGGTGTCACGACGTTCGTAGTCGGCAGGATATTCGCTGAAATTACCATAAACGTCAGTATTCTCAAACTTCACCTGATATGGCCATTGCTCATCGTTATCAGCTTTGTCGTCCCAAGGGTGGCGCCAATGTTCTGTAGGAGCTCCCATCACTACGAAGAATAGTTTTTTGCAATCTTCTGGAATTGTGAGCGAAGCTGTGCCTTCCTTGTCGCTTTCTATCTTGCCGTATGTTCTGGTGCCATTGGCAGAATATGCCACGAAGCCGTATCTCCAACCTGCCTTGTCTATGTTGATAGCTCTATAGCCTTTAGCTCCTGCTATGCCCTTGAAATATGCCTTTACAATGGTGCCTGGAGCAGTTGTGTTAAGGTTGATGATAGAGTATCCGTAGTTTTGTGGACAATATGCTGAGTCTACCTCCCATGTACCCTCGTTGCTTGCTGCAAGATGTAGATGAGATACATGCTGACCGATGCGATGTTTAGCTTGGTCTCTAATGCCGTCGATATCCCATGTTGCCATTCGCATATATCCTTCCATCTGCTCATCGCAGAAGGCTGCTTGGTCGAGTTTGTTTAGTCGCTTGTAAGCCTCTACAGGGTCTTCAGGTTTCTTAGACTCTCTCCAAAGGCGACCAATAAAGTCGCTACCATGCTTCATACACCAGTAGTCCTGGATAAAGCAGTTCTGATATCTCCAATCTTCATGCAGAAGGTTAAGATGATGGAATTTCAAGTGTCCCTCGAAGTTTTCGCCATCGGTAAACTGCATGTTTGGATAGCATTTATAAGCCTGCCAGTTTGCGCAGCTCTCCCACCATCCGTTGCCACCAGAGGCATTGTCGCCATAGCCGTAGTTGAAGCCGTGGGATGTGCCAAGGTCGCACGATACAAGATACTGGAAGGTATGACCAATCTCGTGGGCCACAGTAGAACCGTTTCTTGAACTAATAGCCCATGGGTTTACATGCAACATACCAACCTTCTGGTCTACACCAGAGCCGTTTGCTACCCAGTCTTTGGTGTATTTCACAAACATCTCTATCTTGTATTTGTCAGTTGTCGACTTACCAGGATTTATAAATCCTAATTCCACATATTTGTTCCAATACTTTTCGCCATCGGCAAGCATTGTCTTAGGATTGAATGCGTATCCCGATGCAGCCTTTGTAGGGTCGTTGCCGAATTCCTTTTCCCAGAACACCACGAAATGTTCGCTTTCCATAGAGCGCTTGAAGCACCATTGCGAATTCTCGTTGTTGAAGTCTACAGAACCATAAGTAGAAGGTTTGCAGAGTATTCGTCCAGGATTCTCAAACATTATGTCGCCTGTCTGATTGTTACCAAGCAATGTGCTAATGCGATATTCATAATATCCCTTTGATATACTTGAGTTGTATATCTTTAGTATAGGGTCTTGTGAATATTTAGAGCTGCTAATGCAGAATTCTACGGAGTCAACTTTAGCATTTAGTTGGAATGCTTTATTTTCTGTAAATCTGTTGTCGTATCTCACCCATAATGTGTCTTGTGCCCTTGTCGACAAGAATGATAATATGGCGAGAATAGATGTAATAATAGCTGTTTTCATATGTTGGATAGATTGTAGGTTATTTCACAATATGTTTTTTGCCATTAACGATGTATATACCTTTAGGAAGATCTGAGAGAGAAGAAGAATTATGCTTCACAATCTGACCATTGATGCTATATACATTATTGTTTTGTGGCTTAGCTTGGTCGGCATTTATATCTGTGATGGCACTTACCATAGTTTTCTCTATTCTGAAAGACTGAATGTCGGATATGGCATACAACTTTCCATTAATAGAAAATTCTTTCGACTTGGTGTAATACTTCGGACCTGTTACAACATCAGGCTTCACAAGTACTACGCTTTGTTTTGCCCCATTCTTTGCAACTACAGTCATTTGATATGCCTCCACCTGCTCGTTGTCGGCAAAGCTTGGAGCGTGAGATAAAGCCAAAGCAGCAATAGCTATGGCTGCAATCTGTGAGTAATGATTAGGTCTTTTCATGTTGGTTTTAAGTTATTCGATTCTATATGCAAAGGTAAGTGCTCTTTTATAATAGATGGTATACAAATCGTTTATTAATGGTTCACAATATGATAAAAAGTATGTTGGAAATCTAAAACGCTTGTTTTTTGTCATATTTATACTATATTTGCAAAAAATATAAAACCTAAATAACTTATTCAAAACTTTACTTATGTACTTAAAATCTTTATTCATTACTGTCGTAGTTTGTTCTGCTACTATGGTAAATGCTCAAACCTGCAACATCACAGAAGAAGGCATAAAAATGCCCCTAAAAAAGTAATACGTATTACTTTGCAAAGTATCACGTATTACTTTGCAAAGTATTATAGGATACTTTTTTTGATGGGGTATTTATTTTTTATAGCATCTCACATAGTCAATCTCGTATCGCATAGGTAGCGAGGCATCGTCGATGGTTCCACCGTTGTCGCCACCCATAGCTACATTGAGGAGTATGTATTGAGGCATGTTGAATGGATTCTCATAGTTGCCGATACTACCATTCTTCACGTCCTTCATCTTTATCTCGTTGAGCAGTTCGTCGTCGAGATACAGGCGTATAGCCTCTTTGTCCCAATCCATTCGCCAAATATGGAATTTGCTTGCCCATAGTGGGTCTTTCTCTAAGAAATGGGTGAATGGTGTGCGTGTGCTATTCCAAACGGCATTATAGTGAATATCGTTGCCCCAAGCGGCATTGGCAAGAATATGTGGCTTGTCGTTGATGCGATAATATTCCATGATGTCAATCTCGCCACACGATGGCCATTCTATGCCTTCGCCTAATGTCCAAATAGCAGGCCAAGCACCTCCTGTTACAGGTATGCGTGCTCTAACCTCAAGTCGACCGTATAGGAAATTGAATTTACCCTGTGTGGTTATACACGACGATGTGTACTTTATGGAGTCGCGAGAAGTACGCCAATCGTTGCCATCTTTGCGATAGAGTGGGTTAGGGCGCTTCTCAGTTCTGCCCTCTATTATCAGCAATCCGCGTTCGCACCAAGCGTTATCTGCCTGATACCATTGGTCTTCATGGTTGCGCACAAAACCATTCTCGTAGTTCCATATTTTCTCGTTTAGTTTGCCGTCTTCATTAAATTCGTCGTGCCAAACGAGTTGCCAATTACTTTTCTGTGCTGAGGCTCCTATTGATGCGAGCGTAGCTAATGCGAATAGCGTAGTTTTGATGATGTTCATGTTTATATGTACTATATTTGGTGAAATATCTATTATTTCTATTGTGATAGTGCAAAGATAGTACAAACAGCTGAGATATGAAAGTAAAAAGCTACCGCCTTTTACTTTTCATATTCTCTATGCTTTCTTTTTAGGCATATGGCTCCAACGCCAACTGAGATGGAGCATCAGATAGGAAGGGATGCTCTTGCGCCAACTCTCTATACGGCATTGACTGTTGAGCGTGTACTCCGTGCTACTAAGCTGATGGAATATATCGAAGGCTTCGAGGCGGGCTGTGAGCGATTCTTTTAGGAAAGAACGTGAGAGGGAGGCATTGCAGACAAAATCGTCGGTATTCATCGTAGAGCTGTAGTAGCCACGGCGACTATACATTTTGGCGTCGGCTGCCAGTTGTAGCTTCCACGGCAAGCGGCAGTTGAGGGCAAAGCCGTAGTTGTACTCAAAGATGTTGAGTGTGGTGAAGTTCGCACGGTCGCTTGTGCTATGGCGATAGGCGAAATCGCCTGTGGCTGATAGGTCGAAGCGATTTATGCGATAGGTGAAGCGAAGATTCTCTGTATTGTAGAATGTGTGTACTGTGGAGCGGGGAGCGCTTTTCAGTATGGTTTTTGGCGACAGATTGTTTGGCTCTGAGTATTGTACCACATCGAAATCGTTGTTTTCCTCATAGCTGATGCGCGAATGGGCATCGAGTGTGAGTCGCTTCTTTGCGTCGAGCGGGCGGTTGAAGTGGGCCTCCTGGTTGAGGCTCCACGACGGTCTACTCACGTTGTCGAGCATCTGCGTGAAGGCTCCCGTTGTGGTGTTGTAGCCCTGGCGCATGCCCATCTTGTTGAGGGTGATGGAGGCGCGGCCGTTGAGCGTGAGGTTCTGCTGGCGCTCGGGCACGGTGGTGCGCAGCGTCCACAAGAGGTGGTGGTTACGGCTATGGTCGAGATGTGGATTGTGCAGGGTGATGAGCAGCGGGTCGACGGTGGAATAGATGGGAATGCGTTCGCGCACATGATTGACGAAGCTCACACTCGTCATGAGCCTCACCTCGTAGCCATGCCGCGCGGTGTTGCGCACGAAGTTGGCGTTGTAAGTCACAGAGCGGTCGGTGTAGCGGGCTATGGTGTCGAGCTGAGCGTGGTGGTAGTCGATGCGGTCGCTTTTCAGCATGCCGCTCACGCTCATGTTGAACCACGTGTAGCGGTCGCCCTCTTGCTTGCTGTAATAGGTTCGCAGGGTGAGGATGCCATTGCGCATGAGCGTGTTGTAGCGCTGCGTGTTGGCGGGGTCGGCGTGCATCAGTCCCAGGCTGTCGGCAAGCGCGTGTTGCTGATCCGTCCTGCGGAAGGCCTGGGCCGCCATGGCGCTGAGCTGATAGTTCCAATTGTTCAGGGCGTGAATGGTGTAAGCGGCCTGGGCGTTCAGCTGATACTGGTTGGCTGGGCTGGTGCGCTCCCTACGCCCCACAAGCACCTTGCGCTGCCAGTGCGGATAGTGGTAGAGGGTGCTCGTGAGCTCCTCGCCGCCTCTCTCACGGGTGTAGGTGGCCATGAGGTTCAACTCCAAGTCGTCGCCCCACGGCATGCGGTAGTTAAGGATGTTCGTAGCCCCCATCTTCCAGGTGTAGGGCTGCGAGGCGCTGGTGTTGCCGCGTGTGAGGTTGAGCGTGTCTGTGTTCTGCCATTGCGCTGTTTCGGTGTGGTTGTCGCTTTCCGAACGTCCCCATTGCACCCACTGTTCAAGGGTGAGCTTGAGGGGCGAGAACATGTTTTTCCAACGGAACCGATGGGTAACGTCGCCTCCCTTCACCTTGTTGCCACCCCACTCGAGGCTGTTAGAAAACAGACTGCCTCCAGAAGCAAACGTTTCACGTAGTTCGGTTGCGTTCCATTGCTTGCGGTTGTATTCCAGGTTGGCGGTTATGTTTTCGTCCCACCGTTTCTTCTTGTCGTCGATATTGAGGTCGAAGCCAGCGTTTACCGTCTTGTTCATACCGTTGCCAAGCGCCTTGTCGGGCGTCCACTCGCCATTTTGTCCAGGGCGTCGTGTCTCGTTCACGTTGTTGGTGTTGACGAAGGCAGAGATGCGCGAAGCATCGGTGAAGCGCAGACCAAAGAGTCTGCCTGTGTAACGATCCTTGGTGCCACTTGCTGCTTCTGCATTTGCCATATAGCCTTGGTTGTACTCGCGTTTCAGGTGTACATCCATCACGAAGTTTTTCTTCTCCACTTCACGTCCAAGCCATTCACTTTTCTCGGTCGATTTGCGATACACCTTCACGTTTTCCACGGCATACATCGGCAGGTTCTCAAGCATAACCTTGTTCTTACCCTTGAAGAAATCCTTACCGTTAAGCGTTAGAAAGTCCACCTTCTCACCATTGACAAGTATAGTGCCGTCGTCTTTCAGCTCTACGCCTGGCATTTGACGTATGAGGGCATCCAGCATTGAGCCTTTGGGCAATTGGAATGCCGACGCATTGTAAACGATGGTATCATTCTTATATACCATTTTGATGCGAGTGCCTTTTACCACTACCTCGCCCAACTGATGTGTGGCAGCAATGTCGGTAGTTGTATTTTTCTTCCTGTTCATGTAATGCCATGGAGCATCAAAGAATGTGTTGCGACCAGGCTTTTTCACTTCGTAGTTAACAAAACATGGGTCGTAGTCGGGATGCGTCACTTTGATGATGTACTGTTGTGGCTTGCGAGGAATTGAGAAGCAGTAGTTGGCATCGGTGCCATAGTAGCCGCCTGTATAATAGCCACAGGTTACAGAGTCGACAATGGTACTGTCAGCAAGCATCAGGGTGGCTTTTGCACCACTAATGGCGTGGTGGGTGACGTGGTCATACACATGTCCCCAGAGGTTGATCTTCCGTTTTTGGGCAGACACAGTGAGGGCTGTACTGACCATTATGGCCAGTAGAAATAGTTTTTGTTTCATAAGATGTTAGGAGTAGATTACTTTTTCGACTTAAACCAATCGTGGCTATATTGTGGAATGCAAATCTGGTACGCGTTTAATCCGTCGGCGCGCACCACGACAAGCTGACCATCGGGATAATAATAGACGATTAGACCATGAAGGCGTAATAACATATCGCGCCACGACAATATGAGGAACTTGCAGTCTTTATCATCTGTCGTTATTGGTTGTGCATTATCTTTGCAAGCATCCAACAACTGCTGAAGCAAAGCTGCATGGTCTTTTTTAGAATAGTGGGTGCGTAAGACTGTGGCGTGAGTTGGGCAACTGCCGTTAATTCCATCCCACCAGACATGACCTTCTTTGTCGCTGCTATAAAATGTAGTGTCAATAACTTCTGTGTCTTTTCTCTTCTGAATTGCAGTCAGTAAGGAGTCTACCTTCTTTTCGAATTCTTCAGAGGCGAAAGGGATTCCTTGGCGAGTAGGCTGTTTTCCCTGCAGATGTTCTATGAGTTCTTTCGCATCTGGTATCACGGCACATTGCTCCCACTTTGGTACTTTTACGCGTATTACACAAAGACAATTCTGGTAATAGACTACATGAAAGAAGTAGAAAGAACCTCCTGTGCGGAAAGTGGCTGTTACATAGTTCGACCACGCCATTCCATTCTCATAGTTTTGGGTATTGAAAAGAGTGAAATTGCGATTGCCCATTAGAGCATAAAACACTCTTGACCAAGCAAAGAACTCTGTCTTTTCTACGTTTGGTAGTAGTACGATGTGGGCAGGTGTGCGGCTGGCCTCTCCTTTTTTGCCCATCCACCAGTCGGGCTTGTCGCCCTCATGGTATTGGAACACGGTGTCGATCACCGAGACGTTGCTGTGCTGTTCCATCTCACTGAGCTTTCTGAATATGGGCGCCACGCTCTCGGCTGGCAAATCCTCGTAATCGAAGCGGATGCCCTGGTTGCGCGAGTTGTCGGTGGCAATATTTATGCTCTGCGGACTATTAACGCCATACTTGAAACTCATGTTGATGCGATCATAGTCCATAAGGAAATAGGCCGACGTGTCGCCTTGCTCCGGATGGAGGCGCATGGCTATGCGGCCCTTGAACAGCTCGTCGGCCTGCTCGTCGGTCATCATGCGCTTGTGGGGCAGCCGTTTCAGCAGGGGCTGAATGCTGTCTAAGAGCGTTGCGGTGGCACGCATGTTCTTGTTGTCGACACCGTAACGGCTCCACATTGAGCGGTTGCGACCGCATACAGCATCAGTCACATATCCCCACGCACAATGCTTATTTAGATATGCAGCAATGTTTTCTACAGTCTTGTCAGTTTTACTTTGTGCCGCCATGCAAAATGGAATGACGATGCAAAGAATAAGAATAAGTTGTCGTTTCATATCCATTGTTGTTTTTACATGTTTTCAAATTCATTTACCATAGCCATCATTTCTGCCTCCATATTCTGCAATTCGCTATCTATACAGATATCTTTCTGCAATTCTTGGGTTTCAGAAGGTGTTTGCTCTTCTATAGTCTTCTTTGCTACTACCGGTCTATTGATCTTTCTTATCCGCTTTTTCGTATTGTTAGAGTGAGAAACTTGTGCCATCTGAACGCAAGTTTCTGCTTGAGGCTCAGGTTGCGTAGTAATGGTTTTAGGGGTTGGACTTACTGCAACTGTAATAGGTTTGGTAGGATCAATGCTACTATTTTCTTTGTTCATGAATAGCATGCCCGCTCCCATTACCATAACGACTACAGCCGCGGCAGCACTCCATCTTAGCATCATGTTTTTGTGAAGTGGTACAAGCTTAGGCTTGTGTGCTACAGACTTAGGCTTACCTTGTCTAAGACCCCTGAACAGGATGGAGAAGTTTCGCCATTCTGCAGGGATATCCCTATGCGTGCAGAAATAATCTGCAAGCAGGGCTTCCTCGTCTTGCGTTGTCTCTGCAGCCATGTAGCTGTCGAGCAACTTCTGTATGTATTCTTTCTCCATATTCATGATATTCTATTTATTATTTGAAGTAATCTTGCGCGGGCTTTAAACATCAGACCTCGACAGGACGATTCTGTAGTTCCAAGCACCAGGGCAATCTCAGCAAAACTCATCTTTTCGTATTCTCGCATCTCTACAATCTTTCGCCAGTTGTAAGGTAACTGACTAATGGCGCGATGAACGATGTCGCCTGTTTCTTTGTCTTCCACATATTGATGAGGGGTGAATGGTTCGGGAATGTCGGATATGTCGAACGAGTCGTCATCGTCTTTCTCCTTGCGATGGAAGATTCGCATAATGGGATGTCGGCGCCGCTGGCGTAAAACGTTCAGCGAAAGGTTCTTTGCCATCACGTTTGCCAAGTGTTTCACCTTCTCTGTATCATCGTGCAATTCTTCATGCCTTTCCCATAGTTTCATCAGTACCTCTCCTGCCACATCCTCCGCAGCGTCATGGTCGTCAAGTAGCGTCAATGCCTTTGCTACGACTATTTGCCGTAGCTCTGCAACCAACGATATGTATTTTTGACGTTCCATACTTATATTACACCAAACCTACTTGAAACGCTACGCTATAATCCACATTTTTTTTCATTTTCTATGTGCGTTTCGCTAAGGTTTCGAAAAAAGGTCGCTTGAAACCTTTCAAACGACCTTATATATTATAGTCTGAAGTTTCGCATGTACGGAAGTTATAGTAGTTAAAGAAGTTATCACTCCCTT
>ERZ1034897.89-NODE-89-length-51753-cov-5.294460_pt1 | contig 51753 bp, 44 predicted proteins | sample MGYA00520629_ERZ1034897 | MGnify/ENA primary metagenome ERZ1034897 (study PRJEB33766, sample SAMN09781789) | gut metagenome | biome: gut microbiome | host: Homo sapiens | place: Madagascar | study: EMG produced TPA metagenomics assembly of the PRJNA485056 data set...
AATAGGCCCTTATAGGGCCAGATCAAACCACCCGTTCAACGGGTGGTTTTGATTATGTCTGTGTATTTTTTGCATATTGCGCCGAAAGAGGCAAGTTTTTATAATGAATGAAGAAGGTAAAAGGGAGGACATATTCATGAACAATAAAACGAATTTTCTCCTGCTAGGACTGTTTTCACTGCTTTTGGGCGCATTGTCCGGTGTTGTATTGTGGGCGGTACTGCAGGTGATGAATGGCGGCATTGCTCTGCTTTGGGAAGTGGTGCCGTCCTACCTGGACTTGGGCGACAGCATTTTTTATCCGCTCTTGGTGTGCATGGTTGGCGGCGTGCTGATTGGCTTTATTCAGAAGCGCTATGGAGCGATCCCGGAAACCATGCATCAGGTTATGGCGACCGTCAAAGCCGAAGGCGGCTACGCAGGCAAACGGGTCTGGGTGTTGATTGTGGCGCTGCTGCTGCCGATAATTTTTGGTGGCGCTATCGGGCCGGAAGCCGGTCTGTCTGGTGTAATCGCAGCGCTTTGGACTTTTGTCAGCCGCAATATCAACATCCGCGGTCTGCAATTGGAGGCCATGGCAGAAACGGGGATTGTTGCAACCTTAGGCGCCATTTTCGGAGCGCCGCTTTTTGGGATTGCAGAAGCGGTGGAACCGGACGATGCCAGCGAGCATTATCGCGACAAGCTGCTCTCCAAGAAGGCGCGCATTTACCTCTATGGCCTTGGGGTCATCGGTATTTTTGCAGGCATGAAGCTGCTTGCGCCGCTGGGCAGCACCAGTGAGGGGCTGCCACGCTTCTCTCGCTATCATGCCATCGGCTGGAGCCAATGGAAGTGGGCCGTGGCATTGATTTTGCTGGGGATGCTGATGGCCCTGCTTTACGCTGCTTTCAATGGCCTCAGTGAGAAACTGGCGGTGCTGCTTGAGGGCCGCGCCATTTTGGCTGCCGTGCTGGCCGGTGCGCTGCTGGGACTGGTGGGCTTTTTTTTGCCGGAAACAATGTTTTCCGGAGAAACCGGGCTGCATTCATTGCTTGGTGAATGGCGCAGCTACACCGCCGGGGCACTGCTGCTGATCGCCGTGCTCAAGGGGCTGTTGTCCACCCTTTGCATTAATCTTGGCTGGCGCGGCGGGAACATCTTTCCTATCATTTATATGGGCGCCGCAGCCGGGTATGCGTTTGCCTTGGCGGTGAACGCTGGCGGCTCTGCGCTGGACGGCAGCTTTGCGGTGGCACTGGTGCTCGCCGCCATGTACGGCTTCCTTTCGCAGAAACCGGTGACGGTTCTTGCGGTGCTCTTGCTCTGCTTTCCGGTGACGTACATTCTGCCGATTGCGGTGGCAGCATTCGTGTCTGCGAAACTCTCGCAATGGCTCAGTGGTTGGCGGAAAAAAACAGCGTGAGGAAATTCAACCTTGCTGCGGCATTTTTATAGCTGATAACGCTTGACGTCCAGTCGTGGCCGCGGTACAATGGGTAATCATAGAGAAATGCAATGACGAGGAGGACGCTTGCGTTCCCTGCTTTCCAGAGAGAACGGTCGTGGCTGAGAGCCGTTCAGCAGTTGCAGGCTGTCTACCACCTCTGAGCAGCGCCAGGAAAACTGGCGACGTGTGGCGCGCGTTATGCAGCTGAAAGTGGGCTGGCGATTTTGCCAGTCAATCTGGGTGGAACCACGGGAATGTTCGGCGCTCTCGTCCCTTTTGGGATGAGAGCGCCTTGTTTTTTTGTAAAGGAGATAATGAAAATGATCAAGATCACGTTACCAGATGGCGGCGTTCGCGAATACGATGCCAGCCAGATCACGCCAATGGAAATTGCCAAGAGTCTGTCGAACAGTCTGCCAAAGAAAGCCGTCGCTGCAAAGGTGGACGGCGAAGTGAAGGATCTTTCGACGGTGCTCGATCAGGACGCTGAGGTGGCGATCCTCACCTTTGACGACGAAGAAGGTAAGGAAGTTTTCCGTCATTCTTCCAGCCATGTGCTGGCGGAAGCGGTGCAGCGTCTCTGGCCAGGTACGAAGATCGCCATTGGGCCAGCGATCGAAAACGGTTTTTACTATGACTTTGACAGCGCGCACACGTTTGTGCCGGAAGATCTGGACAAGATCGAAAAGGAAATGAAGAAGATCGTCAAGGCTGGCGCTGTGTTTGAACGCAAGGAGCTGCCTCGCGAAGAAGCGATCAAATTCTTTGCCGACCGCGGCGAATCCTACAAGGTGGAGCTTATCGAAGATCTGCCGGAAGATGAAACGATCAGCCTCTATCAGGACGGCGAGTATGTGGATCTCTGCGCTGGCCCACATCTGCCAAAAACGAGCATGATCAAGGCGATCAAGCTCATGAGCATTGCCGGTGCATACTGGCGCGGTGATGAAAACAACAAAATGCTGCAGCGCATCTACGGCACGAGTTTCCCTAAGCAGGAAGCGCTGGATGAATACCTGCACCTGCTGGAAGAAGCGAAGCGCCGCGACCATCGCAAGCTGGGTAAGGAACTGGATCTCTTCTCCTTCGTGGAAGAAGCGCCAGGCTTCCCGATCTTCCATCCAAAAGGTATGATCCTGCGCAACGAGCTGGAAAAATTCTGGCGCGAAGAGCACGATAAGGCTGGCTACAGTGAGATCCGCACGCCGCTGATCATGAACCGCGCGCTGTGGGAACGCTCTGGCCACTGGGATCATTACCAGGAAAACATGTACTTCACGGAGATCGACGAAGCGCCATACGCCATCAAGCCAATGAACTGCCCGGGCGGCATTCTGCTCTACAACGAAAGTCTGCACAGCTATCGCGAACTGCCGCTGCGCTGGGCTGAGCTGGGGCTTGTTCACCGTCACGAGCTTTCTGGCGCGCTCCACGGGCTGATGCGCGTGCGCGCGTTCACGCAGGACGATGCCCACATCTACATGCGCGAAGACCAGATCATCGACGAGGTCATCGGCGTTATGAAGCTTGTGGACCGCATCTACAGCAAATTCGGCTTTGAATATCACGTCGAGCTGTCGACGCGTCCGGAAGATTCCATGGGCTCTGACGAGCTCTGGGAAAAAGCGACGGAAGGCTTGCGCATGGCGCTGGAAACGGTTGGCAAGGACTATATCGTCAACCCTGGCGACGGCGCCTTCTACGGTCCAAAGATCGACTTCCATCTCAAGGACTGCCTCGGTCGTACGTGGCAGTGCGGCACGATCCAGCTCGATTTCCAGATGCCGGAGAAATTTGACATGAGCTACATCGGCGAGGACGGCGAAAAGCATCGTCCGGTTATGGTCCATCGCACGGTGTTCGGCAGCATCGAGCGTTTCATCGGTATCCTCACGGAGCATTTCGGCGGCGCGTTCCCAACCTGGATGGCGCCTGTGCAGGCGATGATTATTCCGATCACGTCTGACAATGCTGTTTATGCCGACGAGCTCGCAGCAGCGCTTAAGGCTGACGGCGTGCGTGTGGAAGTGGATCACCGCAACGAAAAAATGGGCTACAAGATCCGCGAAGCCACGGTGCAGAAGATCCCATACATGCTTGTTGTTGGCGGCAAGGAAGCGGAAAATGGCACGGTTTCCCTGCGTTCCTACAAGAACGGCGACGAAGGCGTGAAGGATTTCGCTGAATTCCGCGCAAATCTGAAAGAAGAGATCGCAGAACGCCGCATGTAAGCGCGGCGGTTGCATAGAATACGAAAGGAGATGCCGCGGGTGTTTGGAAAAAAGAAAAATAAACGGACTGCTCCAGCCGCAGGCCAGCGCAGCCAGCGGACCACGGCGCGCAGCGATCAGCGGCAAGCTTCTGCTGGCAAGTCGCAACAACGCGCCAGCGCCGGGCAGCCTGCATCCCGCCCGCAGGCATCCCGTCCGTCGGCGGCAAGGGATGGTAGCCAGCGTGTTCAGCCGAGCACGCGCCCATCGTCCGCAGCGCGGCCACAAAGCGCGCAGCGCCCTGCTCAGGAGAAGCGTTCCGCGACAGGCGCGCGCACGTCGCAGCGTTCACCGCAGAGCACGCGCTCTGCTGGCGCGCGTCCGGCAGCGGGCAAACGTCCGCCGCAGCGGCGTAAACCGAAGCGCCGTCTGCGCTGGGGACGGATCCTCGCACTCCTGGTGGCGATCGCTCTTTGCGTGGCACTCGTCTTTGGGGTGCGCGCAGCGTTTTTCACACCGGAGGAAGGCGATGCGACTGTGGCGCAGTCGGTCAGCGAGCCGCTCGTCAGCGATGCCGACAAGGCTGGATTTGACGCGACGATCAACAGCGATTCCGCCATTCTCATCAATGCCGACAACGGCGATGTGCTCTACGAAAAGGACGCTGACACCCAGCGCGCGCCAGCGAGCCTGGTGAAGATGATGACCGCCTACGTCGCCATCCGCAACACCGACAACATCGATCGTGAGCTACAGATGCCGGAAGACGCCTACGACGGCCTCGAAGAAGAGAAAGCCTCGCAGAGCGGGTTGCAGAAGGACGAAACCGTCACCGTTCGCGATCTGCTCTACGCCACGCTGCTGAAATCCGGCGGCGACGCAGCCAATGCGCTGGCGCTGGCGACCAGCGGCAACATTGAGAGCTTTGTCGAGCTGATGAACGCAGAAGCGCAGGATCTCGGCCTGGACAGCACCGTGTTCACCAATCCGACAGGACTCGACGACGCCAAGCAGGTTTCGACCTGCCGCGACATGGCGCGCTTGCTCAAGGGCGCGCTCGGCAACACCACCTTCCGTGAAGTGTTCACGAGTCGTGAGTACACCACCACAGCGAACGAAACCCACGAAGAAGGGCTGACGCTCACCCACACCATGGATAAGGATCTCACCACCTTCCAGCGCTACTTCGACACTTCCGGCTATGAGATCGTCGGCGGCAAAACCGGCTACACCACGAATGCCGGCAACTGTCTCGCGAGTCTCGCTGAGAAGGAAGGCGAGCCAAATTACATCGTCGTCACCATGCACGCCACCGGCACTGGCGATCAGTACTACCAGGCTGTGCACGACGCCGTGACCCTCTACGGCGAAGCGTACGACAGATGATCGTGTGAAATTTTACAGCTCTGCTGCGAAAGCGGCGGGGCTGTTTTTCTTTACCAGTTTTTCACGCAAAAATAATTTGCAATCCGGCGTCTGTTATGTAACAATGAAGGAAAATGAAACGAAAAGGAGCATGAACCATGAAATTTTTTATCGATACCGCCAAGATCGAAGACATCAAGAAAGCCAACGACATGGGCGTGATCTGCGGCGTGACGACGAATCCGTCGTTGATTGCCAAGGAAGGCCGCGTGTTTGAAGAAGTCATCGCTGAGATCGCCGAGATCGTCGATGGACCGATCAGCGGCGAAGTTAAAGCGACGACCACCGACGCTGCAGGGATGATCGAAGAAGGCAAGGCCATCGCAGCCATCCATCCAAACATGGTCGTGAAGATCCCGATGACAGTGGAAGGCCTCAAAGCGGTGAAGCAGCTCACCGCTCTCGGCATCAAGACCAATGTGACCCTCGTATTTTCTGCCAACCAGGCGCTTTTGGCTGCGCGCGCCGGCGCCACCTATGTTTCGCCGTTCCTCGGCCGTCTCGACGACATCTCCACCCGCGGCACCGATCTCATCGCTGAGATCGTGACGATCTTCGAAGCCGCCGGCGACATTGACACGCAGATCATCGCCGCCAGCATTCGCCATCCAATGCACGTCACCGAGTGCGCCCTTGCCGGTGCCCACATCGCCACCGTGCCTTACAAGGTCATCGAACAGATGGTGAACCATCCGCTGACCACCGCCGGCATCGAGAAATTCCGTCTCGACTACGAAGCCGTCTTCGGCAAAGCGTGATGGACGAGAGCTACTGCACAACACGCCAGTTCGCCAAGCGTGACCGTGATTATGTCAAGCACTGCGGCCCCACAGCGATCACCAATCTCGTGCTCGCGCTGAGCGGAGATCCCGCGCTGGAGTCTGCACGGGTATTTGACCAGGTTGCCGCCATCGGTCGGCGGCTCGGCGTTTACTGGAACATGCGCGCGACCAAACATTTCGGCGGCACCAGCGACGCCCTCGCCGGGCTCTACATTCGCCAGGCGCTGGCGCATTTTGGCGTCGCTGCCCGCGTGCGCTTCGGCGGACCGGCGACAGCCGCCCGCGTGCGGCAAGCGCTCGCAGAAGGCAGCATCGTTTATCTTGAGATGCATCTGCATCCAAAATATCATAACCACCACCTGCTCATCTACGGCGCCGATCGCCAGGGTCTCCGCGTCGCCGACGGCTGGCAGCAGGAGCCGGTGTATCTGAGCGACCGCGACCTGCGGCGTTGCATGTTCTTTAGTATTATAAATTCGTGAGGCGTCCTCACATTGCATAATTTTTACACGCTTGTTTTCAGCAACAAGCGTGTTTTTTATGGCGCGCGTTGAGAACGAGCGAGGCTGGCGCATGCTCCTCCCAATGGTTCATACTTTGGAACGATTTACAATGCAGAAGTCCCTTGTTAAAATTATTATAGTTATAGAAGAACGAACTGTTAAAAAGGAGGTGTCTCATGGAACCGATTCTTTTTCTAAAACCCGCCTTGGCTGCTCAGTTCCGCAGTGCACAGGAACAGTACCGCGTTATTTTTTTCAGCGCTCCCTGTGGATTTGGCAAAACGACGGCGGCGCAGCTGCTGCTGTCTGGCAAGAAAACACTGTGGCTGAATGCGGAGGACCCTGCGCTGCGACTGGATGTCGAGAACGATTCCTGGGATGCTTTGGTGCTGGACAATTTCAGCGAGCTGTCGGTGGACATGCAGCAGCCCCTCTGTGATTTGATACGCAGCACGGTTGGCCGTCCGATTGTCTGCCTCTCGCGCGGCAAGGTGCCAAGCTGGCTGCTGCCTTTTCAGGTCAGCGGGATTATGATGGTGCTGGACCAAAATGCGCTGGCTTTCGACAGGCAGTCGGTGGGACAGTTGCTGGAGCGCCATGGACTGAAAGTGAACGACCTGATGCTGACGGCCATTTACAAAGAGAGCCGCGGTTATCCGCTGGCCCTGTCCATTTTGGCGCGGCACATGGTGAATGGCGAGAGCTTCGACGCGACGATCGCCGATCAGATTCGGCAGGAAATCTTCCTTTATTATGAAGAAGAGGTTTTCAACCGTTTTGATTTGACCACGCGGCGTCTCTTGCTGGAGCTGGCGCCTTTTGATCAGTTCAGCCTGTCGCTGGCGCACATGGTCAGCGGCGACAGCAACGTCGGCGAAACGTTTGGCCGTCTGCAGCGCGAGACAACCATGATGATTCAAGACAGCCTGGATGTGTTTCATTTCTGGCCGATTTTCCGTCTCTTTCTGCGCTGGGAACTGCGGCAGAAATACAGCGACGAGCAGTGCCGCGCCATCTACAATCGCGGCGGCCTCTATTATGAGCTGAAGGAGGACTACGGCCGCGCTTTGCAGTGCTACGCCAAGAGCGGCGATCACAGCAAGGTGTCCGAGTTGTTGGAAAAGAACGCCATGCTTCATCCGGGGATGGGTCATTACTATGAAATGGAGCGCTATTATCGCGACCTGCCGGAAAACGAGATATTGAACTCGCCGGCACTGATGCAGAGCATGAGCATGCTGGAGGCCATCAATATGGACTACGAGGCGTCCGAGCGCTGGTACCAGGCTTTGCAGGAATTTGCCGACTGCCGCAGCAAAAACGATGCTGCCGGCCGCGAAGCACGAGGGCGGCTGGCCTGGCTGGAAATTGGGCTGCCGCAGCGCAGCACGGTTAGCTTGCTGAAAACGATACCGGCGGTTTTTCGCCTGATTGCCAATCGTGAAATTGAGCTGCCGCCATTCTCGGTGACCAGTGCGCTGCCGAGCATCATGAACGGCGGCAAGGATTTCTCGGACTGGAGTAAGAAGGACGATCTGCTGTATAAAACCCTGCGCCTTCCTGTTGAAGCCGTGCTGGGAAAAGATGGTATCGGGCTGCCGGATTTGGCCGTTGCAGAAAGCAAGTTTGAAAAAGGCGAGGACATTACAGCGCGCATGTTCAGCATCATGGCGCATCTGAATGAAATCCAGCACAAGGGCACGGCCGACATCGAATTTGCCATGGCTGGCTTGCTGGTGCGTTCGCAGGTTGCTGCTGGACACGCCTATGATGCAGCTGAAACGCTGACGACGCTGCGCGAACAGTTTGTTGCGCGTGGCCGGGAGCGCTTCCTGCCGAATCTGGACGCACTGCGCTGCCGGGTCGACCTGCGGCTGCGGGACGACGACGCGGTGGAGCAGTGGTATCGCGAAAAAGCGCCAAAAGACTGCCTGCATTTTCAGGTGATGAAGCGCTATCAGTATTTCACGCAGGCCATGGTGGAGCTTTCCCGCGGCGAAGCCCGAAAGGCGCTGCTGACCCTGGCGCCGCTGCAATACTACTGCCGCGTCTGCAGCCGTCACATCGACGGCATTCATCTCAACGTGCTGACGGCCATTGCGCAGTACCGCCTGCGCGACGACACCTGGCAGGAGACGCTGCGTGCGGCTCTGGATGAGGCCTACGAATACAGCTTTGTGCGCACCATCAGCGTTTACGGCGTGGCGGTGCTGCCGCTTTTGGAAGCGTGCGGCTGGGAAAAAGAGTCGGCCTTTCTGAATGTGCTGATCGACGACGCCCGCGATCAGGCGGCGGCTTATCCGGATTTTCTGGAACCGCACCTTGACATGACGGCGCCGCTGTCGAACACCGAACTGCAGGTGCTGCGGCTGATCTGTGCCGATAAGAGCAACGCTGAAATCGGCGCCATTCTTGGAATTCGCCTGGCGACGGTCAAGACCCACGTCAGCCATATTTTACAGAAACTTGGCGTTAAACGCCGCAGCGAAGCCAAAACCATGGCTGAAAAGCTGCATCTGTTATAGCTTTTCAGGCGCAGGCCATGAATGGTCATGCGTCGTGCGCTTTGAAAATAATCGTTCTGCGGAAATTGTGACTTTACTCTTTGCAGAGAGCGGCGGCTTCCCGCAGGAACGATAAAAAGGAGCAATAAAGGAGGAAGACGAATGAAAAAGAGAAAATTTCTCAGCGCCGTATTGATCGGCGCACTGATGATCAGCACAGTGCCGTTTGCGGCCTTTGCTGAAGACAACGAGCCAATCCCGGATGTCATGGTAGAAGATGGCGTCACCTATTTTGATGCGGGCAGTGAGCATTTTGAAGACAGCACCCGCCTGTTCATTCAGGATTTGCTGAGCGCAAAAAACAGCAACATTGACGACACCTCAACGGCAGCGCTTTGGCAGAAGCTTGGCTATGCGATTCAGGATGACTATGGTGCTGGAACGGACGACGGCAAGTTCAAAACCCAGTTTGACAATGTTCTTGATGATGTTCTGGCAATCGGTTTAGGCAATACTGATGCAAAAGAACAATCCGTCAGTGATGGCGACAACACCTACGCTGTTCATTCATCGGGACTGAATATATCTGACTCGATGGCCGATGCCGGCACGGATATAGAAAAACAGATCTTCAACTGGTACCGTTCTGCAGGCGGCGGCCGTAACGCTATGTATGGCGACGATGGAGAGGAAGAGAACGTGGCCGTTAAACAGAATGCCACCCTGGCAAACTCTGGCAATAAGGATGATGTGTTCTGGATGCTGACTGGTGCATTCAAAACAAGCGGCACCAACAAGAAGGGACATTATCAGGCGCTTGGCGTGATCTTCAGCAACTTCACCATAACAGCAGTGCTGCCTGAATATACGGATGATTATTATCAAACCACTGAGACGGAACCAACCACCAATGGCAAGAGCATGCTTTCCGACGTGAAGAACGAAACCGCTGCATCGGTTACCGGTATGCAGAGCCTGGCCCAGACCAACACGACGACGGTGACGAGCACTGTCAACGGCAGCGAAAACTATGGTTTGTCCAGTGCGATTACCGGAGGATTCAGCGGTAAAGGGATGAGTATTTCTGGAACCATCAGTGTTAATCAGAGTTTTACAGAGGGCTGGACAGAATCAGAAGCCACCACTGTGACGGACACGAAAACCTATCAGGTTACTGTGACGATGCCGGCCTACACCAACGTGCTGCTCAATCAGTATGAAAGCAAAACAACCACGACCACAAGCTACGAATGCCCATGTGCGTTGAACTTCAACGTCACCTTTGTGGAATATACCCTCGACCCAAGTGACAACAACGCTCCATGCCGCACTCAGATCCTTGGCATGTTTGAAAGCAGTGCACGCAGCGACCTTTATCAGCGTGCCATTGTTGAAAAGAGCATTGTGGACGCGGATCGCATCAACTGGAACAACTTGCTCAAAAACCACTCTGGCCTTGAAGATCAGGTGAAGCTGGCAGCGACGACTGCACCAATGGCTGGCGCTGGCGCAACCTTTGTGGTTGAAGAAGATTCGCTGACCAATGAAGTGGCTGGCCTGACGCCAATCTATCCACTGGCGCGCGTGGCCATGGTCAACCAGATGAACTACATGACCCTGTATCCAGATACCGTTTTCTATGTCAACAGCATCGGTCTGGAAGGGTACAACAGCCAGAACGGGGCGTACTACGGATTTAACAAGCTCAATGGCCACTGGATTCTGCTCGACGAAAATGGCAACGAGCTGACGGATGATTCCATTGCGTCGCTCAAGTATGATCCTGTCAGCGGATACACACGCCTCGTTGCAGGTGAAGAAAGCGGTAAGGTTTATCTCAAATATCTGATCAACGAAGACTGCTACACTTCTTCTTCGACCAGCGGTCACTTTACCACCAACGACGAGCTGAGCAAGACTGCTATTGTAGAAGTCACCGTTATTGGCAACGACCACTTCAGTGAAGGCCGCGTTCTGGTTGACGGCGAATTGGAAGGCATCGTTGGCGATGATCCAATCTCCATCGACGATTACCTGAATGTCACCGTGGAAGATGCCACCGGCAAGGAAGTTAGCCATGCCGTTGAATGGGAAGCCCGTGAGCTGAATGGCATCACCGTCGATGGCAGTATGATTTCCTTCAGCGAACCAGGCACCTATCATGTCCGTGCCGTTTGTGACGAAGTGTACTCTGACTGGGTAGAAGTGACGGCACTGCCTGCACGCACTCTCGACAGCGTACAGATTCCAGATTCTCTGGAAATGGCTGAAAATGAACACGATCTGTCTACCGTTCCTGTCTCCCTGACCGACCAGTATGGCGATGCTTACGAAAGCGATGCTGATGTGGTTTGGACCTGCACCACTGAAGGCGGCGAAATTGATGGCAATACTTTCAGTGCTGAAAACGCAGGCACCTATACCCTGACGGCTGCTGTTGACGGCATTACTTCCAATGAGATGACCGTGGAAGTGCTTAGTGATGTCGATGCCATGATCGACTGGGGCTATGACAACGGCATCATCATCGATGAGACCCTCGAAGCTTTCAATGGCAGCGACACCTGCACCCGCGCTGAAGCGATGACCTTCCTCTGGCGCATGGCTGGCGAACCGGAGCCAGCAAGCACCGATCTCGCATTCACCGATGTGAAGGACGGCGACTGGTATCAGACAGCCGTGGCCTGGGCGGTAGAAAATGGCATCACCAGTGGCACCAGCGCCACCACCTTCAGTCCAGATAAAGTTTGCAGCCGCGCAGAAATTGTTACCTTCCTGTGGAATGCTCAGGGCTCTCCACAGACACTGAGCTTCAAGACCTTTGGCGATGTGTCTGCCGATGACTGGTATGCAGATTCTGTACGTTGGGCGCAAACCTATGAGATCACCTATGGCACTGGTGAAAATTCCTTCTCGCCAAATCTGGAATGCACCAGACTGCAAATTCTGGCCATGCTTTACAGAACCAGACAAATTGCTAAATTCTAATGTTTGCAGGAGGGGATGAAGCAGCACGCTTCATCCCCTTTTTAAGTGGTCGCGGAGCGCGGCTGCTGTTAAAAAAGGAGGACAACCATGAAGAAATCGTTAAGTATTCTGCTTTGTGCAGCACTGCTGGTCACCGCCAGCGGCTGCTCGTCCGGCGGTGGAGAGCTGACGGCCGAGTCAAAGGGTGCGACGGACATCACCGCCGAAGCCAACGCCGCTGTCTATGATTTGCTGGATTTTGACGACAATCAGGAGATGGAGTTTGCGGAAAAAGGGCTGATCGCGGCACCGGAATCGCTGGAAATCACTGACGCAGATGGCAAGGTCATTTGGAGCCAGGATGCTTACAGCTTCCTGGAGGATGCAGAGTCGCCGGATACGGCCAATCCAAGCCTCTGGCGGCACACCCAGATGAACCACATCTATGGCTTGTTTGAGGTCACCGATGGCATTTATCAGGTGCGCGGCTACGATATGTCGAATATCACGTTCGTGCGTGGGGACACAGGCTGGATTGTGTTTGATCCGCTGATGACCGTGGAATGTGCCCAGGCAGCGAAGGCACTTGTCGATGAGGAGCTGGGAGAGCTGCCGGTGCGCGCGGTCATCTACAGCCACTCTCACGTTGACCATTTCGGCGGCGTTTGCGGCATTGTTGACGAAGAGGATGTGGCCAGCGGCGCGGTGACCATCATTGCGCCGGAGGGCTTTGAAGAGCACGCCGTCAGCGAAAACGTTTACGCTGGCACAGCCATGGGCCGTCGTGCCGCTTATCAGTACGGCACCACCCTGGAACCGGGTGAAACCGGCTCGCTCGCCATCGGCATCGGCATGGGCCAGTCTCAAGGCACTGTGTCCTACATCAGCCCAACCGACACCATCACAGAAACCGGTGAAACCCGCACCATCGATGGCGTGACCATGGAATTTCAGATGACGCCTGGTACCGAAGCGCCAGCAGAAATGAACACCTGGATTGCCGAAAAGAATGCCCTCTGGATGGCAGAAAACTGCACCGGCACCCTGCACAATCTCTACACCCTGCGCGGTGCCGAGGTGCGTGACGGGAACGCCTGGGCAGGCTACATCATGGAAGCCCTGGGCCGCTATGGCGACAACGTGGAAGTGGTCTTCCAGTCCCACAACTGGCCGCACTGGGGCAACGACGTCATCAAGGAATACATGACTAACACGGCAGCGGTGTATAAATTCATCAACGACCAGACGCTGTTCTATCTCAACCAGGGCTACACCGACACGGAAATCGTCGACATGATTGAGCTGCCGGAAGAGCTTGCGAAGGTGTGGTACACCCGCCAGTATTACGGCACTCTGACCCACAATGTGAAGGCCGTGTACCAGAAATACATGGGCTGGTACGACGCCAACCCTGTCCACTTGGATGAGCTGGCGCCGACAGAATATGCTGAAAAGCTCGTGGAATATCTGGGTGACACCGACAAGGTGCTGGAAATGGCGAAAGAAGATTACGACAAGGGCGAGTATCAGTGGGTGGCAGAAATCACCAACAGCCTCATCTATGCCGATCCGGACAACACCGACGCGCGTCTGCTCTGTGCCGATGCGCTGGAGCAGCTTGGCTATCAGGCAGAGTCCGGCACCTGGCGCAACGCCTATCTGGCGGCTGCCCAGGAATTGCGCAATAATGAAGAGATCAACTCCAACGAAGGCAACAAGAGCAATGCTTTGCAGCAGAAGATGGACGTTCCGCTCCTGCTTGATTATCTGGGCATCCGCCTCGACAGCAACGCAGCGCAGTCGCTCAACGGCACCATCGACCTGGTGGTGACAGACACCGACGACGAATACACGCTGACGCTGAGAAACGGCGTACTGCTTTATTATGAAGGCGCGCCAAGCGGCGGCAGCGATGCCACCTGGACCACGACAAAGCTGGGTCTCTTTGCGCTCCTGCAGGGCGATAAGGAAAACATCGATGCGCTCATTCAGCAGCAGGGCGACACGGCGCTGCTGGACGGCCTGTGCGATAACCTTGCGGCCTTTGATCCAAACTTCAACATCGTTGAGCCATGACGCACGCTGGTCAATGAACGTGAATGGAGGGAGAACCATGAACACGCATAGATACAAAGGCATCGTCAGCGGTCTTTTGGCGGCGCTGCTCCTGCTGAGCGCTGGCTGCAGCAGCGACACAACAGCCGGCAATGATGCCGACGCAGCAGCAGGGGCGCTGACCCCAAAGCCGCTGGCGGTCAATGATGTGGCGCCGAATCCCTATCTCAGCAGCGGCGACGCCATGGTGCACAACGATGCCTACAGCTCCGATGTCACCGACACCGTAATGCCGCTGGCCATTGACGAAGTGGTCAGCACCACGCTGGAAACAAAGAACAAACAGGCGCCGCCGTCCATGTTCTTTGACAACGACGGCAATACCATCACGCCGTTTCTCGGTGGCATCGCCGTGACCGATCTCAGCGGCGACACCATCAGCCGCCAGGCCACCTTTGTGCCGGCGCAGGACGATGGCGGCGGCTACTCGCTGCAGATTTCCTATGCCTTTGTCGATAAGGACGGCCGTGTTGTGGCGCCGACCTCTGATGGCCGCGTGATCATGCTGGAAACCAAGGATGCCGACGGCAATGTTTACGAGAAGGCGCGCAAGGTCTTCGACGTGGACATAGTTTCGGCAGCCGTTGACGCCCTGGGCGAGGACATCGACCAGAACCTGCTCTCGATCATCTACGACTACGACGGCAACCTCTGGTTTGTCACCGGCGGTTTCCGCATCTATCCCGACCGCAACCCTGCCGGCTTCATCGGCTATCTGTCGCGGGACTACATCGACGCTGCTCTTGCCGGTGAGTCGCCGGCGCTTGAGGGCAATATCTTCCTTGAACGCCTCGCCGAAGGCGAAGGCGCCGAAAATGGCATCTCTGCCAACGAAGACGGCGCCGTCATCCTTACGAATCTGGCCTGCTACATGCTCCGCGCCGACAGTGGCGTGGACATTGTCTGGCGCACTGCCTACGACAGCAATGGCGCCAACGACGCCGAGCCTGACTCGGATTATACTGGCGGTGGTCTCTCCTGGGGCAGCGGCACCACGCCGACCTTAACAAAGGACCTTGTGCTCTTTACGGACAACGTGGACCCAGTCAACCTGCTTGCGCTGTCTTCAAAAACTGGTGAAGTGGTTGCCGAGACACCGGTGCTTGATGAACTGCCGGACGGCACGCCGGTGGCAGTGGAAAATTCCATTCTCGTCTACTCCGGCGATGTCAACCGCACCTCGGTGATCGTCTGCAACTGGTTTGGCGCTGGCAATGCCGGTCTTGCCGATCCGGACAACGATTCCTCGGTGCAGTCCTACGAGGCCCTGTATGATGCCAACTGGATCGCCAAAGGCAACGCCTACATTGCGCCAGGCGTGGAGCGTGTCGACATTGTCAAGGACGGCGACAGCTACAGCGCCGAAAAAGTCTGGCTGCGCGACGACGTGCGCGACACCTCGATGATCAAGCTCAGCACCGCCACCGGCTACCTCTACGGCTACTGGCAGAACCTGGACACCGGCATGTGGTGCTACGAAATCCTGGATTTTGACAGCGGCGAAACTGTGCGCGAAATTCCAGTGTCCAGTCTGGCCAGCTTCAACAACATGGCCGTCGGTATGTCGGCAGACGTTGGCGGCAACACTCTCTACTGCCCAACCAACAACATGGAAATGGTGCTCCTGCAGGACCGCTTCGTGACCCTGCCGGATTCTCCGGGAAAATCCATCGATCCGGACAGCATGGAGCGGGAACGTCTCAGTGACGACGAATTTCAGTCGCTCAGCGGCAGCAATGGCAGCCTAGCCAGCTACCTCATGCGCGCCAGCGTGGTCAATCCAGGCGACGGTTCCACCATCGCCTTCAAGGTCAATGGCCTGGAGGGCAGCGCCGACGACTACCAGCTCTACATTGAAAACGACGACGGCAGCCTGAGCCCTTACGACGGCGAGTGGCAGCTTTGCGATGAAAACGGAGAAGCGGTGGAAGGCAGCCTGAACGCCGACAGCCTCTACGAGATTCGTTATCTGGTCAGCGGCGGCACAGACGGAGCGGTGACCGTGTCCGCGCTTTTGGTGAAGTGACGCAGCCTCAAGAGAATGTTACTGTCTTGACACCAATTCCTCACAGCAATTTATGTTCGTTTTCAAGAACAGCCGTTAATATAATAGCTGTAATCATCCCATAACGTTGGCCACCGATAGATGGCCCCTTCCCTGTGATAACACCACCCCTCGGTGTTATACCTTGCCCGTTCGCATAGCAGGAAAGCGAGCGGGCATTTTTGATTTGCGTGCAAAAATGCTGCACGCGTGAGAGGCGTGCAGCAGGAAAATCTTCAGTTGTAGTGGATACCGTTCCAGTAGAGGCGATCGTTCACTTCGGCGATGGCAGGCAGCTCGACGTCTTTGAGCGCCCAGCGTTTGAATTCGTCGAATCCGGTGCGGTCGACGATGTAGCCGATGTGTTCCTTGCCTTCAGGTGCATTTGGGTCGATGTATTCGCGCACGTAGTCGTAGGTGTTGGTGATGATCTTGACAATGCTGTCGGCGTCGGCCCATTTGACGAAATCTTCGCCGAGGCGGGGATTTTTCTTGCCGCTGCGGCCAAAGAGCGTGAGCCGGAAATATTTTTCTTCGCTGCGCGTCCAGGCGAAATTTGGGCAGGCCTGCACACATTCGCCGCAGCCGAGACAGCGTTTGTGATCGCGCTCTGGGCGATAGTTGTGGCTCGTCAGCGCACCGGAGGATTTTTTCTGACAGGCTTTGACGCAGGCACCGCAGCTGACACAGCGCTCAGGATCAAACTGTGGTTCGGTCATGCCGATGATGCCAAAATCGTGCATGCGTACCTTGGCGCAGTCGTTTGGGCAGCCGGTGAGGGCGATCTTAAAATGCAGGTCGTTGGGAAAAATCGCCTGCTCAATACGGCGCGCGAGGGCGGTGGTGTCATAACAAGCAAACGGACAGATCTGGTTGCCGATGCAGGCGGTGATGTTGCGCGTGCCGCTGGCAGAATAGCCGCCATCCGGCGTCGTCTGATTGATGCCGAGGCCATCGATGAGCGGCTGCAGCGCGGCGTTTACTTCTGGCATTTTTTCGAAAGGAATGCCGGGGATCTCAAAGCCTTGGCGCAGCGTGATGTGGACGGTGCCGTCGCCGTAGGTTTGGGCGATGGTGCGGATGGTGTCGAGATATTTTGCGTCCATGCGTCCGCCGGGAACGCGCACGCGCGAAGCGGTGACGCCGCGGTGCTTGGTGACGCGGAAAGCATTTTTCTTGAGCTTTTTGGTGTTCATATCCATGAAAATCCCTCCTTAATCAATGAGGTGTTTGCTGCGGCTGTAGTTAAAGACGGGGCCGTCGAGACAGACGTAGGTATCGCCGATGCGGCAGTGGCCACATTTGCCAAGGCCGCAGCACATTTTGCGTTCCTGGCTGACCCAGATGTTTTCTTCAGGCAGGCCGATCGCCAGCAGCCCCTGTACAGAAAATCGCATCATTGCTGGTGGACCGACGACGATGGCGGCTGTCTGCGCAGCGTCGCCGAGCGCGATCTCAGGGATGTATTGGGTCACGAGCCCTTCGCGTACGTTGCTTTGTCCGCAGGCGTTGTCGACGGTGAGGATGAGATCCATGGCGTACTGCCAACGAGCGAGATCGTCGTGGAAAAGAATGTCGTGCGGCGTTTTGAAGCCGCAGATGAGTGTCATGTGGCCACGCTCTTCAGGATGCGTGGCGAAATGATCGATGACGCCGCGCACTGGCGACAGTCCGGTGCCGCCGCTGATAATGATGAGATCTTTGCCGCGATAGTCAGCGAGCGAAAATCCATTGCCGTAAGGCCCGCGCAGGAGCAAGCTGCTGCCGGCGTAGTGTTCGAAGATCTCGTTTGTCACTTTGCCGACGCGGCGGATCGTCAGATCGATGAATCCCGGGCCGATGCCGCTCACAGAAATTGGCGCTTCGCCGTATTTTGGCAGCGATACTTCAAAAAACTGGCCAGGTTTGACGTCGCCGTTGTAAGACATGCGAAAGGTGTATTCGATATCGGTGTGTGGAATGACCTCAAGGATCTTCGAGGAAAATGGCAGGTAGTCGTTCTTAGTCATGAGCGTTCACCTCTTTCATGGCGTCTCCGAGCCGATTGACAGCGTGGGAGAAGGAAATGTACTCTGGACAAATGGCGTCGCAGCGCCCGCAGCCGACGCACATTGTGTGGCCGAAGCGCGCTTTGTGGTCGAGCACTTTGTGCAGAACCTTGAATCGCATGCGCTGGCCGTGGGCTTTGCGGTAGCTGCCGCCGCCGGCGACATCGGTAAAGCCGTCGACCATGCAGCTGGCCCAGACGCGACGACGTTCGCCGACGCGGCCGTTTTCGCTGTAGAAAATGTCCTGCATGGTGAAGCAGGTGCAGCTTGGGCAGACAAAATTGCAGCGCCCGCAGGCGATGCAGCGGCTGTCGTACTCGTCCCAGATGCTGCTTTCCGCGACGGTGTGGCTGAGATTGTCAGGAATGGTCACGCGCACCTTGTTTTCGGTGACGAAGGCAGGTGTGACGTCCTGTTTTTCTGCGCCGAGCGCATCGAGCTGCGCCGCCCATGCGCTGTCTCGACAGTTGATGAGGAAACTGCCGTCGTTTTGACGGTCGATGCTGAGATCGTAGTCGTCGCTTTTGTTGGTGCCCATGCTCACACAGAAGCAGTCGTCAAAGCTTTCGCTACAGCCCATGAGCACGAGTTTGATGTTTTCGCGCAGACGGCGGTAGTAGATATCTGCCGGTCCGTTCTGCAGATACATATCATCCAGCCGCGTGAGCGCGTGCAGATCGCAGCTGCGCATAAAGATCACTGCACCTTTCTGCGGCGCTTCTGGCTCACGCGTCTGCGATTCTGTGAAATAGAAAAGCGTTTGCGAGATTGGCGTCAAGACTTCCTTGAAAGAATAGGCCGAGCGCTCGTCGAAAACGATCTCGTTGGCAGAAGCAATCTCGCCGTAACGCACGATCTCCGTATCTGACGAGCGTCCGCTGAAGCGTTTTGGTGCGTAGATCGTGTAATCTTCGCGCCAGGTTTCGAGCAGCGTGTCGAGCTGTGATTCGTGGATGTGATAGCCCATTGTAAATCCCTCCTGTGGATGATCCTGGTTGATCTTTGATGTCCTCATCATACCAAAGTAAAAACGCCGCTATGTTACCTGTGCAACATAACGGCGTTTTAGCGCAAAATAAATGTGTTTTTTTCAAAATCAATGAGCCCTTCCTCGCGCATCTGCGCAAGCTCTCGCGTCAAAGCGCTGCGGTTGACGCCCAGATATTCGGACAATTCTACGCGCCCGAGAGGGATCGTGAAGCGTCGGCTTTGCTGGTAGTCTGCTTCCGTGCGCAGATAGGCGAGGATTTTATCGCGCAGCGTGCGCTGGGAAATGATCGCGACCTTGTCCATCAGCCGCTGATTCTTTTCACTGAGCAGGCGCAGCATATTTTCGATCAGCCGATGGTGAAACGTGCAGGCCAGCGTGCAAGAATGGATCACCTTGTGGAACGGCAGAAAAAGCACCGCGCACGGCGCCGCAGCGACAAAGCTGACACGCGCCGAGAGCTGGCTGGCGCAGGCGAAACTCTCGCCAAAAAGCTCTCCCGGTCGGATCGTCACCATGAGTGATTTGCCGCCGTCGATGTCTTCCTTGATCATGTGCACCGTTCCCGACAGCACAACGCCGATCCGTCGCACCGTTTCTTCTTCGAGCATGATCATTTCATTTTTACGATAGTGTTTTTCGTAGCAGCCCAGACAGTCCAGCATTTTCGGCAGATTCTCTGCGCGAATGCCATCAAAAACCGGCAGCGCCAAAAGTTCGGAGCGTTCCATGCGCACACCTCCCTTATTTCAATAGTTTCCAATATCCTTTTCGATCAGATCCCACACGTTCAATATAGCCAAGCTCTTTGAGCTTTTTCAGTTTTGCTGAGATTGTTTTGCGGCTTAAAGAAAGTTTTTCGCCGATGACTGCTGCAGTATAGGTCGGATTTTCTTGCAAAAGTGCGAACACATGAAGGGCGTTTTCATCCAAAAAATCTGTCACCCTATCTGTCACCCTATCTGTCACGTTATCTGTCACCTTGTCAAATTTATTCTCTACAGCAGATGTATAATTCACATTTTTCAGCACCACGTAAAAATCTGTCGCGGTGGAAAGAAATTCAGGTTTGCAGGCCTCGGTATAGCCAGGGAGCTGTTCTGTTGCGTAGAGAATTTTACGCAGGCCGCTACCGCGACGTTCCATAAATTTCATGCGATGAAAGAGATCAGCCAGCACAGGATTTCGGCGTCTGGAACGAATGCTTGTGATGTCCCAGTTTTGGATCGGAGCGCCTTCGAACATACCACCAGGTGAAATGATCTCTACGCGGTCGTCGTACATATCAATGTGAATCTCGCTGCCGAGCACAATATAATCGCGATGGATCAGCGCGTTAACGAGCGCTTCGGTAACAGCGCGCTCAGCGTAATCTGGCTTGTCCACACGATAACGTGCTTCCTTTTCAAAGCGTACCTTGGAATTATTGCGAATGAAATCGCTGGCGCTGCGCAGAAGATAGATGAGATTCCCTTCAAATTCCTTGTCGTCCAGCGCGTCGTCGAAGATGGAGCCTTTTTCCAAACCATTCCAGCGTGTGCAAAAAATCCTGGAATTGTAGACGATCGGCTGATCGGCCATGAGTTTGCCAGCCATTGTCAGATATCCGCGTTCATCCGTCAAACCAAAAGAGATGTAGTCAGATGGTGCAAAATGCAGCCCCGTGCGCTCCAGATAAGTGGCTTCAAGCAGCGTAAAGCTGTAGTCGCTTTTGCGCGCGTCGGTGATCAGGGCATCGAAGGATTGATTGGTACCTTTCAGGATCAGCTCATTGAGAATATAATCTGGTGCGCGCATGCTCTCGTTCCCGACGCGCACATAAGCCTCCATGATACCATCGGCTTTGTAATAATATGGCGTGTTGCGGCCAGCTGTGATCGTCAGTGCGAGAAGATTTTTATTATTTTCCTGAAACGGTGTCAGCACAAATTGCACCAGTGGCGTGATGCGATCTTTGATGAGTCGGCTGATTGCTTCAGCGTCGGCTTGTGCGTCATCCAGACCGGTGATCGTTCGATCATCACTGACGCCAAAAAACAACGTGCCGCCGATTCCGTTGGCAAAAGCGCTGACGCTTTTAAGCCAGCTCTTTGGTTTATTCTTTTCCACAGCAACTTTGAACTCATATTCTGTTGCCTCAATGATGAGTCGATCAAGCATTTGAACTGCTCCTTTCATCTGGCGATGAGTTCATTATAACTGACGGACCGACTTCGTGCAACGTGCGACGATTCATTCCGCGAGCGTTTGCACATATTCCTCCAGGCACAATCCCTGGGCGTGCATCTCGCTTGCGGCACTTTCGCCGACGTAGCGATAGTGCCAGGGCTCGTGGCTGACGCCGGTGAGGGCGGTTTTGTCCGGTGGGTAGCGCTGGATGAAGCCGTAGCGCCAGGATTCGGCAGCGAGCCAGTCGTAAAGAGCGAGGGTTTCTGTGCCGATGTCCACAGCGAGGCCAAGCTCGTGCTCGCTGGTGCCCGGCGGCGAGACCCACTGTGCCGCCAGCGTGCGGGCTGTTTGTTCGTCATAGCCAGTGCTCTGAAATGACGCGGTTTTTTCGTCGAAAAGCGCGCGCTGCTCGGCGCTTGTGCGGTAGCCGGCGTTGAGATGCACCTCAAAGCCCTGCGCTTCTGCAGCATCGAGCATCTGCTCAAGCTCCGCCGCGATGCGCCGATCCACCTTCACGCCGTCGCGGCTGTGCGTGAGCGTGAAGCGGTAGCCCTCGGGCAGGCTGCTATCGCGATTCACGAGGGTGAGGTTCCAGGGCAGATCTGGTCGCGCGTTCGCCGGCGCGTCTGCGGGAGGATCGATCGTCACGCGCTCCGGCCAGAACGCCAGTGCGAGCACGACGAGCAGAACGAGCACGAGGAGTTTGCGAAATTTGCGGGAACGAGAACGGGCCATCAGCGAACCCTCCTTTCTACAGAGAATAACAGCTGGGCGTGGGAAATGGATAGGCTCATCGCCGCTGGCGCCGGTGAAATTTGCTGAGGGCAGAGGCGGCAGAGAATGAGAGCAGGCAGACGCAGAGATAGTAGATCGGGCTGCAATCCAGAAGCAGCGGCTCGGCGTGGAGTCCTTCGGCGAGCACCCGCAGAACGAGAATCATCAGCGGATGGAGGATGTACACGAGCATGGCGACCTCGCGCAGCCAGGGCCGCGATGGGCCGGTGAAGGGCAAGAGCGCGCGAAAAAGAAAGAAGGCGCAGAGCGGAAGCAACAGAGTCATGCTGTCGTGGCGTGGCCAGTCGAGCGCGCGCAGGAGCGAGGCTTCTGCGGCCATCAGAAGCAGCGTGACGACGAAACCGAGGGTACTCGTCGATGATTGGCTGCGCGGATGACGCGCACAGCAGGCGCCGAGCAGGAGAAAGAGCGGCGCGAAAAAGAAGCCGTTGCGCGTGTAGTCGCAGATTTGGAAAAGCTGCGCGTAAAATCCTTCGAGCGCTGGACATTGAGCGACCAGCCCGTAGTAGCTGTCGCCGCCGAGGCCGATGAGATAAAGTAGAGCGGCGACGATCAGCGCGGCGCGCAGGCCGCCCAGGCGCAGCAGCGCGACAGCAATGAGCACGCCTGTCATCACCGCTGGCAGATACCAGAGATGGTAGAGCGTGCCGTCGACGAGAACGAGCTGTGCTAGATCGCGCAGCGAGAGGCCGCGGAAACTGCCCATGTAGCCATTCACCGGCAGGTAGAGCACGATGGCGGCGAGATAGAGCAGGGCGGTGCGTTTGAGAAAACGCGTCACTGCGCCGCGGCGCTCGAGCACGAAAAATCCGCTGGCCATGAAGAAAAAGGGAACGCCCAACCGCGCCAGCACGCGCGTCAGCAAAAAATCAGCGTCGGCGCTGATGCTGGCCAGGGGCGAGGTGTGGATGGCGACGACGAGCAGCGCCGCGACGAGGCGAAACACGTCGATGCCGCTATAAACTGTGCGTGTGCTCATCGGCCGATCCTCTGCATCGTGACGACAAAATCGCCAGCGCCAGTGTCGGAAATGCGCACTGAAAAATCAGGCGGCGGTGTCCAATCGGCGTTCGCTGGAAGGTAGAAGAGGATGCTATCGGGCTGATGATTCTGGCCGAAAATGAGCGGCCGCGTCGGTGTGTAGCGACGGATCCAGTCGAGATATTCTTCGAGGCAGAAGCCAGAGACGGTCATCAGCCGGGCGTGTGGCGTGCCGACATAGCGGAAATGCCAGGGCTCGTGCGCAATGCCGGTGATCTGTTCTTTACCGGCAGGGTAGCGTTCGATGAACCCGAAACGCGGTGCGATTTTTCGGAAAGTCTGGCAGATCCCTTCTTCAGGAAAATGGGGGCAGATTGGATCGATCGGTGGTGTATTTAGTGCCAGATCGATGGCCAAGCCGGTTTCATGTTCGCTGGCGCCGGACGGAGCGACGAATTTTTGCGTGAAATCTGTACCATTTTCCTTGAGAGAAGAGGCGTAAAGTTGTGCTTGCGCTTCATGGCTGCGAAATCCGTCGATGGGGAGAATCGATTGTCCGGCATCAATATGGGCTAGGGCGCGTTGCAACTGTTCGGCGGCTTCGCGCCGCAGCAGCACAGACGCATTCGCCGTGGCAGGAACAAGATCGTCAGGCGGTGCTGCCGAAAACGGATGCGCCGCGTTCACAAGGAGAAGCGTGCTAACAGAGCAATGTGTTGGCATCATCAGCCTTCCTCCTCGTAGAGCGCGAGCAATTCAGCAAGCATGGCGGAAAAAGAAAGTTCAGCGCCTTTCATCATGTTGGGGTAGCGGCTGTGCGCGGTCATGCCGGGAATGGTGTTGACTTCGTTGAAGACAAGACGACCGTTCGGCTGCAAAAAAAGATCGACACGGGCGAAGCCACTACAGCCGAGCACACGATAAATGGTGCGTGCCGTTTCCTGCACACGTTTTTCTGTGAGGGCATCAATGCGGGCAGGCATATGGATTTTGGCGGTTTCGAGGGTGTATTTTTCCTTATAGTCGAAAAAACCGGTGGCAAGGGAGATTTCATCGACTCGGCCAACTTTTAAGGTGCCGGTCCCCAGCACGGCGCAACCAACCTCTAACCCATCGATGGCCTCTTCGACGATGGCAGTGGTGTCATACGTGAGTGCAAGCGCGATCGCTTCGCTCAACGCTTCCGGTGCGGTCACTTTGCTGATGCCAAAGGAGGAACCAGCGTGCACTGGTTTGACAAAGAGTGGGTAATGGAGATTGTCCGGGAGAATGGCATCGGCACTTGAGACAACGACACCTCGCGGCACAGCAATACCGCTGGCTGCCACCAGTTGATGGGCGCGGTGTTTATCCATGCAGAGTGCCGAAGCGAGCACGCCGCAGCCAACGACGGGAATGCCAACCAGCGCAAACAATCCTTGCACCGTGCCATCTTCGCCGTTTTCTCCATGCAGCACCGGCAACGCCAGATCTACTGCAAAAAATTGCAGCTGCTTCTCGATGCAAGCGTAAAAACCACGACGGCTGCGACTCTGTGAAAAAGCGATGGCGTGACAGTTTGTGCTGTCTTCCAGCCAGGTATCATCTTTGATTCGGCTTAAGTCGCCTGCGTAGTAAAACCAGTCTCCCTCACGGGTAATGCCGATCGGCAGCACCTGATAGCGGCTGCGATCGATATATTCCAGCACAGAACCGGCAGATTCCAGAGAAACCGGATATTCTGGAGAGCAACCACCGAAGAGAATCACAAGATTTTTTTGCGTCATGGTAATCATCCTTTCGTGAATAATGAGTGGATAAGAGAGCGTGTTCAGTATCCGATCAGTTCATAGAACCAGAATGGATGGTAGAGGAAGAACATGCCGCCGAAGTTGGCGAGGATGAGAAAGAGTGCTTCGCGGCGACCAACCGGCGTTTTTTGCAGCCGGGTGCCGAAAATCTGCGCCATGTACCACCAGAGGGCGTAGCCGAGTGCGGCACCGAGGGTGTTGGCGATGAGATCGTCGATATCACAGGCGCGGTTGGTGAGCAGCTGGGAGCATTCGATGAGTAGCGAAAATCCTGCGCCAGCGAGTACGGCGCGCGAAAAGCGTCGCCAGTCGCGGTAGAGGAAGGGCAGGAGAAACCCGAGGGGCATAGTCATGAGGATGTTGAGGAGAAATCCACTTGTGAGATTTTGGAAGGGGACGAGGCTCACACGCACGCGAAAAACTGTCGCTTCCAAGGGATCGTGCAGCGCGGCGTAGAGATCGCTGAAGCTGTGGATGCCGAGCTCCTCGAAAATGCGCAGCTGCAGAAAAATATCTGTGAGCCCGCCGGCGCCGGTGACGGTGTAGACCATCCAGAGATACAGGCAAAAGATTAGCGCCCAGGCGCGATGCCCGAGGGGCGCCATCTTTCGCCGCCAGATGAGCACACAGATGCAGGGCAGAAGCGCGCAGCTCAGGCTGTAGAAGGATGCAAGGTTGAGATTCAGCACAAGACCACCTCCAAATAAAAACGCTTTCGCTTTGTACGTCCATTGTACAAAACGAAAGCGTTCAGTGTTTGAAGGAGGGCTCGCAAAATCCTTGCGATTTTCGTGCAAATTTCTCACGATTTTCTCACATTCCAGTCGGCAAAGTGACGGTGAAGGTGACGCGGTCGTTTGCGCTTTCGGCGGTGATGTCGCCGCCATGCTGGCGTGTGATGGCGCGGGCAATGGCCAGGCCCAGTCCGACGCCGCCGCTGGTGGCGCGAGCACTGTCAAGACGGAAAAACTGTTCAAAGAGCCGCGCCAGCTTTTCTGGCGGAATGGTATCGCCCTGGTTGGTGAAGCGGATGATGGCAACCTTGTCATCGTGTTCGGCGCTGATGGCGATGGTGGTGTCCGGCCAGCTGTAGAGGATGGCGTTGCGCAGGAGATTATCAAAAACGCGCGAGAGCTTGTCCGGGTCGGCGCGCAGAGGTAAATGCTCCGGTGCAGAGAGGGTGGTGGTGAGGCCTTTTTCTGCGAGCTGTGGCTGGGCTTCAAAAAGAAGCTGCTCTAAAAGAAGTGAGAGATCCATGCGCTGCGGCGCAAGCGGCACCTCTGAGAGGTTGAAACGGGTGATCTCGAAAAATTCGTTGGTCAGCGCATCCAGCCGCTCGGCCTTGCGCAGGGTTGTGGTGAGATAGCGTGTGCGCGCTTCCTCAGGAAGGGCGGGCTCGTCGCGCAAGAGCTGCAGATAGCCGATGACAGAGGCCAGCGGGGTTTTGAGATCGTGGGCCAGGTACATGATGAGATCGCTCTTGCGGTTCTCGGCTTCTTTGGCGGCGCGAGCGTTGGCCAGCGATTCCTGCTTGAGTTGGTTGAGATTGGCGGCGATCTCCGAAAGCTCCGGCGAGAGGGTGATGAGGTCGTCGTTTGCGCTGGCGACCTGGTGCGCAGCGTCCTGCACCTCGTCGATGTAGCTGGCAGCGCGGCGCACGAGCCGCCAGGTGAGCACGAGCACGACGATGGCCCAGATCAACACACCGACGCAGCCGACGTAAAGGGAGCGATAGCGGGTGTACCACATGTTTTCGTAAAAGGCTGGCAGATGCTGAAAGACAAAGTCGAAAATCGTGCCAAAGACAATCAGCCCGGCTGCCCAGAGCAGACATTGCAAGAGGTAACGGCGAAAGAGGGTGCCGGTGAGATAATGGTGCTTACTCGATTTCATAGCCAATCCCCCAGACGGTTTTGATGAATTTTGGCTGTTTCGGCGGCTCGTGGAGTTTGTCGCGCAGACGGCCGATGTGGCTCATGACGGTATTGTTGCTCTTGAAATATTTTTCCTGCCAGACGGCTTCGAAGAGTTCCTCTGAGGGCACGACGCGTCCCTGGTTGCTGGCGAGATACCAGAGAATCTCAAACTCCAGCGGCGTCAGCGCGATCTGCTCGCCATAGAGGCTGCAGCTGTGGGCGGCACGGTTGATGACGAGGCCGCGAATGTCGATCTCGTCGACGGATTCCGGCGCGGCGGCGTGATTATAGGTGCTCGCGCGGCGCAGCTGGGTGCGCACGCGGGCGACAACTTCCAGCGGATTGAAGGGCTTGGTGATGTAGTCGTCGGCGCCGAGGGTGAGGCCGAGGATCTTGTCGTTGTCCTCGATTTTTGCGGTGAGCATGATGATCGGAAAGAAATGGGTTTTGCGGATCTCGCGGCAGATATCGAACCCGCTCATATCTGGCAGCATCACGTCCAAGAGCGCCAGATCCGGCGTTTCGCGGCGGACGAGCGCCAGGGCGCTGGCGCCGTCTGGGCAGACGCTCGTGCGGAAGCCGGCATTTGTGAGATAGAGACTGACGAGCTCCGCAAGCTCACGCTCGTCGTCGACGATGAGGATGTGTTCGTTCATGGAGGCACCTCCTTTGATCTTGTGGTTTCAGTGTACCACAGAGTTGCGCGTGAGAACAAGTTGCAGGTAAAGCTGGCATCTTTTGTGCGGCTATCGCTAATTTTCTGCCGCTGCAGTCGCAGGCGCGGTTTCCGGCGGCGAAGTGGTGGCGCGCTCCGAACAGAATTGCAGGAGCGTGAGCAGCAAAACAACGGGACTGCGCAGCAGACGGCGTTTCGGGTCACGGCTGATCAAAGGAGTAACAGCGCTGGCGACGAAAAGATAGTCCGTAGTATTCGATCAGGCTGTACAACCGGAGCAGGTGGCAGAGCGGGAATATTTGGCCGAAGTTGCGGCTGAGTGTCGAAGATGAGCTGCTCGGGCGATAATTGGATTCATGTGCTGCGGGTTTTTATCGCTCGCGCAGGCATTCACCGGGAGTGAGGCCGTAATGTTTGCGGAAGGCATCGATGAAGTGGCTGACGTTTGTGTAGCCGACCATCCAGGCGACGTCTTTCACCTTGTAGCGGCCGCTTTCGAGGAGGTCGTGGGCCATGCGCAGGCGGCGCTCGAGAATGTATTCGTAGACTGTGCAGCCAAAGCGCGCTTTGAAGCCACGGCGCAATGCTGTCTCGCTGAGATAGCAGGCGCGGGCGATTTCTCTGGTGGTTGGCGGATGCAGATAGCGCGCGTCGATGAACGCGCGGGCCTTGTCGAGGCAGGCGTTGGTATCGCGGGTGAGTGGTGGCGCGGCGGGGGCTGGAGAGAGCATGTCGCAAAAGAGCACGATGAGCTCGAGCGCTTTACTTTCGAGAAAGAGTCGGCGCAGGCTGCGTTCTGGTGGACAGTCTGTAATCTCGTCTAGCACGCGGCGCATCTGCGGCGTTGTGGCAAAATCCTGCGTCGTCACCGGGCAATCGCCAACCAGAAGATGCGCTGCGGCGAGTGTGTCAGCGAGATCGGGATAGCGTGCGGGCTCCAGACTCAGGCTGAGCGTGCGACAGCGGGCACCTGCGGCGAAAAAACTCGTGCAGCGGTCGAAAAACCCCTGCTGCAGGCTGCATCGCATCGGTTGGGTGCTGAGGCTTGAGCTGCCGAAATCCCACTGCCAATCTCCTTCAAGACAGAAGCAGAGCTGGAAGATGCGGCGGCGTTCGTGCTGTTCGTGGATGGTGAGCGATTCGCGAAAATTCATTTCCGAATGAATGAGTGCGAGCCCGTCGCTGAGCATCGTCATACCGACATTGCCAGCGGCGATCTGCTCAGGGAGCGCGAGCGCACAGTTCTGCGGGGTGAGCGATTGTGGCGTGCCATCGCTGCGGGTGAGCAGATAGGTGCGTGGTGTGATTTCTGGCGTGGACCATTGTAAACGCATGGTAGGGCCTCCTTTTTTGAATCGATGTTAGCTATAACTAATATAATCAAGATAGCATGAAATTGCGCGAATTGCAAGACGATTATATCGTATTGGGGCATGAGCAGGACAGATTCGGGACAAGGCGCATGAAAATTATTGTATGCTAACGATAACCGAATTCAGAAAGTTGGTGTGAACATGGAAGAACAAGTGGCAAAACGCGAATCTCCGTTTAAGATCATCTATGGTTTCGCTGAGGAAAAACGCGGTAAACTCACGCTGGCGACGGTGCTAGCGGTGCTCGGTGCACTTTGCGGTATCGTGCCGTATCTTGCAGTGGCGTCATTGCTTCAGCATGCATTGACGGGGTCGCTGGACGTGCGTGCGGCGCTTGGACTTGCTGCGTTGGCGGTGCTCGGCTACGTGTTCCAGAAAGGGCTTTCGGCGCGCGCCACGCTTTCTGCCCACGAAGCGGCCTATGAGATCATCGCTCATGTGCGCGTGCGCATGCTGCAAAAGCTCAGCCGCGTTTCGATGGGCACTGTGCAGGCGCGTTCGTCTGGTGCTTACAAGCAGCTCATCATCGATGATGCCGAGCGGCTGGAAATCCCACTGGCGCACATCATCCCAGAAGTCACAGCGGCGATCGCGACACCGCTCTTTGTGCTCGCGTATCTCGTGATCATCGACTGGCGCATGGCGCTAGCTGCGCTGGCCTCAGGTATTTTGGGGCTGGCGGTGTATTACTGCATGATGTTCGGTCGCAACAAGATGATGCAGGATTATCTGGCGAGCAACATGCATATGAATGCAACGATCGTCGAGTATGTGAACGGCATCGAGGTAGTGCGCGCGTTCGGGCAGTCCGCCTCGCGTATGGAACGGCTGAAGGACGCTGTGTTCAGAGTACGCGATATCACGACAAAATGGTATGCCCATTGCTGGCCGTTTATGAGTGCCGGCCAGGCGATCATGCCGCAGACCATCGTGTTTGTGTTGCCCGTCGGCATAGCGCTCTATCCCGCCGGGATCGTCAGCCTGGATGAAGCTATCCTCTGCATGCTCCTGGCGATGGCGATCGTGAGTTCGCTACAAACCATGATGGAATTCATGGAAAATCTCTCCGTCGTCATGGAAGTGGTGCCACAGGTACAGGCCGTGCTGGAAGATGTCCATTTCAGCTACGAAGCTGGGCGCGAAACCATCCATGGCGTCTCATTGACAGCGCCGGCAGGCAGCGTGACAGCGCTCGTTGGTCCGTCAGGAAGCGGCAAATCGACTCTGGCGCGGCTCATCGCCCGCTATTGGGACGTGGCACAGGGGGCGGTGAAGATAGGAGGTGTGGATGTGCGCCAGATGAGCCTGGATGTGCTGAACGACCAGATCAGTTACGTTTCTCAGGAGAATTTTCTTTTCAACCGCAGCTTGCGCGAAAACATTCGCATCGGTCGTCCCACTGCGACAGACGCCGAAGTGGAATGGGCGGCGGCGCAGGCTGGCTGCGACAGCTTCATTGCACGCTTTCCGGCAGGCTATGACACAAATGCCGGCGACGCCGGCGCGCGGCTCTCTGGCGGCGAACGGCAGAGATTGGCGCTTGCTCGGGTGCTCTTGAAGGACGCTCCGATCGTTATTCTCGACGAGGCAACTGCCTTTACAGATCCGGAGAATGAAGATAAATTGCAGCGCGCCATTGATGCGCTGACGAAAGATAAAACACTCATTGTTATCGCGCACAGGCTGCAGACGATCATGCACGCGGATCAGATCCTTGTGCTCAAGGACGGCGCGGTCTCTGCACGTGGCACGCACGAAGAGCTGCTGGTGAAAAGCGACACCTATCGCGCCATGTGGCAGACGCATGTGCAGGCCATGGACTGGCAGATTGTGGAGAAGGCCACCGCCAAAGGCCAACGTGCCCAGAGGGAGGGAGAACAATGTTAGCGATCATCAAAAGGCTGCTCGTGATGAGCGGCGATCTGCGCGGACGGGTGCAGCTCAGCATCCTTACGAGTTTTCTTGATGCCATGGCGGCGATGCTGCCCCTCGGAGCGGTTTTTCTCGTGCTGGAACGGTTTGCCGCAGGCGGCCTGGCTGACGCTGCGCTTTGGCGCACGGTGCTACTGCTCCTCGTCGGAGCGATGCTTCTGCGTATCCTGCTCAAGTACGTGACCTATCGACTGCAGAGCACGGCTGGTTTCGAATTTGTGGCGCGCGAACGTGTGAGTCTCGGCGACCGGCTGCGGCGCGTGCCGATGGGTTTTTTCTACGACCACAGCCTCGGCGATCTCACAGCGACGATGACCAACGATCTCAATTATCTCGAGAACTATGGCATGCATCTGCTGGACCGCGTGGTCACCGGTCTCGTCTCGATGGCGGCGATTACCCTCTGCATTCTTATTTTTGACTGGCGGTTGGGACTCATCTTTATCCTTGCGGTGCTTCTGAGTTTCCCACTCTACAATTACATGCAGAAGCGCGGTGTCGAGATTGCTGCGGAGCGTCAGCAGGTGCAGGCGGAAGCTGTGGCAGCGACGCTGGAATTTGTGCAGGGCATCAGCGTGGTCAAATCGTTCAACATGGCGGAGAAAAATCTCGCAGAGATCAGCGCCGCCTACACACGCAATGCTCGCGCCGCCATTCATCTTGAGCGCACGTTCACGCCGCTCACTGCCGCTTACGGGCTGATCTTTCGCGTGACAGCCTGCGTGATCATGGCTGCCAGCGCTCTCTTTGCCGTACAGGGCACTTTGACCTTTCCTTATCTCGCCGTGATTCTCCTTGCTTCGTTCACGATCTTTGGGCCGATCGAAGTGATCGGAGAGATTACTTCGATGCTTCGGCTGCTCGATGCCGTGCTCGACCGCGTCACACGCATCAAAGAGGCGCCTGTCATCGACGAGAATGGCAGAGACATTGCGCTCCAGCGCTTTGACATCGCCTTCGATCATGTGTGTTTTGCCTATGCAGACGGCGCACGCATTCTGGAGGATGTGAGTTTTACCGTGCCGGCGCGTAGCATGACTGCCATTGTCGGCCCTTCTGGCAGCGGCAAGACGACCATCACCCGACTCATCGCTCGCTTCTGGGACGTGGACCAGGGAAGCGTGCGCGTTGGTGACCACGACGTGCGGGAGTTTTCTTGCGACAGTCTGCTGGCGAATATCAGCATGGTGTTTCAGAATGTCTACCTCTTTCACGATTCCATCGCAGCCAACATTCGCTTCGGTGTGCCGAATGCTTCCATGGAGGAGGTGATCTGTGCGGCAAAGGAGGCGCGCTGCCACGATTTTATCATGCAGCTGCCGGAGGGCTATGACACCATCATCGGCGAAGGTGGCGCAACACTTTCCGATGGCGAGCGGCAGCGAATCTCTATCGCCCGCGCTTTGCTCAAAGATGCACCGATCGTGTTGCTGGATGAGGCCACAGCAAGCGTCGATCCCGAGAATGAAGCGGAACTGCAGCAGGCGATCAGCGCTCTCACTCGCGGAAAGACTCTTGTGGTCATTGCGCATAGACTGGCGACGATCCGTAATGCTGAACAGATCCTTGTTGTCGACGGCGGGCACATTGTGCAGCGTGGCACGCACGAGGAGTTGCGCGCAGAAGAAGGCATTTATCGTCGCTTCTGGAACGTGAGCAATCGTGCCGGCGCATGGAAGATCGCGCCATGACAGGGCGCTGGCTTGTCAGGCGATTGTTGCGGCTGGTGCTGCTTCTTTTCGGTGTGAGCGTGCTTTGTTTTGCGTTTGTGGCGCTGTCTCCAACAGATCCGGCAGTCTACGTACTGCGGCGCGGCAATCTTGCAGTGACACCAGAAGCGTTGGCGGAAGTGCGCGCCGAACTGGGGCTTGATTTGCCGCTGGCGCTGCGCTATCTGCATTGGCTTGGCGGTGTGCTGACAGGCGATCTTGGCACCTCGATCGCCAGCGGCAACGCTGTGGCAGCGGATCTTGCGGCGGCTATTCCAACGACGCTCTCGCTGGCGGCGCTGGCATTCGTGGAAGCGATCGTGCTGACACTTCTGGCTGGGTTCGTTGCTGCGCGCTGGAAAGACGCCTGGCCAGATCGTCTGCTCCAGCTTCTTGCGCTGGTGGGACTTTGTCTGCCGGCGTTCTGGCTGGGGTTTCTGCTGCTCCTAGCTTTCGCGGTGGCGCTGCCGATCTTTTCAGTGACGCCGCAGCCGGGAATTTCCGGATTGTTCCTACCCTCGCTTGCGTTTTCGCTGCCTCTGTGCGCTGGGCTCGTGCGTGTGTTTCGGGCGTCGCTGCTTGAAGAGATGAGTCGAGACTATGCGCGTTACGCTGCCGCCATGGGCATGCCGCGGGGACGGATTCTGCTGCATCTTGCTCTGCCGAATGCTCTGCCGCCGTTGGTCACGTTGTTTGCGCAGAGCGTGGGCATGTTGATCGCTTCTGGAGCGGTAGTGGGGCAGGTGTTTTCGCTGCGGGGCGTGGGCAGTTATCTGCTTGCTGCCATCACCGCTGCAGATACGAACGCTGTCAGCGCCTGTATGCTCGTGATCGCTGCGCTCTATCTCATCTGCGAGATGTTGGGAGAGTTGCTGCTGCACGCGCTCTGCCCCTGGCGTGACGAAGGAGGTGCGGATATATGATGAAAAAGATCCTGCACAATCCGCAAGCGTTGATCGGCCTGGCTCTGATCGCGCTTGTGACAGCTGTGGCACTGCTGGCGCCTGTGCTTGCGCCACATGCGCCAGACGCGGTGAATCTGGCGCTCAAGTATCAGCCTGCCAGTAGCGAATTTCCCCTGGGCACGGACCAGCTCGGTCGCTGCGAACTGTCGCGGCTGCTCTATGGTGCGCGTACTTCGTTGGGACTGGCGTTGCCGATCCTGGTGCTCCTGGGCGCAGTTGGACTGGGGCTGGGACTAGCGGCTGCGGCGGTGGGTGGTTGGCTGGAGCGAGGAATTGTCGCGCTCAGTCAGATCTTTCTCGCCTTTCCTTCGCTCATTATCGCCTGTGCGATCATCGGTGTGTTGGGTGGAGGGCTTGAAAACACCGTGCTGGCTGTGGTGCTCAGTATGTGGGCGCGCTTTACCCAGCTTGTCCGCACGTACGCAAAAGCAGAGCTGGCGAAAGGCTACATTTTGGCGGCGCGGGTGAGCGGCTGCAGTACCTGGCGGCTCATGACCTGGCATCTGCTGCCGAATATTCTGCCACAGTTTCTCGTCTATTTCTCGAGCGGTGTTTCATCGGCGATCCTTATGATCTCGAGCTTTTCCTTTCTCGGACTGGGACTTTCGAGCGGCACGGCGGAGTGGGGCGCGATGCTTTCAGAAGCACAGGCGGCGCTTTATTCTCATCCAGTTTTGCTGATCTATCCGGGGCTTTGTATTTTCCTCTGCGCGGCGGGTTTCAACCTTTTTGGCGAGGCGCTGCGCGATATCTTACAAACGGAGGACGATGTGTTATGACAAATTCCTTGCTTGCGGCGGCACATTTTACGCTGACGCACCGTGAAACAGGGCGGGTGCTGCTTCATGATCTCTGTTTTTCACTGATGCCTGGAGAAAGGCTCACGGTTATCGGGCCTTCGGGCAGTGGCAAAACACTGATCTGTCGGGCGATCCTGGGGCAGCTTTCACCGCAGACTTTTGCCGCGAGCGGCGCGCTGAGTTTTGGCGGGTATGATCTGCTTGCGCTTGAGCGACACATTCGATGCAGTCTCTATGGCAGCCGTATCGCTTTTGTGCCGCAGAATCCGATGACAGCCTGGGCGCCGCAGCAGTGTGTGGGGCGCAAATGGTGCGCCTGCTGCGGTTGGTGCGGTCGCAGCAGAAGGCGGAAGCCTGGGCAGGCTGCGTGAAGGCCTGTGAAGCAGCGGGGCTCACCGAAGTGAATGAGGTGCTCGTAAAGCGGCCGAACGAACTCTCCGGCGGTATGCTCCAACGCACCCTCATCGCTATGGCGCTCGCTGTGGGCGCAGAGCTTGTGATCGCTGACGAGCCGACGGCAGCCCTTGATGTCCTGCATCGCCGTACAGCGGCGGACGCGTTGCGCAGCCTCTCGGCGCACGGCTGTGCGCTTTTTGTGGTGACGCACGATCTTGATCTTCTCAAAACGCTGGGCGGCACTGCGCTGGTACTGGAGGGTGGGCAGATCACGTGCTGTGGCGCTGCGCAGGAGATCCTGACCTGGACGGATGGAGGTGAGGGCGGTGCGATCAGAGGATAGACGATCGGGTTCAGCCGGGTTGGAAGCCCACGCGCTTGTGAAACGCTACGGCGCAGTGACTGTGCTCGATCGTGTGAGTCTCACTCTGCGTGCAGGCGAGATTTTGGCTGTCGTCGGCGAGAGTGGAAGCGGCAAGAGCACGCTGGCGCGGCTTCTGCTTGCGCTCGAGACGCCGACGGCCGGCAGTGTAGAACTCGATGGCGCGCCGCTCATGCGTAAAACGCGTGCTGATCGCCGTCTGCTTGCGCGCACCTTGGGGTTCGTGCAGCAGGATGCGAAGAGTGCACGCGATTCACATCAGAGCGTTGGGCGCGCCATTGCCGAGCCGCTCGTTCATCTGAGCTGGCCGCGGCAGAGAATTCGCCCACGCGTGCGTGAGCTGGCGCAGGAGTTAGGGCTTTCCGAAGCGTTGCTCACGCAGAAAACGCCGACCCTCTCAGGAGGACAACAGAAACGCGTGTGCATCGCACGGGCGCTTGCTCCGGCGCCGCGATTTCTCGTTTGCGATGAAGCCACCAGCGGCCTTGACGGTGAGAGTCAGATGCACCTCTTGCATTTTCTTGCTGAGCTGCGCCAGACGAAAGGGCTCGGCATCCTCTTCATCACCCATAACATCGCTGCAGCGGCAGGTCTCGCTGACCACCTTGCTGTGATGCGCGCAGGACGCATCGTGGAGCAGCATTCCTGGCGGGGAAGTGCGGCAGATTTCTGCGATCCTTACAGCCGTGCGTTTTTTTCTGCGGCGCATCTTCTTTAGATTATTCTGTTCGCAGTGGCGGACGATCATTATAAACGAAAGGACGATGATAGTATGAAACGACACAAATTTTTGGCGCTGGCGCTCATCGGCGCGCTTGGGCTGGGCCTTGTCGGTTGCGGCGGTGGCGGCGAAGAGGCTGCTTCCGTCACAGCGGAGACGAGCGCCGAGCCGGTGCACATCACGACCACAGAGAGCTGGGATTTCTCCAGCGGTTTTTATCCGGCAGTGGCGCCGGGTAGTACAGGCAGTGGCTACGACTTTGTTTACTACATCCGCAACTGCTACGACACGCTTGTCACTCGCGACGCCGAAGGCAATTATCAGCCGGCGCTGGCTGAAAGCTGGAATATCTCAGAGGACGGTCTTACCTACACCTTCCATTTGCGTGAGGGTGTGACGTTTTCTGACGGCGCTGCGCTCGATGCAGAAGCGGTGAAGACGAGCATTGAAGCTGCCTTCGCCAATATGGGCGAGGCCATCGGCAGCTTTGGCAAGATAGGTACGCTGACCGAATCCATCGAGGCTGTCGATGATCTCACCGTGGCGCTCCATCTCACGAGTCCGTATTACGGTGTGCTGAACGATCTGGCCATGGCTAATCCGATGGCGATCGTTTCGCCGAACGCAGTGGCGGAAGATCTCTCACCGGTGGAAGCTACCGCCAGTCAGACTTTTGGTAGTGGACCGTATATGTATAAGGGTGATGGTGATGGCACGAGCTACACCTTTGTGCGCAATCCGAATTACTGGGGCGAGCCGCCGGATGTGGACAGCTTTACGGTGAACGTTATCGCCGATCCTGAGGCTGCTGTGCTGGCGCTCTCGAATGGCGAGGTGGATCTCATCGCCGGCAGTTCCCGACTTTCCTTCGCCGGATATGGAGAGCTTGTCGGCCGCGAAGGTATTGGGACGATGATCGATGAGCAGATTTCGAACAGTCGCTTTCTCGCATTTAATCCAGGGGCTGCGCCATTTGACGATGCTGCTGTGCGTCAAGCTGCGGCGTTTGCGCTCGATCGCGATGCCATCGCTGAGACGGTGTTCGCTGATCTGGAGAGTGCCAGCGCCCAGGTTCTCGATGAAAATCTGCCGTATTGCAATGCCCTGACCACGACTTACAGCTACGATCCTGACAAAGCGGCGGAGCTTCTGGAGAGCGCCGGCTGGACGGACAGCGATGGCGATGGTGTGCGTGAGAAGAATGGTGAGACGCTTTCTGTCACGCTCGATTACATCACCAACCAGGGCACCATGGATGACGCCGCACTCGCTGTGGCTGAGCAACTCGGCGCTGTTGGTTTTGATGTGACGCCGCGCGGCGCCGACAATATGACCTGGTTCACCACCGTTGCCGGGGACTATGATTTTACCATGCATTCCACCTACGGTGGATATTATGATCCGTTCCTCACAATGACCAACATGAATCCTGAGACGATGGGCGATCCGGTGCTTTCGAAAGTGGCACTCGCCATGGACGGCGGCACGGACCTTATCAAAGAAATCGACAGCACTGCTTCGACAGAGCGCGTGCAGGAGATCTATGACGAGGTGCTGACTTTTGCCACAGACGAAGCCATTCTCGTGCCGTTTACCAGCGCACATCAATACGCTGCCTGGAACAGTGAAAAGATCGGCGATTTTCACTTTGGCACAGATCCGCTCTTTATCGAGATCGCCAATGTGACGGTCGCAGCATAAGACAAACAGCATCCACCAGGTGGTGGGTGCTGTTCAGCTTGTCGAAAAAGCCTTTTTTCTGTACGACAAGACGTTTTTGAGTTTCTAAATAATTTTATTAGGCGCGCGAAAAAGCTGTTCATATCGCGGTTTTGCAAGTATATATTCTTGCTCATTAACAATTTGAAAGTCTGCACATTATCCCCATTAATGGGTTTATCTACAGTCTGACAGCATCCACCAGGTGGTGGGTGCTGTTTTTATGGATGTTCGACAAAAGGAGCCTTTACATTTTCCAGCAGTGATGAACAATGGAGAGCGCGCTTTTGCGACGGCGGCGATGCGAGGTGTCAGAAGCCAACAATTGGGGTGGCATCTTTTGTGAGGCTGCGGTACAATATAAACAGAAACAAACACAGGAAAGGTGTGAGATTTATGGACGGTTACAAACATATTCTTGTTCCCCTCGATGGCTCAGAATGCTCGGAGCGCGCGCTGGTGGAAGCGGAGCGTCTGCAGGAGGCATTCGGCGCTCGGCTGACGCTGCTCTATGTGGTCAGCGATCCGGATTTTGACTGCACGATGGGAAGCCCGGCGGTGACCAATGCGAGTGTGCAGCGTGACTGCGCAGAAGCGGAGAAATATCTGGCGCGCCGCGTGGAATCATATGGTGGCGAGGCGGAGACGCAGGTGGTTGTTGGCTGTGTGGCCAAGAGCATTCTCGCCGCTACAGAAAAGCTGGGCTGCGATCTCATTGTCATGGGCTCGCAGGGGCTTGGCTCGGCGCTGCGTCGTTTTCTGGTCGGCAGCGTGGCCAAAAATGTGCTCTCCAATGCAACGGTGCCGGTGATGATTGTTCACTAATATTTATCCAACAGGCTGTCGCCAAATGGCGGCGGCCTTTTTGTGTGCTGCGGCGTGCTGGCGAAAAATTTTCACCCATTAATGAATTTTTATGTAATAACTCTGGAAAATTTTCATAATGTGGCATACAATGGAAAGGCAAACATCATTCATCAGCTGAACTCAAAGTAGATCAGGAAGAATGGAAGGAAGAGGTGAAGTTGAATGAATATTGCATTGATTATTGTTGTTGTTTACATGTTGCTGCTTCTCTTTGTGGCCTGGGCGTCGACGACATTCCAGCGCAACAAATCGGCGGAGGCGTTTTTGCTCGCCGAAAAGAAGCTCTCCTGGCCGCTTGTCGGTGTGATGATCGCGGGCATTGCTGTCGGTGGCTCGTCAACGGTGGGTATTGCGCAGAATGCTTACACCACCGGTATCTCCGCTGGCTGGTATGATGTCGCCTGGGCAGCCGGTGCGATCATCGTCGGCTTTGCGCTGGCCAGCCATATGCGCCAGTGCGAGTACGACACGATCAACAAGATGCTCGGCTGTGTGTTTGGCGAAGGGTTTTCGCTGGTGAGTACCTGCATCCAGGTCATCATCAACACGGTCATCATCGCGCTGCAGATCATTGCTGGCGGCACGATCCTGACGGCGCTGATGCCGGACGTCTTCAGTCTTGAGCTGGGGATCATCGTTTCGGCGGTGATGTTCGGGCTGATCAGCTTCGTCGGCGGTCTGATGGCGGCGAGTCTGTCCAATGTGGTGAACATTGCGGTCATCTACATTGGCCTGACGGTTGGTGTGATCGCGACGGTGTTCCATTTTGGCGGCTTTGAGACGATCAATATGGCTTTACCGGCAGGAATGAGTGGAGACGGTAGTCACTGGTACAGCCTCGTCAGCGGTATGGGTCTGGCGGCGATCGTCGCCTGGTTCGTGACGATGATCATCGATGCCGTGCCAAACGGCGGTGTCATCCAGAACATCATCGCTGCACGTTCGCCGGAGGATGCGCGCAAAGGGACGATCTTTGCGGGGATTCTGATGATTCCTGCCGGATTTATGAGCGCGATCTTTGGGATCGTGGCGGCAGCATACTTCCCGGGTCTGGAATCTTCTGCGATGGCGCTGCCATCTGTGGTCATGCAGCTGCCAAGCTGGGTCGCCGGTATCCTGCTGGCGGGCCTGTGGGCTGCGGATGTTTCCACGGCGACAGGGCTCATGATGGGCGTCAGCACGATGGTCAGTGAGGACGTCATCTTCAAATATTTCTACAAGGGCGTCAGCCGCAAAACGCGTCTGCGCATTTCCCGCGGCGTTTGTCTGGCGGTCATCATCATCAGCTACATCGCTGCAACGCAGGTGTCGAACATCTTAAACGCGCTGATGAGCGCACTGACGCTGTTCGCGCCGTATGCGATCCTGATGACGGCGATGTTCCTCTTCCCAAAGACGGTGAAGCGGTCCTCGGGCTGGATCACTCTCGTTTTCGGCATGGTGACCTACATCGTCGTGCAGCTGATCGTGCCGGAATGGCGTATTCTTGGTCAGGCGATCTATACGGTGACGCTCATGAGCCTGATCGGTTTTGCGCTCTCGCAGCTGGACAAACGCCCGGCACCAACGGAGAATCTGAAGAAGAAAAAAGCAATCGATTGAAAACCTTGTAATGAGAAACAACAATGATTGAACGGATGGTGGGCCGCCTGCGTGCGGCCGCCATTCTTATTGGGAGTGTTTGTAATGAGTTTATTATTTGATGATACATCGACCATGAAGGACCACATCCAGTCCTGTCTGGCCGACGATTTTGCCCGCAATGCCACGCGCTCTGCGCAGGGAAATTTCAACGCCCGCCGCGAAGCGCAGATGGCGACTTACGAGGGCTGGGAAACGTATCGCGCGCAGATGGCGCAGATCCGCGACGACGTCCTCAGCCATCTTGATTATTATCTGTCGCAGTTTATTGAGAAAACGACGGCCAACGGCAATATTGTGCATTTCGCCGACACCGCCGAGGATGCGCAGCGGATCCTGCTGGATATCTGCCACGCCAAAAACGCCAAGAGCGTCGTCAAATCAAAGAGCATGGTCTCGGAAGAGATCGACTGCAACAATACGCTCCTCGCCGATGGCATCGAGGTCAACGAAACAGACCTCGGCGAATACATGGTGCAGTTGGACAACTGGAACCATCCGTCGCATCTGATCATGCCGGGGATGCACATGGACATCAAAGCGACTTACGATCTTTTTGTGGAGCAGGGTTACACCGGCGCCATGGAAGCCCACGAGATGACGCTTTTTGCGCGCGCAAAGCTGCGCCAGAAATTCCTCGCTGCGGATATCGGCATCACCGGCTGCAATTTCGCCATCGCTTCGACAGGATCGACGAGCATCCTCACCAACGAAGGCAATGGGCGCATGGTCACATCTCTTCCGGAGACGCAGATCGTGCTCATGGGGATGGAGCGTTTGCTGCCAAACATGCAGGCCTTCGATGCGATGATGCAGATCTTCGTGCGCTGCGCCGTCGGCACGACGATCTCCAGCTACATGTCCTTCACCAATGGTCCGCGCACAGCAGACGCGCAGGATGGCGCCAAAGAGGTGCACATCATCCTCATCGACAACGGTCGCTCGAAGATCCTCGGCAGCAAATACAACAAAATGCTGCGCTGTGTGCGCTGCGGCACCTGTCAGAATGTCTGCCCGGTCTTCCGCCACATCACCGGCCATGGGTACGGCGCTTGCTACCAGGGACCGATGGGCATTCTCTACACGCCGCTTTTGCAGGGATTCGATGCTTACACGAAGGATCTGCCATATGCCTGCACCCTCTGCGGCGCCTGCGCAGAATTCTGCCCGGTGAAGATCCCGCTGCATGAGCTCATTTTGGCAGAGCGTCAGGATATTATCGAGCAGACGAACCTGCAGAGCAAGGAAGAACACCAGATCTTCGCCGCTGCCGGTCAGGCGCTCGGTTATGCGCCGATCTATCGCGCCGGGACGCGCGTGGGGAATCCGGCGATGAAGCTCTTTGCCAAAGCGACAGGCGAAGGCGCGCATCTCACCGACAAAGTGAAGCTGCCGGTGCTGAAAAACTGGACGCAGAGCCGCGATCTGCCGCTGTTGCGCGGCGGAGAATTCCGCGATTGGTGGAAGAAACACGAAAAGGAGGGACGCTAAATGGAAATGGATCAGAAAACCTTTATCGGCCGCATTTCCCAGGCCCTCGGCCGCGACAGCGTGCCGGAGCAGATTGCTGATGCTTACGATTACAGCCAGGGGCTGCAGTTTTCGCGTCTGCGCGGGCTGGATGCCCAGGGCTTGCGCGATCAGCTTGCCAGCCAGCAGAAGGTGCGCGATTTTACCCTTTTCACCTGCGATAAAAAAAGCCTGGCAAAAACCCTCGCCGCCATCATCGAAAAAGAAGCGCCAAAGCGCGTCGTTGTTCCGGCAGATACTTCCGCTGACGGCATCGACCTCATGGCGCTGGCGAAAAAAAGCGGCGCAGAGGTGTACGGCTACGACAAGAACAACGACGCCGCCCTGCAGCGTGCGACGATCGAGCAGGCCGACGTCAGCATCACCATTCCGTTCCGCGCCATCGCCGACACTGGCACCGTGTTGGAGCTCGCCGACGAACGCTGCGGTAAGATCGTGAGCCTTTTGCCGCCGGCGCACATCTCCGTCATTTTCCAGAGCAGACTCAAAGCGACGCTCACAGATGTCGCGCCGGAAATTGACGCCATGGGCGAAAGCGCTGCGCTGCCGACGTATTTTCTTTTCATCAGCGGACCGTCCTCCACTGGGGATATTGAATCTGTCATGGTCACCGGTGTCCATGGACCAACGCGCGAATATTACATCGTCGTCGAGGATCTGTAAAAAAGCATAGAAAAAGCGCTGAGCGCACCGAATAGGGTGCAGGCTCAGCGCTTTTGTCATTGAGGATTATTCAGCGAGATAGGCTTTGAGATCGTCGATGCCGAGACGGGCGATGAGGCGGTTGGTGCGCTCGTTGCCGTTCTTCTTTTCTTCGATGTAGGTGTAGATCTTGTCGACGACAGCGAGTGCTTCTTCGTCAGAAAGACCGCTGGCGACGGTGGTGCCGGTGGCTGGTTTGGAACCGCCATTGCCGCCGACGGCGACGGTCCAGCCTTTGGCAGATGCATAAACAGCAACGTCGCGAACCTGGGCCATGGAGCAGCAGCGTGGGCAGGTAGCGACACCGACTTTGATCTTGCCGGCGTTGTGGGCCTGGGTGATCTTGACGATCTCGTCTGCGAGCGCGTGGCCTTCGAAGCCAGGCATTGCGAACTTGCAGCGGCCCTGGCCTGGGCAGACGATGATCTTGCCCTTTGGATTGCGCACGCGGTCGCCGAAGGTGGCGAGAATGTCATCCCAGAGTGGGTTGACGTCTGCTTCAGCGACGTTGTAGAAGCTGATCTTTTTGGCGGTGGTGCACATCATTTCGCCGACGTTGTGCTTTTTGGCGAGCTCGGCGAGCTTGATCATGTCGTCAGGGCTCATGAAGCCGTAGTCGAGATTGACACCGAGGGAATAGGTGCCGTCTTTGTGCAGGGTTACGTGGGTCTTAAATTCCATTCTCTTCCTCCTAAAATGATCCGGAATGATTTCTTTTATTCAACGCTTCCTATTATACTCCGACCGATCTGCTTTGGAAAGAGAAAAACGCCCGTCATTTTTGACGAGCGTTTGTGATCTATGCATCGAGGGTGAGGTCGCCATCTTTGACCTTGCCGAGCTTGCGCATGATCTGGTTGAAGAGCGGCGACAGGATCGCCGGCAGCACAAAGCAGATGAGCACGAGCCCGAGCCAGTCAAATCCAGTAATCGCAGCTTTCGCTCCCGCAGCGACATCCGCCACCCAGCCGGAGTAAACGCCGATCGGCCCGACCATGCCGCAGGTGCCCATGCCAGAGGATACCGGCGTGCCGTTCATCTCGAGCTGGAAAAAACAGGTCGCAAGCGGTCCCGTGACAGCGCTGGCCAATGTTGGCGCCACCCAGATCCAGGGATTGCGCACAATGTTGCCCATCTGCAGCATCGAGGTGCCGAGCCCCTGGCTGACAAGTCCGCCCCAGCGATTTTCGCGGAAGCTCATCACCGCGAAGCCGACCATCTGCGCGCAGCAGCCAGCCACGGCAGCGCCGCCGGCCAATCCTGTGAGAGAAAGGGCCGCGCAGATCGCCGCAGAAGAGATCGGCAGTGTCAGCGCGATGCCCACGAGCACCGAGACGAGAATGCCCATCCAGAATGGCTGCAATTCTGTTGCCCACATGATCAGGCTGCCAACTTTCATCGCCGCAGCGCCGAGCGCAGGTGCGACCAGCGCCGAAAGGGCGATACCGGCGCCGATCGTGACCAGCGGCGTCACGAGAATATCGATCTTCGTTTCCTTGCTCACCGCTTTGCCAAGCTCGGCAGCGAGGATCGCGACAAATAGCACCGCCAAAGGTCCGCCGGCGCCGCCCAGCGCGTTTGCCGAAAAGCCGACAGTGATCAGCGAAAACAGCACCAGCGGCGGACAGCGCAGCGCATAGCCGATCGCCACCGCCATCGCCGGTCCGCTCATGGCGCTGGCCAGTCCACCGACGGTGTAGTCGTTGCCAGAGATCGTGGCGACGGTTTCCGTCAGCGCTGCCACATGGAACTGCGTGCCGATGGTGTCTATGATCGTGCCGATGAGGAGCGAGCAAAAAAGCCCCTGCGCCATCGCGCCCAGCGCATCAATGCCGTAGCGCCGCAGTGAGATTTCAATATCCTTGCGTTTCAGAAACGCGCGTATTTTTCCCATAGAATGAGGACTCCTTTACAATAGTCTGAACAGGTGTCATGACAGATAACAACGCTATTGTACGAAAAAGCAGCTCGCCTGTCAAGACAGCTGTAAAGAAAAACCGCTCCGAATTGGAGCGGTGGGGGAGATCATTCTGAGCGCACGGCGATGCGCAGAATGGTTTTGCGCTTTTTTGGGGGATACGCTGGGCGTTGCTGAGATAGATTTCGCGGTGCCAGGAAGTTGTGCGCGAAAGACTCTTTTCCTGAAGATAAGCATCGAGCTTAGCGAATGATGCTGGTTCGTCGTCGTAGCTGCCGATGTGAAGAATCTGCACACAGTCGCCATCGGTGAGCGTTTCGAAGCGGATGGCGTCGTAATGGGGATTGGGCTTTTTACGTGAAGCTTGCGCGAGGGCGGCTGTGACCATTTCTTGTGTAATGGCTTCAGGTTGACGGATCATGATGCGATAGTGGAGCGCAGATTTGTTCAGTGGACCGTCGTTGTCCTGCGTCCATAATCCTTCCAGCGGATAGACGGTGAAATCGTGGAAGGGTGCATCTGCTGGAACACCAGCGCGATAGAGTCGCTTAACGGCGTAAGCTGTGGTGTAGAGCGCAGAAACGCGCTCGGAAAAGTCTGGCGCGTTGGGATCACCGCTGCCATTTAGGATGAGAAATTGCTGCGGCGGAATTGTTAGGCGCGCGGGCGAGGTTGTAGCGTTGTAGATTTGTTTTTCGTGTTTTCTCCATTCGTGTTTCATGAGAACACCTCCTGACTGACAGTGTAGCAGCATAACCTTGTCAGGGAGCGTCAGCTTTCATATTTTTTGCGAATTTTTTCGAGCTTTTCGTAGAAACGTGTGCGCAAATCTGATGGCGCCAGAATTTCTACGCCGTCGGAAAAAGAGAGTAGATAGGCGAAAAGCGTCTCACTGTCGGGCAGCATTGTTGTGAGAATAAGATTGCCGTCGGCGTCCGTGTGGATGGGATCGGAAAATTCATCGTAAACGCGGAAAGCGAGCATTTTGTCAAATTTCAGAGTGACGGTGATTGGCTGTTTCTGTGCGAGTGGGGATGTGCGCGGCGGTTCTGGCGGTAGATTGCAGGGATCGAAGTGCTCGGCGAGAATGCGCAGAGACTGGATGCGTGTGAGCTTGAAATAGCGATACGCTTCGCGCAGTCTGCAGAATCCGTAGAGGTACCAGTCCTTGCTTTTAAACACAAGACGCAGGGGCAGCACCTGGCGTTTTGATTCTTCGCCGCTGTTACCATAATAATGAAAGGTCACGACACGTTGCGCGAAGATCGCTTCTTTAATGGTTTGGAAGGTTTCCTGAGTGGGGCGTCCCTGACGGACCCAGTCGGAAAAATCTACTTCTATCCAGTTGCTGTTTGCTGTTTGAAAAATGGCGGTGAGTTTGGTGAGCAATGTGTCATTTTCCTGAGCGGTGGTTGTGTCGATCCCTTGCAGTGCTGCAAGAATCTGTGCGCGTTCGTCGTCCGAGAGCAGTGCTTTTGGGATTGTATAACCGTCGAGCAGAGCGATGCCGCCGCTTTTTCCGGGAATGGTGTAGATGGGAACGCCGCAAGCGGAGAGCGCATCGATGTCACGATAAATGGTGCGCACTGAAACTTCGAGCTTTCTGGCAAGAGCTGGGGCTGTTGTTTTACCATTAGCAAGCAATTCGTAAAGGATGCGAAATAATCTGCTTTCCTGCATGATCATCACCTCGCTTTCAGTATAACAGAAAACCCTGACAAAGGCGTGTCAGGGTTTGGTATAAAATTTTGACAAAGAAGGTCATTGATGTTGACAGGGATAAATGGTCAGGATATACTCATAATAGTATTTATAGATAATAGAGGATTTTGAGCAGAGAATGGATGAGCAATTGATAAAAGTGGGATGTATAGATGCGGAAATATATTCTTGTATTACCGAAAGGATAACTACTTCTGAGGTTATCATCACAAGAGAAAGGATTGCGCACATTGCAGAAAGGCATCCTGGCGATTATGAGAGACTGATTGGTGATGTTTCAGAGGCCTTGAGTGAACCAGATTATATTTTAGAAGCGAATAGACCACATACTGGTATTGTATTAAAGGAACTAGAGAGAAATGGTGAAAAAATAAAGCTTGTTTTACGTGTGAGAGTGGATAGTGATCCGCTTGAATATAAAAATTCTGTGCTGTCTTTTTGGCATGTTGGTGATACAACATGGAAGAAGAATCTTAGAAATAAGAAAATACTTTATAGGCGGAAGCAAAGATGATATTCTTAAAACAAGAGAACAATAATGAACTTTGAGGTGGAAACTGCGTTCCCATGCGCCGCACGCTTTCGAGTGGTGGGCAAAAGAGATGCCGGGAGTGACGCGCCGGCTGGAGTTCGTTTTGTTGGAGGCCATGGTGACATGGCCTCTTTTTTATGCGGCGAGAAAATTCACCTACGCACCGAGGAGCATGGCGAGGAAGGTGAGGATGATGAGGAAGCCGAGGTTCCAGAGGGTGAAGACGCGCAGGAAGGCGGCTTTTTGTTGGGGATAGTTTTTGCTGAAAAATTTGAAGGAGATGAGGCTGGCCAGCGATGCGATGAGGGTGCCGAGGCCGCCGAGATTGACGGCGGTGCAGAGGGTGGTGAGATCGCTGGTGAAGCCGGAGAGCAAAATGGCGGCGGGAACGTTGCTGATGACCTGGCTGGTGAGGATGCCGAGCCCGAGTTCGCGACCGTTCATGAGGGTGACGAGGAGGGTGCTGACGGCGGGAATGCGTCCGACGTTGCCGATGAATACGAAGAAGCAGAGAAATGTCGCGAGCAGGCTGTAATCAACCTGGCGGAAGAGGCTGCGGTCGACGACAAAAATAACGGCGACGACAATGAGGAGCACGGGGCCGTAGGGCAGAACGCGGAAAACGACGAGCAGGCAGAGTGCGAGCAGCGCGAGAAAGGGCAGCATGGCGCGACGGAGGTTTTGCGTCGGCACGATCTCGGCGCGCGGTTCGTCGCTGGTGAGACGGTGGGCGAGGGGCGCTTCGCGCACGCTGCGGATGCTGAGGATGAGCAGGACGAGGGCGAGGGCGGTGTATGGCCAGACGGCCCAGGCGAAATCTCTGAAGGGCATTTCGGAGATGGAGTAGAGATAGAGATTTTGCGGATTGCCGATGGGGGTGGCCATGCTGCCGAGGTTGGCGGCGATGGTCTCGAGAACGATGAGCTTGAGCACGCGGTCTTCGCGCTCGACCATGCGGAAAACGAGGATAGTAAAGGGAACGAAGGTGATGAGGCTGACGTCGTTGGTGATGATCATGCTGGAGAAAAAGCAGAGCAGGATCATGATGGTATAGAGCATGCGCAGGCTGTGGGCTTTTTTGATGAGCGTCTGTCCGAGCAGGGCGAAGACGCCGAGATGCTGCAATCCGGCGACGATGATCATGAGACAGAAGAGCAGCGCGAGGGTGCGGTAGTCGGGATATGCAAGGTAGGCGCTGTCGGGATGCACGATGAAGGAGGAAATGAGCGCGAGCACAAAAGCGACGGAAAGCACGGTTTCCTGTCGTAAGAATTGCAGAAGTTTTTTCATCGTGGTGTCCCTCCTTGGTTTCTGCGCTGGGCGCAGCAGGCAATATCTCTATTATACAGAGAGTTTTTGCCGGCGGCAATGGCCGACGCGAAAAATCATTTGCGCGCGACGGATGCTTGCCGCTTACGGATTTCCCGGCTATAATAGTGGATGAAAGAGGTGAGTGTTCATGAACGCAAAAGAGCGACGGGAGAAAATATTGGCGCGGCTGGCATCTGCGGACGAAGCGATCAGCGCGTCCAGGCTGGCGGCGGATTTTTCGGTGAGCCGACAGATTATTGTCGGGGATGTGGCGCTTTTGCGCGCTGCTGGTCATGAGATCCTGGCGACGCCTCACGGCTATATCTGCGAGCGCGCGCGAAGCGGCGTGGTCTGTCAGGTGGCCTGTCGCCATGATGCGGCGCAGATGCAGGAGGAGCTCAACGCGATCGTGGATCAGGGCTGTACGGTGCTGGATGTGATCGTGTCCCATCCAATCTACGGACAGCTCACGGGACAGCTCAATCTGTCGAGCCGGTATGAGGTGGCGGCGTTTATCGAGAAAGCAACGAGCGCATCGGCGCAGCCGATCAGCGTGCTCACAGACGGCATTCATCTGCACACGCTGCAGTGCCCGGATGAAGCGGCTGCGGAGCGTGTGCGCAGGGCGCTGGCAGCGCTGGGGATATTGATGGAATAAGGGGATTGTAGGGTTTTCTAAAAAAGATGGAAGAGTCCTACGAAAATTACAATTGCAAATTTGACCAATCTATGGTGTAATTAATTTGTAATAATTTCAAGCGACGGTTTTTCGGCGCAGCGGCCGGAAGATGAATTGAAGATGAATTAAGGAGAGAAATCATCATGAAATTAAGAAAGAAGATCCTTGCCATGGCGCTCGTTGGTGCGATGCTGCTGTTGGCAGGATGTGGAAGTGGTGGGGATACGTCGTCGGCGTCGGCAGAATCAGAAAATGCGCCGGCAGAAACCCTGAACCTGGAAGGCAGCTGGATCGCCGAGGTGCAGGGCAGCGACTATTACCTCGCTGGTTTTATCAAAGACAATCTCATCGAGCTGCACTGGGTCTCCAGCTACGACCAGAATGGGTCTGTTTACTGGGCAGGAAGCTACAAGGCGCCAAAGGATAAACCAGACACCTACACCTGGGAATCCACCCGCAATGATGCCATTATGAATACGAGTGCCTATGCTTCTGTGGATGCCAGCCGCACGTTTACCTACGCAGACGGCAAGCTGACGCTGGCTGCGTCGGACACTGGCGTGGAGACGGTGCTCATTCCTGCGGAGACGGACTACACCTATCTGGCTGTGGAAGTGTCCGAGGAAGAGCAGCAGGCTGCTGAGGATGCGGCCAAGGCTGCGGAACAGCAGCAGGCTTCTGCAGATGCGGCAGCGGCAGCAGCGGCTGAAGAGGTCAAGGATATTGAGATGGTCGACAGCGGCTACTCGGTAGAATCTCTGGGCGGCGGCAATTCGATGATCTATTACGCTGTGGAGATCACCAATCCGAACGAATACAACGCCATTGTTTCGCCAAACATCGAGATCACTGTGCTCGACAGTGAGGGACGCGTGCTGACGAAGCAGAATCGTTCGCTTTTCGCCGTTGCGCCTGGTGATACGTTCTGCTTCGGGGATGCGATCAACTGTCCAAAGGGCAGCCCGGCAGATGTGGAGATCACCGTCGAGAACAACGACTATGATTTCAAGACCTTCGAAGGTTCCGGCATCCATTCTGTCAAGGATTTCACCGTCGGTGAAGTCACCGAAGAGAAAAATGGCGACCAGATGTATTTCACCGGCACCATCACCAACGATTCTGACGAAGATCTTGGCGGTGTCATCGCGACCATCGTCTTTAAGAAAGACGGCAACATTGTCGGCGGTGTGACTGGTCAGGTTGGCGGCATTGTCGCCGGCGACACGACAACCTTTAACGTTGCTGCCAAGAGTGGTTTCAGCGATTACGATTCCTACGACGTTTATGTGACGCAGGAACCGGCGTAACACAGATTTTTCAAGCCTCGCGCACATGCGCGGGGCTTTTTTGCTGCCTGTAGATGAAAATACCACCGCTGTTGTGCGGTGGTGGGTGATCATTTTCAGCTTTTTAGATCCTTAAATAATTCGTCAAGATCGTTGTAGCGCTTCACCGTTGGATCTTTGGCGATGCGTTCGGCTTCGAGCATGGCTTCGATGGTGGTGCGGTTTGGCTGGTCGTCGAGACGGGCGTCGAAGGGGAGGCCGCCTTTGCGCAGCGACTGGCGCAGAAAGACGTTGATGGCGGTGGAAAGGGACATGCCGAGCTCGGCGTAGAGGGCTTCGCAGTCTTTCTTGAGATCGCTGTCGAGACGGATGGTGAGATTGGTGGTGTTTTTCGCAACGGACATGGGGATCCTCTCCTTTATATGGATTTTATACCCATATTCTACGACGAATCCTGTGCAAATGCAAGAGAATGCACGAGAATCGCACGGTGAAAAAATGTCCCATTCTTGGCTGTTTCTTGGATTTTGTCTGCTATTCTTGAGATACAGAAATGAGAAAGGACGGAGAATCATGGCAGACTACATTCTTGAAACAAAAAATCTGACGAAGACTTTTCGCCATCAGACGGTGGTGGAGGGAGTGTCGCTGGCGGTGCGGCGCGGTTCTGTGTATGGGCTTCTGGGGCCGAACGGCGCTGGAAAATCGACGACGCTGAAGATGATCATGGGGCTGTTGCGGCCGAGCGGCGGCGAGATCATTTTCGATGGTGCGCGGTGGAGCCGTCAGGCGCTGGCGCAGATGGGGGCGCTCATCGAGGGGCCGGCGCTATATCCAAATCTGACGGCGCGGGAAAACCTGCGCGTGCATACGCGGATGCTGGGCGTTCCGGAATCGCGTATTGCTGAGGTGCTGGAGATTGTGGATCTCGTGGACACGGGACGCAAGCGTGCGGGCCAGTTTAGCCTGGGGATGAAGCAGCGGCTGGGGATCGCGGTGGCGCTGTTGAACGATCCGGCGCTTTTGGTGCTGGATGAGCCGACGAACGGGCTGGATCCGTTTGGGATCCAGGAATTGCGCGAACTGATTGCGTCGTTTCCGGGGCAGGGGATCACGGTGATCCTTTCCAGCCATATTTTGTCGGAGGTGGCGCAGGTTGTGGACGAGATTGGTATTTTGAGCGGCGGGCGGCTGCTCTTTCAGGGGATGCCGCCGCAGCAGGAAAATCTGGAGCAATTTTTCACGGAAACGGTGCTGCAAGGAGGAATGAAACGATGATGGGAATGTTACGCGCGGAAATGCTGAAATACAAGCGCACGTTTATGGCGAAGCTGGTGATCTTTATTCCGCTCTTTTTTGCGGTGTATTCGCTGGTGACGAGTTATCTGGTGCCGGGGAGCTACGACTGGAACGGGATTTTGGTGATGAGCTTCAACTGGTGGCCGGTGACATTTCTGCCGCTGGGCTACGGGCTTTTTGCGGGGATGGTGGCGAATCTTGAGCGCAAGGCGGGAAATTACCGCACGCTGAAAGGGGAGGTGCTTGCACCGCGGCGCATCTGGCTGGGGAAAATCCTGGGCATGGCGCTGATCGCGGCGTGCTCGTCGTTGGTGCTTGTGCTGGGCGATCTGATCTGCGGGATGCTGCAGGGGGATGTGCCGCCGCTCGGGGTGATGCTGCTGGCGGCGCTGCTCTGCTGGATTGCGACGCTGGCGCTGATCCCGCTTCAGCTGTGGCTGGCGACGTTGGCGGGAATGCTTGCGAGCATTGCCCTTGCGGCGGCGGGGATGATCGTGGGTGTGCTTCTGGCGCCGACGCGGCTCTGGATCTTCTGCCCGTGGAGCTGGGCGTCGCGGCTGATGTGTCCGACGATCGGTGTGCATCCGAACGGGATTGTGCTTTCTGCAGGCGATGGGCTTCTGGACGCGAGGGTGATTCCTGTGGGAATTCTGGTGTCGCTTGTGGTGTTTGTGGTGCTGTCGATGCTGACGGCGCTGTGGTTTGAGCGGAGGGAGAGCAAATGATGGGGATTTTCTGCGCAGAATGGCTGAAAACGAAGGGCGGCGCGCTGCGGCCGTTGGTTTTTCTGCTTTCGCCGCTAGTCGGGGCGGTGCTGGCCTGGTATGTTGTGGGGCGGCCGTGGATCGCAGCGGGGTCGGCGTTTTCCGGATTTTTCTCGGTGTGGGCGGCGCTGGTGATGCCGCTTGCGCTGGCGATTGTGGCGGG
>ERZ1034897.94-NODE-94-length-50150-cov-18.544206_pt1 | contig 50150 bp, 51 predicted proteins | sample MGYA00520629_ERZ1034897 | MGnify/ENA primary metagenome ERZ1034897 (study PRJEB33766, sample SAMN09781789) | gut metagenome | biome: gut microbiome | host: Homo sapiens | place: Madagascar | study: EMG produced TPA metagenomics assembly of the PRJNA485056 data set...
CTAATAATCATTATAACAAAATCATGGCTTTCAATGGTCTGCATGAATTTCTTGAAGCTTTCATGATACTCTACATCCCGAATATCTCGTGAAATTCTTACCTTTCCATTGATGTATGGTTCAAGTCCCGCCTCGATCAAATTCGCAATATCAGAATCTTTCTGACAATAGGACAAAAATAATACTTTCTCATGTGATTCATCAATCACTTCCGGTTCGGTTTCTGGGCAATCAATCAAAGAAAGTTCCAGATAGCTCTTGACCGCTGTTACAAATGGCTCGATGGCCTTACGCATGAATCCAGCAATCATATCTTTGAATTTTTTGCTGTTGGAATAACCGTAAGCCAAGGCGTGCAATTGCTTTGGTCCATCCAGGATATATTGCAGCAACTGGTATCCGTAGTCAACAATCGCTTCTTGAGAGCTCGGCAATGTCAGCATATCGTTCCAGGATTTGCTTTTATAGATTTCTGCAAAATCATAATCTTCCTTATGGCATTCAAAGATATACTCCATAATGAAGGAAGTATTAGTAATATAATCGAAGAAAATCTTGACATAATTGATTTCTTCTTGGGAATCTATCTTCAACATTTGAGAAGATAGCGTTCTATATTGCAATGAAATTTTTCTTAGCTCTTTCTTTGTCACAGCTTAGCCCCTCCACACAATGGGCAATAAATGCCAATTTCCTTATCAAAATACTGCACTTTCACAGAAGAATCACAGCATTTCAGCTCAACAGTTTCATACTCATTAACAGGTTGATATAGTTCTTTCTCCGGTTCCTTTTTAGGAATATCCATTGACATTTTAACAAAGCCATTCCTGTTAAATTTCTTAATGGATTTACCCAACGTCCTTTCCAACTCCGAATGCATATAGTTCAATGCAACCTGTTCCATCTTTTCCAGAACTTCCGTGCAATAAAAAGTATCGATACCATTAGGAAGTCCACATACTGGACAGAAGAAGTGTAAATAGCTTTCGTGTTGAAATGTGTCTAAGTGAAGCATGAAATGGTTCTTACAAAAATCGCATTCCATCTCCATGAAGCCATCTTTATCGACAGGTATTTCGATTTCAAAAGTTTTTTCACTCATTTCCTTTACCTCTTACTCCTCTGAACTTACCATGTGTGATAGCTGGTACTCTATTATTTCATATTTCATGGAATCGCAACGATAAACGCAAATCTTTGGCAGAGACACAGAAGGTTCAATGTGTTGAAAATGTTTATACGGCGTAAACCAGACAAAATAGTCAATGTCAGAATCGATAAATACATCAAGAAATGCTTTGTCGAAAAACCACGCATGAGGTGTTCCTGCTTCTCCTTCATTGGAAACTACATTGGTTTCATGTTTGGCTTCAAAATATGCCGATGATTCATCATAAACGAAAAATATTAACTTACTTCCAGGATGGTTTTTTCGATATAGTGGAATCCTTTGCTTATGATGTTCTATGGTTCTTATGAAATTATCTTTGTAATAACGATAATTATGATCCTCCAATGTTGGTGAATCTGTTACAGCGTTGATTATAATGTGCGGGAGGGTTGGATATGCATCCATAACTCCAAGATCACGCAATTCTTTCTCCAATTTATGTTGCCGTTCATAATTGAGGTTTCGAACCTTACCTTTTTTCTTGAACCCGTGATCGTCAACTCGCATTACTTCTAACATTATGTGCTGTGTATCGTTATAAAAATCTGGTGGTGGAGCATCCTTGGATGATGCATCTGTCCATTCTTTCCACTGAGATTCATCATATATGGAATTGAACATCCCTACAGTTTCCTCATCATCATTTATAAGAAATATTTCTTGGTGACAGATGAGGCGAAAATCCTACAGCAAATTTGCTTCTTTTTCTTCAAATAACATAACTTCACCTCCAGAATCGTTAATTAACCTCCAGTTTGCCACTCATTAGGCGAGGCAATAACAGATCACGCTGTGCAGCCAGATTTAGATTTTTCTGATGTAACAGTCGCTTTTGTACCGCAATAGGCAAAAACTTTGCCTACAAAAGCTTCCAGAATATCGTCTTTAGGAACTAACAGTTTATATCTATGCATAAATGTCAAACCAACAAACTGCTGAGAAGCACTATTCGTTTGAGTACAAAAGATTTTCTGCATTGTTAAACTAGTCATCCAGTAATAAAGATATGTCGTATCTCTCATCGTTTTTGGTTTGAAAATGATTACATTCTTTCCACTGAACTCACGGTTATATTCAACAATACAACAGTTGCCCACCGTACCGATGTTACTAAAGAGGATATCTCCAGATTTTAATCCACTAAGCTTTTTAATTCCTATGTGATCTGTTTCACTGATACTATAAGTAGCATCGAAATCAACATATCCAGAAGAAATGCATCTGCCCGTAACAAGAGGAACACCGTAGGTATTAAAACGAGGCTGATCCTTAACCTGATCCAGTTCTACGCAATCCACATTGAAAGGCGGATTTGCCATAACATAGTCAAAATTACCAAAGCTACCATAAGAATCACGATAGTAGGAGTTTGCGTAGGTAATGGTGCCACGGACATTGTTAAGGACAAGGTTCATCTTTGCAAGTCAAACGGTTGCGCCCGTCTTTTCTACGCCATAAGCACACAGATTCATCTGCTTGCCCTGAGCCTTGTGCTTTTCAATATAATGTGCAGCCTGAACGAACATACCACCACTACCGCAAGCTGGTTCAAGAATCCTACCCTCAGTGGGCGCAAGGACTTCAACCATGTAACGGACAACAGATGCAAGGGTGAAGAATTCACCATCGCCCTGACCTTCCGCCAATGCAAATTCACCCAGGAAGTATTCGTAAATCTCACCGAAGATGTCCAGTTCCACATCCGCAGAAAAAGCATTAAAGTTCTTCAAGAGTTTTGCCAATACAAACGAATCATCTGCGCTGTTAACGCTGTAATAAATATCCTTTGGAAGAGTATCTTCCAATTCAGCGGTGTATTTTTCAACCGCTTTCATAGCTTCCTTCACCTTCTTGGCAAGATCTTCACTTTCCGGTAAATTCTACAGCCAATCATATCTGGCTTCTTCCGGCAAATAAAAACCGCATTTTTCAATAGCAATTTCGTGGATTGGGCGCTCCATACAAGTACCTTTGGTAGAATTAAACTCTGCCTTGATCTCAGGCTCGAACTTGCTATATTTTACATCTGCAAATCGTAGGAAAATCAAGCCGAGTATAGGCTCAACGTATTCAGTAGACTTCAACCAGAATTAGCACGTAGCTGATTGGCAGTCATCCATAATGTATCTTTTAAATTTTTCAACTGCTTATTAGTCATTTGCATTCTCCTCCGGCACATATTGCATTAAATCACCATAATCGCAGTTCAACACGTCACAAATCCTGCCAAGAATTGCAAGATTTACCGGTTCATCTCTGCGAAGCTTTGTCATTGTATTGGGAGCAATATCTGCCGCTTTTCGTAAATCTACTTTACTCATTTTCTTATCGACAAGCAGTTTCCACATTCGGTTATATGAAATAGTCATGCGTCTACCTCCTGTTTCTGCTTTCACGCTTACTGTGTATAATAATAGCAAATCTTGTCGCAATTTCCAAGATACATTCGCAACTATATGCGATAATAGTCATTCCCTTTTGTCTTCTACAATTGCATTGTCTGGGATAAACGCACCATCCATATCTACAACATGAATGATTCTTTTGAAATCCGATCTTTTAAAAGGGTATTGTCTCATACATTGTTTTATACATTCATTCACTTTGGAAATAATATTGGAACATTTATTTCCTTTTTCTGTGGTAATATCCCCATGATGAGTATGAACATATACTCTGTCTTTATCAAAATAATTATTCAAAACAGGACCTAATGCCTCTTCATCAGAAGGACCTTCCACAATGACTAATGCATCTTTCTTTTCATTGTAATTTTGCGATCTCTCTAAATGCAAGTGCAATTTCGTAATTGTTTGTTGGATCATAAACAACTTCGTCTTGTCCGCCTAAAACAATATCTCTATAGTAAAAATTTCTTAAATTGTTGTTTTCTTTTACATTTGTCAAACGGATGTAACGGTTATTTGGATTTGTTGTTGTAAATACAATAAAACTTTTATCCAAAGTTTCTAATGGGCGTAAATTGTGAGATGTAAAAATCAATTGTCCTTGTCCCTTTTCAGAGATAATTTTCAAGATTTCCCCTAATAAATATTCGAAAATTCCAGAATCTAATTCATCAATTACGACTGTAATAGATGGATTATTATACATAAAAATTAAAAGCTGTAAGATAGAAATGATTTTTTTGATACCTTCTGATTCATAACGTAATGGAATTTCTTTTTTATTTTTCTTCGATATCAATTGAACTCTACGTCCAACGCTTCCATTTTGTAAAAACTGTTTACCAAAATCATATACATCTATTGTTAATCCAGGAACCATTTGAGAAAGAACTTTGTTCATATTAGGAATCATTTTTTTTATCAATTCCGCTGCTTCTTCCGGAATTGTTGAAGGCTCATCAAGTGAAAGCATAATATTACCAGAAGCTTTAGAATCTACACTTTCGTACATAAATGTTACCGGAAGAGCATTCAATGTTATCAAACCATTGTTTTGTGTATCAATGACAAACAATTCAAAGTTTCCATACTGAACGATCATCTGAAATAAATCTGTATAAATTGTGTGATGGCACTTATTTTCAATCGTTGATAATAACTCACCTGAAAAAACAAAAGATCTAGATGTAGCAAGTGCTAGGCGTTTTACAACTTCAAGATTTGTTGCGACTTCTTTATCTTTTCCAACAAGTTCTACATATTTACTTTTTGGAGAAAATACTTCTTTAGAATTCGTATTGATTAAATCAACCATTTTATGTTTTGTTTTCTTATCTGTATAAGAAAAGCTTAAAAGTTCATCAAATAATTCAACTTTATAACTTTCAGCTTCAGAAAAATTCTGTTGCGTTGACAAAACTTTTCGAATCTTAAATTCATAGTTAACAAGATATTCTAGTTCCTTTTCTGGAATTTTCATTGAAATATCAAATTTAAGCTTCGCATACTCTGCTTCCACATGAATGTAATCAGCGAACTGAGGTGGTATAACTTGACCACAAAAAGCTAATTTTAATAATTTAATTGCATCAATCAAAGCCGTTTTCCCAGATCCATTCTGGCCATAGATTCCAAGAATACTTGCTTTATAATCTTTTCTATTATTTTTTAAAACAACTTGACCAAATTTAACATTTTTGAAATTTTCAATTTCAATCTTCTCGATTCTTGTACATTTACCAGCCATCTTAGACACCTCTTCATCTTCCTAGATGCATAATCAATTTAACATCAAGTTAATTTTCTGTCAATTCAATTGAACATTTTGCACATTTTGTATAGATTTTGCTTTTGATTAGAGAATGATGTATTATCCCCACTCAAAAAGACTCTGGAACCCCAGAGTCTCTCATTCACTTATTCTTCATCATCTTTGTGTAATGATGCAATGATATCATCGATATGACGCGCTTTTCTTTCCGTTTCATCAATCACAAAGATTAATTCCGGACATCTTCGAATACTCAATCTCTGAGATAATTCTGTACGAATATATCCCTTAGCTCTATTCAAAGCCTTTAGACCAGCCTGTGCTCTAGCATCCTGTCCTAAGAATTCACAGAATACTTTTGCATAAGAATGATCATTAGAAACCTGAACATCAGTAATCGTCACAAATCCAACGTTAGGATCCTTTACACCAAACTGCACGATTTCAGAAATGTTCTTACGGATGATACCTTCTAATCTTTTCTGCTTAAAGTTCTTTGCCATAATTAATCAACAGGAACTTCCTGTGCCTCATAGAATTCTAAAGTATCTCCAACCTTGATATCGTTGTAGTTTGCTATTGTTAGACCACATTCATAACCAGAAAGCACTTCCTTTGCCTGATCCTTAAATCTCTGTAAAGAGCCAAGCTTACCATCATACACAATGATACCTTCACGAATCAAACGCACACCACAGTTCGCTTTTGCCTTGCCATCTGTCACCATACATCCAGCAATTGTACCAACTCTAGAAACCTTATATGTTTCTCTGACTTCAGCTTCACCAATAGTAACGTCTTCATATACTGGTTCAAGCATGCCCTTCATGGCAAGTTCCATTTCTTCAGTAGCCTTATAGATGATGTTATGTAAACGAATTTCAACACCAGCTTCTTCAGCCTTCTTACGAATATTTGCATCCGGTCTAACATTAAAGCCAATGATCATAGCCTTAGAAGCATCCGCAAGCATAATATCACTTTCTGTAATAGCACCAGCAGTTGCATGAATAACATTGATCTTAACATCACCAACTTCAAGTTTTTCCATACTGGACTTCACAGCTTCTGCAGAACCCTGTACGTCAGCCTTGATGATAATAGGTACTTCCTTGATGTTGCCTGCTTCAATCTGTGCAGACAAGTCTTCAAGTGACATAGCACTTGTCTTTCTTCTTTCAGCTTCCTGCTTTCTTCTCTTACGACGATCTGCTAAAGCTCTTGCTTCCTTTTCATCGTCAAAGTTTCTAAACAAGTCACCAGCTTCAGGTACATCATTTAAACCAATGATTTCAACAGGTGTAGAAGGACCAGCAGACTTCAATGTACGACCATTTTCATCTGTCATTCTTCTCACCTTACCAAAGGATGTACCAACAACAACTGGATCACCCTGGTGAAGTGTACCATTCTGTACAAGCAATGTTGCAACAGGTCCTCTTCCCTTATCAAGTTTAGCTTCAATGACAGAACCTGTAGCGACTGCATTTGGTGCAGCTTTCAATTCCTTGATATCTGCAACTGTAAGAATTGTTTCTAAAAGGTCATCAATACCATCACCCTTTTTCGCACTTGTAGGAACAAAGACTGTATCTCCACCCCATTCTTCAGGCATGACTCCTAGATCACTCATTTCACCCATGACGTGATCTGGATTAGCATCTGGCTTATCCATCTTGTTGACCGCAACAATGATAGGTACGCCAGCAGCCTTTGCATGGTCAACTGCTTCACGTGTCTGTGGCATAACACCATCATCTGCAGCAACAACGATAACAGCGATATCTGTAATGGATGCACCACGTGCTCTCATCGCAGTAAATGCTTCGTGACCAGGTGTATCCAGGAATGTAATCTTTCTACCATTAATAGAAACCTGGTAAGCACCAATTGCCTGCGTAATACCACCAGCTTCACCAGCTGCTACCTTAGACTTACGGATCGTATCCAGAAGTGTTGTTTTACCATGGTCAACATGTCCCATGATTGTAACAACAGGTGGACGTTCTTCAAGAAGATCTGGATCAGTAACTTCTTCCACTTCCAATGTATCTTCTTCTCTTTCTTTTACCTTTGTTGGTTCAATATCATAAGAGATACATACAAGTTCAACAGTTTCATCATCCAGTGGTGTATTGATTGTAACTGCTTTTCCTTCCATGAATAATGTTTTAATGATATCCGTAGAAGGACGAGCAATCTTTTCAGCTAATTCACCAACTGTGATTCCATCTGTATATGTAATTGCGTAAACTTCTTCAACAACCTTCTTAGGCTTGCTGTCGAAGTTTTTATTATTGTTATTGCGAGTTTTGTTATTGTTCTTTTTATTTTTAGAACCATTACTCTTTGTATTCTTTGGCATAGATAACCTCCCTTTCTTAATGCATCATTGTTCATGATGCGAAACAATCATATTCTTACATCGCCTCTTTTCGTATTTGCATTCATTTAGATTGCTTTTTTGATTTCTTCATAGAATGAATCAGGAATATCCATCTTCAGTGCTCTTTTTAAAGCACCGTTTTTCTGTGCAGCTTCTACAGCATCCAGGCTTTTCTTAAGATATGCGCCATGGCCATTAGCCTTTCCTGTAGGATCTACTGCAAGATTTCCTTCTGGTGTACGAACGATGCGAAGAAGATCTTTTTTAGCACACTGCTCACTCGTTGCGACACAGCGTCTCATTGGAATCTTTCTAGGCATGATTATTCATCCTCGTCGTAGTAATCTTCGTATTCATCGTAATCGATGTCGTATTCTTTTTCTTCTTCAGCTTCCTGCTGTGCTTCGATTTCAGCAAGTTCTTCTTCAGAATAGATTTGAGAAGCAGTTGCACGTGCTGCAAGCTTATCCTTGAGCTGTTGCTGCAGTTCCTTGTTAGAGAGTTTGTAGTTATCTTCATCACTCTTCTTCTTGAACTTCTTCTTGCCCTTAGCTTCAGCCTTCTTGCTTGTATCTGCTAACTTTTCAAACTTGGATACATATGTATTGTTTGCTGCCATTTCTTCGAGGTCAGCGTGTTTGTTACTCTTCTTTTCTTCCACGAGTGGTTCTTCGCTTTCTACTTCTTCTTCAACTTCGTTGTCTTCTTCTACGACAGGTTCTTCTACTGCAGCAGGTGTTTCTTCATTTGCTGCTGTTTCTTCTTCCTTAGTATCTTCTTCATCCATTTCATCAAGCACATTTTCACTTAATGTTTCCATCATTTCTTCAGGGATGAAGTCATCATCTTCACTGCCGGCATTTTCTTTAAGTGCGGCAATCTTTTCAGCAGCTGCAGCCTTCTTTTCTTCCTGTTCCTTGATTGCTTCAGCACGCTTCATTTCATTTTCTTTTTCTGTCTTTTCAGCAGCCTTCTGCTTCAATACTTCAGCCTGAGCAAGTAAAGCTTCATAATCCATACCTGCTTCTTCAATTTCTTCACGTGTCTTGATATCGATCTTGTGATTTGTCAGCTTCACCGCAAGTCTAGCATTCTTGCCACGCTTGCCAATTGCAAGAGAAAGCTGCGCAGCATCAACGATTACAAGCAGGCTGTTATCATCTCTGCCAGGCAATACTGCAGTCACAACTGCAGGTGCTAAAGCATTCTTTACAAGAACACTGACATCATTAGAGTATTCAAAGATATCAATCTTTTCACCATTCAATTCATCAATGATGTTCTGTACACGGTTGCCTCTAGGACCAATACATGCACCAATTGGATCAATGTCTGGATTATGAGACAGCACAGCCATCTTCGTTCTATCACCAGCATCTCTAGCAATTGCCTTGATTTCAACGATACCGTTATAGATTTCAGGAACTTCCTTTTCAAACAGTCTTTTTACAAGCATTGCATCCGCTCTAGATACAAGAACCTGAGAACCCTTTGTATCTTTATTGACAGCTGTAATAACAACTCTTGTCTTATCGCCCTCTCTTAATACTTCACCAGGAATCTGTGCAGAATGAGGCATCAAGGCAACAGACTTGCCAAGATTGATCAATGCAAACTTATCTTTCACAGATTCAACAACACCGATAAACATTTCATCGACCTTGTCTTTGTATTCATCATAGACAGCACTCTTTTCAGCTTCTCTGATCTTCTGACGAATGACATTTTTTGCAATAGAAACTGCAGCTCTAGACAATTCAACTTCTTCAATTGGTCTTCTGATCTTACCGCCAACTTCAGCAGTTGGATCAATTGCCCTAGCTTCTTCTAAACCAATTTCCAATTCATCATCCTGAACATCATCATCACTTTCAAGTACTAAGTAGTTCTGATAAAGATCAAACTTCTTTTTCTTTTCATTGAGTTCAGCAACAACATCAATATCCTGAAGTTCAGCATCTTTTTTATATGCTTTTGCAACAGCTTCATTCAAAGCTTCCAGGATTACAGCTTCAGAGATATTTCTTTGTTCTTCAACATCACTCAAAGCTCTTAGCATTTTTTTGTATTCCATGTTTCTCTCCTTAAAATTTTACAGCCAAACGAATGAAGTCAATGTCTTCCTTCGTAAATTCTGCTTTTCTAACAGCAGCTTTATCACGGTATGATAGATGAACAATATTTTCATTTACATCTAATATCTCACCAGTGAATTCAAGCATCTTTTTAAATGGATGTTTCAAACGAACATACACATACATACCCTGTTTGATTTCATCAAGATTCTTGATTTCTCTTTCTGCTCCAGGTGAACAAACTTCTAATGTGTACTCTTCCTTGATTGGATCTTCCTGATCTAAGATTTCTGAAATCTGTTCAGAAACTAAAGCACAGGTATCCAGATCCATGCTTCCATCTTCTTTCATGATAGATACTTCTAATGTTCTTTCGCTTCCATACGTTCGAAAAACTAGATCATAAAGAATGACACTGTTTCTTTCAAATACTGGCTGAAACAATTCCTTTAAATGTTCAATTCTATCCATACGCCTCCCAAGCACAACATAAGGAGTGCTTTCGCACTCCTTGTTTACGCCTTTAATATACATCCTTTTTATGTGTTTCGCAAGTGTATTTAATGAATCAATTTTTCTCTGCTTCTAGAATTTGTATCAATTCCATAGCCCGCTCTTGAATCATATTTGCAAGCATCTTTAATCTTTTATCACTTAGATTATACTTTTCATGTTTTTCAAATGTGAAATGCAACAGTTTTCTTAGCTTTGCAATTTGTTGTGTTCCACAATACGCTTTGACAAGTTCACGATAGTCTCCACCATAATTGGATTTCTGAAGTTCTTTATTTGTTCTCCAGTATTCGTTAAATTTCCTATCGTCAAAGAAAATATCTACAGGTGCATCTGATAAGAGCCCAGCCCCATTATCAAAAAGCGGAGCAAAACTAACATATTCACCTGTCGAATTATCCTTCATCACACCAAAATTTCCTAAATGTCTATCCCAATTAAATGTTAAACTATCCAATAGAATCATATCCGCAAAATCTTTCTCATACCCATGCTCACAACACCAGTCATGAACACTCACAATATCTTTACATCTAGAAGCCTGATAAATTGGTACATATGAATACTCTTTAGAAGTAAATAAACGACAAGTTGAAGCAAGCATTCCTTTCCACTTTTCTAGATCATATTGAATTGCTTTGATTCCTAATAATTCCTCAATTTGAAAAACATAATATTCACTATATGGTTCATTACCGCCATTACTTGCTCTTAAATATTCTGTACTGCCTTTATACAAATATACTTCATTATCGATTCTTCTCCATGCTTTTGGCAAAGCACCATCGGTTGTAAATTCTGGTGAAGTCGCTATGCCTTTGATTTTTGATGTATATCCAGTAAAAGCAACCAGAGAAAGAACGGAAGAAAAATTATTGTCAAACAAGTTATAATCCTCAAATTTCAAAGAATCATCTGTAACAATCCAAAAACAATCTGTTAATGACAATCCTTTCGAAATATCAATCACGCCTTTTACATCTCTGAAATCAAGATCATTTGCTTCAAGAATATTTTTCACAAATGTTCTATTTTTAGGAACAATTCTTTGTTCCAAAAATTCTTTGATTGTTTCTTCATTCACTTCGAACTGTAAAGCTTCTGGAAAACGTTTTTTATCTGCAGAAAGAATCTGTATATTTGATATTTTCAAGGTTATCAAATTATTCATATCAAACTTTAACAGTGTTTCATCAAACAATTTCAAATAATACATAAAACCTCCTTCCATTCATTTTCACTTTATTTTACCATGCATAAAACAGTATCTCAAAAAAAGAGCATATAACAAATATGTATATGCTCCCATAAAACTTTATTTCGTAAACATTCTTGCAGCACTCACTGCTTTCTGCCAGCGATCATACATTGCATCTGCTTCCTCTTTACAAATAGATGGTTCAAAGATCGTATCTTCACTGTCTTGTTTGCAAATATCATCCATTGTCCAGTAGTTGATTGCAAGTGCTGCCAGTCTAGCAGCACCAAGTGCAGTAGATTCTAATACAGATGGTCGAATAATACTGCATTGCATAATATCTGCCTGCTTCTGCATCAGATAATTATTTGCACATGCACCGCCATCTACACGCAATCTAGGAATCGATACCTGACATGTTTTTGCCATAGCATCCAGAACATCACGTGTCTGATAAGCTAAGGAATCCAGTGTTGCCTTTGTAATGTCATACTTTGTTGTACCACGCGTAATACCAAAGATTGCACCCCTGCAAGAATCATCCCAGTAAGGAGCACCTAAACCTACAAATGCTGGTACTACCATGACACCACTCTCCTTGTTTGCTTGATTCGCATAGCTTTCTGATTCACTGCTCTTTTCAAAGAATTCCATTTCATCACGCAGCCATTGGATTGCACTGCCTGAAACAAAGATAGAACCTTCCAATGCATAAGAAATCTTTCCATCCAGTCCCCATGCAATCGTTGTCAATAAACCATCATTAGATTCCTTTGGTGTTGTACCTGTATTCATTAACAGGAAGCCACCTGTTCCATATGTATTCTTAGCTTCTCCTTCCATAAAGCACGATTGACCAAACAATGCAGATTGCTGATCCCCAGCAATTGCACAGATTGGAACTTCATGATTGAAGAAATGATATGGTGCAGTATGCGCATAGATACAAGAAGAATTTTTGACTTCTGGAAGCATGTTCATTGGAATATCCATAATGGAACATAATTCTTCATCCCAGCATAAATCATAAATGTTATACAACAATGTACGACTCGCATTTGTATAGTCCGTAACATGTGCTTTCCCGCCAGAAAGACAATACACAATCCATGTATCCATTGTTCCACATAACAGTTTACCTTGCTCAGCAAGTTGTTTTGCGCCATCAACATGATCTAAGATCCAGCGGTATTTTGTTGCGGAAAAGTATGGATCAATTCTTAAGCCTGTTTTCTTATGAAATGTTTCATTATATCCTTTTTCTATCAAATCATTACAGATATCAACTGTCTGCCTGCTTTGCCATACAATTGCCTTATAGATTGGCAGTCCTGTATCTTTATTCCAGATGACTGCAGTTTCTCTCTGGTTTGTAATACCAATGCCAGCTACCTGAGATGGATCAATATGAGACTTCATGATGCATTCACTCATACATGCAAGTAATGCAAGCCAGATTTCATTTGCATCATGTTCTACCCATCCCTCCTGTGCAAAATACTGTGTAAATTCTTTTTGTGCGACAGATACGATTTCTCCTGCGTGATTAAAAAGAATTGCACGTGTAGAAGTCGTACCTTCATCAATTGCCATGATATATTTTTCCATAGGTGTCTCCTAAATTTTGTTAACTATATTGTAAAACAATTACAAAAAGAAAAGAAGAGACGCGAAAGTTCCTAATAATAAATACTCTTGTTTTATCTTATATCATATGGTATAAATCATTTATGAATTGTGGTGGTCGTCTTCGGACAACACCCAAAAAGAACTTGATGCGTTGGGTTCTTTTTATATTGCCTAGTCTTAGACGATAAAAGCAGGATTATCAAAAAAGATATAAGCTCATCCACTTTATCCATAATGCCTTTCATCGTATTTAATTTCACTTTGTATTCGCACGAGCTTTGAAATAATTTCTTACATCTTTTGAAGAAATCCATTCTCCCTCTTCTCCTGATCTTCTTCCTTCTGCAAGTTCATACATCAAACGTAGCTGTGCTTCTATTCGATCATAATTTTTTTGTCTGTACTTCAACCTGAACCGTTTCAAGATCATTATCATAAATTTCGAAATCAGAAACTATTTTACTATTTGGCATAATTAGACTCTTTATCTTTTTCTGTACTAATTATATCTTTTACCGTTCCATTTATCATTTTTCTATACTTTACCAAAACAAAAGAAGAGACCCGAAAGTCTCTTCTATTCGTTTTGATAATTACTTGTTAGAACCTGTACGACGGATTTCAGCCTGTGCAGCAGCTAAACGAGCGATAGGTACACGGTATGGAGAACAGGATACATAGTTCAATCCAACAGCATTGAAGAATTCAATAGAAGCTGGGTCACCACCATGTTCACCACATACACCTAAGTGGATATCACTTCTTGTAGCTCTGCCACTTTCACTAGCCATCTTGATCAACTGACCAACACCCTTTGTATCAACATGAGCGAATGGATCAGATTCATAAATGTGCTTGTTGTAGTAGTCAGGCAAGAACTTACCAGCATCATCTCTTGAGAAGCCAAATGTCATCTGTGTCAAGTCATTTGTTCCAAATGAGAAGAATTCAGCTGTTTCAGCAATTTCACCAGCTAATAGCGCAGCACGTGGAATTTCAATCATTGTACCAACTTTATATGTCATTGTGCTGTTAGCTTCAGAAATGATCTTGTCAGCTTCAGCCTTGACAACATTAGCAACATATTCCAATTCCTTAGGTTCACCAACAAGTGGAACCATGATTTCAGGAACGAAGTTCCAGTCAGGATGTTCTGTATTTACCTTTAATGCAGCGTTGATGATAGCACGTGCCTGCATAGCACCAAGTTCAGGATATGTAACGTCTAGACGGCATCCTCTATGACCCATCATTGGGTTGAATTCCTTGAGTTCTTCAGCAGCAGCTTCGATATCAGCAATAGAGATACCTAATGCTTCAGCAACGTCCTGTGCTTCCTTGTCACCATGTGGCAAGAATTCATGTAGAGGTGGATCTAATAGACGAACAGTAACATTTCTGCCACCCATAGCTTCAAAGATACCAATAAAGTCTTCTGTCTGGTAAGGTTCCATCGCAGCTAATGCCTTAGCACGCTGTTCAGGAGTTCTAGATACACAAAGCATACGGATAGCCTTGATACGATCAGCTGTATTGAAGAACATATGTTCTGTTCTAACTAGACCAATACCTTCAGCACCGAATTCAACTGCCTTTGCAGCATCTGCAGGTGTATCAGCATTCGTTCTGATCTGCAGTCTTCTCTTTTCATCAGCCCAGCTCATGAACTTAGCAAAGTTACCAGAGATTGTTGCTGGAACTGTCTTAACTTCACCCTTGTAAACTCTACCTGTATTACCATCAACAGAGATCACATCATTTTCTGTATATGTAACGCCATCAACTGTAAAGCACTTGTTAGCTTCATCAACCTTCAGATTACCACATCCAGATACGCAGCAGGCACCCATACCTCTAGCAACAACAGCAGCGTGAGATGTCATACCACCACGAGCAGTAACGATAGCCTGAGCAGCAGCCATACCCTTGATATCTTCTGGAGAAGTTTCAAGACGAACAAGAACAACCTTCTTGCCTGCTTCTGCAGCCTTTTCAGCATCTTCAGCAGTAAATACAACTGTACCAGCACCAGCACCTGGAGCAGCAGCTAAACCAGTAGCAATCACATCGCCTTCCTTAGCCTTCAGATCACTTGGATCAAATGTTGGGTGGAGCAAGTCATCTAACTGTTTTGGTTCAACCATGAGTAATGCCTGATCAACAGTTACAAGACCTTCATCAACCATATCAACTGCTACCTTTAATGCAGCATTTGCAGTTCTTTTACCATTACGTGTCTGAAGCATGAACAGTTTACCATGTTCAATTGTAAATTCCATATCCTGCATATCATGATAATGCTTTTCAAGGATATCAGCGACTCTTGCGAATTCGTTGTATGCTTCTGGCATTGTCTTTTCAAGATCAGCGATTGGAGATGGTGTACGGATACCCGCAACAACGTCTTCACCCTGTGCATTCATTAAGAATTCACCGAATAGCTTGTTTTCACCAGTTGCTGGGTTTCTAGTAAATGCAACACCTGTACCACAATCGTTACCCATGTTGCCAAATACCATTTCCATTACGTTAACAGCAGTTCCCCAGGAATCAGGGATATCGTTAACTCTTCTATAATAGATAGCTCTTTCATTATTCCAGGAACGGAATACAGCCATGATAGATCTTTCTAACTGAACGATAGGATCCTGAGGGAATTCTTCGTTGAGTTTTTCCTGATAGAAAGCCTTGAACTTCTTTGTAAGTTCTTCCATATCATCAGCATCTAAGTCAATATCCAGCTTAACGCCCTTAGCTTCCTTCATTTCATCAATGATTTCTTCAAACTTGCTCTTAGAAAGTCCCATAACAACGTCAGAGAACATCTGAATGAATCTTCTATAGGAGTCATAAGCGAAACGCTTGTTTCCACTCTGCTTTTCAATTACCTTGACAACCTCATCATTGATACCAAGGTTTAAGATTGTATCCATCATACCTGGCATAGAAGCACGCGCACCAGATCTTACAGAAACGAGTAATGGATTTTCACTATCACCAAACTTCTTGTTTGTTTCTTCCTGTAACCATTTAACGTGTTCATCAATCTGTTCCTGTACGTCACTAGAAATTGTTTCCCCATCTGTGTAGTACTTGATACAAGACTCAGTTGTGATTGTGAATCCTTCAGGAACTGGTAAGTTCAAAGAACGCATTTCAGAAAGGTTTGCGCCCTTACCACCTAAAAGTTCACGCATGTTTGCATTACCTTCAGCAAACTTATAAACATACTTTTTGTTAGCCATTATAGCCTCCTCTTAATTCTTTTACCTATTATATTGCAAGCGCTACCAAAAAGCCATTATTTTGTGAAAAAAATGTGATTTATTTACATTACATTCACATTGATTTTAATATTGCTATGATTTTGAAATGAGTAAAAAATGTATCAATATAAGCAAATTCATGATTATACATGAATTGAATCAAAGACTGAAAAATCTAAAATAAAAATAGCTCTTAATCATTTTACACCTTATACTTGCGTCGCATACGACGCAAGTATAAGGTCAAATACACCGAGTATTAGTAAAATGAAGAAAAAACTTGATCTTGTCTATGATGAATTCTAAAAGCGTAGCATAGACTGTCAGGAGCTAAAAGACAATTACTTCTCATTCTGAAATAAAAAAGAAGTACATAGAATGATCATATGTACCTCTTATTGCTTAAGTTGTTTGAATGTTTATATTCATTCGATTTTGCAACATCAAATTCATTCATGAATATGTTTATCAATGTAGGAAAATAAACGATTGAAGTATTTAGGACTGGTATATGTTTCGTTATATCCCTTTCCTTCCACAACATATAATTCCTTTTCTGAAGCACATGCATAGTAGTTATCAAATACCATACTTGTAGGCACTGTTGTGTCTGTACTGCCATGAATAAATAACATTGGTACTTCAGCTTCTCTTAACTGCTGCTTTTGGGATATATCATGCAATGAGAAATGCAGAATCTGCTTTACAAGTACATCAACAGCTGGAAGAAATGGCTTTGCTTCAACATGTGCTAAATGACGTGTTGTATAGTTAATAATATCTTTAATACTGCTGTAGGCGCCATCTTCTACGGCACACTTGACCTGGTTAGGTAAATAATCTCCCACTGCATTAATGACCGTTGCACCACCTGTATTCAATCCAAACAATGCAATCTTTGCATCTTTATGCGTGCTGATCAGATAATTAATCCAGTTCATCAGATCATAATGTTCATTCCATCCAAGAGATGTATACTTTCCTTCACTTGTACCACATCCTCTTTGATCAATTGCGAGAATGTTAAATCCTCTATGATCTGCTTCATACATATAATCAATCATGTTCTTAAAGTAAGATGCTGTTCCATGCACCAGAATGATCCATGTATTGCTTTCAGGATGATTTTCAAGTGCTAATGCATGCAGCTTTAATCCATCATAAGAATTCATAAAGCAGTCTTTCTTTTCACTATGCATAAACCATTCTTCTTTTTCTGTATCACAATGAATCAGGTTTGTTGATTTATGGATCATAGAGCGCTTCAAATCAAATGCATGTCGAAAGATTACATAAGAAAATCCAGCATAGGCACTCGCCGCAGTTGCCGTAACACCACCAATGATTTTCAGCGCGGTATGTTTCTTTTTTTCTTCTGCCATAAGGTTACCTCTCAATAAATAAAATCTCTACTACTTCTAGTAGAGATTATACCATTGTCATTAATGATTTAGTACCGCAAGACGGTCGACAATTGCCTGATATTGTTTTTCATATGCTGCAAGCTTGTCTTTTTCTGCCTGAACCTTTGCTTCAGGTGCCTTGGCAATAAAGGACTGGTTGCTTAGCATCTTATGAGAACGATCCAATTCCTTCTCTAGTCTTTCCTTTTCAGCATTCAGCTTCTTCTTTTCTTCTTCAGGATCAGAAAGTTCAGAACTTGGAATATACAATGTACCTTCATAGATTGTTTCAACTGTTAAGTCACCATCTAATGCAGCACACCATTCAGCCTTTGCCATCTTCTGCATGATTGCAGAGAGGTTTTCCTTTGGCTGTAATGGGTTGCCATCAAGATCCTTGATGAGTACATGGATTGGTGCAGATGGCTTTAAATCATTTGTATTCTTGACTTCACGAATCTTGGAAATTGCAGAAATCAAACGATCCATATCCTTAAGTCCACTTGCATCAATACCTGTAATCTTTTCAGGCCAGCTCTCTAAACAGATAGATTCCTTTGCGTGTGGAAGTGTCTGATAGATTTCTTCGCATACAAATGGCATAAATGGAGATAACAGTTTAACGATTGCATTGAGTACAACATAGAGTGTTGACTGTGCACCCTTCTTGGCAAGTTCATCTTCGCCATTCAATGCAGACTTGCTCATTTCTACATACCAGCTGCAGAAATCATCCCAGATAAAGTTGTATAGTGCATTTCCAGCAATACCAAACTCATACTTGTCCATGTTTGCTGTAACAGTATCAATTGTTGCATTCAACTTGTTCAAGATCCAAGTCTCACTCACTGTTAAATGTGTTAGATCAACATCACTTTCCTGCATACCTTCTGGAAGATTCATTAATACGAATCTAGAAGCATTCCAGATCTTGTTGATGAAGTTCCAGCTTGCTTCAACCTTTTCAGGGATATAACGCATATCCTGACCAGGTGCAGAGTTTGTTGTGAGGAAGAAGCGCAATGCATCAACGCCATAGTCATCAATAACCTTCATTGGATCAATACCATTGCCTAATGACTTGGACATCTTTCTACCCTGTGCATCACGAATCAAACCATGAATGAGTACATCCTTGAATGGACGGTTATTTGTAAAGTGTCTAGCATCAAATGCCATACGTGCTACCCAGAAGAAGATAATATCATATCCAGTAACAAGTGTACTTGTTGGATAGTAACGCTTGAAGTCTTCTGTTTCTTCAGGCCAGCCAAGTGTAGAGAATGGCCATAATGCACTAGAGAACCATGTATCTAATACATCTTCATCCTGCTTCCATGCATCACCTTCAGGTGCTTCCATGCCTACGTATGTTTCACCTGTTTCATCGTTATACCATGCTGGAATTCTATGACCCCACCATAACTGTCTAGAAATACACCAGTCTTCAATATTTTCAAGCCACTGTGTAAATGTCTTTTCAAATCTTTCTGGATAGAAGTTGATCTTCTGAGCAGGATCATTCTGATTCTTTAATACGTCTTCTGCTAATGGCTTCATCTTAACAAACCACTGCTGAGACAGGTATGGTTCAACAACACAATGTGTTCTTTCAGAGTGTGCAACGTTATGTGTGATGTCTTCGATATGATCCATGACACCTTCCGCATTAAACTTTTCTACAAGTTTTTCTCTGCATTCATAACGATCCATGCCTTCAAATTCTTTACCACAGATTGCATTCATTGTTCCATCTGGATTCATACAGATAGGCTTTTCTAAATGATGTCTTTCAGCAATAGCATAGTCGTTAGGGTCATGTGCAGGTGTACATTTCATAATACCTGTACCAAAACCAATTTCAATATAGTCATCCCCAATGATTGGAAGTTCCTGATTGTTTGCTGGATTGATGCAGTGCTTGCCAATCAGATGCTTTGTCTTTTCATCGTTAGGGTTTACAACAACACAAACATCACCAAACATTGTTTCAGGACGTGTTGTAGCGACAATGAAATGTTCATGATGTTCTACTGTTTCATAGTTCATGTAGTACATCTTGCCTGGATCATCCTGGTAGTATACTTCGATATTACTCAAAGCTGTACGTGCTTCTGGATCCCAGTTGATGATTCTCCATCCACGATAGATCAGACCTTCGTTGTATAAAGTAACGAATACATGCTTGACTGCTTCATTTAAGCCTTCATCCATTGTGAAACGTTCTCTTGTATAGTCTAAGGAGTTTCCTAGCTTCGCCCACTGCTTACGAATTGTAGCTGCGTATTCTTCCTTCCACTCCCATGCACGATCCAGGAATTTTTCTCTGCCAATGTCATAGCGGGAAATACCTTCAGACTTCAAACGTGCATCAACCTTTGCCTGTGTTGCAATACCAGCGTGGTCCATACCTGGCAGATACAACATATCAAAGCCCTGCATACGCTTATAGCGTGCAATGATATCCTGTAATGTATTGTCATAGGCATGTCCGATATGAAGAATACCTGTGACGTTTGGTGGTGGGATAACAATTGTATATGGGTCTTTAGATTTATCACCTGCCGTGAAATAACCTTTGCTTACCCAACCATCATACTTTCCTTCTTCTACTGCTTTGTGGTCATACTTCTGTGCTAGATTCTTTTCCATAAATAACCTCCTGAGATAAATAAAAAACGTCCTGAAAATACATAGGACGTGTAATAACGTGGTACCACCTTTGTTTGCTTCTTGATAGCGTAACGTGCCAGAAACGTTCTAAACTACTCATGTTCATCTAGAAATGCTCAGAAACGACTTCTTTGAATATACATGCCTGTTTTTCATCAACCACAGTGCTTTCTAGAATGCAGGGATTCAAATACTACTTTTCATCAATGCATGTCAATTTTAACATAGTTAACAAAGATTGCAATCAAGATTTTTGCTTATCCTGAAGGAATCAACGTAATAATTCTGCTAGATAGTGTTCATCTTTCTTATGTGCACCATTATGTTTTCTATATTCTTGGATTGCGTTCACTAATTCATCACAATGCAATCCATAATATTCTTCATGAAATGAAGTAGAATTATCATACTTTCGATTACCACATCGTATATTCTCTTTTGCGAAAACTTTTGGTCTTTTTTTAGACTTTATTTTTTCATAAGAATCAACGAGATTTTCCGAAATAATTAAAAGCATTTCTAATTCGGGTTTTGTGCAATATTTTTCTACAGATACGATTTTATGTCTATATTCAGAAGGAATAATTAACTTTTCATTTTGCAAATCACCAATTCTTAATATCTGTACTTCACCAGGATACATATTTAATGCTGCTTTCATGGTGGTGAAGTTTTTATTTGCCTTGCATGAAATGGAACCAAGCCAAGCAATTCATCTGAAGAAAAAAGAAGTTTCTGATTTTCTAGAAGAATCTGCATGATTTTTAATTCATTTGTTCCTTCACACATCATTAAGTACTTCATCTCATTAAATTCCTTTTCAGATCCATAAGATCTTCATAGTTCACAGCGGTTTGAAATGTATTATTGTAAAAACATTTACTCTTTAAAATACCAGAACGGATATTAAAATACTCGTACATGTTTTTTATCATTACTTTTTCATTCGATTGGCAAACCCAAATATTATCCTGACGATTCAGTAAATCTAATACTTCACAATAATGTGTAGAAAATAACAGTGAAGCATTATGTTTATTAACGTTCTTATCCATGTATAGGCTTAACAGGTTTTCTACAAGCGTCTTATGGAAATGTGTTTCAGCTTCATCTATTAATAAAGTAAAACCTGTTTTTAAAGATGCAACTGCTAATGTATATAAAAGCAGGCCTTTTGTTGTACCACTCGATAAAATATATAACAATTCCTTATCAGATAATATTCTAACGGTACCACAAATATCTACACGATAGTTATGCTCATCAATCATTTCAATAGAATGAATATTATTATCAAAAATACGAACAATCGAAGTAAGAATTGTATCAGAAATCGAATACATTTTTAACAACATAAATACTCTTTGATATGTATGAATTCCCATATCTTCACTGTTAAAGAATACAGATTGTACCTGTTTCTTTTTTAAAATAAAGAAAACAATTGATGTATCTTCTGGCAATTGTGTTAAGTTCGTAATTTCTTTATACTCAGATAAATCATAAATAGAGTTAATTTTTGTCTTAAAATATTGTTTTTTATATAAATGCTGATTTACAAAAACAGCTTTATTCATAGAAGTTGGATCTTCCTTTAATATAGTTGTGTATCTATAAAGAAAACCTTCATGGTAGAAAATCATTTCTAATTCAATATCATTGTAAGAATAATGCTTATTTTCTAAAGTAAATGTTCCAAGAATATCATAACAACAATCTAAGATTTCTAATGCGGTTGTCTTACCAGATGCATTTTTCCCAATAAAAGCACCAACACTATAAACGTATAAGTCTTCTGCAGCCTCTTGCAGTTCATATTCTTTATCTTCTGATGTTTTTTTTGATTTTGCGACTAAATCAATGCCTGTATCTTTTTCACAGTTTTTAAAATTGCTTGTTTTTATGCGTAAAAGTTTCATTAAAAGAAACCTCCTTCGATGAAATCATACTATTTGATTTCGTTTTAATCAAATATTTTGTTCAAAATTAAATTTCATAAGAAAAAGTATCTTTTGAGATACTTTTATATGTGATTCAATATTTTTTCAATATCCAATAGATCATAACTTTAGAAAGCATCAGCTTCTTTGTAATGAAAGTATCAATGATCCATAAAAAGATATAGAAAGTGAATGATACGTATGGATGAACTTCCATTGCAAACGCAAGAAACTGCATGAAAAAGAAACCTGAAAGATAGATACTCATGAATATAACTATCGTAATACAGAAATATAGAAGCTTTTCCTGCAATAATGTCCATTTACTCTTCATAATTAAAAATTATATCATTCCTGGACATATTTGCTGATGGTTTTACATACATTTTTAATATCAATTGGTTTCGGAATATAGTCATTCATGCCAGATGCATACGCTTTATCCTGATCTTCCTTAAATGCATTGGCAGTCATTGCAATGATTGGAATGCTGCTGAAAGATGGATCTTTTAATGAACGAATGCTCTTTGCAGCTTCATAGCCATCCATGTGAGGCATTTGTATATCCATCAAAATACATACATATGTATGCGGCTTCTTCTTTGTTAACGCATCAATACATTCAATACCATCTTTGGTACGATCAATGATCATACCCTTTTCTTTTAATAATTCGATTGCAATTTCAGCATTCAGATCATTATCTTCCGCAAGCAAGATATGTTTTCCTTCTAGACAGCTGAAATCATCTTCCTCGAATGATGGCTGCAATGCTTCTTTAGAAGCAAGCTGCAATGGGATTGTTACTGTAAATGTAGAACCTTCACCAAGCTTTGATTCTACCGCAATATCTCCATGCATGAGATCTACAAGACGCTTCACGATTCCCATGCCTAGTCCAGTTCCTTCAACACCTGAAATCGTAGAAGAGTGTTCTCTGCTGAAGGAATCAAAGATCGTAGTCATAAACTGTTCTGACATGCCAATCCCATTATCACTGACGACAAATTGTATTTCACATGCATTGTTTTCTTTTGGTATCTGCGTAATAGAGATATCAATCCTGCCGCCATCTAACGTATATTTATTCGCATTTGAAACAATATTTAAAAAGATTTCTGTGATATATGTTGGATCTAGATATACTTCTGGATGATAAATATCTTTGTTTATTGTTAATGTCTGTTTTTTCTTTTTGATAGAATCATCAAACATAAGCATACACGAATCAAATACTTCATTCAGATTCACTGGTATCGCTTCAATTTTCAACTTGTTATTTTCAATACGTGATAATTCAAGCACGCTGTCAATAATGGAAAGCATCTTTTCTCCGCATATGCGAATATTTGAAAGATACCTCTGCAGATTTTCTCTATCATCTAAATGATGTTCACTCAATTCTGCATATCCAATGATTGCATTCATTGGTGTACGAATATCATGAGAGATATTAAACAGGAACGTAGACTTGGCTTTATTTGCCGCATGCGCAGCTTCCATACTGTCATGAAGTAAAGCATTCTGTTGTTTTTCTTTTTTATATTTACTCAAAAAACTGATATAGATAAAGATTCCTAAAACAATAGCAATCATTCCCGTCACATACGCAATGATTTTAGCATTTCGATTATTTGTTTCTACAAAGGAATACAGATAATGCAAGCTGTTTTCAACACAGATTGCACCAATCACTTCATTTCCATCTATCGCATAGACAGGGTAGCATGCAAGAAAAATCTGATCATTATCTGTTTGAATGATTTCATCTGTATACAATGCATCTCCCTGCAATGCACTTGTTACAACAGGAAGGACATCTTCACTGACACTTGTACCCGTCTTTCTAAAAGCTTTATTCTCTTCATCTGCGCCATCTACAAGAATGATTGCATTGCCATCTGCGTCATATTTCACAGTAAAGATTGCTTTTGCACCATTCAGATCCTGAAAGCTTTTCAGTTTCTTATGGAGCATCTTATACTGCTCTGTCTGCATGTCTTCTTCTGTATTGATGGATAAAAAATCGTCATCATTTACTTGTTCTAAGACATAGCTATACAGTGTATTAGCTTTTTCTACATTCTGATTGATTAATTCATGCAGCATATGATTATTGTAGGTATGCTGAATAATATATGTGTAAAGAAACACCAGAAACAAAGTCAGTAAGATAATCACAGAAAAATTCAAAAAATATGTTTGCGCAAATGAATCCTTTTTGTTCCGTTGTTTTTTCATACTTTCCTCTATGTTGTTTAAATTATATCGAACATGCACTTTCTTGAAAAGGCAAAAAAAACACATACCAGTTTGATATGTGTTAGAACAAAGTTTCAGGATGATGTATCCCTAAATGTTCATATGCCTTTTCTGTAACAACTCTGCCTCTGCTTGTACGATTGACAAAGCCAATCTGAATCAAGTATGGCTCATAGACATCTTCCAGTGTCGTTGTTTCTTCAGAAATAGAATTTGCCAATGCTTCCAGTCCAACAGGTCCACCATGGAATCTTTCAATGATACCTCTAAGATAGCGAATATCAACTTCATCAAGACCTAGAGAATCGACATGCAGCCTGACAAGTGCATCATCTACAATTGCTTTAGAAATCACACCATTGTTCAATACCTGTGCAAAGTCACGAATTCTACGTAACAGGCGATTGGCAATACGTGGTGTTCCTCTAGAACGTTTTGCAATTTCAATGATTGCATCTTCATCAATAGAAACACCTAAGACTCTGCTGGAACGTGCAATGATTGCGGATAATTGTGCTTCATTGTAGTATTCCAGTTTTGAAATAATACCAAATCGATCACGCAACGGAGAAGAAAGATCTCCTGCACGCGTCGTAGCACCGACAAGTGTAAATGGAGGCAGAGGCAGTCGAACACTTCTTCCACCCTGTCCATTTTCACCACCGACCATAACATCCATTTCAAAGTCTTCCATTGCTGGATACAGTACTTCTTCAACAACTTTAGGCAGGCGATGGATTTCATCAATAAACAAGATATCACCAGCATCCAGTGTAGACAGTACACTTGCAAGATCTCCAGGTTTAGAAATACTTGGACCAGTAATGATCTTGATATTTGTATGCATTTCATGAGAAAGAATGTATGACAATGTTGTTTTACCAAGGCCTGGAGGACCATATAGCAATACATGATCTAAAGATTCATTTCTCTGCAATGCTGCCTGAATATAGATTCTAAGATTTTCCTTTAAAGAATCCTGACCAATATATTCATCCAGCGATCCAGGACGAATACTTTCCTCCTCATCTCCAACGACTTCTGTAGAGCTCATTAAACGTTCATTTTCTTCCATATACACTCCTATTTAGCTTTCGCCATGAAGCGTAGACCCATGGACATATACTGTTCAACAGACAATCCAGGGTTTTCCGCCATATAATGAATGCAATTAGAAAGTTCTGACTGCTTGTATCCAAGATTCTTCAAGCCTTCAACCGCATCAAGAATTTCTTTTGGATATTTTGAAAGAGGCTGCTTAGAAGATGTAGTTTCAGCTGGTACAAGTTTTCCCTGCAGATCAAGAACAATCTGTGAAGCACTTTTTGCACCAATTCCTGGCATTTTCTTTAATGATGCAACATCTCCAGATGCAATGGACTGAATGATTGCTTCATATCCTGCTTTTGCAAGCATATTCATTGCGGTTTTCGGACCAAGACCTTTCACAGAAATCAAACGCAGGAATAAGTCTTTTTCTTGTTGAGAAGAAAAGCCATACAGATTCATACCACCCTCAAAAATATGCAGGTATGTATAAATTACCACTTCAGCATTCAAAGACAATGCATCTGTATGTGGATAGGCAATTTCCCATCCCATACCATTGTGATCCACAATAACACTGTCGCTTGTATAGGAAGCAACGATTCCTTTGATAAAAGCAATCATAATTCACTCCCCTTTCTAGTCTTTAAAGTCTAAGATATAGTTATTGACGATAACCTGATCACCATCTCTTGCACCCGCTTCACGCAATGCACGATCTACACCCATCTTATCCAGCTGCAAACCAAGCTGATATGCCTGATCTGGATCATCAAGATCATATGTATCGACAAGATTGTCAATCTTCTGAGAAACAACTTTCCATCTTCCTGGTGCATCCTTTTCAATATAGAAATCAGGACGCTTTGGCTGATAGCGATATACAATTGTTTCTTCAATTGGAGCAGCATTTTCAGCTTCGACAACCTTTGCATTGTCAATTTCATCCATTGCCGCATACAATACTTCCTTTAAACCAATATGTTTTAAAGTAGATACTTCATAGATCTTAATATCAGGATAAGCTTTCTTGAATTCATCCAGATACATGGATGCATATTCATCATCCATTTTGTTTGCGACAACGATCTGTGGTTTCTTTTCTAGATCTGCATCATATGTAGCCAATTCTTTATTGATAATATCATAGCACTCTACAGGATCTCCTGCTTCACCACTCATATCAATGACATGAATCAAAACACGACATCTACGAATATGACGCAGGAATTCATGTCCAAGGCCTCTGCCTTCACCAGCTCCTTCAATTAATCCTGGCATATCTGCAAGTACAAATCCTTTTTCATTTCCAAGATCAACAACGCCAATATTTGGTTCAATCGTTGTAAAAGGATAAGCTGCAATTTCTGGTCTTGCATTTGTTACGACAGACAAGAATGTTGATTTTCCTACAGATGGAAAACCAATCAAACCAGCATCTGCGAGTAAACGCAGCTCAATTTGAATATCTAAGGATTCACCAACTTCACCAGGCTGTGCATATTCTGGTGCATCATTTCTTGCAGTCGCAAAATGATGGTTACCAAGTCCACCTTTACCACCATGGGCAATGAGCACTTTCTGTCCTGGTTTCGTCAGATCCGCTAAGAGATCACCATTTTCAGCATTTCGTATCATTGTACCAAGTGGAACACCAATCACAACATCATCTCCACTTTTTCCATGCATCTTCTTGATCAGACCAGGGGAACCATTTCCTGCTTTTACAGATTTTGTAAAACGAAGTTTTGTTAATGTTGTCTCATTTGTATCTACGGCAAAATAAACGGAACCACCATTACCGCCATCTCCTCCGGCAGGGCCACCCATTGGATAAAACTTTTCACGTCTCCAGGCAACGATACCTCTTCCACCATCACCTGCTTTTACATGCATTTTAATAAAATCAATCATTGTGGTCTCCTTTCTCTTCTGTTAAAAAAACTCCTGAATACTAATATTCAGGAGTATCACGACTTAAGCTTCAACTGGATAAACAGAAACCTGTTTCTTGTCTCTGCCTAAACGTTCATACTTAACAATACCTGCAGCTGTTGCGAACAAAGTATCATCGCCACCACGCATAACGTTCTTACCAGGCATGATTCTTGTTCCTCTTTGTCTATAGAGGATAGAACCAGCGTTTGTGTATTGACCATCGGCTTTCTTTGCACCAAGTCTTCTACCAGCAGAATCTCTTCCGTTCTTTGTGGATGATACACCCTTTTTGGATGCGAATAACTGCATATTCAGAGTGAACTTCATAGTATTAAACCTCCATTATTCTTATATAATCTTTGTTTACTTCCTGTGCTGTTTTTAATTGAATGATTGCGGTATTCATTATGATATCTGTTGCAGATGACGGATGATGCAGTTTGATATGTGCATATCCTTCATCCAGAATGATATCTTCTTCATGAGCCATTTCATACAATGCATTCGCCAGCCCAGTAACAATACCGCTCACGATTGCACATACAAGATCTCTGCCATACTCATCACTTCCGGCATGTCCTTTGACTTCTAATTCGTCAATGTACTGATTTCGCTTTGCGGTAATTTGAATCATTTTGATTAAGCCTCAATAGCATCAACAGTCAACTTTGTATATGGTTGTCTGTGACCCTGTCTTCTTCTTGTAGAACCCTTCTTGGACTTGTACTTGAAGATTCTAATCTTCTTTTCCTTGCCCTGCTTAACAACAGTACAAGTAACCTTAGCACCATCTACATATGGTGTTCCGATCTTTGTGCTTTCGTTGCTAACGAGAACTACCTTGTCAAATACTACTTGATCTCCAGCTTCTACATCTAACTTTTCAACGTAGATTTCCTTGCCAGCTTCAACCTTGAGCTGCTTTCCGCCTGTTTCGATAATTGCGTACATTTGTTACACCTCCTGACATTTATCATAAGACGCGCCATTAAGGGGAACACTGTGTTCTTAAAACCCTTTTTTGTGCGGTTACAGACCTCGCAAGAGGGCTGATAACGTAGATATATTACACGAACAAGACGTCCGCGTCAATCAAAACTTACAGTAATTTCTTTACTTTCTTTGCGTATTTCTTGCGTTCTTTCTCGCTGCAGTTAGATAAGCTTGTCAAAACTGCATAAATCTTGAGCTTCTGCTTTGTTGAATAGTTATCATCTAACTCAACATCAACAACAGTATGATTCACAGCGTCCATGAGTTCCTGTTCGCTGAACTTTTCTGCACCTGTCGCATTCTTTTCGAATTTTGATGCAGATACTTTATTATGATATGCCATAGAATTTCCTTAGAGGAATTCTTCCTCTTCCTTTCTTGGATATACCGAAATCACTTCCTGCTTTTCAATCGCTTCATTTAACAATGTTTCATAATCAAACATTGTTTCATAATGTACACTCTTTTCACTTGTTGGATGTGTAACTGGATTTTTTGGATCAAAGATCGTACAGCAGTCTTCAAATGGAAGAATACTTGTTTCATATGTTCCAATTTGACGTGCCAGATCAATAATTTCAACCTTGTCAAAGCATACAAGTGGACGAAGTACTGGCATTGTGATTGTTTCATTGATGACTGCGATAGATTCCAGTGTCTGAGAAGCAACCTGACCAACAGATTCTCCTGTACCAATTGCTAAGCAATGAGATGCCTGAGCAACTCTTTCTGCCAAGCGATACATCATTCTTCTCATGATTGTTACCGCATATGGATCACCAGCTGTCTTATAGATGTTCAATTGAATATCCGTAAAGTTAATTACATGAACACGCATGGAGCCTTGATATTCACTCATCATTTCCGCAAGCTTTAATACTTTGTTTCGTGCTGCTTCAGAAGTATATGGCGGAGAAGCAAAGTGAATGGCTTCTACAAATAGACCACGCTTCATGAGTTCATAGGCCGCAACTGGTGAGTCAATACCTCCAGAAAGCAGTAATAAAACCTTTCCATTGATACCTGCTGGATATCCACCTGCACCCTTGATCTTGTCAGATGTAATATATGTATACTTTTCATGCACTTCTACGCGAATCAGCAGTTCAGGATTGTGTACATCTACAGTTAAATCTGTATTGTGCAGGATTTCTCCAGCACATGATCGATTGATTTCATCAGAAATCATTGCAAAAGACTTATCATGACGCTTTGTCATCATCTTGAATGTCTTCTTGTTAGATTCAGATGCAATACGCAGGCATGTCTTTTTGATTTCTTCAATATTGCTTTCTACCTTTTCTGTAAATGAGAAAGAACTGATACCAAAGACTCTCTTTAGTTTCGCACTGATTTCATCAGTATCTTCATCTGTTAATTTAATGTAGATACGATCATGTGTCTTCTGATATGTCAAATCTGGATAGTCACGCAATGCATACTTTACGTTATGAAATAAACGTGTAATAAAATCCTTACGATTCTTTCCCTTTGTAGAAAGTTCACCATAACGGATCAAGACTGTATCATATTTAACCATATAGTTGAATGACTCCTTTCAATACTTCAATAAAACGATCAACTTCTTCTAATGTATTGTGATACGAAAGAGAAACACGAATACAGGAAGAAGCTCTTTTCTTGCTGAAACCCATTGCCTCTAGAACATAGCTTGGATTCATAGACTTTGAATCACATGTACTGCGTGCGCTCACCATAAACCCACCTTCATTCAAAGCATTCTGCATTACTTCACTAGGAATATTTTCATAGGAGAAGTTAATTGTAGAAGCAATTGCATCTTCAGGAGAATTGATTTCTACACCTTCAATACTTTTTAATCCAGCAATCAGACGATCATGCATTTCTTGAATACAGGAATGATATTTCTTTCCGTTTTCTAAAGCAAAACGCAATGTCTTCGCAAACATCATATCAACAAGCGCATTGCTTGTTCCACCACGAATGCCAAATTCCTGTTCTCCTCCATTGATGAGCGGAACATAAGGAACAAAGGATTTTTTCACAAGAATACCACTGCCCTTCAAACCTTCCAGCTTATGTGCAGAGATAGAAGCAAGATCGATATTTGTCATATCCAGTGGTACTTTGCCAATGGATTGTGTCAAGTCAACATGCATATATGCATGTGTCTTCTTTTTGACATATTCACTGATTTCATTGATTGGATTGACTGCACCAGACTCATTATTGACATACATAATGGATACGATTGCCGTATCTTCATCCACTGCATCCTTCACCTGCTTCAAAGATACCTTTCCTGTAGAATCTACAGGAAGATATGTCACACGATAGCCAAACACTTCTTCCATCTGCCTGCAGCAGTTCAAAATGGAAGAATGTTCTACATTTGTTGTAATAATATGTTTTTTGTTCTTGTTTGCAAAACAAACGCCTTTAATTGCGGAAGTGTTGGATTCACTTGAACCAGAAGTAAAAATGACATCCGAAGCTTGAACTCCCAAAAGCCCGGCGATTGCTCGACGGGCTTTTTCCATCATACTGTTGATTTCAATTCCTTCATTATAAATTGACTCAGAATTTACATAGTATTTCTGTAATAAAGAAATATAGCTTTTCAGTACTTCAGGATGAATATTTGTTGTAGAGGCGTTGTCAAAATATACTCTATCAAGCACCTTTAGAATTCTCCTTAATCATATATTCATAGTTTCCTGGATGAATCTTTTCAATCGTAGCAATCGCAATTGTCAATGCCTTTGTATATTCTCCATTTCTGAAACACAGTTCACTGCGTGTCAGTTCAGAGTCAATATCAGCATATGTTGAACGATAACGATTTCCAAATACGATTGTGTTTTCAACCATCACAACTGTACCAACAACATTATTGACATTGTTGTAAAGCTTATAGATAAAATCTAAAGCTTCCTGCAATGTTGAATTCAATAACTGCATATTGATTGGACTTTCTTTCATCAAGCCATCCAATGAGCGGATATATTCATATGCCTTACGCATATCATCTTCATACTGTTCTGAAATATTTGGCAATTTATACTTACGGATCTTAACCTGCATGAGATTCATGATGATCTGCAGCTTTGTTAATTGCTTGCTTGCACGATCTTCATCACCTGTAGCCATTTCAATTCTACTCTTGATATCTTTCAAGGCATGATTGACATTTGTAACTTTCTGATTGAGATCAGCGATATTTACAACGACCATGGAAGATGGCATCATGTAATTCTTTTCTGCATCCAGTACATTATTCTTTGTTGTATTTAAAGCAGTTAAAGCTTCGTTCTGTTTTGTAGCTTCCGCAAGCAATGACTGTAAACCATACTTTTCACCATTTGCACTAAGCTCAGAAGTAACAAATCTCGCATTCTTGTTTGCTTCTTCAAATACTTCTTCTGTATCTCTAGTTAAAGACTTCATCTGGTCAAAAGAAGAACTTTCTGTACGAATCTGCTTGGACAGCTGATCAATACGTTCTTTATATGTTGTCAAGTGTTCTGCAACACCATTTGCTTCACCATTCTTAAGTTTAAGCTGATCTTCTTTCAGAGCCTTGTCAATGGAACGAAGATTTGTTTCTACATCAAGATGCTTGAGATACACTCCACGTGACATGCACTTCTTGTAATCCTTTGCACATGCTTCCAGCATATTTGGAACAACACCACGTGCATCTTCTAATAAGGAAGGCATATCATCAAGCATGCTTTCAAGCTCCTGCATGCTTGTCTGGATCACATCCAATTCTTTATTTGCACGTTCATAGTCACTAGAATACATCCAGTCTTCAAATGTAGAGAACATCTTTTCTGTATCTGTGATCTTCGTTTCAATTGCATTCCAGTTGTAAGAAAGCTTGCCTGTATTTTCCTGTGCTGTAGACTTCAATGCGCGGAAACGATTCTTGAGTGTTGTTACTTCCTGGCGCTGTGCTGTTTCTTTTGCAAGAATATCATTCAAGTAAGCATCCAGATCATTTGCTTCCTTTGTCGTTAAGGAAATGTCTGTTTCAAGTTCACTCATGATATCATCTGCTTTTCTTAATTTACCAAGCAGAATTGCATCTTCACAATTTGCAAGATTCTCACTGATCTTGCGAATGGAAGCCTGCGTCATATCATAGCTTTTCTTTGCTTCATTTACTTTGTTTGCTGTATCTGCATTGCTTCTAGCAGCAGTTACAGCCTTATTCATTTTAAATGTTAAAGGAATCGATTTAATTGCGTTATATCGCTTTTCCAAGCCTTCTAATTCTTTTCTGAATTTCTTTGTACGAACCTTTTCAACAATCAGCCATACAGCCAAGATCAATACAACGACCGCAATTCCTATCACTACTCTTATATCGGAGATAATACTCAAAATCTGATTCATAACATTACCCTCTGCATTTCTAACTAATCTTAAATATATTATCATGAAATCATAAATTCTGAAATAGAGGAAATGCAATAAGAATTTTGTTGACGAAAATCTTTTGTATGCCTATAATACCAAGTGCGTCAAATAATAGCAGCTTGTAGAGTCATAAGACAGGCGTTGTTAAGATGTTTATCTAGACAAAGTAACTGAGCTGAAACAGCGAAATGTCATTGTAACAACACCCCTTACTGATGATCTATACCTGTTGTTGTTTCGCTTATGTCATAAGGAGGAATAACACATGGCACGTTACACAGGTCCTGTTTGGAAGAAAGCTAGACGCTTAAGCTTCTCCATTTTAGAAACAGGCGAAGAGCTTAAGAAAAGAACTTATGCTCCAGGACAGCATGGTCCTACAAAGCGTATTAAACTGAGCGGTTACGGTACTCAGCTTCGTGAAAAGCAGAGAGTTCGTAACATGTATGGTCTAAACGAAAAGCAGTTTGCTAACCTTTTCCAGAAGGCATCCAAGATGGATGGTATGGCAGGTGTAAACTTCCTCGTTCTTCTTGAATCCAGATTAGATAACCTCGTTTATCGTATGGGTTTCGCTAGAACAAGAAAGGCAGCTAGACAGCTCGTTAACCACGGACATATTGAAGTTGATGGCAAGAAATTAGACATCCCAAGTGCTGAAATCAAGCCAGGTCAGGTTATCTCTGTTAGAGAAAACGCTAAAAACTTCGCAGTAATCAATGAAGCTCTTGAATCCAGCATTGCTACACCAGCATTCGTTGATGTAGACAAGGATAACAAGAAAGGTACATTCGTAAGACTTCCTGAAAGAAATGAACTCAACCAGGAACTCAATGAATCCCTCATCGTTGAATACTACAACAGATAAAAAGTTGATTACGCTTAGAGTCATCCATTGGATGGCTCTTTTCTTTTTTAGCTAATTTATGCCAATATCTGTATTTTCATTTTTTGTTGTATACTTCTATTACGCATCATTTTTGTAAGTTTTGGTAGAAAAGTGTTTTATCCAGCATTGTCCTTTATATGAAAGATTCCTATTCTTATTGTTTCTTTAAACTATGAGCCATCCACTAGATGACTCTTTTTTCTTTTTCATTGAAAAATTTTTCTTTGCAAATGAAAATTTTCGTCGTATTCTAATTATCATATTGAGGTATTTACTATGCAGCGTGATTTAAAACAACTAGACGAACAAATCTTAGAACTCATGAAAGAAAGAGTTACAAAGACAAACAGTGAACATGTATCTGAAATTGAGCAGTTAACAAAACAGTTAGATTTAATTGCTTCCACAGTTTCATACAAAACTACGTTTACACCTTCCCCACTCGTTGGCTATCAAGGTGTCAGCGGTGCATTCTCTGAACAGGCTTGTCAGAACTTCTTTTCAAAGGATGTGAAAACAATTGGCTATCCTGAGTTTGAAGATGTTTATATTGCATTAAAGAATGGTGATATTGATTATGGTGTACTGCCAATTGAAAACTCCTCTACAGGCGCTATCAATGATAACTATGATTTAATTCGTAAATATGGTTTCTATATTGTTGGTGAAACTGCAGTCAATGTTGATCAGTGCCTGATGGGAATCAAAGGTACAAAGCTAGAAGATATCAAAGAAGTCTATTCACATCCACAAGGACTTGCACAGTCTTCCGATTTCTTCTTCGCACATCGCTATATGAATCCAATGCCATATAAAGATACTGCTATGGCAGCACAATACGTCAGTGAAGCAAAAGATCCAACAAAAGCTGCAATTGCTTCTAGACTCGCATGTGAATTATATGGATTAGAAATGCTGCAGGAAGCAATCCAGAACGACAAGACAAACAAGACAAGATTCATGGTCGTTTCTAGAGAATTTATTTCACCTGTAGACAGTGATAAAGTATCTGTCATCTTTACCCTCCCTCATGTTGTTGGTTCATTATCTACGATGCTGGAAATCACAACACTGTATGGCGTCAATCTGGAGAAGATTGAATCTAGACCTATCAAAGAAGAAAACTGGCAATATTATTTCTATATCGACTTCTTAGGCAATATGCGAGATGGTTCTGTCAGCAAGGCCATCGAAGAAATGAAAGCAAAGGCTTCCACATTCCGTCTGTTAGGAAATTACAAGAAAGCGTAGATCATATGAGAGAACTCGGAAACAGTTACGTCAAAAGCTTAAAAGAAAGCGCAACGCTAAAAATGAATGATAAAGCAAAGAAAATGATTTGTGATGGCATTGATGTTGTCAATCTTGCTGGTGGTGAACCAAACTTTGATACACCAAAACAGATCAAAGACGCAACGATTCAGGCATTGAATGAAGGAAAAACACATTACGTTGCTTCTGGTATGATTCCAGAATTAAGACAGGCAATCACAGAAAAGCTGCAGCGTGAAAATAAGATTACAATTGATTCATCTCAGCTGATTCTCACTCCTGGTGGAAAGTATTCATTATTTCTTTGCATGCAGGCATTGTTAAATCCAGAAGACGAAGTCATTATTGTTGCTCCAGCATGGGTATCGTATGAATCTATGATCACGCTGAGTGGCGCAACACCTGTATTTCTAGAGCTCAGTGAAAAAGACAACTTTACACTGACAAAAGAAAAGCTGTTATCAGTCACAACAGATCACACAAATCTTGTTATTGTCTGTTCCCCTTCCAATCCAACAGGCCATGATCTAACAAAAGAAGAACTAGATGCCTTGGAAGCATACATTCTGGAAACAAAGATCCATGTTCTTGTGGATGAAATGTATGAACATATTATCTATGATCAAAAGCATACATCTTTAGCCGCAAGAAAGAACATTCAGGATTATGTGATTTCTGTCTTTGGATTTTCCAAAGGCTATGCAATGACAGGATGGAGAATGGGATATATTACAGCTTCCAAAGAAAATATTGGCTATATGAATAAAGTATATTCACATTCCATTACATCTGTGAATCAGTTCATTCAATATGGTGGTGTTGTCGCATTAAACAGTTATGACGATATTGAAAGAATGCGGCAGGCTTATCAAAGACGCAGAGATTTCTTTATTTCCGGATTGAATGCGATTGATGGTGTGGAAGCTTCCAATCCAGATGGTGCATTCTATGCGTGGGTAAAGTTTGATGGATTCAAAGACAGTGATGCCATTGCTGACTTCTTACTAGAAAAGGCTCATGTTGCTTCTGTCAGTGGAAAAGCATTTTCACCAAGTGATACAAATCACGTACGTTTCTCATTTGCGGCAAGCGATGAAGAATTAGAAAAAGCAGTTTCAAGAATCAAACAGGCAATTGAAAACCGATGAAAAAATCATCGGTTTTTTATATTGTAGTATTTGGATTTCTGTATTGTCCGTGTTTGTTTGTTTTACCATTTCCATACTGTATCGCAAACATAGGACAGCGATGCAGACACCCAAGACACATTTCACATTCGTTTTCTATCCAAACCGGATAGCCATCTTTCATGACAATCGCCTGTACTGGACATTCTTTAGCACATAAACCACACCCAATACAAACATCCTTGTTAACAGATAAATGTTTTGTCTTTCTTTCTGTATGGTACATGTAAAAAGATGGAAGTACACAGATGCATACTGGCAGTTTTCCTTTCACAAAATCTCCATTTGTTTTTGTCTGTATTTTTGTGATGATATGCTGCAGCTGATTCTCACCTTCAGAAAGTTTTGCATCAATTTTCTTTTGATTTGTCAGATCAAACATTGGTGTCCAGGTATCCGGCATCATTACACTATAGTAAGCATCAAACATATGATTGTTTTTTTGCATCAGTTTCTTTGTGAAATGAGTAACGGAACCAGTAGTTGTACCATAACTGAACACACAAAATGTATATGCACAGTTTATCATCTGGATATTTTCTAGAAACATCGCAACGATTCTAGGTAATCTCCAAAAATACGTTGGTGATACGATACCTAGCACTTTTTCATTTTTAAAGCAGTAGCGATTCTCCCTGATACATGAAACAATGGACATGCATTCATCATTCATGCTCTTTGCAATTGTTTCCGCAATATATTTACTGTTCCCTGTCGCACTGAAATATAAAATCATTTCTGAAACCTTTCTCTTATTCTACATAAAATTATACCTGTTACTTTAAACAAAAAGGAGAATTGCTTCTCCTATTGCTTTCTAGCCCGCTTTTTTATGAATGTTCGTAATTGAATGAATCCAATTACAAGGATACAGGCAAGTATGATTGACATATGCTATCTCCACGGTTAGCTATTACTAACCGTTTATACTATAGCATAAATATTCATTCATTCGATTGTAGACGATTCCTCGTTGATTTTCTTTTCTACATGAATGGAAATGGTATTGCTGATACGAACAAGTTCAACGCCTGCTGCTTTTAGCATACGCTTGGAAGCAATGTTTGTATCCACACCATTGTACTTATCAGATTCATAAACAATCTTTTTAATTCCAGATTGAATGATTGCTTTCGCACATTCGTTACATGGAAATAAAGAAACATAGATTGTACAGCCTCTCACACTTCTTTGAGAATTCAAGATTGCATTCAACTCTGCATGAACCACAAAGGCATACTTGGAAGTTAATACATCCCCTTCTCTGCTCCATGGAAATTCATCATCACTCACACCCGTAGGAAATCCATTATAACCTACAGATACAACTCTATGATTTTCATCAACAATTGCTGCACCAACCTGAGTATTCGGATCTTTGGAGCGCAATGCAGAAAGATGGGCAAGTCCCATGAAATACTCATCCCATGTAAGAACGTTGTCGACTCTTTTTTCCATTAGACATCCTCTTTTCTTAGCTTTTCTAATAATGTTTCAAAGTAATCTGGAAGCGGTGCAGTAAATGTCATCTTTTGATGTGTTGAAGGATGTACAAGTGTCAATTGATATGCATGCAGACACTGTCCCTGTGTATCCATCATTGCACACTTTCTGCCATACTTTTCATCCCCTGTTACTGGATGGTTGATATATTTCATATGAACACGAATCTGGTGTGTTCTGCCAGTCTCTAAAGAACAATCCAGTAATGTATAGTGCTGAAATCTTTCCTTCACTTTAAAGTGTGTTCTAGCATCCTTAGAATTTGTTGGTGTTACTGTCATCTTTTGACGGTCTCGGCGGTCTCTTCCAATTGGAGCATCGATCACACCAGCTTCATTTGCAATATTGCCATCTACCAATGCAATATATTCACGATGGCATTGTTTTGTTTCCAGCTGTTTTGCGATTGCATTATGTGCAAGATCATTCTTGCAGGCAACAATACATCCCGTTGTATCTTTATCAATACGATGCACAATGCCTGGACGAATCACGCCATTAATTCCAGAAAGATCTTTACAGTGATACAACAATGCATTCACTAACGTACCAGAATAATTTCCTGGTGCTGGATGAACAACCATTCCCTTTGGCTTGTTAACCACGATAATATCATCATCTTCATACAGGATATCTAATGGAATATCTTCTGCCTGTACATTCAATTCTTCATTTTCAGGAACATCACAGCTGATGGTATCTCCACACTGTACCTTATACGATGATTTTTCAGCCTTTCCATTGACAAAGATCTTCTTTTCCTTTGCAAGATCCTGTACACGTGTACGAGATAATTCACTCACTTCACTGAGATACTTGTCTAAGCGTGCTCCACTTTCTTCTACGATCCATTCTATATAACTCATACGTTTTTCTTTTCTTCCTTCATTGATACGATAAATAGTAGAATGACACCAATCGTTAATGCACTGTCTGCAATATTAAAGATTGGAAAATCATATCCAAAAATAACAAAATCTAAAAAGTCTCTGACATAGCCTAAAAATAAACGGTCAAACAGATTTCCTGCTGCCCCGCCAATCATTAAGGCAAGCGCAATTTTCATTAGCTTTGAACAGTCTTTTTTCAAAACATAATAAATCATGACACCAATCGCAGCCGCAGAAACAATCGATAAAAATGCCTGCTTGCCACTTAACAGTGACCATGCCATACCTGTATTTTTTGCAAATGTCAAAGAGAAAAAACCAGGAATGATCTCTACATTCTGCAATGCCGTTTGACTTTCAATGATATATTTAGAAACAAGGTCTAAAACAATTACAATTGTACTGATTACTACGACTGCCATACTTACCTCTGTTTCTCATTTGTGAAGACTGTAAACTGTTCCAGTTCATATGGTTCAAATTTGTTTACCAAAGATGCATATGCTTTATCAAATGCATCTCCATCAAAGTCTTCAGATAATCTTTCAAGAAGTCTTTGCTTCAAAATCACACTATCCTGATGTGGTAAAAGCACTTCTCTACTTGCCAGTACAACATTTGCTTCATCCAGGATTACAACTTCAAATGTGTAGTCCTGCGCATCTTTTAAAGAAGCAAGCAATGTATCATCTCCATCTTTAATGCAGAATGGGATATCACTTGTTTCCAGGCAATCATAGATTTCAAGCAGGAATGCATCTACAATGCCTTTTTGTATAAAAGAAATATGGATATCACTCTTGTTCACTCTCTGCAATTCTTCTTTGTCCCATACACGATCTTTCAGAAAGAAAATCCAATGATGGTCCTTATAATCCAGCCAGATACCATCTGCTGATTCAATGTTTAACTTTTGATTTTTTTGAAATACTGTCATATTCACTCCAATCACGTACAAAATTATACAAAAAATAAAGACATAAAGAAAGAAGCGTTATCCTAACGCTTCAATTACTGATTGTATTGTTTTAATGCCTGTGCAATCTGATCCGGGCAGGATGTGTTCTTGAATCCACAATGAATGCCATCTAATACATCAATCACTTCCTGGATCTTTCTGCCTTTGACTAAAGCACCGATCCCCTTCAGGTTACCGTTGCATCCACCTTCTACAACGAGAGACTGGATTGTATCTCCTTCAATTTCAAACGTCATTTTCTTGCTGCAGACGCCCTGTGGTTTAAATTCATATGTTGACATAATTCTACTCTCTTTCCTTTGCGTAAAATGTTAACACAAAACTGTACAAATGAGAAAAGAAATGCTATTTTCTTATACATGATTACATTAAGAAAAGAAACAACAGATGCATTAAACATTGAAAAGTTCACAGATATTCAGCAGCAGGTGATTCCACATGCCATCAATCACGAAGATATCTACGCATTAGCTCCAACTGGCAGCGGAAAGACATACGCTTATGTTCTGCCTGTCTTAGAACAGATTGAACTGCAAGGTAAAGGAAAGCATTTCCCTCGCTGTATTATATTCGCACCTACACGAGAACTGTCAATTCAGATTACACACGTGATTCGTGATCTCTTGAAGAATCGTGAAGGCATTCGTACAAGTCTGCTTACAGGCGGCTATGATATCCAGAAACAGATCCAGTCATCTCGTAATGGTGCAGATATTGTGGTTGGTACTCCAAGCCGCATCAAAGATCATCTAAGACGTCATACTTTAAAAACAAAGATGTGTGATATGGTCGTTGTCGATGAAGCGGATATGATGCTGTCGATGGGCTTTGAAGAAGATCTTCTTGATTGTCTTAACTATCTCAAAGAGCATCAGACAATGCTGTTTTCAGCTACCGAAACAAACGAAACAAAAGCACTTGCCAAAACAATATTACGTGAGCCATTTCTCTGTACAGTCAAAGAAGAAACAGAAAAGAAACAGGATATTACTGTACATCTTCTACAGACAAAAGAAACATCCAAGATTGATGTACTGATACGTTTATTGAACAAAGAAAAGAATCAATGTATTCTTTTCTGCAACAAAAGAAAAACATGCGATTTCTTAACAGAACTGCTAAAGAAAAGAAACTATTCCTGTGATACGATTCACTCTGATATGAACTATCAGACAAGAAAAAAAATCATGGAAAGCTTTCGAAACCATGATTTACAGATTCTATGTGCAACAGATGTCGCAAGTCGAGGTATTGATATCCCAAGTGTAGATACTGTCATTCTCTATGACATTTCTGATACAGAAGAACAATTAATTCATCGTGTTGGAAGATGTTCTAGAGATGGAAGAAAAGCAAATGCATATTTACTGATTACGAAAAATGATCATCGCTACAGCTATGACAATTTATTCAAGAAAGTCATAAAGGAGAATCATCACTGATTCTCCTTTTCAATTGGCATTTCAAAATAGAATGTTGATCCTTTTCCTTTCGAGGATTTCACACCATACGGTACACCATGCAACTCCAGCAATTGCTTAACAATATTCAAGCCAATGCCAGAGCCATTAGCTACACGGACATGTTCCTTATCAACCTTATAGTAACGATCCCAGATATTATCCAGATCTTCTGGATCAATGCCTTCCCCAAAATCCTGCACTTCAATACGCACAGTATTCTCTTTTTTAATTTCTCTTACGATGATATGCTTTGCTTCACCACCGTAATTGACCGCATTGTTCAAAAAGTTATTGATAACCTGCTCAATACGTATCTTATCCGCATTGACATAGATCGTATCCAGCAGTTCACTTTCGATCGTATAGCCTTCCTGCATACGATACACATCATATTTCTGCAGCTGTGTTTTTAATAATGCTGAAATATCAAATACTTCCTTATGCAGAACGATCCTTCCATCCTGTAAACGAGACATGTCCAGCAAGTCATTGACCAAAGCATTCAATCGCTTCGTTTCATCTACAATCACTTGAATATTTTCATCTGTTTTTTCTTCTGGAAGATCAATCATCATTTCACCATATCCGCCAATCATTGTTAATGGTGTTCTTAGATCATGAGAGACATTGGATATCAGATCTCTTTTTGCCTTGTCTGCCTTTTGAATATCATTTGCTGCCTGTACAAGTGTATTATTCAAATCCGCCGCTTCTTTATAGCGGTTTGTTTTTGGATCAACTGTATACTCTCCTTGTGGGAGCTGTTTGGCATTGGTTGTAATACCAATGATTGGCTTTGCAATATGCCGATACATTAACAGTGTCAATATTGCAACCGCAACGATCATAAATAACGCAATATAGCGCATTTGTGAAGCAAGTGTTTCTGTTGTTGCATTTAGTGGTGTTATATTACCAGAAACCATAATAATGGAGCTGTAATCTGCCGCATTGACAATCTTTGTATACACAATTGTATCAAAGTTATCTCCCTGATCACCATCAACACCAAAATCGCTGGAATTATTCGTCACACGTGCAAGATAAGAATGATTTTTGCTTCCAATTGCTTTTGTAACAAACTTTGCTCTTTCAGAATTTGTAATCGAAGAAATCATGCATCCACGGTTTCCAATCGATCCCTGCATACCACCACTAGAAGAAGACTGATACACCATAATACATGTATCAGACTGTGACTGCATGTAATCAACGAATTCATCCAGTCTTTCATCTTCAATGAATTTTTCTACAAATGAGCCAACGGTCTCAATACTTTTAATTTTATTTGCTTCATACATTGGCTGCAGTAAGACAATCTGAAACAAGAATACAATAGATGCGGTTAGAATACAGAAGATGATCAGATATTTACCAATTTCCCATTTTAAACTAGTCAGCTTTTTCAAAACGGTACCCTACGCCTCTCAATGTAACGATATACCTGGCATATTCACCAAGATTTCTACGCAGCAGTTTAATATGTGTATCTAATGTACGATCATCACCAAAGAAATCATAGCCCCACACATTACTCAATAACTGCTCACGTGTTAAGGCAATGCCACGATTCTTTACTAAATACAATAATAAATCATATTCTTTTGGTGACAGCTGCACACGCTCCTTGTCAATTGTTACTGTTCTAGCGGAATTATCAATCACCATTGTATCAATCACATATCGATCACTCATATCTACTTTTGGCGCAGTACGCTTTAAGATTGCCTGGATACGCATCATCAATTCCTTTGTAGAAAATGGCTTGACAACATAGTCATCAATCCCTAGATCAAATCCATGAATCTTATCATACTCTTCCCCTAAGGCACTCAACATGATGAAAGGCATGTCAGGACATGTTTTTTTGATTTCTTTGACCGCAGAAAAACCATCTAATTCAGGCATCATGATATCCATAATAACTAAATCATATGAATTGTTTTCACACTTTTCTACCGCTTCCATTCCATTTGCGGCCTCATCTGTTTCAAATCCTTCATGATGTGCATATTTCGCAATCAATGAACGAATCTTGTCTTCATCATCTGTAATCAATATTCTTGTCATAAGCGTAACCTCTACCATATTATCGTAAGCAATGGATGTGAATTCATTGTGAATTTTTTTCAATGATAAGCTGAATTATTTTCCTTCAATAAAGGATACTGCATCTTTGATTTCAGGAATTTCAAGATCTTCCATTGTTCCTTCATCTGCACTTTCAGCAACCTTCTGTCTCATTGGAATCTTTGCAAGAACTGGCAAGCCATACTTCTCACTGACTTCATTGATATGAGACTTTCCAAAGATTTCAATCTTTTCATTACAGTTTGGACATTCCACATAGCTCATATTTTCAATCAAGCCAAGCACTTTAATATCCATAGACTGTGCCATATTGATTGCCTTTTCAACAACCATAGAAACAAGTTCCTGTGGGCTTGTTACCACAACGATCCCATCTAATGGGAATGACTGGAACGCTGTTAGAGGAACATCACTTGTTCCAGGAGGCATATCTACAAACATATAGTCAACGTTGTCCCATACAACATCTGTATAGAACTGCTTCAAGATATTCGCAACCATTGGTCCTCTCCAGATGACTGGCGTTTCATCAGAATCCAGAATCATGTTTGTAGAAATGACCTGAATTCCATTCTTTGTGATATATGGATAAATGTATTTACCATCTCCCATTGCCTTATCATGAATACCGAATGCCTTTGTCTGGGATGGACCAGTAATATCGCCATCCAATACACCTACACGGTATCCTCTTCTTGCCATTTCACAAGCAAGCATACTTGTGACGAAAGATTTACCTACGCCACCTTTTCCACTGACTACGCCAATGATTTTCTTCACAGAAGACTTTTCATTCAAATCAATCTTAAAAGAATTCTTCTTTTCAGGCATATGAAATCCATAATCTTCTGGTGTTTTTCCCTTACAATTTTTTTCACTCATAATACTTCTTTATCTCCTCCTGTCTATTCTACCACAATATTTGAAATTGTAAGTTTTTACACATTTATCACTGGATTTCTACCAATTCATAGAAATCCAATGATAATGGCAACATATATTGTGGTAAACTAGATGTGTATGTGTTGGAGGAAAAGAAAAATGGCAGGATATGTAGTTGTCGGAACACAATGGGGAGATGAAGGAAAAGGAAAAGTCGTTGACTTGCTTGGAAAGCATGTTGACATGGTCGTTCGTTATCAAGGTGGTAACAACGCCGGTCATACAGTTGTCGTCAATGGCAAAAAGACTGTACTTCATCTGTTACCTTCAGGTATTTTAAACAAAGATGCATTATGCGTTATTGGACCTGGTGTTGTATTAAATCCATTTGTATTATTTGAAGAAGTTGAAGCATTGGAAAAAGAAGGATTACAGTGTGATCACTTAAGAATTTCTGATCGTACACAATTATTGATGCCTTATCACGTTAGACTCGATGAACTGATTGAAGCACGCGGCGGCAAGTACAAGGTTGGTACAACAAAGAATGGTATTGGTCCATGCTATTCCGATAAATATTCTAGAATTGGTATTCGTGTATGCGACTTGCAAGACTGGAATGTATTTGAAGAAAAGCTGAAGTCTACATTAGAAATTAAAAATGCTGAAATTGAAAAAGTATATGGCGGTGAACCATTTGACTATGATGAAATGGTCGCACAGTTCAAGGTACTCAGAGAAAAGATGCTTCCTATGATCTGTGACTCTGTTTCTCTTATCAATGAAGCATTAGAAAATGATAAAGTTGTTTTATTTGAAGGTGCACAGGCTAACATGCTGGATATCAACTATGGTACATATCCATTCGTAACATCTTCTTCCCCTACAAGTGCTGGTGTATTAGAAGGTGCTGGTGTACCACCACAGTCATTGACTAGAATCATTGGTATTGCCAAGGCTTATTCTACACGTGTTGGTGAAGGACCATTCGTTACTGAATTGCTAGGTAATGAAGGAGAAGCATTAAGACAGAAAGGCTTTGAATTTGGTGCTACTACAGGTAGACCACGTAGATGTGGATGGTTAGATCTTCCTGTTGTAAAACAGGCAGTCAGAATCAATGGACTTACAGATATCGCAATGACAAAGATTGATATCTTGACAGGCTATGACAAGATTCCTGTATGTGTTGGCTATGAACTTGATGGAAAACAAATTGACTATGTCCCTGCTTCCCTAGAAGTATATGGCAGATGCAAGCCAGTATGGAAAGTCTTTGATGGATGGACGGAAGATATTTCTCAGATCAGAAACTATGAAGATCTTCCTGAAAACTGCAGAAAGTATGTAGAATTCGTTGAAGAATATACAAAGACATCTGTATCTTTAGTATCTGTTTCTCCTGAACGTGAAGGCAATATCATTCGCAAGCCTTTAATCTAATGGATCCAGAAAAAGAAAAGAAAAAAACTGTGAAGCAGCAGCCTCATATTCTTACAAGAGAAGATGAAGAAATGTTTCAGCAGGATCGTTATGAAGAACAGTTTGAATCTCATGATGACTATGACAGAGAGTAATCTCTGTCTTTTTTTATATCTGCAAAAAGAAAGACACTTCACTTTGAAGTGCCCTATTTCTTGATACCTAATCCTACAACACCATCTTTTTCTACTGGGTTCTTGCTTAAGAACTTTTCAATATCCGCATAAGAATTGATGACATTGTATGTGACAGACTTCCAGTCACGTTCATGACCATGTGCAAACAAGAAGTCTTCAATACCTGTTTCCATGGATGTTTCAGGAACTAATGTAACGCGTGGATCATTGTCATCCAGCCAATTCCATCCTTCCATAACACCTTTATCTTCAGGCAGAGGTAAATGATACATAACAGACATATAATCATGTCCAGCTTTATTGTAAAACCAGGTGTTGCCAATAAACAAGTTTCCATCCTTGTCTTTATACAGCATTACTACATTTTGAAATACATCTAAACTTTCAGAAAAACTGATACTTTCGCTCATATTTGTATCCTCCATTTATTATTAAATATTCATTGAAACAAAAAATCAATAGATTATTGTTCAATATTTCACAAAATATTTTCTGTAAAACGCTTACTTATGAAAGAGCTTACGCATATTTCTTACATTTCAATGCACAGCGACGCACTTCCATCTGTCTTAGCATCATATGTGCCTGGTGGCACTTCTGTTCATTAAATCCTTCCAGCGTTTCACATTTGATCTGGTTCTTATTTAAGTACGGAAGATACAGATCATCTAAAATCATATATCCAGTAAAATCAGGATGTTCAAACAAATAGTCTGTAATATGCTTCTGACGCTCTTCAAAGTCCTGTGCGGTTACCCCAACAACCTTGACTCCCTTTTTCAAACCACATTTCTTTAAATATCTTTGACAATATCCAACTCCTGCAAATCTCCACGAAGAAGAAATGACAATATTGATATCATATTTCAAGCAAAGATCGGATAGCCTTTTGATACTAGGAATATCCGCAAATTGACAATCATCTTCTTTGATTGAACGTACTTTAAAAAGTGGATCTTTTTCTTCTCTGCACCAGATGTTAATGACGCCATCAAAATCAAGGAATAGATAATACTTCTTTTTACCGTTTTTAATATTTTTTAAAGCGATGGATTCGATTGCATCCAGTCGCTCTTCCCACTGTTCTTCTGTAAATGTATCCATGTAAATATTTTACCTCTTTTCAAAAATAATGACAGTATTCATGAAATAAATTTGACACGTATTTCAAAGTGTCAATTCCCCTCTTAAATTTGTTTCCATGAGTTCTTTAATTAATTCAGAATCATATCCTTTCGAAAAAAGATAATACATCTTCGCAACACAAGCTTCGCTTGTCATATCATATCCACTGACAGCACCCGCTTCCTTTAAACCATTGCTGGCTTCATATGCACCAAGAATCACTGATCCATGAGAACATTGAGAAGTTACCGTCACAATCGTTCCATGCTCAAATGCACGATTGATTAAAGGAAACAGTTCCTTTCCATCCTGTGGAATATTTCCAGCACCAAACGTTTCAACAACGATGCCTTTTAAAGCATTCATCATAATGGGTTCAAACAAATCAAATTGAATCCCTGGAAATACTTTCAATACACCAATCGGCACTCTTTGCAGCTTCTGGAATGAGAATGGCTGATCTGTTTTTTTCATCAGTGCAGAACGATGATATCGAATATCAATGCCAACATCTGCCAATGTTGGATAATTTGGTGACATGAATGCAATCAAATCATTTGCTGAGAATTTAATTGCACGATTACCTCGCAATAGTTTGCCACCAAAGTAAAGACATACTTCATGTATATTCTCATTAGAAGCAATCAGAAAAGATGTAATTAAATTATCTCTTGCATCATTTCTAATTTCACAAAGTGGAATTTGAGAACCAGTGAATACGACTGGCTTACTTAAATTTTCCAGCATGAAAGATAATGCGGAAGCAGTATATGCCATTGTATCAGTACCATGCAGTACAACAAATCCATCATAGCTTTCATAGGCATTCGCAATGATTTCTCCAATCTTGTTCCATTCATCAACAGAAACACTAGAGGAATCCAGCAGTGGCTCTAAAGATACAAGATCCCACAGTGGCATCTTTTCATCTTTTAATTCCTGTATATTATTCAACTGTTCTAGAAAAGAATCTTTCTCTGGCGTATAGCCATGGTCACTTTTCATCATACCGATTGTTCCACCGGTATAAATAATCAGTATTCTCTTTTTTATGTATACTTCCATCAAACTGACCATCCCATCCTATTTGTCTAAATTATATTTTAGTTAATTTTCAAGAAATGAAAAGCGAAATTATTAGTATAATAATCTATTTATGTATTTTCACATATAAAAGTCTGAACAGCAATTCAGACTTTTATAAAACAGAAAATAGGTTCTGTGTTAATCTTTCACAATCAGTCTGCCTTCTATATGTGCATTTAAATGCTGATTTTCACTCAAATATTCTTCAATGATATCATTGGTAGAAGTAGAAACAATACGTGCCTTCTTACGTGCTTCAATCGTTTCTAGAGATACATGGAAGAATTCATCAAAGTTCGTATAATGGAACTTTGCAAGACTGATAGAATAAAGTTTTTCTTTATCGATCGGCTCTTTCTGATATTCAAACTTTTCAAATTCTTTTGTTGTTCTGTTATAGACAATTTCAACGCCTTTTGAAAATTGATAGAATTCACAATGTTCCCCTTGCCATACTTCATCTCTCACCATATATTTCACCATACGCATGAATTCATCGCCAGTTACTTCCAGCATGTAGATAGGATCATCATATGGCAGACATTCCTTCAAATCCTGATACATCACAATTGGGCCAAGCTGTTCAGTTCGAATCGCACCCGAGCCAAACATTGCAATATTCACGTTCAAACTGCGATATACAGCATCTGCAAGCAAATTGCCAAGCTCAGTTTCCTGGTTGCGATTTGGATGCGTCAATTCTCTTGCTAGACGCGTAATGACTCTCTGATATTTCTGATCCGTTTCATTCTTGTAGGAATAGATCAGCTTCATGATTCTTCGATCCACAGAACAATGATCATTGTCTATTGGAACGATTTGCCATTCATAAGAATCAATACAATTGTTATCTGTATCTACAACGATATCAAATCTTCCAATCTGATTTGTACCTGTACCTGCCTGCACAATCAAAATATCATTCACAATACAAGGTTCTTCTAATAATGTATGAGAATGTCCGCCAATGATAATATCAACACCTAGACTCTTATCTAATAATGAAGCAAGCTTCTTGTCTTCTTCAAATCCAATGTGTGTTAATAAGACAGTGAAGTCAATGTCAATGGAATTATACATATTGCAGATCTTCGCAATCGCTTTTGCGGCATCTTCTACGTCAATCAAAGAACCAATCATACCATCGTTCTTTGTCTGTGAAATAACTTCTTCTGTCAGGATTCCAATAAATAAAACCTTCATGCCATCAATCTTTAAAATTCTACATGGCTTAAATAGTCTTGCATTATTTGTACGGATATGCAGATTTGCGTTTACAATTGGAAACTTTGCGCATTTTTCTAAAAACAGAAGCTGTCCAATACCATAGTCAGTCTCATGGTTGCCAATCGTTACAATATCAGGAGAAAGCATATTCATGATTTCAATTGTTGATAATCCCTGATATTCACTATCAATGATGGAACCACGGAACATATCTCCCGCAATGGCATATACAACATTCTTTTCTTTCTTTCGTACATCATTGATATAGCCAGATAGTAACGAAACACCACCGATAAGTTTCTCATCAATATGTTCTGCAAGAAAATCACCATGCAGATCATTAGAATGTAGAATCGTTAATTTTTTTGTATTCTTTGCCGTCATAACAAATCCCTCCTCCAGTTTCAAATAATTATCTTTTGTATATATTTCTTATCATCAGTATATCATAGTAAGTTATTACTTACTATGAAGGAAGAAAAAAATCGTTGCTTAACAACGACATTTAGATTTTGACTGACTTTACCCAGTCAATCAAGTAAGAAGATAATGTTACTGTTATCAACGAATAGAAAATTCGTGTCAGTGGAATATATGTTAGAGAAAGCATTAATACAACAACATCTGTAAATAAATAAGAGCGTGCCAGTTTCCAATGTAAAATACGTGAAATCGATAATGCAAGTGCATCATCTCCTCCACTCGATCCACCTTGACGGATAATAAGTCCTACACCAATTCCCACAAACATACCTCCTGCAATTGCAGCAATCAATGGCTTGGATGATAAATCAGGAAGCATCGGTGGAAACAATTCCCAGAATTTATAGCTCAGCGATACAAATGTTGTAGAA